>OIZU01000997.1_pt1 | contig 17784 bp, 17 predicted proteins | sample 1588661 | NCBI WGS metagenome assembly OIZU01 (sample SAMN03283257) | human gut metagenome | biome: human-associated habitat; material: feces | host: Homo sapiens | place: USA | collected 2013 | reverse complement strand
CCGGGGCCTTTCAAATGGGGTAAACAATACCGTTTAACATAATATCAAAAAAACACGTCCAAGGCAAGTCATTTGGAGGTGTTTTTCTTTTATTTTTTGTATTTTTTTAGTCTCTAATTTTATAAGGTGTAAGACTAGAAATCATACCTAATTAACCTCTAAGGGGGTACAAATTAATCCTCAGATTCCCAAAAAAGCTGGTCTAAAGTTTTGTCCAGAGTTTTGCAGATAGCAATACACAGATTTATAGTCGGGTTGTAGTCTCCCTTTTCAATAGCTGAGATAGTCTGACGAGAGACTCCTATAGCATCTGCCAACCCCTGTTGAGTGAGATCCTTTGCTACACGCGCTGACTTCATTTTTAAATTTTTCATTTAAAAAACCTACTCTTCGTCTTCCTGTTCTTCCAGACGGTTCTTCTTGATTCTTTTAATAATAACCCAGCAGTCACAAATAAGGGTCAAACCCAATGTCAAAAATGCTACACTACTCATAAGATTCTTCCCTATCTTAAACGACTGAAATAGACTTAAGAGGCCCATTAGCAATATAAAAATTCCCAAAAAACACATTACCCAGGAAATTATAAGCATCTTCTTCTCAAGTTTTTTGTCTAGCAACCATGGATGCCCATTACGTGATACGCTGTGAACTAATACTAGGCACATAGAACCAAAGAAAGTGATGATTAATAGTGACTGCACTAATTCGACGGAGTGTGTCTTGCTAGCAACCATAATCGTTACAAATATACCAAGCATGGCTACCCAATAACCTCTAGCAGAAGATTCTCCGCTGATCAACTGAGCACGTTCATCCATCGTGCTAGCTACTTTTTTCTTTGACTTTTTCATTTTGTTTCCTCCATTTTCTAGATTCATTATAGCATTATTTTACACCATGTCAAATATATCATTCATTTTGTATGGATTATCTTTTGATATTCTATTAATCTATCATTTCAGAAAACAAAAAATCAGATAGGAAATCCTATCTGACACTATTTCTATCTAGCTTCTTTACCAATCGTAAAGACAGCTAAGGTATCTGGTCCGACGTGGGTAGAGATGACTGGTCCAAGTGGCATAATAAGCACTTGCTCAATGCCGTCAACTGCTAATAATTGTTCTTTTAGATTCTTCGCTGCTTCAATATCATTGGCATAAGCGACAATTGCTGTGCTATGTCCAATATCCTGGGTAGCTTGTAGGACCATTTCTTTAATGGCTTTTTTACGTCCACGGATTTTGGCCAGAGGAACCAACTTACCTGAAGCGTCCAGCCAAAGAAGAGGCTTGATATTAATCAAACTACCAATAATGGCTGAGCTCTTAGAAAGGCGACCCCCACGCATGAGATGGTAGAGATCATCAACTAAGAAATAGGTCCGTAAACGTGGCAGAATGTCCTCAATCATGGCTTTCGTTTCAGACAAGCTCTTACCTTGATCACGAGCTTCTGCCGCCAAGATAGAGAGATAACCTTCCCCACCTGCTGCCGCCAGGGTATCTACAATCTCAATGACAGCTTCTGGGTATTCATCCAAAATCATGTCACGCGCTATAACAGCACTTTGATAAGTACCTGAAAGCACTGATGAGAAGGCAATATAGAGAAGAGCATCACCATTTTTGGCATGACGACGAAAAACCTCTTCAAATTGACCAACATTCACCTGGCTTGTGGTTGGCTGACTGCCTTCCTGCATACGTTCCAAGAGATGGCCACTCGTTAAACGGTTAGGGCCAACGGTCTCATAGGCAATATCATCAAGCGTAATGGTCAAACCAACGAGCTCTACCTTATTCTCCTGAGCCCATTTTTCATCTAGATCTGCTGTGGAATCTGTCAAAATGTTAAATGTCATATGTCCCTCTATTCTATTTCATTTAAAAGGTCCTGTAATTTCCCTAATTGTGCATCGTCCCATGGACGTAGTTTTGGTGTCTTTAAGTCAATATGTGCCGACATCTTGTCTAAGTCAGACTTAACAGTATTGACACGCTCTTCCAACTCACGCGCCGAAACACGTAAAGCTCCTTGTGAAAAGATAGCCCACTGTTCATTTAAGTCACTAGTTGCTACTTCAACTAAATTTTGAACAGTATTCATCTCAGCCGCTGCGCGCTCAATATAGCTATCTGCTGTCTCATCTTCCTCAGTAAAAATAACACTGATACGATACTGATCATAACGCTGACGGCTCCCTGGAACAAACTGAGCATCAAACACACAGATAATATCAATATGTTCAAAGTTAGCATAATGATTGAGCTTACGAAGCAATGTTTCACGAGCTTCATCAAGCTGATTGGTCTTAAAGAGTTGACGGGTTTCTTGCCAAAAGGCAATCATATTATAACCATCAACTAGAAGTATTCTTTTTTTCATAGTTACAATCGGTTTCGATAAACTTCATACATGAGAACTGCAGCTGCCACGCTAGCGTTAAGGCTCTGCACGTGACCACTCATAGGAATAGTAATCATCTCATCCACTTGTTTCTTGATGTTAGCAGAGATTCCCTTGCCTTCATTACCAATGATAAGGGCAACCTTTCCAGCTGTGTTCCATTTATGAGATGGGGTGCCATCCATATCTGTTCCAAATACCCAGAAGCCTGCTTCTTTAAGTTTATCAAGAGTTTGGCTAAGATTGGTCACTCGGGCAATGGGAATATGTTCCACTGCCCCTGTTGATGTCTTGGCAACGACAGGTGTTACCCCCACAGCACGATGCTTAGGAATAATAACTCCTGTCACCTGAGTAGCATCAGCTGTACGTAGGATAGAACCAAAGTTATGAGGGTCGTTGAGTCCATCTAAAATGAGGACTAGAGGATTCTCCTCTTGTTCAGCCTTATCCATAATAACTGAGAGCTCAGAGTAAGCGAACTCTGACACACGAAGAACAAAACCTTGATGCACAGCTCCACCTGTCATATCAGACAAGGTTTTCTTAGGTGTCCAAGAGATGGAGACCTTCTTTTCAGCTGCCAAGGCCTTAATGGCATCAACATTTTTCCCTCGAAGATCATCTTGAATATAGAGTTTATTTCCAGTATTTGCTTCCAGACTCTCTGTTACGGCATGCACACCATAAACAATGTCTAGACTTGATTCTTTAGTTGTTTTCATAAGCTAATTCTATCATAAAAAAAGCCCTCTTACGAGGGCAAAGCATGTTAAATAAATGTAATTGCTGCTAGGTAAAGCACTAGAAGAACGAGAACAACAGTTGCAGCAGCCAAAGCTTGCTTACCAATTGTATCTGGATCTGAGATTGATTCTGCAATCTTTCTCGCAGCTTGAGTAATGGTTTTACCTGCTGCTTGGAAGATATCAATTGAACCTGTGCTTGTTGAACTATTTCCAGAAATTGCTGAAGACCAACCACTCAAAACCTCAGCAATTTGTTCTGCTAATTGCTGTGTTAGCGCTCTAGTTGTCTCAGCCAACTCATTAACAGCCGTAGCTTGTATATGATTGGCGGTTTCAGTGTAGCTATTTGCACTGGTATTATAAGTAACCGGTACAGTCGTTGTTGTCGTTGTTGATGAATACTGATTCCTACGGTAACTATCCGGTGTCACTGGACGCTCGCCTTCATTGAAGACGCTAAAAGTCTGTGTCAGATAATGAATATTGTTATTCGTATCAATCAACTCAAAGGTCATTTTATGAATACCAGTCGTTTGCTCTGCCAAATGGTAGGCACTCAAACCAGCATTGACCTCATCCAAAGTTCCTTCAACAAAGTAGCTATGATGAATTTGTTTGCCATCAAGGACTAGATTAAGGCCCTTAATCTTCTTACCTTCCATCTTGTTAACATCAAAGTTGACGTTAAAGATTTCACCACGTGCTAAATAAAGAATATCTGTATTCCCTGTAACAGCAGGTTGATCTTCAAGAAGCGCTCCAGTACTATCTCGTTTTGGAACAACGGTGTATACTTCAGAAGTGATTGGAGTTGCTAAGATTTCTGAGATGAGTCCATCCGTAAAGGTTACCTCTGACGAATAGGTCAAACTCTCACTTTGCAACATAGAAACCACTTCAGAAGTTTTAAAGACCTCAGAAGTTGATGATGAATCTTTCCAGCCAACCGTAAGGACAGTTAAGCTATCTTCTGAATTATTATTTAACTGACTCGTTTCTGGAGCGGTAGATGCAAGAGAGCTTGCAGTACTTGCAGACTCAGAAGCGACTTCAGAAGTTGCAATAGCTTGGCTAGTAGGAGTCGCACTTACAGATGTCGTATGAGAATCCAGTGAAGAATACTCTGATTTTTCAATAACTGCATGTGTATTTCCAGCAAGTTCAGATGTATATAAGGTGCTTTCACTCTTATACATTGAAGTCACAGCTTGAGACTCTGCAGTCGCTGTAGCCTCACGAGACTTATCATAAGTAAGCACAATATTTGGTTTTGCTTGTTCAGAATCAGATGTTAGGTTTGCATCTCCTCGTTCAGATGCCGCTACTGATCGATCCTCACCAAAAGCCTGGGCACGAGCCTCTTCTGAATGAGGTGTCGTCGTAGAAACGCTAGTCTCCACGATATCAACTTGAGAATGTACCTCAAGAAGCCCCTCATCTGTCTCACTTGAAGAGACAACCATCAGTGATGTTGAGGTCACTACTGAACTTACTTGACTCGCTGGCTCTGCCTTAGCTCCTACTGATGAAAAATCAGCCTGAGGAGCAACTGGAGCCGGTGCCTCACTATTAACATAATCTATTTTAGCTTCATCAGGTTTTACCTGAACTTCATCTGCTTTACCTGTTTGAAGCGTAAAGCTAGATAAAATCAAAGCAGCAAAAGTTGTATAGAAAACTTTTTTCTTAGCTATTTCCATTCACCTCCTCATTTTTTAGATGGCCTCATTTACTAATATTATAGACTTTTTTTTTACTTTCTGTCAAATTAGTTTTATTAAAAAACGCTATAATATCGGGGTTTTACACGTGTCAGACATCCCTTAACTTTCTCATTTTCAAGGTGCTAAATATTAGTTTCATCTTATTTTTCATTGTCAAGACGCTGAATTACTTTGATTTTCAAATAATCTAAATTTTGAAACTCTGGCTAACTGTTACAATTTTTATAGCCTTTAAAAAATAACAAAAAATCCTGCTCTCGGCAGAATTTTTAGATTTCTTTTTCAACTTCGTCAATACACCAAGCAATTAGTGCCTCTAAGCGAGCAATATCCTCGGTCATATGAAGATAGCCCATGACTGCTTCGAAGCCTGTTGACATTTTGTAGGTAATGACATCTGTATTTTTAGCCTTGGTATGGCTATTCGCATTACGACCTCGTTTATAGATATCTAGCTCTTTTTCAGTCAAAAGCTCTTGCTCTAGCATTTTTTCAATGAGACTAGCCTGCGCCTTTGCCGACACATAGCGTGTAGCTAGACGGTGCAATTGATTTGGCTTGGTCTGACCTTGAAAAATCAGGTGACGGCGAATGTACAAGGAATAAACAGCATCTCCCTCAAAAGCGAGAGCAATACCATTAATAAGGTTGACATCAAGGTGTTTAGTCACGTGTCCACCTCACGCCCTCCTTGGTATCAAGAAGTTTGATACCTTGAGCAGCTAACTCATCGCGAATGCGGTCTGCTGTCGCAAAGTCCTTGTTGGCCCGCGCTGCTTGACGCTCTTCAATGAGTTTTTCGATATCTTCATCAAGGACTTCTTCTTCGAAAACAATACCGAAGACTTGGAGCATTTTTTCAAAAGCATCCTTAACGGTTTGGTCATAATTGCCTGAATTAATCCATTTGGCCATGTCAAACAGAACAGTCACACCATTCGCTGTATTAAAGTCATCATCCATAGCTTCTTGGAAGGCTTCAAGATAAGTTTGCAACTCATCTTGATTCACCTGATCTGTCAAGGGAAGACTGTGGGTGTTTTTCAAATACTTAAGATTGACTTCAGCATCATGAATAGCTTTTTCAGTAAAGTTAATTGGCTTACGGTACTGTTGTGTTGCTAGGAAGAAGCGAAGCACTTGACCATCGACTGTCTTAAGCATATCATGAACCGTTACAAAGTTACCTAAGGATTTTGACATTTTCTCATTGTCCACATTGACAAAACCGTTGTGCATCCAGTAGTTGGCGAAGGTCTTGCCAGTTTTGGCTTCTGATTGTGCAATTTCATTGGTATGGTGTGGAAACTCAAGGTCTGCCCCTCCACCATGGATGTCGATGGTATCTCCAAGGATTTCAGTCGCCATAACTGAACATTCGATGTGCCAACCAGGACGACCAGGTCCCCACGGGCTGTCCCAAGAAACTTCTCCCTCTTTGGCAGCTTTCCAAAGGGCAAAATCCAGAGGATTCTCCTTACGTTCTGTTTCAGCATCCGTACGTCCGCTTGCACCAATTTCAAGATCTTCCAAAGTCTTGTTAGCCAATTTAGCATAGTTGTTTGACTTAGCTACTCGGAAGTAAACATCACCTTCAGAGACATAGGCGAATCCTTTGTCAACCAAGGTTGACACAAATGCAATGATTTCATCCATGTAGTTAATAACACGAGGATTTTGTGTCGCTGGTTTAATGCCAAGCTGTGCAGTATCCTCCATAAAAGCTGCGATAAACTTATCCGACAATTCTTTAGTTGAAATGCCAGCTTCATTGGCTGCCTTGATGATCTTATCATCTACATCCGTAAAGTTAGAAATATAGTTGACTGTGTAGCCACAATACTCAAAATAACGACGAATAGTATCAAAAGCTACTGCTGAACGGGCATTTCCGATATGAATATAATTGTAAACTGTTGGTCCGCAGACATACATATTGACAACATTTTCTGTCAAAGGTACAAAATCACGGAGCGAACGCGTCATCGTATCATAAATTTTAATCACTAGAGATTCCTTTCAATTAACTGGAAACTATTTTTTATCCTTGATATGGTTTAGGTATAAACACAAGAGTATCACAAGAATGATAATCCATATAGCCGCAACCAGCTGACCCTGAGCCAAGAGAGACATAGCTGAAAGGAAACTCCCAACTATATAGAAGACCAAAAAAGGATTGTTTTTGAATAAATTTTTCATAACTCAAGTATTACTTGTGACGTTGCTTAAAAACAAGACCAGCCCATAAAAGAGCAATGCAAAACCACAAGGTTGCCATGCTATAGTCTGCTCTATGTAAATCAATGTAAACAAGGGCAAGAGGGCCCACGACCGTCAATCGAGTCACCTTTGAACTAAAGAGTTTCATCGTTTCCTTTCCTTATAGCCGTGATGAGTGGAAGCTAGCTGCTTTTAGAAGGTCTTCTAGTTTTTCGCTATAGTATTCACGACCTTCTTCAATATCGTGGATAACTTCTTCGTCCTTTTGACCATGAACACGCACAACCTTAGCAGGAACACCAACGACTGTAACATCTTCTGGGACATCCGCAACAACCACAGCTGCCGCACCGACCTTAGAATTCTTTCCAATCTCAATAGGGCCTATGACCTGAGCATGGGCTGAAACCAAGGCACCCTCACGAACGGTTGGGTGACGTTTTCCGACATCTTTACCAGTACCACCTAAAGTGACACCGTGGTAAAGCATAGCACCCTTCTCCACAACAGCTGTCTCGCCAATGACAAGGCCTGAGCCATGGTCAATGAAAACACCTTCAGCAATCTGAGCCCCTGGGTGAATCTCGATTTGAGTCCAGAAGCGCCAAAACTGACTATGCATACGTGCTAAGAGTCGACAATGGTGGCGCCAGAGAAAATGTGAGATACGATGAGCAGCCAAGGCTTTTAATCCAGGGTAGGTTAAAAGAACCTCCAGACTCGTCCGAGCTGCTGGGTCATTTTTCTTTACTATATCAATACTTTCTTTCCACCAACCCATTTAGGTCACTCCTTACATCATTATTACTATTATTGTTTGTTGTAGCCCTACTATTCTTTAAAGTGGAAAGCTGTGAACACTAGGTCTACTCGCTATCCCCTTCAAAATAAGACCAGTCGACTAACTCAGGCTGCTCATCAAACGGATTGATGACAATACCTTGAACCTTATCCAACTCATTTTCACCTGTTGAAGGCTGGTAAATTTCTGACAGTGGCCATTGTAAAATCGTCCCTTTAGCCTTACGGAAAGGTAGGCCAAAAGTTTCGTTACCGTACCATTTTGCAAAGCTCGTTAAGTTCGTAAACACAGGCACATAACTCTGTCCCTCTGCATTCGACATGGTCGCAAAGAGACGGTCATCCTGACCATCTTCCTCGCGTTTGTGAATGAAGGCTGGGACAAGATAAATCTTATCTTCAGGATCCGCCTTTTGATTTTCCTCACCCAAAAGGTTATTGAGCGTCTGAGTGAAATAGTTGATAAACTGGATAAGTTCACTGCTTGCAAACAGAGTGGTATTTGAGAAATCACCATCCTCTTTTAAATTGAAAGCAATACCAAAAAGCTCTGCCTGAACCAGTTGTGTTAGGATATCTAAGCTTGAACGTTCTATCCAAGTCTGTTCTCGAGCACTCTCTTGAGTAGCTTTGAAAGATTGTAAGTCCTGTTCACTAGTGAAGACAGGAACAACCTTCTTGCCTTCCACTTCAACTGCGTAGAGGTCTTGGGTAGCCAAGACGGGAGTACGTTGTAGGTGATTAACCAAAGCCAGACTGGTCAAAAAGTGATCTGGTTCCTTTAAAAATTCTTTTAGAGTTTCATCAAAAGCTTGCAATTCTTGATTTTCTGTCATTCTTCTATCTGTTCTTTCGTTTCTGATTTATCAGGATTTTTCGGTGCTTCACCATTTTCATTATGGTGGCGTGGTTTGTGATGAGAACGACGGCGGTGACGATGCTCTCCTTTATTTTCCCCGTCCTCAATCTTTTCAGGCTTAGGGAGCAAGGTCTTGATTGAGGCATCGATACGTCCTTTTTCATCGATTTTGATAATTTTAACAGTTACCATATCCCCAACCTTAACCACATCTTCGACACGCTCAGTGCGTTCCCAAGCTAGTTCTGAGATGTGGACAAGAGCATCTGTCTTATTAAAGAGGTGAACAAAGGCACCGAACTTTTCAATACGCACAACTGGTACAGTGTAAACCTCTCCAACCTTAGCTTCACGTACAAGATCGGAGATGATAGCTTTAGCACGGTTAATGGCATCCTGATCACTAGAGAAAATCTGAACAAGACCTTCTTCATCGATATCGATAGTGACACCAGTCTCAGCGATAATCTTGTCAATCGTTTCGCCACCTTTACCGATGACAACCTTAATCTTGTCAACAGGAATCTGAATACTATCAATCTTAGGCGCTGTTGGTGCCAATTCTGGACGTGGCTCAGCGATTGCTGACTCAATAACGTCAAGAATCTCAAAACGAGCTACCTTGGCTTGAGCCAAAGCCTCTTCGAGAATGGCAGGTGTAATACCTGAAATCTTAATATCCATCTGAAGAGCTGTAATTCCTTGACGTGTACCAGCTACTTTAAAGTCCATATCTCCAAAATGGTCTTCTAAACCTTGAATATCAGTCAGGACAGTGTAGTTAGTACCATCTGAGATAAGCCCCATAGCTATCCCTGCAACAGGCGCCTTAATCGGTACACCACCAGCCATAAGAGCCAAGGTTCCTGCACAAATAGAGGCTTGTGAGGAAGAACCATTTGACTCCAAGACTTCTGCTACCAAACGGATAGCATAAGGGAACTCTTCAACACTTGGAAGAACCTGAGCAAGGGCACGTTCACCTAGGGCTCCGTGACCTATTTCACGTCGACCTGGTGCACCGTAACGCCCTGTTTCACCCACTGAATACTGAGGGAAATTATAGTGGTGAAGGAAGCGTTTCTTATACTCTGGATCCAAACCATCAACAAGTTGTGTATCACTCATAGGTGCTAAAGTCAAAACTGACAAGGCTTGAGTTTGTCCACGTGTAAAGAGACCTGAACCATGAACCTTAGGAAGAAAGTCAATCTCTGCGTCCAAAGGACGGATTTCATCCACACGACGGCCATCTGGACGAACCTTGTCTTCTGTAATCAGACGACGCACTTCAGCATGTTCCATCTGCTCGAGGATTTCTGCTACATCACGCAGAATGGTTTCCTTATCTTCATCTTCTGCAAAGCGTTCTTGATAAGAAGCGAGGACCTCTTCTTTTACAGCCTGGGTTGCTGCTTCACGCGCCAGTTTTTCTTCCACCTGAACAGCCTTAGCTAACTGATCATAATAAGCCGTTTCGATTTCGACTTTCAAATCAGCATCAACTTGTAGAAGTTCAACCTCAGCCTTTTCCTTACCAACAGCTGCAACGATATAATTTTGGAAATCAACCAACTCTTGAATTGCCTCATGTCCCTTCAAGAGTGCTTGCAACATAATATCCTCAGACAATTCCTGGGCACCTGACTCTACCATATTGATAGCTTCCTTGGTACCTGCCACTGTCAAATCTAAAAGTGAAACTTCCTTATCCGCTGCACTTGGATTGATGATGACATCTTCTGCAGCATAGGCTACTTGAACCCCAGCAATTGGACCATTGAAAGGAATATCAGAGATAGAAAGAGCTAAAGAACTCCCAAACATAGCCGCCATCGGAGCACTAGCATTCTCATCATAAGAGAGAACCGTGTTAATGACCTGAACTTCGTTACGAAAGCCCTCCGCAAACATAGGACGAATAGGACGATCAATGAGACGAGCAGTCAAAGTGGCGTCTGTTGAAGGCCGACCCTCACGCTTGTTAAAGCCCCCCGGGAACTTGCCAGCTGCATACATTTTCTCCTCGTAATTAACCTGTAAAGGAAAGAAATCTGCCGTTGCCATCTTTTTAGACATAACAGCTGTTGATAATACCGTTGTATCTCCATAACGCACGACGACAGCACCATTAGCCTGCTTAGCTACCTGCCCAACTTCAACGACAAGCGGGCGTCCTGCAAAGGTCATCTCAAAAGTTTGTTTAGCCATGTTTGATCCCTCTTTTTATCCATGACCAGCCCTTACAAAAACGAACCGGTCAACTTTATGTCATTCATTTGATATAACTTTCATTTTACCATAATATAGTCAAAAATGGCAGAGCTCCGGCATAAGTTAGCACCCAAGTCTCCCTTTCTCTCAGATATTTAAGTCGTTTTGTGATATAATAAACACTTATGAGAGACAAAGGAATGACTATGAAAAAATTACAACACATCATTATGATTGCCTTAATCTTACTAGGCCTAGTAACACCTGCTCTAGCACAAGAACAGACAGATAACTTCAATGTTTCCGCTAAACATGCGATTGCTATCGAAGCAACTACAGGGAAAGTCCTCTATGAAAAGGACGCCACTACTCCTGATGGTGTGGCTTCAATGACTAAAATCCTAACAGCCTACATGGTCTATAAAGCAGTTGACCAAGGAAAAATTACCTGGGACACTGAAGTCGATATCTCAGACTATCCTTTCAACTTAACCGTTGATTCAGAAGTTTCAAATGTCCCACTAGATTCCCGAAAATACACTGTTAAACAGCTCCTAGATGCCACCCTCATTTCCAGCGCTAACAGTGCCGCTATTGCTCTAGCTGAAAAAATCTCAGGATCAGAGAGTGCCTTTGTTGACACTATGACAGCCCAACTCAAAGAATGGGGCATTACAGATGCTAAATTATTTAACGCTTCTGGCCTAAACAATAAATACCTTGGGGATAACCGCTATCCTGGCTCTAAAGCAGATGACGAAAATACTATGAGTGCTCTAGATGTTGCCATTATTGCAGACCACCTCATCAAAGACTATCCTCAGGTACTTGAAATCACCAAGCAAACCGAAACTGATTTCGAAGGTGACAACAAATTAACGACGCACAACTACATGTTGGAGGGACAAGACAACTACCGTGAAGGCGTTGATGGACTCAAGACTGGAACAACTGAACTTGCAGGAGCATCCTTTGTGGCCCACTCCAATGAAAATGGCATGAGTTTGATTACCGTTGTCATGAATGCAGATAATGGTGGAGAAGATGAAGCTGCCAGATTCACAGCCACAAATGAGTTGCTAGATTATGTGACTCAAAACTGGGAAATCAAAACCCTCAACACCAAAGGACAAATCGTCAAGAAAAATGATATTAAGGTAGCCGATGGAGACAGTCAAACCATCTCTGCTAAGCTCGAGTCAGACCTTACAGTCGTTCAAAAAATAAACAGCAAAAATGATACTGTTAAAATCAAAGCAAAAACCATAACAGCACCTATCAAAAAAGGTGACACTATTGGAACAGCGACCTTTGATGATAAGGATCTCGTTGGAACAGGTTACATCTCTGATCCACCTCAAATTTCTGTAACAGCCAACCAATCTATCAAGAAAAGTTTCTTCTTAAAAGTTTGGTGGAACCATATCGTTAATTTCTTTACAGGAAACAAGTAAACACAAAACTACCTTTTAGCTATCAAAAGGTAGTTTTATCTTGCCTTAAAAATTAGTCCTGTAAGTAAAAGCCCCTTCTCAACACCTTAAGTTCCTCTCAAAATGTGGTATAATAAATATCCAAAACACATGAAGGAACAAACCATGAAAAAACTGATTACGCTTATGATAACCTTCTTACTCTGTCTGGGAAGCGTAGCCCCTGCTTTTGCAGCAGATAAGAAAAAAGGATATGATGCCGCAGCCAAACATGCCATCGCTGTCGAAGCTAATACTGGCAAAATTTTATATGAAAAAGATGCCACTACCTCTACAGGGATTGGCTCTATTACCAAGCTCCTAACAGCCTATATGGTTTATAAAGCGGTAGATCAGGGAGACCTCAAATGGAACAGCAAAGTTGACATTTCTGACTACCCCTTTGAACTAACTGTCAGTGCCGGAGTATCTAATATTCCACTAGATGCCCGCAAATACACTGTCAAACAACTTCTTGACGCAACTCTTATTTCCAGTGCCAACAGTGCATCTATTGCTCTAGCCGAGGAAATCGGAGGAACCGAAAGTAAGTTTGTCGACATGATGAAAGCCCAACTTAAGGATTGGGGTATCACTGATGCCAAGATTGTCAATGCCTCTGGTCTCAATAATTCTTACTTAGGTGACAATATCTATCCAGGCTCTAAATCAGACGAAGAAAATACCATGAGTGCTAAAGATGTTGCTATCATTGCACAACACGTGGTAAAAGAATATCCTGAAATTCTCGACATCACTAAAAAAACTGAAGCTGATTTTGATGGTGTCAACAAACTCAAAACCTTCAACTATATGCTCAAGGGACAACCTAGTTACCGTAAAGGTGTAGATGGCCTAAAAACAGGGACCACTGATTTAGCCGGTGCTTCCTTCGTGGCCCACTCAAATGAAAGCGGCATGAGCATTATCACAGTCATTTTGAATGCTGATAATACCGATACTGATGATTACGCCCGTTTCACTGCAACCAATGACCTACTTAACTACGTAGTCTATCATTGGGAAAGCAAGACCATTGCCAAAAAAGGACAAGCTATTGGTAAAAGCCAAGCCCATGTCCTTGATGGTAAATCTAAGCAAGTCACTGCTGTTGCTAAGTCTGACTTTAATATCATCCAAAAAATAGATACTAACAATAGTAAACATATTAAAGTTACTACAAATCAAGTCCAAGCCCCTGTCAACTCAAGTGACAAGGTTGGAACTGCTACCTTTGAAGATAAATCACTTGTAGGAGAAGGTTACTTGCCTAACCAGGGTATGCCTAGCATGGAACTGGTTGCTGGTAAAGAAGTTAAGAAAAGCTTCTTCCTCAAGGTCTGGTGGAATCACTTTGTCAACTTTGTCAACGAAAAACTCTAATTATTACAGTCGAGCTTTGCTCGGCTTTTTCTTTTACCCCATCTTTACAGAAAGATTGACTCTATCTTGACTCCTATTGACACAAAAAAAGACAGACTACACCTGTAATCTGTCTTTTTGTTTGATTTTTACACTACTGTAAAGGTTAATTTATCTTTCGAGCAGCCGATTTTAAGAGTTTGTCCACTAACTACTTGGCCACCTAGTAAGAGCTCAGATAACCTGTCCTCCACTTGAGTTTGAATCGTACGACGTAATGGGCGGGCACCCATCTCAACATCATAGCCATCTTTAGCTAAATGCTTAAGGGCAGCTAGTTGGAATTTCAAGTCAATCCCTTTTTCAGCCAAAGCTGATACCAACGGTTTCACCATAATCTTGACAATCTCACGAAGTTGCTCTTCCTCAAGACTATGGAAGACAACCTTCTCATCAATACGGTTGATAAACTCTGGACGGTAGGCCTTCTTAAGTTCTTCCATAATACGTGACTGCATAGCTTGGTGATTATGAGAAATGTCTTGGGCTCCAAAACCAACGGTCTTATCATCACGAAGAGCAGTCGCTCCCAAGTTCGAAGTCATAATGATAATGGTATTTGAGAAGTCGACTTTACGACCTCGACTATCTGTCAAGACACCATCATCCAAAACCTGTAAGAGGATGTTGAAAATATCTGGGTGAGCCTTTTCCACCTCGTCAAAAAGGAGAACTGAGTAAGGCTTATTGCGAACTTTCTCTGTTAATTCACCACCCTCATCATATCCAACATAACCTGGAGGAGCACCGTTAAGTCGGCTAGCCGCAAATTTTTCCATGTATTCTGACATGTCAAAGCGAAGCAAAGCTGACTCATCATCAAAGAGAACTTCCGCCAAAGCCTTGGCCAATTCTGTCTTACCAACACCAGTAGGGCCAAGGAACATAAAGGAACCAATCGGGCGTTTTCCGGTACGAATACCTGACTGGTTACGACGAATAGCACGACTAATCGCCGAAACTGCTTCATCTTGACCAATAACACGTTTGTGAAGCTCTGCTTCCAGATTCAAGTAACGCTTGCTATCTGCCTGTGTTATCTTCTCAACAGGAATACCTGATAGACGACTAAGGGTTTGCATAATCTGATCTGCATCTACCAAGGCAGGTTTTGGTAATTTTGCTTTTTGGCTAGCCTTATATTGTTTAACAGCAGCCTTCATATCACCAGATAGAAGTGCTTCATCCAAAGGCGTTATCTCACGTTTGGCTTCTTTTTTGATACAACCTTGAACAGTTGCACTCGCTTCATCTAAAAGATCAATGGCAGAGTCGGGTAAGTTTTTACTCGTCAAATAACGGTGGGCTGCCTTGACTGCTGTCTCAACTGCCTCATCAGTAATCGTTACACGATGATAGTCTTCATAAGACGAACGTAGGCCTTTTAGAATATCAATCGCCTCAGCTACACTTGGCTCCTCAATTGTAATTTTAGCAAAACGACGAGAAAGAGCTGCATCTTTTTCAATATGCTTCTGGTACTCAGCTTGAGTTGTTGCTCCAACCATATGAAGAGTTCCACGTGCTAGAGCAGGTTTCAAAATATTTGCCGCATCTAAGGTACTATCAATACCTGAACCAGAACCGATAATCGTATGCAATTCGTCAATAAAGAGAATGATTTTTCCATCAGCTTCAATCTCATCAATGATCTGATTCATACGTTCTTCGAAATCGCCACGGAAACGTGTTCCTGCAACCACACTCATCATATCAAGCTCTAAGATACGCATATCAGCCAACTCAAAAGGTACTTCGCCTGAAGCAATACGTTGTGCCAAGCCAAGCGCAAGTGCCGTTTTACCAACACCTGCTTCACCTACAAGAACTGGGTTATTCTTCGTTTTACGACTCAAAACCTGAATCATGCGTGAAATTTCTTTCTCACGTCCAATAACAGGATCAAGAGCACCTGATTCGGCTACTGCCGTTAAGTCTTTGGTATAATCTGACAGTTCCCCAGTAGAAGATTGAGGAGGCTGCATCATATTAGCAAAATTTCCTGATGCCTTTGATTTTTTAGGCTTACGAAGGTCATGAATGGCCTTCAAATCTTGCTTACTAAGACCTGCGTAACGCTCCAAAGAACGTCGTAAATCGATAATACGAGGCTTATCGCTGTCATCCTTATATTGAAAACCAGCAACTTCAAGGAGACGACAAACCATCAAATCCTTATGAAGGAGGAAGGCCATCAATACATGTTCAGACCCTACCTCTACAGCACCAGTCACACCAGCAATTCCCTCTGCCTCTTGCAACATAGCCTCTAAAGCATGCGACTGTGCACGTAAATCGATAATATCTGATTCAGACAAGTCTTTTGGACTTTTCTCCATCGCTAGTACAGCGGCTGTCTCAATCTCTTCCGCACGAATACGGTCCTCAAAATCAGTAAATGTTAGGTAGGCTACAGATCCTGGAACCTCAACCATAGCCAGAAGCACATGCCAAGTCTCCAAGAAAGGACTTCCAAAACGCTCTGCCTCAAGCTGAGCACGATGGAAAATGGCCTGCATTTTTCTTGAATATGTCGTCATCTAATTTCCTTTTCTATCCAATCTAAGTAATAGCGAGCGTAGAATACGCGAACGAATAGCAGCCGCATCTTCGCCTAAAACATCATCACTAGCAGTTGCTAAAATCAAATTTCCCTCACGTTCAGTGATGATTTTTTCATCAAAAAGCAACTGAATCAAGTCTGTAAATACCTGCTCGCTGAGCTGATCTGCTAAGTTCTGAAGCAAATCATTAATCATGTGGTGCTTGTCGGAGAATCTGACCTTGACGATACGAATATAACCGCCACCTCCACGCTTACTCTCAACAATATAACCACGACTTTCTGTAAAGCGGGTCTTAATAACATAATTAATCTGACTCGGTACAACTTGAAAAGTATCTGCTAAGTTCGAGCGTTGAATCTCAGCAATTCCAGACTGGCCCAGCAATTCTTTAATATATTCTTCTATACTATCTGATGTATTTCTTGCCATCTTAATTCCTCCAGTCTAATTTGACTATAACTGACTATTATTATACCAAAAATGTCAGCTCATGGGAAACTATACCTTCAAAAAGCTTTTTAAAGTTGTCATTAGAGACCATATAAGATACAATAAATAAGACTAAAATATTAGGTAACTTAAGGTGTTTGATTCAAATTTTCTATCCACTTTAACAGGCTGAGACCCACCTAATCCAACAAGTACTTTCTAGCACTTTCGCAGTAGTATTAGTCTTATCACTCTCGATAAAGCTCATGTCATTTTGAGTCTTATCTCTTATTTTATTCCCTTATGAAAGGTTACTCATGAAATACATCATTGCACTCTTAATCTCTATGATTCCTTTGGTTGAGCTCCGTGGAGCCGTTCCTGTTGCTATCGCCTCAGGTATCCCTTGGTGGCAAGCCCTAATTCTTTGTGTCATTGGGAACATGATTCCAGTTCCAATTATCTTCTTCTTCGCCCGCCGTGTCCTCGAATGGGGGGCAGATAAACCTCTAATTGGTGGCTTCTTTACCTGGTGTCTTAAAAAAGGTCACAGTGGTGGCCAAAAACTTGAAAAAGCTGCTGGAGATAAGGGTGTCTTCTGGGCCCTTCTCCTTTTTGTGGGAATTCCGCTTCCAGGAACAGGAGCTTGGACTGGTACCCTAGCAGCATCTATCCTAGATTGGGACTTTAAACGTAGTGTTATTGCTGTTATGCTTGGGGTTATCCTTGCAGGTATCATCATGGGAACACTCTCTCTTCTACTTGGTGTAAATACCTTCGCTCATTAATTACTTTTTTCAACGTCTGGGGCATGCTCAGACGTTTTTTTAATAGCAACAAAAAAGAAGTTACGATTCATTCACGTAACTTCTTTTCTTTTTATCTAGCAACTAGAATTAGTTGTTAAGAGCT
>OIZU01000958.1_pt1 | contig 18348 bp, 21 predicted proteins | sample 1588661 | NCBI WGS metagenome assembly OIZU01 (sample SAMN03283257) | human gut metagenome | biome: human-associated habitat; material: feces | host: Homo sapiens | place: USA | collected 2013 | reverse complement strand
ACGAGAAGGATTTCCCCTACCGGAAGTCTTTCATGTTATCTTATTTGAAGGACAGGGTGAAAATCGATGTATAACAGCAAAGATATATCCATTGTTCAGCACATGAAAGCATACTGTGAAAATATCTGAAACACGATCAAACGCTTTGGGAATAGCTATGAGGTATTTTCACAAGACATCGACTACAGAAATTCCGTGGCGGCTGATTAAAGGGATGCGAAATCACTTCGCGCACGGATATGCCTACACGGAAATGAAGGACATTTTCGAAACAGCTACGCAGGATATTCCTTTCCTCGAGCAAAAATTTGAAAGTATCCTTCAGGCGTATGAGAACGAAGAAGCTATGGCACTAGAACCGGAAGAATTTGAGATCGAAACGGAACCTTGATACAGCTTATTTTGGGAGCAGTCGTTTGACTGCTCTTTTTTATTTCCAAAAGGGAGGTCAAGCACATGCCCGGGGCACGTCTCATCGTAAACGCCCGATATTTTCACATCGCCCGCCCGGGTGAAGCTGCATCCAAGTATGCGCTTGTCCCGGAGGCTGCGGCAGGTCTTGTCAACTATATCGCAACGCGCGAATCCGTCCTTCTGAACTTCTCGGCCGAATACGAACAAAGGCCCGCCACACAGAAACAAAAGGACGCGATCGAACGCTTCTTGGAGTCATCGCCGGATATTGAGAAGTCGCGTGAATATAAGGCGTATGCGGAGCATCCGACCGGCGCCAACGCCTCCCGCCTCATAGCCCGGGCTACAGAGTATGTTTTTGGTCTGGACGAGGAAGGCGATGTAAAAGCGACCCGTCCGGCTACCCGCGCGCAGCGCGAGCGCATCCGTGAGTTCGTGGAAAAGGTTCCGGCTATTCAGGATACACCGGAATATGCGGATTACCTCGCCAGCGCCACGCGCGAGAATGCAAGCGAGGTGCTCTCCCATGCGCTTGAAACGGCGCTGGAAAGTGCCGCTGATCCTGAAACGCTCCGCATTATGCTGAATTACATTGCAGAACGTCCCGGCGTTGTCCGGGACGAGGTCACGCAGCACGGCCTGTTCTGTTCGGACGGCACCGCAGACCTCGAGGCTGAAAAGGACGCCATCGCCGCACACAAGGGAAACATTTACAGCTTTGTGTTCTCCCTGCGCCGCACAGACGCAGATGCCCTCGGCTACGACGGGCAGGAGAAATGGCGGGATTTGTTTGTCAAAAAACAGATCGATCTTGCAAAGGAGCTGCATGTCCCCTTGAAGGAGCTGCATTGGATTGCCGCAGTCCACAACACACGGCATCACCCCCACGCGCACTTCATCGCCTATTCAAACGCGCAGACAACACGGATGTACCTTTCGCAGAACGCAATCGAAGCGATAAAATCCGATTTTGTATCGGAGATCTTTCGGGATGAGCGCTACAACCTCTTTGCCCCGCGTGAAGAAATCCGGCAGGCGCTTTCCGACCGGCTCGAACGGCTGCTTACACAGCTGGATCAAAACGCCGGTGCGGAACTCTCCGCGCTGCAAATCCCGCAGCGGCTCTCCGAGCTGAAGGAAGCCGTCTTAGCTTCCAAAGGCCGCCATGTTTACAAATTCCTCCCGCAGAATGTCAAGGTGATGGCAGACCGCCTGCTGGACGGCTTGAGTACTGTACCGGAAATCAAAGAGCTGCTCACGGAGTACGGCAAGTACCAGAAAGAGCTTGAATCCTATTACCAGATGCACCCGGATGAACCTCAGCCGCTCTCTGCGGTCGCCGCGCGCAGCAACCTATATATGCTCAAAAATCTTGTGATCCGCTGTGCCCTGCAGGCCGATACGCTGGATTTAGATGCGGGCGATGTAAAAACCGGAAGTACTTCCGGTTTTTTTGATTTCCCAGCAGAAACCACGCCGCCGCAGATTGCGGATATTCCGCCAGCAGAAGGCTCGCACGATCTGACGGCCGAACAGAAACGGCACACCAGACGGATCGATTCCGTTCGGGAATACAGGCCATCCGGAGGAAACATGAAAACAGAACCACCTAAAGAACCGGCCGCAGACAGCTCGCCGGAGGAACTTTTCCGGTATGCGCAGTTTCTCCGCTATGAGGAAAACAAACCGGAGGATGCTGTTCTCTGGTACAACCTTGCCGATCAGCGCGGACACGCTGAAGCCGCATACCAACTCGCACAGCATTATCTGCGTCATCCGGCGGAACAAGACCTGCGTCTCGGCAATGAATACCTGCTCACGGCAAAGCTGCGCTTTGAAAACCTTCTTTTGGACAGCAACAATGCCTTTCTCATTCAGGACATCGACACAGGCGCTTCATATCAGGCCGCCGTTTCAGAACATGGCCTGTCCAGCGAGAACAAGGCGAATCGGAGGCAAATGCCGCGCGCCGAATATTTTCTCGGCAGGATTTACCTCTGCGGCATCGAACTCGAAAGCAGCGACGGCATTGAGCCCAAGGACATTCCCCGGCTGCAGGTTCCGACAGACCCGCACAAGGCGGCCGCATATCTCGAGCTGGCCTACAACAGCGGCTATACGCATGCGGCCTACTATCTCGGCAAGCTGCACCAGCGCGGCGACCTGCATCCGGAGCATGAGCCGGATTATAGGCAGGCTGCGGCATGGTTCACAAAGGAAGAAAGCAGCGCTTACTGCCGGTTCGCACTTGCCGGCATGTATGAGCGCGGGCAAGGCTTCGAAGCAGACGCGGCCAAGGCAGCCGAGCTCTATCGGAGCTGCTTAACGGACGGCAACAGCTATCTCGCTTCGGAATCTGCCTATGCCATCGCGCAGATGCAGCATTACGGCAGTTTGCCGGAAACCGACATGCACCCGCTTTACCAAAAGGCCGCCGGGATATGGCTCAAGCAGGAGGCTCCCGAAGCGCAAATCCACGCGCGCCTGTCTCAGATGTACGAACACGGCCTCGGCGTCGAAACGAGTCTTCCTAAAGCGCTGGAACACTGTTTAGAAGCTGAAAAATCCGATCCGTCCCCCCGCCTCTCCTACCGCATCGCACAGCTCATGGAAAAGAGCGGCCTGCCGGAAGACGCGGTATACCGCAAATACGGCGAGGCTCTGGATGGGATGCTCCGAGAGGAGGCCGATCCCGACACCCAGCCGGATGCACAGCGCATCTACCGCATCGCCTCGATGTACCGTTACGGGCGCGGCACAGAAACGCACACAGCCAAGGCGCTGGAATGGTATCTCAAGGACACCGAAAATGCGTTTTGCCGGTTCGGCGCGGCGTCGCTCCTCCGGTACGGTGAAGGCGTTCCAGCCGATCCCATCCGTGCAGAGGCACTGTACAGAAGCTGCTTGAACTGCGGCGGCTTCCTCTCCACAGAATCCGCCTATGCGCTCGCGCAGATGCAGCGCGGCGGAATACTGCCGGAAACCGATATGCAGGCGCTTTACGCCTCCGCTGCCAAAGTATGGCTGCAACAGAAACAGCCGGAAGAAAATATCCGGCTGCGTCTCGCCCGGATGTTTGAACACGGCCTCGGCGTTCCGGAAAACCGCACGGCCGCAATCCGCTATTACGAGACATGCAGCCCTGCGCCCGCGCTTTACTACAAGCTCGGCCGCCTGCATCAGCAGACGGGCAGCGCGCCCGCCCTTTTCCAGATTTATTTCGAGAAGGCGCTTAACGGGATGCTCCAAGAGGAGCAGACCGCCGAACCGGATGCGCAGCGCGCTGTACGGATCGCATCGATGTACAGGTACGGCCTCGGCACCGAAGTCAATACAACTGAGGCATTCCGCTGGTACACGACAGCGGCTGAACGCGGCAGTGAATACGCCGAGATACAGCGGCAGAAGCTCGCCGAGCAGGTACAGTCGGCGCATGCCAGCCGAAGCATGAACGCAGCCTCTCAGCTGCTCAGTATGATCGGGAACGCTCTGCGCCAGCAGATTCTCCGGGATCAGCAGCCCGGCGCACGGGCGGACCGAAAGCAGCGCAGGCAGGAACGCCGTCTTAAACACGCGCTCGGTCAAAAGGAAGACCACGAACAAATTTATCAATAAGAAAGTTGTGTGAGAAAACATATGAAAACCAGAGAAATGTTAAGCGTACAGAGAACCAAAAAGGTTATTGAATACGTCAACGAGCACGGCGGCCGCGTCTCCATTGTGGAGCTCGCCTCTGTCCTGCACTGCCATTATACAACCGCCGCCAGCTACATCAAGGCGCTCCGGACTGCCGGGATGGAAATCGAGCTTAACGGGCGCATCCGCAATCCGCGTGAAAAGATACTCGCCTATATCCAGTCCCACCCCGGCAGCATCTCGGTCATGGACGCTGCCTGCGAGCTGCATTGCAGCTATGAAACCGTGCGCAAGTACGTCCGGATATTCCAGTCCGAGGGCATGGATATTCAGACGACAAACGAGGCTGCGGAGGAACATTCCGATGAAAATACACAGTGATTATATCCCCTTGACGCAGGCGCAGATCGCCGCTGCGCAGCATACAGATATTGCAGAATACCTACAGTCGCGCGGTGAAAAGCTGAAACGCGAGGGCGCGCATTTTATCTGGAAGGCGCATGACAGCTGCGTGATAACCGGATACAAGTGGTATCAGAACAGCACCGGCAAGCACGGCGCTGCCGTAGCCTTTGTCCAGCACTTTTTCGGCATGAGCTTCCCGCAAGCTGTGCTCGAGCTGATCCATGGAAAACAGATCAGCCTCGAGCTGTCTAAGCCTCATCCCCCGCAAAAGCCGCCTAAAGCGGAAGCGCTTCCGGTGGCTTTTGCTTTGCCCCCCAGCGCGCCGGATCACCGCCGCCTATTCGCCTACCTCACGCAGACGCGCTGCATTTCTCCGGATATTGTCTCCGATTTCCTGCTCGACAAGCTGATCTATCAGGATACTTCCGGCAATATCGTATTCGTCTGCTACGATAAAAACGGGCTCGTCCGTGCCGCGCACCGGCGCGGAACCAATACAGCGCACCGTTACCGCGGATTCGTTTCCGGCGGGGACTTTACATGCGGCTTTTCCTATGTTTGCGAAACCGCAGATACGCTCTACGTTTTCGAGGCCCCTATCGACCTGATGAGCTATATCTCCCTGCACCGGCACGAGCCGTGGCACAGGTCGTGCTATCTTTCTCTCGGCGGCCTCTCCGACGAAGCCCTGCGCCGTTTTCTGAAGGAGTACCCGAATATCCGCGAAATCGTTTTCTGCCTTGACAACGACGCCGCGCAGCCGGAGAATTGGGGACAGATAGCTGCGCAGAAGTACGTCCGGCACTACGGCAAAAAATATACAACTCGAATAAACACCCCGCACCTGAAGGACTGGAACGCTGTACTTTGTGCTGCTGGAAAGGAGGCTGCACCGCGATGCCAAGCAGTCAGATAATCGGGCTCACTATCCTCGGTGTTTTGCTTTTGACCGGTATAATCGCGGGCACCGTCGGCAGCCAGTACAGCCTGAACCGGATCAAGCGAAAAACGGTCGGCGACGGGCAGTATGGTTCTGCACGTTTTGCCTACGAGAGTGAAATCCGGCAGTCTACCATCCGTATCCCCTACGATCCTGTAAAGTGGCGGCAAAACGTAAATCGTCCAACAGAACCCGGCATCATCATTAACCTCGAAAAGCGTGGCAAACGGTGCTTTGCCTATGTAGACCCGACGGACAACCATGTTCTGATGGTAGCCGGGCCGGGCGGCGGCAAAACGACCACCTTTATGTTCCCCAATATCGAATACGCGCTGGCGTGCGGCCTCTCGTTTGCCTGCACGGACAGCAAGGGCGACATCCTGCGCACGTATGGGAAGCTGTGCGCGCAGTACGGTTACACCTGCGTGAACATCAATTTCCGGTTCCCGACAACCAGCGATCCCTATAACTTCCTGATGCTCGTCAACAGATATATCGACCGCTGGAAGTCAAGTGGGAATGTCTCGCACAAAAGCCGGGCCGAACGCTATGCAAAAAGCCTTGCGCGCTCCATAATCCGCACGAAAGGCTTTGACGGCGGCGGACAAAACTCCTATTTCTACGACTCCGCAGAAGGTGTTATTACCGCCGTCATTTTGCTTGTAGCGCAGTATGCCGAACCCAAAGAGCGCCATATCGTTTCAGTCTTTAAGCTGCTTTTAGAGCTTTTGCAGGAGAGCAAAGCACCGAAGAAGGACGAGACCGGCAAAAGAGTACCAAGCCGCACAAAGCTGCACGAAATTCTTGATTATCTGCCCGAGGACGACAAGATCAGGTGGTTTGCCGGTTCCGCACCGCAGACCGGAGGCGCACAGTTTTCCTCTGTTATGACAACGGCCATGAGCCGCCTGCTTTCCTTTATCGATTCCGAAACAGAGGGCATCATCTGCCACGACTCGAAAGTCACCATCGAAAAAATCTGTACGGAGCCGGTGGCTGTATTTATCACCTTCCCGGAAGAGGATGAGACAAAGCATGTGCTCGTCTCCATGCTCTTGACCCAAATCATCAATGAGGCTATCACCTATGCGGACGAAAACTGCAATGGCAAGCTGGACCGGCGTCTGTACATCTATGCCGACGAGTTTGGTATTTTCCCGTATATGAGCAATATCGTCGGCATGTTCGGCTCCGCCCGCTCGCGGAACGTGCTGCTGGTTCCCTGCATCCAGTCTCCGGCACAAATCAAAGTAACATACGGGGCGGACGGCGAGAAAATCATCCGCGACTGCTGCCAGACCGTCATTTTCGGCGGCTTTTCCCCGATGTCGGATACAGCGGTTGAGTTCAGCAAGCTGATGGATACGCAGACCGTTTCTGCCGGTTCGGTATCTACCAATAATCAGGGAAACAATCTTCTCGGCGGTTCCAACACCGGGCGCAGCGTCAATATGATTTCGCGCGCATTGATGACGCCGGATGAGCTGCAGCAGCTTGCATTTGGCGAATGGGTGGTAAAACGGCGCGGCAGGCACCCATTTATCGCCAGTCTTCCACGATACGACCAATGGGGTATCCAACTGGACGATCCCTATATCTCTGCGCAGAGAAACCAATCGGCTGCACAGTATGCAAGCTGCGGCGATCTGTCTGAAAAAATCAGCAGGCAAAACGGAAGGAAAAATACTTCCTCCGCAATCGATTCGCATCCAGCCCCGGCAGACAAGCCCAGCCGCGATCCTTCCGATTATTGATGAAAACGCCAAAGAAATGAGGTACAATTCTAATGAAATGTTTCTTATTCTCTTTATTTAGCTGGAAATTTGAAGGAGCGGATATTGTCATGGAGTGGGTTGCTGTTATCGGTTCAGTGTGCGCTGTTTTCATGCTCATTATTGAAATGCTTGAATCCTCATACCGAAAGAAAGAGCTGCAAAGGGATCATCAAGACATCAAAGAAAAAATCGGAAATGAAAAAGAAAAACTAAGTACAGAGCACGCAAATCTAAGCAAGGAACACGCAAGTTTGAGTCAAGAGCATTCCGGGATTCAGGAAGCCAGCCGTCAAATTCTCAGCAAAGTAACAGAAATAGACAAATTTATTTCTGTTGAAGCCGAAAGACGCTCTGCTTCCCAAGCCCTGCTCTCTGAAGGGCAGCGTGAAATTCGACATCATGTTGAAGCGATCACCAGCCTTTATCGTGAATTAGAGCGTGTACAAATCGAAAATGCTGCTTTGAAAGTAGAAAATCAAAGGCTGAATCAAGAACTCCATGAACGCAAGCTGAAACAGGAACAAGCGTTAGAATATGAAGAACAGGAAATGAGCCTGCAATAAAAGAAAATATCCCCACACTCCAAGCGTTCCGGCCTCGACTGGAACGCCTTATTTTACCCAAAATTCGCAAGGAAGGAGCCTACAGCATGGACGCATTCATCGCAACGACCGCTGTCACCAATGCCGGATTGTCTGCAAGAGCCGCGCGCCTGTACGCGTTCATGCAGGAAAACCGCAATTTTCAGACCGACATCTTCATGTGGCGTAAAGCAAAAACCTGCGCGGCCCTCGGCATCAGCGAGGCGACCTATGCCCGCGCGATCCGTGAGCTGCGCGAAAAAGAGCTCGTCCGGGAAACCGTGCGCTTCTCAGAAATAACAAAGCGCCAGCTTGTCAGCTACTACTATGTTTGCCATACAGGTTACGCCCTTTCCGTTGAATCCGAAGCTGTCCGCAGCCTTTCGCACAGCACCTTTTCCGTGTACATGGAGATCGCGCGCTGCTGTGGAAAGGAAAGCTGGGCGGTCAGCCGCCGCAGCCTTGCAAAAAAGCTGAAGCTGTCCATGCGGACGATCACCCGCGCCGTGCGGGAGCTGGCGACCAAAGGCTTTATCAGCATGAAGTCGGAAAACCGTCTCCATATCTGCGGCAATCGGGGCCAGACCTTCAACCGGTTCCGCCTCCTCTTCTCGCGGGAGCGCTGCGCGCGCCGCATGCGTTTTATGGTTTGCTTCCTGTACATACTCGGTACTTTTACCCGCGCCACGGCCTCGCCCGCTTCTTTCCCGACTATCCCCCTAGACAAATTTGACACCCCCCTATACTATATCCCCAAGGTTAATAGTAAGGAGAAAAAAACAAAGCTATCTCCTATAGCTAAGTTAAAGGAAATAGCTGGAAGAATCAAAAATAAAATCCGGCAATGGAGACGCTCGAGGAAAGCCGCCTTGCCGGATTAAGGCTCGATGCCTGACAAAAGAAAAAGAAACAACTGCTCGTCCTAACAAAACACGCAGTTGCTTCTTTGCAGATACCAAGTCCTCGAAGAAAAAACCGAGGCTTAGTCCTTGGTTTAATTATAGAGCTTACTTGCATAACTTGTCAAGTATCGAGCCAGAAAATTTACTGTAAAATTGTCTTTTGACAATCATGTAGAAGTACACTTCCGCTTTTATTCTGTGTCAAAAGGTATACCTTTTGACACACCGAAAAATTGTGTGTCAAAAACCATGTTTTCCTACTTTTGATATATGCCAAAATTTCAGGAGACCTTTTGACACACATCACGCAAAGGAGGAAACGCGCCTATGATTATTTTCTATGTGCGCTGTTCAACAGCCGAACAGAACGAAGCACGCCAACTGGAAGTTGCCAGACTACACAAGGCTGATAAGATTTTCATTGACAAGGCTTCCGGCAAAAACAAAGACCGCCCGCAGCTCGCAGCTATGCTCGCCTTTGCGCGGGAAGGTGATACGGTGGTTTGCTCGGACATCTCGCGGATCGCGCGCAACACACGGGATTTGCTGTTCATCATAGACGAGCTGCAAAGAAAGGGCGTCGCATTTATGAGCCTTAAAGAATCCATCGACACCGCCACGCCGCAGGGGCAGTTTATGCTGACGGTTTTCGGCGCTCTGGCCCAGCTTGAGCGCGACTGCATCCGTCAGCGCGCCAAGGAAGGCATGTTGATTGCAAAACAGGAAGGACGTCTCAAAGGCCGACCGCAGATCGATACCGACGAGAAAAATTTCCGGGCTGTCTGTACCCTCTGGCGCGCCGGAAAGATCACCGCCGTTCAGGCGCAGCAGCGTCTTAACATGTCTCCCAGCACCTTTTACCGCCGGGTGAAAACGCTTGGAGTATGAAAAAAAAGCGGAAGTACTTCCGCTTTTTCGCATCACTTTCTTCCCTGCTCTTTAAGGAACACCAAAATATTTTGTTGGGATTCCTGCGGCAGCTCGGAGAGCTCAGTCAGAATTGCTATGTCAATGACACTCCCAAGCTCCGCGCTGGATTCCGGGATTTCTGCAAACCATAAGCCTTCAAGATCATCCTCACAGATCACAAGGCCGTCGAAATACGCAATAACCGTTGCATATGGATTCAAATTCACATTTTCCACCCTCTAAATTTACTTTGCTATTCCATTATTCATGCTATGTCAAGGCAGTAAAAAGCGGAAGTACTTCCGCTTTTTTCCTATTTTCTTTTGTAGTTTCTGCATTTGGCTTCCAGCAAGGAAAAATCATTGCATCTTTGAGCTAACGAAGTCGAATTTCCTTTGGTCAGTTTGTGATTATACAACGTAACCGCATTTTTTTGAATTTTTGTCTGAATCGATTTTATGTAACGATATTCTGCAAGGAGTAAGGATTTATAACTCGGATCTTTGATTGCTCCGAAATCTACATATACGCGTTCGCTGGGTGGTACAGGAAACATGTTGTTCAAGTTTATCACTGCATATCTGAGGACTTTAATAAAATCCATCCCTTCCTTCATGTTTCGGCTTAAAAGAAGACAAAGGAGCAAAATAATCCATTCCATTTACCTGAAGAACTATACCAATATACTTTCTCTGATTAGCTTGCCCTTTCTTGCTATTATGAAATAAATGCGGTGCGTATGGAACGAGGTAGTCAATATATTGGGTACGAATTTCGTAAAATCTAATATTATCCATTTCTCCTCCAAGACAAAGAAAGAGGCGGGCATTAAGCCCGCCCCATAAAGTTACGCTCGCGTTCAGAGTAGCGAAACACTCACTTGTAAATGTCTTGCATATAGAGCCAAGAGAAGCTCACGTAATAAACGTCTCATTTATGGGCTGAGATACACCCGCTGTATGGAGATACACTATCTCCACTCTTATTATATGCAAAACCAATCATTTTGTCAACAGATCGATTGTCAAAAAGCGGAAGTAATTCCGCTTTTTGCGACAATCACGCCTGCGAAAACCATTCGCTCTGCATATCGCAGACGCTGTGAATGGGTATTTTCTCTCCGCCTACAAGGATAATCTGTCCGGCAATTTCGTCTATCCTCCGTACCCTCCCGGTCACGGAAACATAACTACTGCCTGCTTTCCTGTCACCCGACCGGAAGCATACGAAATTTGCCTTTGGGGTTTCCTCAAGCTGCGCTGCAAATATGCGCAGTTCCTCAATTTTATCACCGCATCGCATATCTCATACGCAATCTTAAATCATAGCCGGTTTCCTTGCCTCAATATAGAGGTCGATGTCCTCCACGATATAATTAGCTCCGGTGGTATGCAGGGCTTCAAAACAGGAATACACATAGTCCCACACACGGTAATGGGTAAAGAGTTCCGCCACCTGCTTGCCTGTCAAGTGCTTGGCATTTTTGTAGGTTTCCACACAGTAAATCAGAAAATCTCCTTGCCTGCTCATATTCATGCCTCCTCCGGTATCTCAAAGTCTCCTGTCTTTTTTTCCTCGTCATACATATTGAATAAGGTAAGAGGGCTGAAATGCCATAGTTTGGTGTCCTCCTGTTCCAACAGAGAATACACCTTGGATTCATAAAATTCTCTGGACGCCGCCATTTCATCCACAGAGTAGTTCTCACAAATCAACTGAACGACCTGAGGAACCAATAAAGTTAAAATCGCTTCAAATTTTTTATCAGCCATCAAAATTCCTCCTCCGGTACAGTGTCAATAAACCGCAGATAGGACAGAGCCTTTTCCGTTGTCAACACCAACTGATTATACAGCTTCTTGATTTTGAGCTGTTCTAGGGTCTGTTCCTTTGTCAACACGCCAGCGGTATAGAGGGTAAACGTCCGGTACACATCATCATTGGCCACCGGCCCAAAGATAAAATCATAGGCTTTCCCCTCATAATTACCGGAGCGATTATCCGACACAAAATCCAGCCATGCTTCTTCCGGCCCATCAAAGCGCAGGAGTGAACATTCAGAAAAAGCAATATTCTCGTCGATCTCATAAATGCTAACCGCCCTATGGCCGTTTTTCCGGCGTTTTGTAACCTTATCGGCAAAGCTGATTGCCTGTTCCTTATTGGTTGTGGTATAAAAGCCAAACCCAAAATCCAAAAAACGGTTTTGCTGGATCAGCTTCGGTTCCGATACAACCAGATTACTGCCATGATATAAAATCATAATTGCCCCTCCAATGCTTTCTCGGCAATCGCACGTTCCTCCTGCAAAGACCGAATCATCGTTTCAATATGCCTGCGTTTTTCTATTTGCTCTCGGATTGCTTCCACATCCTTTTGCGGAATGTACCTTGAGATTACCTTTTTCCCCTCACGATACTTCAAATAAAAGTAAGTGTATTGCTTGACCTTCTTTTCTGAAACAGTGCCTTTGGGGAGCACCCCCAATTCTTCTTGATATTTTACCAGCATACGATCAATGCGCTCTTTCTCCTGCAAGATGGTACTCAGAATCAAATTCAATTACATCACCTATTTTTATTATACACAACAAAAGAAGAACTTTCAATACTTAGTTGTACATTTCAGTGAGAGTAACTTTTCATTTTCGTATGCAAAAACAGTGCAGATCACTCTGCACCGTCTTGATCTATTATTCTGTTTTGGAAGCGCTGACTTTTTTAGATCGGCAAAGCTGTCTATTTTTAAAAAGCGGAAGTACTTCCGCTTTTTGAAGGCAATCACACCCGCAAAAACCATTCGCTCTGCATATCGCAGACACTGTGAATGGGTATTTTCTCCCCACTTACAAGGATAATCTGTCCGGCAATTTCGTCTATTCTCCGCACCTTCCCGGTCACGGAAACGTAGCTGCCGCCCACTTTTCTTTCGTCCGGCTGAAAGCACACAAAGCTCACCTCCGGAGATTCCTCAAGGTGATCCATAAGGATGCGCAGCTTAACGTTCAGCGCAGATAGATCATCCTCTCCAAGCTCGGCTTTTTCATCGGTTAGCCGGGCTGTTTCCTTGATCGCTGCACCGTAGCCGGTCAGTGCCTGAAACGGAGAGAACTGCGCCGCCCGTTCTAGCATGGACATCGGCTGTCTCGTTTTCGATACATGGTGCGGCAGGTTGATTATATCGTCGTATTCCCCGGTCATGCCTTATACCCTCCAATCTGCGAATTTCTGCCTTTGGCCGTCGCGCCATCTTCCATATTCATCCCTTTCGTCAGCTAAGTTGCCATATCAAATATGCATGATACACCCTAAAATAAAACTGCGCCGCCCGGAAGAGAGCCGGACAACGCAGTACTCTGCAAAAAATATGCTTTTTGTTCATTCAGAAGGCATCAATGTTGCAGCCTTTATAGTCAAATTACGGGATCATCATGCTTTTTTATATCTGCTGCTGGGAAAATACAGGTAAAATCAGCTCCTTTTCCAAGTTCGCTGGAAACAGAAATCTTGCCGTGATGCGCCTCTACGATCCACTTGACCATAGAAAGACCCAGACCACTACTCTCCGAGTTTCTTGCAGGATCCGCCTGATAAAATCTGTCCCAAATATGCGGCTGGTCCTGCTGGGAAATCCCAATTCCGTCGTCCTTTACAAATAGATGAATACTATCATCTGTTTTCCGCACAGAAACCCAAATATGGCCGCCAAAATTTCCGTAATTAACAGCATTCTCCAGCAGGTTCCCTAACAATCGTATCATCAGCGTCTGATCCGCTATCAAATATAATTCAGGATCAATCTCTGTTTGAATTTCGATGTTCTTCTCTTTGGCAAGGTCGGTAAATTCCTCTGCCACCATTTCTACAAGTTCGCTGAAGTCCACCCGTTCCAAATTGATTTTTTCTCTTCCCTGATCCGCTCGGGACAACAGCAGAAGCTGGGAAATCATGTCGGATACGCCCTTGACTTTCCGTTGAATCAGAGAAACTTCCCGGCGTCCTTCATCGTCCAAATGGTCGCCTTGCAACAACTCCTCACATTGCATAAGCACGACACTAATGGGGGTCCTCAATTCATGGGCAACGTCGTTGGTGAACTGCTTTTCCCGCTGCATTCCTGCGTCAATCGTATCAAGCAATCCGTCAAAGGTTTTAGCAAGTATATAAATTTCGTCGCTGCCATTCTCAAGGTGAATTCGTTTGGATAAATCCTTTTCCTGTTGGATATCCTGCACGGTCTTCGTAATTTTTGCCACCGGGTAGAGCGCCCGTCGGCTAAGCAGATAACCGCAGATAGCTGTAAGAAAAATCAGAAGCGGAAACAGAATGAGTGCCAGCCGCATAGTATACCGGAAATCCTGTTCCGCATCGCTGATGGAGATAATTCCCCGAACAAGCACAGGATATTCGTCCTCTATGTTTTGTTCTATGTCAAAAACATAATAGTCAACTTCTCCCGCTGTGATCTTTCTGAGATTCCCATTTTCAAAAGGAAGGTCATAAGCAAAACCATAGGGAATCCGTCCATAAAGCAGATCGAAGCTGTCTTTATCATAGACAGATAGATAAATCCCTTGCTCCAAGGTCATCAAATCAGAATCAAAATCCAAGCGTCCATTCTCATACTCAATATCCTCAACTGTATCGGCAACACGTTCCTCCAGCATATTTTCTGCATTCGCAAGAATTTCATGGGAACTCATCGAAAAGAGCAGGGCAAGCACGACACATACAACAAACGCCATTAAGCCCGTATGCAGGAGAACCAGCCTGCTTTTTAAAGACATTTTTTTCACGGCTCAGCATCCTTTATTACATATCCATGCCCGCGGACGGTATGGATTAGTTTTTTGGAGTACCCCTCATCTACCTTTTTACGCAGATAACGGATGTATACGTCAATGACGTTGGAGCCGCCGGAAAAATCATAGTCCCATACATGCTGTTCCAGCTTATCACGATCCAACACTATTCCAGCGTTTTGCATCATGTAATAGAGGAGTGCATATTCCTTGGAGGAAAGCTGAATTTCATTCTCACTGCGAAAAACACGGCGTGTATCTATGTATAGGGACAGATCCGCTACCTTTAACACATTGCTTTTCTCCGTAACCGGTTTTCTCAGCAGGACCCGCAGCCGGGCCAACAGTTCCTCAAAAGCAAAGGGCTTTATCAAATAGTCATCCGCACCGGCATCCAGCCCCGTTACCCGGTCCTCTATACTGTCTTTAGCTGTCAGTAACAGAACCGGCACCGCATTTCCTTCTTTCCGTAATTCCCGCAAAACGCTGATGCCATCCATTTTCGGCATCATAATATCTAAAATCAGTGCGTCATATTCTGCGCATAAAAGATAATCGAAAACCTCTTTCCCATTGAAGCAGGCGTCTACGCTGTATCCGTTGTCTTTCAAGCGTTTTTTTATCAGCTGGTTTAGGTCCCGCTCATCTTCTGCAATTAAGATTCTCATATAAATCCCCGCCTTTTTTCAGTATACCATATGCGAGCAAGATATTCTACCTTCCCACACAAACAGAAACCCGCAGCCCATTTTCTGCGGGTTTCCATTGTGCTGAATCCTGTCAGGAAGGCTAATCCCAGTGTTCTACACTCCACTCGATAATAGTACCGGTGGAAGCATCAATCTCAAATTCATACTCCATACGGTTGTAATAGATTTCTCCTTCATAAATTTGACGGCCATCATCATGATCCAAATGAATGCGGATATCGTTTGCGGTGGCACCGGGTACTTTAGCCAAAGCAATACTGCTGGCTTTATCAGATGAAATCACTGTCCCGCCGGTACTTCCATTGTTTTGAGAATAATGCTCAATGTCGAAATCAGAACTGATAATCTCGCCGGTAGAGCGGTCAATTTCATAGTCATATTCCGTCTCGTTTGCAAAAAATTCCACATCATAAACCGCACGACCATCGTCATAATCCTCTTTCACCCATATAAACTGCGTATCGCTCTCCGCTACTCCGGCATCTTTCAGAGCAATGCTCTTTGCCTGATCCTTCGTGATGGCAGAAGAGGTATTATTTGGTGTAACCGGCGACTTCAATGTTTCAGAAGACGTGGACTCCTCAGAGGGAGCAGTGCTGGCTTCTATCTGGGAAGAGGTGTCTCCTGTTCCCGCATTCTCCTGTATACTTTGACTGTCAAGGACATCATAGGACGAGTGCAGGATTTCACCTGAGCTTCTTACAATGTCATAGTCATAGCTTTTTTCTGCGGTCTTAAACTCAATTTCATAAACCTGTAGACCGTTTTCTGAACCTTTATCAACCCGCAGGGAAATTACATCATCTTCAGTAATCCCCGCATGAGAGAAAACAGCAGCTTTGGCTTCCTGTTCACTGAGTTCCGGATTTTTGGGCGTGTTTGCTTTCGCCGCCAACACAATAGCGGTACTGCCGCCGGCTACGATAATCACAGCTACTACCATAATGACGATAACCTTGGAGTTTAGTTTTTTTAAAAACTCAAATTTCATGTTCTAACCTTCTTTCTATCGGAATTCTACTATCGACTGTAACTGAAGTATAACCTATAAAAATTAGAAAAAGATTAAAACAAAAAATTTTTTAGTTTCAAATCAAGTGTCTTTTCAGATAATATCCATTTTAATTCTAAATCTCGGTTTCTGATACAGTCTTTCATCTTTTCAAAACAATAATCTTGTTCCCCTTTTTTACCTATAGGTGTTTAAATAGTCCGTTACGTCCATAAAAACCTCGTCGATGGAGTAGACAATGACATCCTCCGGCGCGATGTATTTCATGTAGACCTGATAAACGCGCGTGCTGTACTCCATGTAGAACGCCATCCTCGGCGGCGCGATCAGAAAGTCAACGGCCAGCGCGGGATCGGCCCGCAGCTCCGAAAAGAAGTGGGACGAGCCCTTGAGCTGGTGTCCCGAAGCCTTCTGCTTCCGTCCGGCGTTGGCTTCCCGAACCTTTTCCTTGACCTCAAACAGCCGCGCCCGCCCCGGTATGCCGAAGCTCTTGAGGGACGGCGTGACAGCAAGGCAGATCGTTTTATCCGTGCGGCTTTCATCCGCTACGACGAGATTTGTATTCATCGGATCAAGCCCGCGTTCCCGGCACTCCACCGACGCATAAAAAGACTTCAAATCAATGGCAATGTACGTTTTATCTGGCACACCTTTCCCTCCTTGTTTCGGTGTTTTATCTGTGAATAGTATAGCATAGAATCGCCCAAACTTCCATAGAGTTTCCATCGGCACACAGCATGAAAAAGCGGAAGTACTTCCGCTTTTATGGAGGTGCTCTTTGATGTTTTATCTGTTGACGGACAGCATGAACGCAGGCGACATCATCCGGGAGGAAACCGGGAAGCACTATATATACAGCTATACGCGGAATACTTGGGAACGTACCGGGATATTCTATGACTATTTTAAGCGAGAATCTCCTCTTTACCGCCAGTACCACACGATCTCCGAAACTGAGGCGGCCGCCCATATAGAACTGCGGTGTGCTGAATACGATCATCTTCTGGCTCTCGGTAAAAAGGCGCTGTTTCAAGCCTGCTTTGGCCGCAGGCAGAATGGGCGGCCTCTCATCGAAGAAAAGCTCGAGATCATCGGGCTTTGCATTGAAATCGAAGCAAAGATTGTGGCAGCATACTACCAGCTCCATGAGGCACCGGCGGCGTTGACCGCCGATGCACTGCAAAATGCAGGCTTATCCTTGCGCATGGCATTCGCTTATCAGGCTCTGATTCCTGATCCGGATGAGAGCCGTGCGGATTACTACGCGCGAGTTCGATCCAACACGATTGCAGCGGATGTCAAATATGCCGAGCTGCAAGTGCTCGCCCGGGATGGCGATCACCGGCAGCAGGCGCTTTCTGATATTGCTTTTCTTAAGCTGTAGACAGTTAGCAAATCAGGCGTTCCCTTCCACGTTCCCCACTTGATGAAAAACCGGAAATATTTCCGGTTTTTCACTTTATTGACGAAATTCAAAATGCAAGCTATAATACATATAATCACGAAAGGAAGGCGGTTTCTATGGATTACGAAAAACTTGTACGAATGAAAGAAACGCTCAAAGAGCAGCGCTGCCATATTCCGTCGGAAGCACTGCGTAGCTTTGATAGGAGCTTTGAAGTTGAGTATACACACAACTCCACCGCCATTGAAGGGAATACGCTGACGTTGATTCAGACGAAAGCTCTTCTTGAAGACGGTCTTTCCGTAGGCGGAAAAACACTGCGTGAGATTTACGAAGTGACAAACCACGCGAAAGCGTTTTCATATGTCAAGAAAAATGTCGCGGAAGGCAAACCGCTGAACGAAAGCATTGTAAAGGATATTCATGCGCTGTTGATGGAAAACATACTGGTCGGCGGCGTATACCGAAACGTCGAGGTACGTATTTCCGGTGCCGGACACAAGCCCCCCGCACCGAGCGAAATGTACCGCCAAGTTAAAATGTTCTTCGCAGACTTGCCCTATAAAACTGACCTGAACGCCATAGAGCTTGCTGCATGGACACATGCGGAGTTCGTGCGAATTCATCCCTACCTAGACGGAAATGGCAGAACCTCCCGAATGATTATGAACTATCAGCTCATGTCACGCGGATTTCTCCCAGTGTCTATTGCAAAGGAAAAACGGCTGGAATATTTTGACGCTCTGGAAAGCTATGCAGTAAACGGAAACTTAACGCCCTTTGCGGAGATGATCGCTGAACTGGAGGAACATCAGCTTACGGAGTATTTATCGATCTCGCAAGAACACACACAGGAGT
>OIZU01000948.1_pt1 | contig 18575 bp, 19 predicted proteins | sample 1588661 | NCBI WGS metagenome assembly OIZU01 (sample SAMN03283257) | human gut metagenome | biome: human-associated habitat; material: feces | host: Homo sapiens | place: USA | collected 2013 | reverse complement strand
TTGTTTTTGCTTTGCCCTCTAAAGTATCTTGTTTCATATATATTCCACCTTCCTAATAAAATACTAATAATTTATTCTACTCAATCATTCTTTCACTAATATCTGCAACCTCATTTGTATGTAACATAACCAATGATATATGCTACTTTATCATCAAAGTCACATAATAACCTTATATGTTTTACCTCTCTCCGTAGTTCCTCCTGCTTTTCACATTCTTATCAACAACAACGATAAAATGCCACACAGTTATTAACAACCATGTGACATTTATACTCTTAATACAATTTTGCACCTGCTGGAATTGCATCATCTAACATTACCAGATTCAGTTTTTCTTCTCCATTTACATTGTGAATTGCAGAAAGAAGCATACCACATGAATCTATTCCCATCATAGAACGTGGTGGAAGATTTACGATTGCCAATAATGTCTTTCCAACAAGTTCCTCTGGCTCATAAAAAGCATGTACTCCTGAAAGAATCGTTCTCTCATTCTCAGTTCCATCATCAAGTGTAAATCTAAGAAGCTTCTTGCTCTTTGGAACTGCTTCACAATTCTTCACCTTTACAACACGAAAATCTGACTTTGATAATGTATCAAAATCAACCTGCTCCTCAAATAAAGGCTCAATTTCAATACCTGTATTATTTTCAGCAACTGCTGCCACTTCTTCATTGTTATCCATTTGGTTAATCTCCTTTTCTTCATTTCTCACAATATATTATATCGACAAAAACAAAATCATCAAGTAAAACTGCAAGAACTATACTAATCGTTCCCATTAGCGCAGAACTCCTCAATGTGTCTCTCCTCAAAACAATAAGTCCAATAATAAAGACTATCACTTCTAAAACAGATTTTGCATTAAAATACCAGCATCCATATACAAAGCACATATTGAACAATACTGCCAAAATCAGCGCCGATAGTATAAGTGCCAGTTTGCTTTTCCCCCTTGCATACCAGCAGGCAAAAGACAATAATGGAGAAACAGCTGTAAATCCAAACCAAATCACCGCATAACTTCTTGGAAAAAATCCTGCAATATAGTTTGAATACAAATAGTAACTTGCAACCATACCAATAAAGAATGCAAAAACATTAATGCTTGCTCTTATTGCAGAATTGCTATAAATAGAAATACACAGTGCAATCAATACCCAGATTGCAAAACGTCCAAGGAAATTATGAACATCTAATGCTCCATCTATTGCCATAAGCACACTGGGAAGTTCAGCTTGACGAAAATCCAAAAATTTTGAAAAAGTCCCCAAAGCTATTCCAAGTAACAATACAGCTATAGTATTTATAATTTTTCTATTATTAGATATTGGTTTTTCTACATTCCTGATATCATTCAAAAACTTTATCATAATTACCCTCACAATTTCCGATTTGGTAAACCATCTATACAATACTTATTTGTCTTAAATGTCGCATTAAACAGATTACGCAAAAAGGAAGTCATTTCTTCCCAATAACCGTAAACATACGCTTCCTGCATCGGCGTATCGTATTCATCCAGTAAGATAATTACTTTTTTTCCATATGCATGCTCCAAATATCTGCACAAATAATTAAGACTGTCACACGCGGTAACATCATCCCTGCAGTCCCACCACTGCCGTATGAAATCTGTCTTATCAATGTAAAAGCACTGACTTTCTCTTAATGCTGCAAAATCCTGTTTGCCAATTCCAACCTGTTTTTGCATAGTTCTACCCACTTTCCACTGTTTTGTGCGTTTCATTATTTTTATTTATCATAGCAGATAACGTTTTAAAATGCCACCTTCTCCAGATGTTTTCATTTCTAAATGCGTCTGTAAGTATGGAAACAAAACTTAACAGCTCCTACTTTACAATTATTCAATTTTAACACTATAATACAGGAGATCATAAAATAGAAAAGAGGTCTGCCATCATGCAGAACATAGAAACAATTGCCGGAACTTTTACGATCGGTGCTTATGAAATTCCAAAACAATATGTATGTGCAAAAACACCCACAATTACACAAAAAAACGATATCTGTGAGATCGTAACCTACGATCAGCAGATTACTGTAAATGGACATAACTATGCTCCGGTACTGCATCAAAACTGTATGCAGCCGGAGCAGATTACATTATATCCACTTGTAATCCGGCAGGAACACGCGACACTGACCGTGTCCGACCGTTATCATACCGGACATTGGAAATCCGGGGATGACACACAGATTTCCGACTGGCGTCCAAAGCTTATGCACCGGGGATGTGTGCCATGTACCAATTGCGGAAGGTGTTAGCACTTTTTATATTTTATTCCAGCCAAAGTGTAACCGCAGATTTATTTTCACTTGGCCTATAATATAATTTACGGTCTTTTATGCTGACTTCCATTTCCTGATGTGCGTAAATTTGTCTGATATGATCTGGAATGCCTTCCGGAAGTTCTATTTCAATTACCTCCGGCAACTCTCCACCAAATACATGAATAACCACATACGCCTGCTTATTTTTTCCTACCCGTAAAAGAGCCTGCCAGCCTTCTGGATGCCGTGCACTTTTAATTTTCGGCCCGTAGCGGTAAGACTGTCCTTCTTTTATAATGTCTTTAATCTTTCCGTAAAAAGAAATTCCCTGCTCGATCAGATTCCATTTTTCCGGTGCAAGCTGTGTCACATCCCCTGATATACACATACGTCCAAGAAATGTATTGGAAATAGAATATGCAATTCTCTTCAGAGAATCATCCTGTCGAATTACCGCCCAGATCTGACTTTGTGCCGGATGAATAACTCTGTGCAGATTTGCTGCTATAATCGGAATTTCTTCGCACTCATGTGCATCAGAAAAGGAAGCCATACTCATAACAGACATCAGTTTCGGCTCCAGCCGGTGTCCTCCGGACGCACAGTTTTCCAATACAATTCCCGGAACCTCTTCTTTTATTTTTTCAAAAAATGAAACTGAGGCTTCCATATTTTTGCGAAGACCTTCTCCTGGTGATTCTGCTCCATCGCAACCGATTCCGATCGTTTCATTGTAATCAATTTTCATATAGCCAAAGCCATATTTTTTTAAAGTTCCAATCACTTTATCTGTAAGATACTCATCTACCCACGTGTCCTGCATATCCCAGAAACGTCGGAAATATGTGGTTAATACCGCATGATCTTTATGCAATAAATGTTCTGTAAGATGATATGCACGGGAAGCACTTCCCACATTCTCAATCTCAAACCAGATTCCCGGTACCATTCCCGCATCCTTTATTACCTGAACCGTCTTCTCCATTCCGCCGGGAAATAATTCCTTTGAAACTTCATAGTCGCCCATTCCGATATCCCACGGAATTCCATTTTCTTTATACCAGCCACAATCTATGACAAAATATTTAAACCCTTTACCTTTGATTGCATCTACGATCTCGCAAATGTTTTCATGAGACGGATTTCCCCATGTTGTACAATACTCATTAAACACAATCGGAAGATCCTGTTCGCTTTCCGGTGCTTTTAAAAAGCCTTCCACCAGTCCGGCTGTTGTAAGTCTTCCGGTAAAAATATCAAAAGAATCTGTGTGTGCTGTACTTACAATGGCTTCCGGGGTCGTAAAATTTTTTCCCGGTTCCACATTTTTCATCCAATGTCCCAATTCCCGGTCTGCCAGTCCTCCGCTCAAAGCCAGTCCGTTATCTTTCCTGTAAACTTCCATCTGCCACGATGCCGGATGAGCAATTTGTGCCCCCCAAAATACATGGTTTTTACGATCTTCAATCGCTGCGAATGGGAAAAAACGGTTTACCGGCATAGAGCCTGCCTGACCAAAACGTTCACAGCGCACTGCATGCGGGTCCCAGGCCGGTTCTAACTGTAAGTCTTCTACAGGAATAGCTTCATGCCTGCCTTCCTGACTCCATACACTGCGTACACGGTGCAGCCATAGCGTTCCATTTCCATCCCCCTGCATATAAGGGGATAAACCTCCAAGAGAAAAACTCTCAAACATTTCCAGACAACAATTTGTTTTACTCTGGTTTTCAAATGTACAGGATATCCGGACATATGGCATATTTTTCAACCATACAAGATGGTGTATCAATCTATGCCCATCTTCATCCATCATTATAGTATTTACTTGAAGCTGCTCTCCAACGAATTCATCTGTCTGCTCAGAAAATTTTAATTTTCTCACACTTTCGCCGTTACGCATGGAACAGCCTCCTGCATACGCTTCATTATAAATATCTCCTGTCAGTTTATATTGAATCAGTGATTCCATAAAACAATTATCTGTTACAATATTCTCCTGCGATACGTTTTCCGGTAACAGTTGAAATCCAACCTGCATACTGTCACGGTTAATCAGATATCTTGCCACCATATCGCCTAATTTGTATTCCTGCAAAACTTCCGGATGCATGATTTTCCTCCTCAGAAAACTTTAAAATTATCTTTTATCCTTTTACAGCACCAACTGTCATTCCTTTAATGAAATATTTTTGTAAACTTAAAAACAGAATTGCGATTGGAAGAACCGAAATTACAATTGCCGCCATTGCTGTTGTATAATCACTGCTCTGGGCAGAGAACAGCGACTGAATCGCCACGGTAAGCGTCTTTAATTCTTTTTTGCTGACATATAAACTTGCAAGTAAGTAATCATTCCAGATCTGAAATGCCTGCATAATAATAAGTGTTGCCATGGCCGGTTTTAAAAGCGGAAGTACTACAGAAAAATATGTCCGAAATACAGAGCATCCGTCAATTCTGGCTGCCTCTTCCAGTTCTAAAGGTACCGTTGACATAAAACTTGTCATCAGAAATACTCCAAAGGAAACTCCGGTTGCCACATACATAAATATAATTCCAAACCTTGTATTTGTGAGATGTAATTTATAACCAATAGTATAAATTGGAAGGAACAATGCCTGATATGGAATTAAAATACCAATGACAAAATAAATATAGGCAAACTTAAAAAACTTCTTCTTACATCTTGCTATTGCCCATGCAGTCGTGCCGCATAACAGAGCAAGAATCACAACACTGGTTGCCGTATACAAAAATGTATTTGAAAAAGTTGTTGCCAGATCAAGCTTTTTAAATGCATTCACATAATTCTCAAAATTTAATTTCTCCGGTAACGAAAGCGGACTGTTCAAATATAATTCTTTTTTTGTTTTGAAAGAATAATTTATAATGATGAGAATTGGTGCCAGAAATACAACCAGAGCAATGGTCATAATAACCTGTATGATTGCTGTGGTCTTGGTATATGGCTGATGGTCTCTGTTTTCTTCTTTGTTTTTTCTTCTTTTCATCATGCCTGCACCTCCTTACTCTTCAGTCCCTTCACCTGAACAAATGCAACAAGCAATAACACGATAACAAGCGTTACTGACATTGCGCAGCCATATCCATACTGTCTGCCATTAATCGCCGTTGTATATGTCTGATAAATCATAGATGTTGAAGCTCTTCCAGGTCCTCCTTTGGTGGAAGATACCAACAGATCATATACTTTTAAGGAACCAGTGGTAATTCCAACAACGCAAATGGTAATTGATGGTGCCAGCATTGGTATTGTCACATTTAAAAATCGTTTTACAGGACCGGCACCATCTACTTTTGCAGCCTCATATAATTCTGCCGGTACAGACTGTAAACCTGCAAGATAGATAAGCATCCAATAACCAATCCACTGCCAGTTATTTGCAATTAACAATCCACTTAAAACGGTTTCCTTTTTACCGAAAAGTAAAAAGTTAATGCTTGTTCCTAAAAGATCATTAAATGCCGGCAATACGTTGGAAAACATCTTAAGCCACACAAATCCGACAATTACAGCACTGATTAAACACGGAATAAAAAATACGGTTCGATAAATTTTCTGTGCCTTAATTCCACTGTCCAGTGCAACTGCAAATAATAAAGCGACCACATTCTGGATAATTGTATTGCCAATAGTAAATTTAATTGTAAACCACCATGCATTCCAGAAGTCAGAGTCTTTCATTAAATCTATATAATTCTGAAAACCGACAAATGTTTTTTCCGCCGACATTCCATCCCAGTTTGTCAGTGAATACCGAATTGCCAGAATAAGCGGTATAATCAGTCCAATTGTAAATATAATAATCCCGGGAAGTACCAGACACATGTATTGTCTTGCCATTTTGGATTCCATAGAATACTTTTTCTTTTTCATTGATACACACATCCTTTCCAAAAATAAGAGGGAAGAGGTTCACCTCTTCCCTCCTTCATTTCTAGTTTGCAGAACTTGCTTTTACTCTTTCATCTGATGCTTTTAAGCACTCTTCAAAAGTCTCATCACCCTGCAACCAGGCTGCAATATCTTTAGCATTTTCTTCCTGGAAACCACCCCATACCAACTGGTTATTTCCTAATGTTACATCCACAATTCTTCCTTCATTGGCATACTTGTCAATATCCTCCTGACTTGGGTTTTCAAATGTTGGTGTAACATCTTTAAGCATAGAAGCTGTTTTTGTATAATCCAGAATCTGTACTGCCAGATCCTTATCGCTTGTCAGCACATCCAGCACTTTATTGATCGCATCCTGATGTTCTGACTGGGCACTCGTCATAATTGTAATATTTGGCTCAAAAATTAATTTGGAATCTCCGGTCTGATTTGGGAATGGGAAAATTCCAAAATCAAAATTTTCATCAATATCCAGAAAATTCTGAATTGACCATGAACCTGATACCTTCATTGCAGCCTCACCCTGCACCATTTTTGCATCACAATCGGTCTGCTCTGTTGAAAATGTCTCTGGGAACGTATTATCATAAATTAATTTGTTATACTGATAAGCGGTCTGAGCCTCTTTACTGTCAGAAAAAGAAGTCTCTCCATTACGGAATTCATCGCCCCAGCTTTCATCTTTGTTAAATACATCATTCATCATAAACTGCATGGTCACATTTCCAATTGACCACGTATCTACCATATGGCTTGCAAATGGTGTAATTCCCTTTGCTTTACAATCATCAATGATTTTCTGCAGATCTTGCTGTGTTTCCGGAACACTCCATCCATTGTCTTTAAACATTTGTTTGTTGTAATATACGCCCTGATACATTGCATTGTATACAAGACCGTATGTTTTTCCGTCCACGGTCACATTTTCACGTGCCGCATCAAGTCCACGATCCAGATATGTCTCGTCAATTTCCCCGAGCACGCCTTTCGGTGCATATGTAGAAACATCCTGTGCTTTTCCAATCATAATGTCTGGAAGTCCGGACTGCATATACTGCTGCATCTTTGGCTGGAAATCATTTCCCCAGTCAACGCATTCCCACTCCAGTTTGATTTCCGGATATTTCTTTTCAAGTGCTGCATCAATAAATTCCTCAATTCCGGCATCTGTTGTTGACTGTCCCGCCAATACAGACAACGTAACCTTCTCCCCTGAAGATGTTTTGTTTCCTGTCTGACTGTCCTGTGCATTTTCTCCGGAACCACAGCCTGTTACCAGCCCCATAGCTAATGTTCCAACCATTAAAATACTGATTACCCTCTTCTTCATTTCGTTTCCTCCTTCTATTGATCACGTTTTTGATAGGTATATTATAAAAAATAAAGAGAAGGTATGATTAGGACTTTTTTGTACTTTTCACTTGCACATCTTTGCAATTTTATTCACAGCTTTGTTCCCGATGGTCATCCGCATACTTTAATACATCTTCCAGTAGAATTTTTTTATTTAGCCACAGTAATTGCTGTTCTGCCACCTTTTTTTGAAACGTCCAGGTTAATTGTTCATTTCCCGTGGTTACATCAATGACTTCATTTTTTGCTTCATATGACTGGATATCAGATTGAATTTTATTCTGATTGTTGTCTGTAACCCCTTCTATTAAAGAAGACGTTTGCGTAAAATCAGCAATCTCCTGTGCCAGTTTCTGATCTCTCAACAGCCGGTTGAAAATCTGATCAACTGTATCCTCCTGTTCTGTTTTTGCACTTTTCATAAATGTCATATTCGTTTCTTTAATTAGCTTTGCATCCCCCGCCTGATTTGGAAATGAAAAAATTCCAAAATCAATATCTTTTCCATATTGACTCGAAAACTGCATAGACCATGAGCCGGTAAGATACATTGCAGCTTCTCCCCTGACAAATCTGCTATCACATTCAAACTGATCGATTTGAAATGCGTCCTCCCATGTATGGTTCAAAATAAACTGGTTATTTTTAAAACAATTTCGTACCTCTGCGTTGCCCTCATAATTTTGATCCCCTTTACGAAACTGATCTCCCCAATCCGGCATTTTATCAAAGATTTCATTCATCATATACTGCATGGTCATATTCGCCACCTCCCATGATTCCTGAAAATGAGAAGCAAACGGTACAATGCCTTTTTTCTCCAGACACGCAACAACATCTTCTAACTCTTCTCCTGTCGTGGGCGGGGTCAGTTTATATTTTTTAAAAATATCTTTATTATAGATTACTCCCTGATACCATGCATTATAAGGAATTCCATATACCACCCCATCAACCGTTACTTCTTTCAGCGCATCCTTTTGTATTTTCCCCAGATAAGAATCTGAAATCTTCGCAAGATTCCCAGCCTTTGCATATATCTGTACATCCTGTGCTTTTCCAATTATAATATCCGGGATTTCACCTGCTGCAATCCTGCTTTTCATCTGTGTATTAAACTGATCTCCCCAGTCAACGCACTCCCACTCCAGATAAACCTGCGGAAAATTTTTCTCCATCCACTCATCGATCATATCTTCCACTCCGGCATCTGATGTTGATTGCCCTGCTAATACAGATATTACTATCGTATCCCTTTCCGTTTCCCTATTATTTTCTTTATAGGAAATACATCCTGTCAGTGACAACAGCAATATCACAATAAACAGGTTTGCCAGCCATCTTTTCATGCTTCTTTTTCCCCCTGTAGTTCTATACGGTAATTTCTTGGATTCATTCCTGTGCTCTTTTTAAACACTCTGCTGAAATAAGTGTAATCATCATATCCAACCATAAAAGCAACATCCGCCAAACTGATTTCTGAATTTTTCATATATTCTTTTGCCTTTTCTATCCGCTTATTAGTAATATATAGAATAAGGCTTTCTCCCATTTCCTGACTAAACATTTTTGACAGATAAGAACTGTCCACATGATATTTATTTGCCAGTGCAGATAATGACATTTCCTCTGCATAATGCTCCTGTATCCATTCCACGACCAATTGAACAATTGATTTCATAGATTTTGTTTCTGTCTCAGCTTTTGGAGGAAGTAAATAAATAATCGCATCTTCTATATTTCTTTGCAATTCATCATAATTTAAGGTTTCTATTGTTTTATCTACTGCCTCCACCACATTTTCTGCATCTGCAACCAATACTTCCCCATGTTTCTGAAATATGTAATTCAGAATAATATCAAAAATCTGTTTTACCGTCTGCTTTACTTCCAGATAACTCCACCGTTGTTCCTGACAATCACACAAGCCTGTCATTTCCAATACAATCTTTTTAATTTTCTGCTGGTTTCCACATCCCAATGCATTTTTTAATTGTTTATCAACTTCAACAGAAATATGCTGATTCCATTTTTCTACCTGTTCATCAGAGGAAGTTACAATTTCATCTTTATAAACATAACTTCTCGTCATAAGCATACTAATTGCCTCTACATATGCCATAGAAAGACTTTCCATGGCATAAAAATGAGATCCAACACAAATGGTCATACAAGTATGGTATTTTGCAGAAGCCTTTACCCGTAGCTTTTCTGAAAGCTGTAGAAGTTCCTGCTCACTTTTTTGGGTTAAAATTATATATTCATTCATACGATAGATGTTATTAAAAATAATATCATCCTCCTGAAAAACCTGACGAATCATATTTTTAATGTCATATGATAACCATTCACATTTTCTCTCATAAGTGGTTATAATATCTGACAAATTATGAATTTTGACCAGTATTAACCGTACCCCCTGCATTTTTACAGAACCTCTTTCACCTGCAAAAGTATTATTCCATTTTTCTGTTTTATGAATCAACTGGCTGTATTCCCTGTCCTGCATGATAGAGGATGCTTTTAATAATTCTGCCTGCTGATTTTCATTTGCACTGATTTTTTCCAATGCTTTTACAATCGCACGAATTAAATCAATTTTCGAAATCGGCTTAATCAGATAATTCATTGTGCCTGACAGAAAGGAATTTTTAACATAATCAAAATCATCATATCCGCTAATTACAAAAGTAATAATTTCTGGATATTTGTCTTTTACCCTCTGCAACAGCTCCACCCCGCTTAGAAATGGCATATTAATATCTGTAATAAAAATATCCGGTTGATAATTATTTATCTTTTCCCACGCATCCTCCCCATCTGCTGCTGGTTCTAAAAAATATAAATTATATGTTTCCCATGGAATCATACTGCGCATTTTTTCTCTCGTCCAATACTCATCATCTGCAAATAAAACCTTATATGTCTTTTTCTTCATTGTTGCTATCCTCCCCACGATCTGGTAAAATCATAAACACTTTTGTCCCTTCTCCAAGCATACTTTCCAGATGCATTCCATATTGATTGCCATATAACATTTTTAATCTGGCATTAATATTATGTAAACCTATGGAATTTCCTTTTTCCACAAAATCAAGTTCATTCTTACGCAAACTTTCATTTATTGCAGATGTGTCCAATCCTATTCCATTATCTTCGATACAAATAACCAGATCCATCTGCTCTCGTTTTATCTGTATCCCAATTTTCTTTTTTCCTCTTTTATTACGCAGACCATGATTAATTGCATTCTCCACAATCGGCTGCAGTGAAAGTCGTGGCAGTTTACTTTTTAATGTCATTTCATCCACATCAAATGTATACTGAATGTTATCATGCATCCGCATGTCCATAACATAAATATAATTTTTCAGATGGGCAATCTCATTTTCAACAGTAGAAAATGGATCTTTCATATTTAAGCTATAACGAAATATAAGCGCCAGTGACTGACTCATATGACTGACTTCCGGGCAGTTTCGAATTTCTGCAATACTTGCCATTGTATCCAGTGTATTATATAAAAAATGTGGATTAACCTGTGCCTGTAATGCTTTGTACTCTGCCCGATTTAAAAGTTGCTTGGTCTGGTATTCTTTTTGTTTTAATTCCTCCATCTGATCCAGCATCTCATTAAATTGTTGGGCTAACTCTCCTATCTCATCTTCTTTTACAATTTTTGCCCGAAGCTGAACATTACCATTTCCAATTTTCTGAATCGTATTCATTAATAATTCCAAAGGTCTTGTTAATCCGCTCGATATGAAGCCAGTTATAATCATTGAGACACAGATCATTAATAAAGCGATCGCCAATAAGTTAATTGTAAGATTTCTCTGGTTTTGTCTTAATACTTTTTGCGGCATCATGGAATATGCAGTTAAATTATAATGTTGCTGATCAATACGGAAAAATTCCTGTTTTGAATTGGTTTCATTTTCAGCTTTTTTCCCACAGGCAATCGATTTTTCCAAAGCATTATATTCTTTTGTCTGTTCTGCATCCAGATCTCCCAATGTATCAATCGGCCGATCCCCGGTTGGCTGCAGCCACATGAATGCCGTGCGGTCTATTCTGTATTTATCCATAATTTTTTCAAGATTCTTTGTATCTACATCACACACCACGTATCCGATTTTATCCTGAAGATTACTTTCATTGTACAGTTTCATAACAAAACGTAATATATTTTTATTCCTGTATTCATTATAATAGCTGGATACCAGCATTACGGGATTATCTAACTCCACATATTTTTTCACAATTTCAGCATTTGTATATTCCGGATCTGAATATATATCCGAAGCATAATTATGTTTTGGTGTAACCGCTCTTCGATAAGTGCTGATGACCTGATGATCCATTGTATACAAATAAAAAGAGACCACATCATCCCCTGTCTCAAATTCATCGGTCGCTATGTCATATGCTTTTCTGTAAAATTTCGATTGCAATTCCTTAATTGTTTCTTTTTTTCTCAGGCTTTGCAATAATTCATCATCCATATAAATTTCTATTAAATTATTTTCTATCCCCTTAATCAATCCATAAATTTCATTTTGCATACTCTGCATAGATTGTTCACTTTCTTCTTTTGCCTGCTCATATATTAATTTTGAAGAAAGATTTTGAAATAAACATGTTTGTATAATAAGTGCTGCCAAAACACACCCCAACACCATAATAAAAATTTTTGTGCGTAATTTCATGTTCTCCTCCCATTATTCCGCTGATTATTTTATTATATCATGTTATAGATTGCTGTACTTGGATTTATTTGTAATGTGAGTTGGATAAATTTGTGTGACTTAATACCATTTTACAAAAAATTAGCGGAAGAATATCATTTTTAGTATTCTTCCGCCAGTTATAATTATTTTGTTTTTATTTTACAACAACTTTTTATTTTTCCTTTCCCACTCCATTTTCCTCGTAAAAATCAAATAAAAAATGACATTCAACACGATTCCAAAACAGGTGGCGACCGGAGCTGCCAGTCCGATTTTTGTAAGGCTTGCATGTGGCTGTATACTCATAACATAGGCAAGTGGCAGTCCGACTTTCAGGAACCGCTTACACTGCCCGTTGATTCTGAAATCCTTCTTTTGAATGCCAAATTTTAAATCTTTCTTTTTTAACAGTATAATCGCAAGAACCACGCTCACTGCCTGCGCTGCAACGGTTGCAATTGCTGCTCTTGCCGCATCGAGATGAAATCCTGCGACGAGAATTAAATCCCCGATAATGTTTACAACACATGCGACTGCCACGAATATAAGCGGAGATCTGCTGTCGCCCAGCCCTCTGAATATCGCGGCCAGTACATTGTATGCAACAATAAAAAAGATACCGCCGCCACAGATTCTCACATAAACGGTCGTGAGGGAAATCGCCTCCTGCGATGCCTGCATCAAAACTGCGAGTGGTTTTGCAAAGAAAACCATCACAACAAACAACGCTGCAGAAATAATTGCAAATACCGTGATCGCTCCTCCAAGTAATTCACCGATCTGACCGGTACTCTTTTCTCCGATATATCTTGCGATCAACACGGTAATTCCCATTGCAAGCTGCGTGATTACAAATGTGACAAGATTTAAGATCTGGCTTCCCGTGGATACCGCTGATAAGCCTGCCGTTGAACCAAATCTTCCTACCACAAGCAGATCCACGCCCCATATGCCGCCTGTAATACAAGTGCACCAAAAATTGGTATCATAAACGGAATCAGTTTCTTTAAAATACTGCCCTGTGTAAAATCTGATTTTTCTTTATTCATCGTAACGTCTCCTGCTCATAACCTCATATAATTTTTCAATTGTTTCAATCATGTGATCTGCATCCTCATCGGAAATATCCGCAAATTCCAGACTCAGTTCGCTAAAACACTGGTCTACATATTTGTCCACCAGATCTTTGCCCGCCGCGGTAATGCTGATAAACACGACTCTGCCATCTTCCTGCGTGGTTTTCTTTTCGATAAATCCGAGCTTCTCCATAGCTTTGATGGTTTTTGTTACACTTGGTCTTGGAAGACCCAGTTCATCACTGATGTCACTGACTCTCACACTGTTTTTGTTGCATTCCAACGCCTGTATTGTATCAAGAAAGTGTATATGGGGGACAATATACATAAAAACTATTTCTATGACATATTATTTAAAAAACCTTGGGAGTACCAGCTCCCAAGGTTCTAAAGTTCATTACGGAGAACTACCCCGTCAGGCTAGTGCTGTCATTTATCTCTGTCTAACCGCAACTTGATTTTTCTTTTATATGATTGTAATATATATTTAGCTAAGAAAAGTGATTATGATTCCAAGTGGGTCAATAAAAACCTGAAGTGCCAGCTTCAGGTTTTTATTTTACAACAATTTCTTATTTTTTTGCCTTCTTTGATTTTGTTTCCTGTCATTAACAGAAAACCGGTTACCATCCACAGGTTTCCCTGTAAACAGTAACCGGTAAAAAAATTTCTCACCTATTTTTTCGGTTTTATTTCCACACTTCTTCCGCGATTTCCTTCACAAGTGCAAGTTTTGCCCACTGCTGCTCTTCGGTCAGCTTGTTTCCGATCTCACAGGATGCAAATCCACACTGCGGACTCAGGCACAGACGCTCCAGCGGAATATACTTTGCTGCTTCATGAATTCTTGCGATCACCTTATCCTTATCTTCCAGTTCCGGCTTTTTGGTTGTGATCAGACCAAGTACAACTTTTTTGTCCGGAGACACTTTTGCAAGCGGTGCAAAACCACCGGATCTTTCATCATCATACTCCAAAAGCAGTGCATCCACATGCTCCTGCGCAAACACGTAATCTGCCACGGAGTCGTATGGGCCGCTGGTAAAGAATGTAGAGTGATAATTTCCACGGCAGATGTGGGAAGTGATCACCATATCCTCCGGTCTGTTTTCAAGTGCAAGGTTATTCACCTTTAAGAGCCGAGCCTTTACCTCTTCAATATCAACCCCGAGTGACTGGTATCTCTGCTTTGCAGCATCTCCGACAATTGCGCCCCAGGTGCAGTCATCCAGCTGCAGATTGCGGCATCCGGCTGCATAAAACTGTTTGATTACATCCTGATATGCCTTTCCGATATCCTCGATCAGTTCCTCATCGGTTGCATAAAATTTTCTTGTCTGCTCAATGTTCTGCGGAACGATCATCTGCTGATACATCTGTGCCGGTGCCGGAATCGTATATTTTGCAACGGTCTGCTCATCTTCGAACTGCTTTAAAAACTTAAAGTATTCTACAAACGGATGTACTTTTGCTTTTACCTTTCCTACGAGATAAGTTGCTTCAAGATCTGCCATCTCTCCGTTAAACTGTACACCGCCGCCATCTTTCTCGTGGGCAATGCCTTCAAATCCCCACATAAAATCCAGATGCCAGAATTTTCTGCGGAACTCTCCATCGGTGATCACATGGAAGCCTGCTGCTTTCTGCTTTGCAACGATTTCTGTCACGCACTCATCGGTGACGCGGTCAAGTTCTTCCTTTGTGATGGTTCCTTCCTCAAAAGCTTTCTTTGCAGCTTTTAATTTTTCCGGTCTTAAAAAACTTCCTACAAAATCATAACGAAATGGTGTCTTTAATGTGCTCATGTATTTAATAACCTCCTATGGTTTGCGTTCATTTACTCTGTTTATTTTACCATTTCGAATTTTGTCTGTATAATACCTTATTTATAGGGTTATCCATAGTTTGAAGCTATATCGGGTTATAATAAACCTATCTAAAAAACATCCCCCCCTCTTATTTATACAGCTCGCTTAATTCAATCAGTATACGATCTTTTTCCCGGTCACAGGTAAATCCTTCTCTTGAAAAAAAGCCATACCTGCAACATGCCAGACTAGTCTGCTTTACCTGACGAATTTTGTTCTGGACGATACTCTCTGTTACAGGCTCTTTTCTGATTTTTGCTTCATAAAAAATATTTCCGAATTCAGGTACATCACTACCTCATTTTCCGGCAGCAAGCAACTTCATAATGCTCTGTGCCCGTTTCTTAAATACTTCATTTTCCGATCCCTGGGCTATACCCGCAATGCGCACCATCTCATCCTCATAAGGCATACAAAATTTAACCGCATCTGTTAAAAGTCGGTCAGACTCTAACGTGCTGTCTAATGCATGATCAAAGTCATACAACGGTGCCATGCACACATACTCTCCGGTATCCGTATTTCTAATCCAGCCAAAATTACCTGCATGCCGATCTCCATTTCCGATTATCGCATCTATAATAAGCATTTGCGCTCCGGCTTTTCCAAACAGATCTATAATCGTCTGCTCATCAAAATCATCCGGATCAATTCTTCCCGACTGATCTGCCTGCTCAAGCATCACCTTTGGGGAGGTTATATTAGAAATTGCGATTCCTCCGTCTGTCTCATCTGCTCTTTCTACAGAAATTCCGCATTCCCTGCAAAGCTTAATACATTGCAGTTCCACGGAAATATCGCCATATTTGTAGAGCTTTCCGTCCTGTTTCCATTCCTTTGACAGTGCACCACCCACGTAGAGTGTCGGTGCCGCCTGTCCTGTAAATTCTTCGTTTCCGTCCCAGAATGGTTTGTAATACGGACTGATCTCCTCAAAACATATCGAATCATCCTCAGCTTTTGTCCAGTAACAGTCGCTGAAACTCAACGCTCTGGTCTCACGGTTAATGCGCATACGCGCTCCCTGTCCGAATGTGATGCCCTTTAATTTCCGTGCTATCGTGTTGGTACCTGAGGAATAGCGGTATTTCATCCATTTTGTGAAGGTGTGATTGTCTGCACCTTTTTGCTGCATCAGCCCCGGAAGAAGATTATAATTTAATGTTTTTTCATTCTCTATGTCGTAAACAGGTGTGTTTTTACACATTAGCATCATGGGATCACCCCCTTTATATAAATTCGATCGGTAATGCTACAAGATTTTCTCTTAAATATGTCTTTTTATCAATCAGACATAAAATAACTCCGAGACCTCTTTTTTTATCACTTACCTTATCCAATACCTGATTCGTTGCTCCCATATCTGCCCTGGGATTGCCGGACATTTTAATCTCGACCGGATATAAGACTCCATCCTCCTCTATCACAAGATCAATTTCGTTTTCACCGGAAGCATTTCTGTCTTTCCCTCTGTAATAAAAAATGTTAAATCTGTAATCTTTGCCCTCGTTGGAATAGGATTTTAAAATTTCAGACACTACAAATGTCTCAAACATATTCCCTGCAACCGCTGAACATTTCAATGTATCGGCAGTAAGCCATCTGGTAAGATAACATGCCAGTCCGGTATCCCGGAAATAAATTTTTGGTGTCTTTATTGCTCTTTTAAGTGCGCTCGCACTATACGGCTGGAGCAGATATACAATTCCGGTTCTTTCCAAAATAGATATCCAGTTCTTAATTGTCGGCTCACTTACCCCGACGTCTCCTGCTATGTTGGAATAATTGAGAAGTTCACCTGTTCTTGCAGCAACTGCCGTCAGAAATTTGGTAAATGTAATACCATCTGCCGCCACCAGTTCATTGATATCCCTCTCCAGATAAGTTGCAACGTAAGAAGAATAATATTCTTGCCAGTCCCTGTCTATATCATAAAGCTCGGGATAAGATCCTTTGTGGATAATTTCCCATATATTGTCATATTTTACAATCTCTTTTTCACGTTCTTTGATATATGCATCGGTTGGGATAAAATGCCGGTTAAATTTTACACCATAAATCTCCCGCATGGATAATCCGGTAAGCTCTGAGATTGACACTCTTCCTGCCAACGATTCACTCATGCCTTTCATAAGTTCAAGTTTCTGAGAACCGGAAAGAATAAACATCCCTCGCTCATCCGATTCATCGGCAATCTGCTTGATATCTTCCAGAATACTGCTTTCTTTTTGAACCTCATCTATAAAAAGCGGCTGTGGATTGTTTAAAAAAAACAATTTAGGTTCTTCCTTCGCCTGCATTCTTGTCAGTCTGTCATCAAAATTTGCCCGGTTAAAATCCTTGAATTCATGCTTTATAAGTGTTGATTTCCCGACCTGTCTGGCTCCTACCAGTAACATGCACTTGCTGGTAGACACTCTTTGTTTCAATATTGGCGTTATCGCTCTTTGTATATATGGCATAACAAACCTCCGGCTAATCTAAATTCTAATTTTATTATAGTCGTTAATATATACAAAATCAATAAAATTATACCGGCTAATCTAAAGCTGTATTTTAGATTAGCCGGTATTTTTCAAGACACATAAGTTGTACATCCGGAATCCCGTTAAACACGCACGGTACAATGCCAACTTCCTCATCATGAATGTGGTTGTATATCGTTTCAATCCGGGCAAGATCCATTTGTTTTGCACTTCGGATATTTATCATAAAATATACTCCATCTGCTGCTCCTTGGTTTTCAGCCCCATCTTTTCATAAAATTTCTCCGCCGAGGTATTTCCCGCCCAGACATTGAGCGTCACTTCATAGCAGCCTAAACGCTTTGCCTCCTCTTTTACATGCACAAACAACTTCTCTCCGATGTGCTGTCCTCTGGTACTTGCATCGACACACAGATCATCGATAAAAAGCGAGGTAAACGGCACCATATTGTTGGAAAATGGCTGCTCCCGCAACTGACAGAATGCATAGCCGAGACAGTTGTCATTCTCATCTGCTGCAACATAAATCGGTCTGGTATCATCCTTTATCATCTGTGCAAGTTCTTCGTTTGTGTATTTTGTGGTTCCCGGGATAAAAATATCCGGCCGGATATCTGCATGGATCTGAAGCACCTGCTCTAACAGTTCGATCAGTCTTGGGATGTCGTTTTCGCTTGCTCTTCGAATGTTCATCTGATTCTTCTCCTTCTGCCTGCGTTTTAAACTTTTTGCTCTTGTATAATTATAACTCACTTTTGCCATGCGAAAAAGGAGAAATCTCTTTATGTGCATATTGCGAAGCTAAACGGCCGGATTTGCGGAGCAAAACGGTCGCATTCCG
>OIZU01000928.1_pt1 | contig 18901 bp, 17 predicted proteins | sample 1588661 | NCBI WGS metagenome assembly OIZU01 (sample SAMN03283257) | human gut metagenome | biome: human-associated habitat; material: feces | host: Homo sapiens | place: USA | collected 2013 | reverse complement strand
GGGCGGATTCGGGACTTTAACCCGTTAGAAACGTGCGCCGCTAGGCGCACTTTCAAAAAAAGTGTATCACTTTTTAGAACTCTCTAAAAAATGATACACTTTCTATTTACTCACTTAATACATCTAATGCACTCATTGCCAAGAGCTGAACGGAAGCATGCAGATTTCTTTTTCCTTCTTCTCCGCCTGCTGCTACTGCAAACTCTTTTGTATGTGTCCCTACATGCTCTTTCAATTTCACATAAAACTGAATTGCCGGTATTTCATGGGTTACATTTCCAACATCAGTCGAACCGATTCCCTGAGTCAGGTCACGCTCTATATACTCTTCACCAATAAAGTCCATGTTTTTACGAACATACTGAACCAGTTTCTTATCATTACGCACATCTTTGATAACTTCATCCAACTGTCTTTCTTCAACTTCTGTCCTGGTTGCAATTGCCGCTCCTTTCGCACAATCACGAATAGCACCAACCATTTCCATCATATAATCATATTCCAGTGAACGAATATTAAATACTGCTTTCGCTTCATCTGTTATAGTATTATGGGCTACTCCGCCTTCTGTAATAATTCCGTGTACTCTGCTGTAATCTTTAAAATGTAAACGCATCATATCAACCGCATGGAACATTAACTGAACTCCACTCAGTGCATTTGCTCCCTTCCATGGGCAAGCTGCCGCATGGGCCGGTTTTCCTTTGAAGGTGAATTCCAATGTAATTGCTGCAAAAGAAATATCATCCGGCATAGATTCATCACCCGGATGCATCAGAAGTGCAGCATCAACTCCTTCAAATACTCCATGGCGAACCATAATCGCTTTGCCACTGCCCTTTTCTTCGGCCGGAGTACCTAATACTTTTAACACGCCACCTATCTCATGCTTTTCCATAACTTCCTTTAATACAATTCCTGCACCGGCTGCTGATGTTCCGATCAGATTATGTCCACAACCATGTCCGATTTCTGGAAGACAATCATATTCTCCCATAAGTGCTACTGTTTTCCCTGGTTTTCCAGAATCAAAAACTGCTTCAAAAGACGTCGGCATTTCTGCAATTCCTCGTTTCACAATAAAGCCATGGCTTTCCAACAGTTTGCAAAGTGCTTCCTGTGATTTATATTCTTTAAATGCCAGTTCAGGGTTTGCAAAAATATAATCACTTACTTTTTCAAATTCTTCCTTTTTCTCTTTTGCAAGATTACTGATTTCCTGTTTCATTAATTCTAAATTATCCATATTCTTCACCTCTCATTTTATCTGTATGGTTTTAGATCATTCCTTTTAAAGATAAGATAATATTAGGTTTTTCACAACATTTTTCAATGTAATCGCAATCACTCCCATTACAAAGCTTACCACTGTCGACTTTGCTAAATCCGGAAGTTTGCTTCCAATAGAAACCATATGTATAATTATGACAATTCCATAAATCACCAATACTATTTTAATTTGTTCTAAAATATTACTTAACCTATATTATTCACGGCACAGCTGTGAATAATATAGGTTAAATATAGAATATCATAAAACACTGTTTTTTCAAATATCATCTTACGCTTAACTTTATCCAGATTGTATTTCTGACCAAACGTCATTTTTTCTCATGGATTTTTTCCACACTTTTTGCTATACTATTCTCAAAACTGGCACTATTAACGACATTACACAGGAGGTTCACATGAAGAAAGTGCTTCAAATATTTCAGAGAGATTTAAAGAGACTCTTACGTAGCCCTGCTGCTGCTCTCGTCATGGTGGGAGTCTGCATTCTCCCTTCTCTCTATGCATGGTTCAACATTGCCGCCAACATGGACCCTTACGGTAATACACAGAATGTGAAAGTAGCAATTGCAAACTGTGACACCGGTGGACACACCGGTTCGATGGATCTGAATGCCGGAGCCACCATCGTACAGAATCTGAAAGAAAATCATCAGCTTGGCTGGACCTTTGTTGATGAAAAGAAAGCCAAAAGCGGTGTCCGTTCCGGCAAATACTACGCTGCCATTGTAATCCCGGAGGATTTCAGTGAGTCTCTCCTCAGCATCCTTTCCGGGGATTTAAAGCAGCCCCAGCTCGACTATTATATTAATGAAAAGAAAAACGCGATCGCTCCGAAGATCACCGCCACCGGCGCAAGCACGATCCAGCAGCAGATCAATGATACCTTTTCGTCCGTTGCCGCTGACTCCATTGCGAAGATCGTGCAGAAATCGGCCGGTACACTGACCGGCAAACTTGACGGAACAAATTCTACGCTGATGCAGGCGCTTACCGATACCCGTAAGAATCTTGCTGACTATCAGAACGCCCTGAAGGATTTCCAGGCTACGGTAAAAGATTCCGGTTCTTTGATCGATGACACTCTGAAAACACTGGACTCTGTAAATGCTGTTGTCTCTTCCGGTTCTGCTGCCCTTGCAGATTCATCAGATCTGCTTGCCACCAGCCGGACAGCAATCGGAACCTTTTCCACAGAATTTTCTACCAGCCTGTCAGATGGCGAGACGCTTTTAAATAATGTCTACACCTCCGTAGCCTTAAAGCTCGGAACTTTTGAGACAAAAGCCACACAGGTCAACACTGCGATCGGAGACAGTATTTCTTCTGCCAGCTCTTTAAATAAGAAAAATGCAGAAATTCTGGAAAAGCTTGCCGCCCTTCAGCAGCAGATCGGAAGTGATTCTTCCCTGTCCGGTATCGTCAGCGAAAAAATTGCAGAACTCCAGGCACAGAATGCTTCTCTTCAGGAACTCATTGATTCTCTTGGGAACAGCAATTCCAGCATAGGAAATGCACTGACTACAGCAAGTAATACCAGAAGTTCTCTTGAGACACTCACTGCCCAGAACCGACAGTCTCTGCAGAATTACAGAAGCAGTCTGAACCAGTCGCTTCTGCCACAGCTGAACCAGTCACTTGACGGGCTTGCCACATTAAGCGGAAGCCTTTCTTCTACTTTAACCGGTGTAAATCCGACGATCACACAGTTAAAGGTGATCCTTACCCAGTTAAAGAGCAGTTTAAACGAAAGTGCAGACGCACTTGGTCAGACCGGAGGAACTCTTGAAAGCGTAGATACTGCTCTGGAAAATATTACCGCTGACCTAAAAGCTCTGCAGAGCTCCGAAACCTACCAGCATCTGATCTCACTGGAAGGCATCGACTCAGATTCCATTTCTGATTTTATGTCCTCACCGGTTTCGATCAATTCAAAGGTACTTTATGATGTGGAAAATTACGGCTCCGGAATGACTCCGTTCTACACTAATCTGGCACTCTGGGTTGGCGGACTGATCCTGGTATCCATCCTGAAACAGGAAGTAGACAAAGACGAAACCATTTCCCGTTTTACTCCGACAACTGCTTATTTCGGACGTTGGATGCTCTTTGTCGTGGCCGGACTGATCCAGGGATTCATTGTGTGCATAGGAGATCTACTGCTTCTGAAAGTACAGTGTGTCCACCCGGTTGCATTTGTATGTGCCGGTATGCTCTGCTCTTTTGTATACGTCAACCTGATCTACGCAATGGCACTTACCTTCAAGCATATCGGAAAAGCGCTTGCCGTTGTTCTGGTCATCCTGCAGATCCCAGGTTCTTCCGGAACCTACCCAATCGAGATGACACCGGTCTTTTTCCAGAGACTGCACCCGCTTCTTCCGTTCTCTTACGGAATTGGCGCTATGCGTGAATGCATTGCCGGATTTTACAAAAATAACTACGCAAAGGATCTGCTGACCCTGCTGCTTTTCCTTCTCCTTGCATTCTTCATCGGACTGGTACTGAGACCACTTCTGATGAATCTGAACCATCTGTTCGACAAACGTCTTGCCGAAACAGACCTGATGTTGGGAGAGACTGCAACCGGGGAGCTCTCCCGCCCACAGCTTACACTGATGATGAAAACCATGATGCAGGACGAAGACGGACGGGCTGATTTTATCCAACGTGCCAACCGGTTCGAAAAACGGTATCCAAAGCTGATCCGTACCGGTTTTATCCTGATCCTTGTAATTCCGCTGATTTTTCTTCTTCTGATGTTCGGCCTGGAATCCAAGATCGTATACCTGACACTGTGGATCATTTCCCTGATCGTACTCGCCGTCTATCTGATCTGTGTGGAATATATTCACGACAAGACCTCCAGACAGCTTTCCTATATCCATCTGTCTGAAGAAGAATTTCTTAAAAAAGTAAAGGAGGGAAAAGACGAATGAGAAATATATGGACCATCTTCACAAGAGATATCCGGAAAATAAGAACAAATGTCATTGCGCTGATCGTCGTTCTCGGCGTCACAGTGGTTCCCTGCCTTTATGCATGGTTCAACATTGCGGCAAGCTGGGATCCCTATGGGAATACGGGGAATCTGAAGGTTGCCGTAGCAAGCGTAGATGAAGGCTATACCGGAAACCTGATCCCGCTCCAGCTGAATCTTGGCGATCAGGTATTGTCTGCTCTTCGGGAGAATACACAGCTCAACTGGGTATTTACAACCAAAAGTAAAGCAATGAAGGGTGTAAAATCCGGAGAATATTACGCAGCAATCGTAATCCCGGAAGATTTCAGTACGAACCTGATGAGTGTATTTTCCAGTGATATTAAAAAACCGGAGATTACCTATTACTCCAATGCAAAAGAAAATGCCATTGCGCCGAAGGTAACAGACAAAGGAGCAACCGCAGTCCAGACACAGGTCAACGAAGTATTTATCGAAACCATTTCCGATACGGTGCTGACCGCGCTCCAGACTGTTGCAAATACCGCAGACTCCAGGGATTCGGATGAGCTTGCAGGCACACTGATCACAAATCTGAATAAAATCGGTTCTGATCTGTCTGCCTCTTCGACGACCCTGCATTCCTTCTCACAGATGACCGATTCTGCGCAGCAGCTTCTGGACACAACTGCCGAATTCTTAAAAGCAACGAAAGAACAGGCTTCTGCAAATGCAGATACGCTTTCCGGTACACAGCAGTCCTTCTCCGGGATTCAGGAAACTCTGGACGGAGCTACAGACGGAATCAATGCTGCACTGACCTCTACCAAAAGCTTTTACGAACAGATGTCACAGACGATCGATCAGGCATTCCAGTCACAGTCACAGGATGCTTCTTCTGTTGCCAGCACCCTTGATCTTCTTGGAAGCCGCGTCAATGCGATCGTACAGTCTTACCAGGGAATCCGTGACAGCATTGCACAGATTGCAGATGCACACCCGGAGTTGTCTGATCTTACCGCACCGATTCTTGCTAAATTAGACGATTCCATTGCGGTTCAGGAAGAACTTCGTGATAAACTCACGAACGCAGCTTCCTCTCTGCGGGATACAGCAGGCAATGTAACAACCTCTAAAAAAGAGCTGGATGATCTGATCAGCTCCAGTATTTCCGGAATTGCAGCTGTCAAATCCGACTATGAAACCAATGTATCTGCTTCTTTAAAACAGCTGTCCGGCTCTCTTGGTTCCACCAAAAATGACCTGTCCGGACTGCTCTCCCAGCTCGGTGTAAGTGCAGATGGAATCTATACCCTTGCTTCTTCAGCCGGCTCTGATCTGTCGCAGATTCAGAAGGCTCTGGAAACCTCTTCTGAGCTTTTGAAAACAGCTTCCTCAAAGATCACAGATACCATCTCCAGACTTGGTCAGATGGAAGCAACCGGCGATTTCTCCGAACTGGAAGATCTGATTTCCGGCGATAAGGACAGTATCAGTTCTTTCCTCGCCGCACCGGTAGAGCTTAAGACCAACAAAGTGTACCCGATTGAAAATTACGGTTCTTCCATGGCACCATTCTACTCCACACTTTCCATCTGGATCGGCGGAATTGTCCTGGTTGCCATGCTCAAGGTCACTGTATCCGAAAACGGCACCACCGGACTTAAGCATCTGAAGCTCCATCAGATTTACCTTGGAAGATACCTTATCTTCCTGATCCTTGGACTTTTGCAGAGTACTCTGATCTGCCTCGGTGATCTGTTCTACCTTGGCATCCAGTGCGAGCACCCGTTCCTCTTTCTCCTTGCCGGATGGGTATCCAGCATCGTATATGTCAACATCATTTACACGCTGACTGTCTCCTTTGGAGATATCGGAAAAGCGGTCAGTGTCGTACTTCTGGTTATGCAGGTAGCCGGAACCGGCGGAACTTTCCCGATCGAGGTTGCCCCGGGATTCTTCAAAGCGGTATATCCGCTACTGCCGTTTACCCACAGTATGGCAGCCCTGCGTGAAGCTGTCGGTGGGCTTTACGATATGGATTACTGGATCGATCTTGGAAAGCTTTGTATCTTCCTTGTGGTGTCCCTGATCGTGGGACTGGTGCTCAGGAAGCCGATCATTAAGGTGAATGAAGCGTTCTCTGAGAAACTGGAAGAGACGAAGATTATGTAAATACAGAAGTACTTGTCTTTTACATTTACATTAAAAAACTCTCTTATGAATGATTTAACGATCTTTCATAAGAGAGTTTTATTACCTATATGGTTCAAATATTTTACTCATAAAAATAGAATTCACATATACCAGAAGGCTTCCGCCTATACTACTCCAGAATATTTATTATCTGTCGATTCAACTTGATATATGTTACTGCTATATACCAGTCATATCCAACAATACATCCTGTCCCAATTAACAGAAGCCAGATGGTTGTGGATGCCTTATTTACAATTTCAGTTTCCTGTAGCGTTACCAGTTCATTGTTATCATCATATACTTCTATATCCTTTATACGATCTTTTTCAGACACCGTATCCTTTTCACCACAGGCAATAGTTCCTTCTACGATCAAAACAATTCCCAAAAATATAGCATATTTTCTATATTCCAAATCCACTCAGCAATACATAATACCCTGTCAGAATCACTACAAACACCACAATAACCGGGATTGTCTTCTTCATCAGCTGCCCCCAGGACACTTGGAAATACTCCGTAATGATCGCAAGGCAGATGTGCGTCGGTGAAATCTGCATTGCCGCATAAGAAAGTGCCATCAGGTACACCAGAAGTCCGGCTCCTGCATGCGGTATGCTTGCAAATGCCAGCGGAATCAGTAGCACAATCATAGAATTTGCTCCACTGATAATCGTTCCAAGAAACATAATGATTCCAAATGCCGCAAACTGTGGAATCGCGGATCCGGCAAACAAATCCGGGAGTTTTCCGATTGCCCCTGTATAGGTAAGAATGTTCTTGAACATCATCAGAATGATCGTATTGAAGATGATTCTCCACTCTACCGATGTCTTTGCAAAATCAAACACTTCCTTCGGACTTAACCGATATACAATAATCGAAAGCACAATAATAAACGGCAGTACCTTGATCACAGAAAGATTCAGTGCGATCACCAGTACAATACAAAGCACCAGTGGCCAGAAACAGTACAGAAGCTGTTTGAATTCTTCTTTTTTGTCAATCGTTTCATCCTCACCTGCTTCATATCCTTTCGACAGCTTCCGCAGATAAAATACATATCCCAGTACCAGAAGCACCACAACCATCGGCGCCATAAAAAGTACAAATTGCCCGGTCGATACTGCGGTAATGGAAAGCGCCAGCAGAATGGCATTATAAGTCGGCGAAAAGCTTTCTGAAATATGGCGGTAGTAACTGGTCACAAACGTCTTTTCTTCCACATCCAGATCTTTTCCTGTCGCCTTATCTACGATCGCCCCACAGATATTGACAGCTCCTGCAGACGGAAGGAACCCAATGATCACCGGCGCAATTACACACACCATACGCCTGTCTCCGCTAAGCCTCTGCAGTGCCACCTCCGCTCTTTCCAGAAGTTTCCGGTTCTCCATGATCCGCTGCAAAAAGGTTACAAGAATAAAGCTTCCGACCACCAGCAGCGTATCCTTTTCATAAACTGACTGTACCATCAGTTTTGCTGCATCCCCAAGCGGAATTCCAAACAGGATCACAGTCAGCAAAATGGCAGCGATCATCGCATCACGCAGCTTTAATTTTGCCAGGACCATCACCATAATGACAATAAAAATCACTGCCAGCTTTATAAATTCGGTCTGCATCTCTTTACTCCAATTCTCTTTTTTCTAATTTCCCTTTTTTCATCCACAGACACCGGTCCGCATAATTTGCAAATTCCCTGTCATGGGTACTGACCAGGATTGTCGTTCCTTCTTTTGCCATTTTTTGAAAATACTTCATAATGATCTCTGAATTTTCCATATCCAGACTGCTTGTCGGTTCATCTGCGACTACCAGTTTCGGGTTCTGCGCAAATGTCCTTGCGATCGACACACGCCTTTGCTCTCCGCCGGACAGATTTGCCGGATATTCGGAAAGCATATTCTGGATTCCAAGAAGCTCCGTCAGATACGTGATCCTTTCCTTATCCGGTTTCCGGTTTTTCCCCAGCGAAAGTGGCAGCAGGATATTTTCCATGACCGTCAGATTCTGGAGAAGATTTTGTCCCTGCATGATATAACCAAGGTCGCCTCCCCGCAGAACCGATAACTGTCTGTCATTCATTTTTTCAATCTCATGATCCAGTACTGTGATCTTTCCTTCTGTCGGTTTCAGGATTCCGGTCAGCATATGGAAGAGGGTGGATTTTCCACTTCCTGACTGTCCCATGATCGCAACCAGTTCTTTTTCTTCCACTTCCAGATTCACGTGGTCTACTGCATAAAACTGATTCTTTCCACGTACAAATTCCCGACTCAGATTTTCTGTCTTTACAATCATGATTCCACCTCCTGGATCAGTTTATATGGTTCCATACGATTCGCTCTGACTGCCGCATATAAGGTGGCAAGAAGGCTGACACCAACAGCAAGCCCCAGGCTCTGCAATGCAAGAATCACATACCGTGAAACATTCACACTCAGATACGGCATATTCATGCTTTCCATGATCACGTCTTTAAATAACAGGACTCCGCCTCCGGAGAGCACCACTCCAAGAAATCCTCCAAGCACACCGATCATTCCTGCTTCCAGAAGAAGCATCTGGAAAATCTGGCTTTTTCGTGCACCGATAGAAAGTAGTACCCCAAACTCCTTCAAACGTTCATTCACAGTAATGTTAAAAATGCAGATCAGTGCCAGGACTGCCATTAAAAACAACAGTCCGATCAGAAGCGCGCTGTAAGACTGCATCTGTTCCAGTGTATCTGAAACTTTTCCGGACATTGCTTTTGCCGTATAAGCTTTCAGCCCGGAATCTCTCATCTTTGTGTTGATCGTGTTCGCTACTTCTTTCGGATCTGCTCCGTCTTTCGTCCGAATCGTCAGAAGGGAAACATATTTCTGCGGTTCCGTAAGATCTGTCACATACTTGATCTGAAAACTGTCAAATAATGTATATGCCGTCTCAAAATTCATGAATGCGCAATTATCATAACTGGTTCCCGTTTCTTCGAGTTTTCCTGCAACCTCATATTCCTGTCCAAAGAAAGAAATTTTATCTCCAGCTTTTGCCGTAATCTTGCTTCCAACAACAGTCTGACCCTTTTTCAATTCGCTCACATTACTTCCGGACATCCACGGCTGTACAATAAAATCACTTTCCGGTTCAAAAGCAACAATCTGTACCGGAACTGAACAGCATGCCGCATCCAGTGATGCAATGTAGAGCTGTGGAGAAATTTTGTCAATTCCATCCGTCTTTTGCACCTGATCCATCAAAGACTTTTCAAAATAGAAACTGCACAACCCTCCCGAAAACAGAGAATCGCTTAAATCTGATTCATATTCTCCCGGTGCTACGATCACATCCGCCCCAATCCGATCTACTGTCTTATCAATACAAGTTTTCATACTTTCTGTCAATACTCTGCTGGTAAACAGCGCTGCCGATAAAATCAGCACCAGTGCTGCCAGAAACATCGTCCTGACTCTTCGATGCCGCAGATTTCTGACTGCAAGTCCAGGTACAGTCAACATTTTCTGTTCCATTTTTCTTTCCTTCCTTTTTAACATTTTGTTCGGAAAAACCCCGTAATTTTCCAATTATAAGAAAGAATGTGCCTCGGCACTTTCTCGCGCCAAGCGCGTTGCTGAGCGCCAGTGGCGCTCGTTAAGCAACGACCGAAGCGGAGCGTAGACCGCTTGCGACATTCTTCATCTTCGTGCCGAGGCACATTCCTAATATATAAGACAAAAGAGGAGCTTCCACTCATCACAGAGTTCAAAGCTCCTCCACCTCATTCACATATGTGTCTGATTATTTTGTGCTTACTTTTTCAGCAAGTGGCTGCCATGCTGTCTCTACGACTTTATCTACAGTCCAGTCAGAGCTGATGATTCCTGCATCAATGTAGTCCTTTGCAACAGCTTCAATTGTTTTCTTTGTATCAGCATTGGATACTGCCCAGTTCTGCTGATCAAGCATGTATTTTGTAAGCTCGATGTCACCAGATACCATACCCTCATCAAGCATGATCTGTGCAGCTTCGTCTTTGTTTTCTGCAATGTACATATATGCATCCATTACACATTTTGTAAGTACCTGAGAGATTACCGGATTTTCTTTTACGAATTTTCCGCTCATAGCCATTACGCAGCATGTTTCATCTTTGAAATCATCATCCCATGTGATAGAACGAAGAACTTTTAATGTTCCGTCATCTACGAATTTCTTTGCAAAACGGTCACTCAGAAGGCAAGCTTTGATATCACCTGACTGAAGAGACTGGATTGCTGCACTTGATTCAACCTGTACACATGTTGCTGCATCCTGTTTCAATCCATCTGCAAGGAAGAAACGGATGATCATGTTGTGTGAAGATCCACCGACCGGGCTATCCATACCAACCGTTGTGCCTTCCAGATCTTTTGTTGATTCGATTCCTGAATCGGCAAGTACATATAAAGATTTGCATCCTGTCTGTGCGCTTCCTGTAAATACGATGTCCATTCCGTTTGTGATCGGAACTAACATATGTGCAATATGATGTACTCCAAACTGAGCTTTTCCAGTTCCAAGTGCTTCTGTGATTTCAGTACCAGCTGCGATCTGAACATCTAATCCCCAATTATCATAGTATCCGAGTGCTTTTGCCATGCTAGGTCCTGATGTACAGTCACCGCCATCATATTCTGCTGTGATGGTTGTTCCCCATGCCGGCTCTTTTTTCATTGCTTCTTTAATTTCATCATCTGACATTTTTGTGATATCAGTCACTTCTTCCTCTGTAGAAGCTTCCTGTTTTTTGGAATCACTTGTGTCTTCCTTCTTTTCTGATGAACCGCCACATGCAACCAGTGATACGGTCATTACGCATGCAAATAACGTTGCAAACAATCTTTTTTTCATAATTCTTTTCTCCTCTTCGTGTTTTTACTTTGTTGCTTTTATATTTATCTTTCAATAAATATCCATTTAATGATCTGTATGATGCTTCAGATCGAGCATTTTCAGGATCCTGTTCCGATATGCCTGGAACTCTTCGCTGTCTCTCTGCTTTGGTTCAGCCAGTTCAATCGGTATATCTGCCTTTACACGTCCCGGTCTTGGCTCCATAACCAGCACTCTTGTTCCCATATAGATTGCTTCTTCTACATCATGTGTAACCATGACGACCGTCTGTTTCTGTTCTCTCCAGATATTCAGGATCTCATCCTGCATATTCATTCTGGTAAATGCGTCCAGCGCGCCAAGAGGCTCGTCCAGAAGCAGAATATCCGGATGATTGATCAGCGATCTTACCAGCGCCACTCTCTGTGCCATACCTCCGGAGAGCTGATGTGGATAGTCTTTTCGGAAATCTTCAAGTCCTACCATTTTCAGCATATGCTCTACCAGTTCTTTATCCTGCTTTTTCTGCATACGCAAGCTGAAGGACACATTCTTCTCTACCGTAAGCCACGGAAACAATGTTGCTTTCTGGAATACCATTCCACGATCCGGTCCGGCTCCAACAATCGGTTTACCACCAAGTCTGATCTCACCGGTAGTCGGTCTGATCAGTCCTGCGATCAATCGTAGAATCGTTGATTTTCCACATCCACTTGTTCCAACAATACTGACAAACTCACCCGGCTGGATCGTCAGATTCACCTCTGCCAGCGCATGTGTGATCTCGTTACTGTCTGTCTTTGCAAAACTCTTTGTTACTTTGTCAAACTCCAGGACACGCCCGTGTCCCTGCTTCTCATCCACTGATGCCATCTTATTTCACAACTCCTTCCTGCCAGCGAAGCACTATTCTCTTGATCACATTCAGTATAAAGGTAACTGCTGTGAAAATAAGACAAATTAAAACGATAGCTGCATACATCTTAGAATAGATCGCCCATGATTTCTGCCACTGGATATACCATCCAAGACCTGCCTCTGCTCCCATCATCTCAGCAACCAGAAGTGCTGTACAGGCAGAACTCATTCCCTGTGTCATACCCTGAAGAATGTTTGGCATTGCATGTGGGATTGCCACCCGGAATACCAGCTGATGCCCTTTGGCACCTAATGTTCTGGCCGCCTCCAGATATGCCTTGTCTACATTCTGGATACCGGTTGACGATGCGATCGTAAGTGCAAACCATACACCAAGAGCGATGATAAATACACTTCCTTTAAACAGTGAGGATACCAGAACCATGATGATCGGGATCCATGTTGTGGAAGGGATCGGTCCAAGCATCTTAATGATCGGTGAAACCCAGTAGTTAATCCTTTTGCTGTATCCACAGGCAACACCTGTGATCAGTCCAAGGATTGCTCCAATAAAATATCCCGTGAATAATAATCGCAGTGAGTACAATGTACTTTTCAACAACAGTGCCCGGTCATCAATAATCGCACACAAGATCGTATTCACACATGGGAAGAACGGCTGTTTTAAAATACCTGTCTTAACCGTCAGAAAATCATACAGCATAATTACCAGTATGATCACAGAATAAAGCGGTGCTTTATGACGTACTTTTGCAAAATAGCTTTTATTCAGTAATCCTCTCACTACCATGATCAGATATAATGCCAAAAAAAAGCAGACGACTATAGTAAACACATGCGGATTAAAATTCTGAACGGCATCCGGCATCAGATAATATACTAAAAACATAATTATCGCTGCAAAATACGGACAAAAACAAATCACCACATCCAACATATGTTGCATCTTCGTCTTCGGAGCACTTTCCATTTCTAGCAACTCTTCTCTCGTAAGCTGTCTTTTACTCTCCATTTTTCATTTGACTCCTTTGTAAATTTTTACCATTTCCTTTAAATGCTTTTTAACTATATCAGCATTTTGCACAAATGTAAAATTGTTATTTTTTATATGCAATTCTATTTATTACAATTTTCTATAGTTTTTATCTAGTAAAAATGAACTTATTAACTATAAGTGTGTTATACTAAATACAATAAATTTTTAAAGGAGATATGAATTATGAATTCACAAAAATTATCCGGAGCAATTTCCTGTCTTGCAGCAATTCTTATTCTTGCAGCAGATAAGATCTTTGCCCCGGTATGCAAAGGAACCATGGAACTTGCAAACGGAGGAGAATGCATGATGCGGTGTCATTATTATGGAATTGCACTGTTTTTTTTCGCTCTGCTCCTGCTTGCAGAATCCGTTCTTCTTTTCTTCGGAACACACGATTTTAAATTACCGGTTGTCATCATTATCACCGCTGTTCTGATCCTGCTTCTTAGCAATACTTCAATTGGCATTGGTATATGTGCCAAGGCAGGTATGATGTGCCATAAGACTGCTCTTTGGGGAAGAATTGGTGCTGTTCTGGCAATCATCGGTGCCGGAATCAGTCTCTTTGTACATAAATCACAGATGCCGCAGGCAAATTAGGATTCACGCAACAACATTTCAAACAGAATATCTGATTACCTTTCCGGTAATCTATAATCAGGAGTCAAAACTTTCTGTGTATGCAAAGAAGCCGGAGTCTGACCGATAACACAACTGCCTATATTCAGGCTTTTCTGTTATCAGCCAGATCCCAGCTTCTTTTTTCGCTCTTTAAAGTGCTTCTGCCACTTTCATATTTGCAATCAGTCCCCGCAGCTGGATCAATGAAGAATATCCATCGGTACAGTCATCAATCTTTCCGTTTGCCGCAGGATGGAAATAGCGTCCTTCCTTCTCCGCTCTCTTTCCCTCGGCAATTGCTTCTCTCAAGATCTCCCTGTCTTCTATCCGCCTTTCTTCCGGGATTTCATTGATGATGAGCATTGGTGGCTTTACCGTTTCTGCACTGTTTTCTGCCTTTCCCTGCAGTTCAACTTTTTCTCCACAAAATACATAGCCGGTACAGTAATTTCTTTCTGTTCCGATCACCTTCACTCCGTGCGATATCAGCCAATCGATTGTTGCTTTCCGGTCCAGCATATCTTTTGGCCCTGCCGAGATCAGGACCACCGGAATCTGCTGAAGAGCCGGAAGATCCGGACAGAGTTCTTCTCCTTTGATGTCCCCGATTCCACCCATTCCACAGGTAATTGCAACCGGAATTCCCATTTTCACACAGACTGCCATTGTCCCGGAAGCGGTAAGTGCGCCTGATTGCTTTTCCACTAATGCCTTTTCCAGCAGATCACAGTCAATTCTTGGATAAGCGGCTGCCCGGCTTCTAAATTCAAGAAACTCATCGATATCCCCGATCCTGATTTCCCCATGATCAATCCAGGTGATCTTTTTTCCCGGATCCTGCCATTCTTTTTTTATTGTTTCATTTGATACCGATTTTAATCCATGTGTCAATAATGCTGATTCTACTAAATATTCCATCCGTTGTTATTCCACCTTTCTCCTTCTGGATATCAATCCCGTACTTTTCCTCATCATATCATACTTTTCCGGCTCAAATTAAAAAACCGGATAAAAATTTGCATTTCTACCCGGTTCCTGTATTATTTCAACAATTGCATCAGCTCTTCAAAAAAGCTTTTTGAGGTTTCTTCTGAAATCGTATAATCTGACGTTATCTCTTTAATGATCTTTTTCAGCCATTCGTCCCATTTCATAGTCCACCTTCTTTTCCGCCAAAGGCTTCTATTTTGTATTGTCTACCGCATCCTCCACCAAAGAGTAATCGGCATTATCGTCCATAACATCTGCGTACAGATCATCCAGTGTCGGGTATCCATAATATTTCCATACCATGCTGGAAATACCGTCTGTCTTTGCATCAGTCTTGATCTTAAAGAAATTGCCAGGTGTTCCATAGTCAGACAGATCAATATCTGTATTTCCTTCCCCGTCTGCAAGAATTGTTCCATAATGCATATACCAGTAAACATCATTCACCTTGTCATAAGATCCATCATCATTACTGTACTGATCCCGTACCTTTACATGATAAATAAGATACAGTTCATTTCCATTGCCCACAACAGGCTCCAGCAGATAATCTCCCATATAAGTAAGGCTCTCCAGAGATTCGGAATCTACCCAGCTGCTCTCCACATGATCATTGTATTCCTGTTCCGCCCGGTCCTTCATTTGCTGCATTGTATCATCATCGATTTCACTGGCTGATGTGACATAATACCACAGTCCTTTTACGGTATATTCTTTTTCCCATTTTTCCGGCAGCTTTCCTATGTTGGCGGCATAGCTATCTGCCATAGATTTATCCAGATATACTTTAATCTTGTCTCCGTTTGCCAATGTTCCATTTGATGCATCTGTCTGAAAATCAGCAGATGTAAGATCAGTTCCTGTATAATCAAATGAAACTGCTCCTCCCGGACTTATTCCGTTAAATGATACCTCCAGGTCTTTGAATGCATCAAATGTCTTAACCTCTTCCAGCCCTTTTATTTTATAGGTTTTATTTTTATATTTCAGGTTGCATTTCACATATTTTGCATAATCTTTATTGACATTCCAGCTGTATTTGACTTTATCTTTGTTGGAAAGATTGCTGTCTGAATTCATTTCCACACTGACATAGGACTGCAGTACCGCTACCGGTGATATGGAATCTGTATTTTTTCCATACTGTTCTTCAAATTCTTTTGTAAACTTCAGTCTGGAATCATATTTTTTCTGGATCTTCTGCCAGTCGATCTGCGGATATACATTTCCATATCCGTTATATCCTGTTGTTTCAAAGGTAACATACTTGTTCAGATCGATTGTTCTTCTTGCACGCGATATCAAAAGCCCTGCTGCGATCACTACAACGACAACCGCACATGCCAGACCGATCAGGAACTTGTTCAGTCCTCTTGATTTCTTATGTGTGAGTGATTTTGTTTCTGCTGTACTTGTTACCGTCTCTTCTGTATTCTGAGCGATCTCTTCTTTCTGCTCTTCTGCATTCTGGGCGATCTCTTCTTTCTGCTCTTCTGCATTCTGGACAGCCTCTTCTTTCTGTTCTGCTACATTTTTAGCAGGTTCTTCCTGTTCCAGTGGTTTTCCGCATGTTGCACAGAATCTTGAACCATCTGGATTCTCAGTTCCACAATTTTTGCACCTCATATCTCTTTTACATCCTTTCTGTATGCTATATTTTTCTCGTTTATATTATTAAGACGAGTCAAAATCCGGTTTGGTTTTAAAAAAAAGAAAAAATTTTTATTTTTTTTAATAATGACTGATCTGGTTGATGATCTCATGGTATGAAACAGCTTCATTGCCCAGTGCTTCCGGCTTTTTGTTTCCAAATAATTTCTTTAATTTCTTTTCATATTTCTTTTTTGTGACTTCTTTTCCATCCCATTTATACCGGAAAACATAGTCTCCGTTTTCATCATACTCCGGATTCGTATTATCTTCCATTCCATATTCGCCATCGCCGATCTGTACCCATTTCCCATCTTTGATTTCAAAAACACGGTCATAAAAAACACCCATATTTCCGTCATTGTTGTCCAGTACATTACTGCCCGGAATATACCACATCCCGATTCTGTAGATCTCTTCTTCCCGGATTCCATTCGGTGTACAGGTTGCAACGGTCGCACCATCCGCCATGCAGGATCCAACCCGCACGATCTCGGGTACATCATCTCCATTCATGTCAAAGAGTTCAAACCTTGTGTCATCACTCCACTTTCCAACCCAGTCTTTGTAAGCCGCCTGCCATTCTTCTTTGGTAACTTTCTGTTCTTTTGCCTGGTGGATATGATACCCTGCGACAGCACCTCCTCCGATCACTGCCGCTCCTACAACTCCGGCAACAGCCTTTGTACCGATAATTTTCTCTGCCGCTTTTCCTGCCGCACTCTTTACGATCTTTCTGCCTGCTGCCTGCCCGTTCTTTACCGGATCTGTCTTCCTGATTCCACTTTTACCCGAACCGGTATTTCCGCTTGTGAGTGCACTTCCGCTTTTTACAATGCCTGCACCCTGTCTTACCAGTTCTTTTCCAAATGAACCAGGCACCGATATCGTATGCTCGCCCTCTCTGAGCATCCAGAGTATAAATGGCAGCGGCGCCACGCTGTATAATTTCGTTCCTTTTCTTTCCAGTTCTTCTACATCATTTCTGATCTTCTTCCGGGCGTAATTCAGTCTGCTCTTTACCGTTCCGGTCGAACATCCAAGTGCATCTGCAATGTCTGCAACCGACAATTCCTCATAATAATACATCAGCACACACAGCTTCTGATCTTCTGGCAGACTGTCCAGAATTTCTTTCATCAATCGCTTTGTCTCTGCATAATCCACGGAATCTTCCGGTGAAAATGTCAGATTCTCATCTGCAATTGTATCTTCAAATTCCCGGTCATCATCCCCTGTCGGTATATCAGAAAATAGCTGCGGCTTCTTCTTTTTCAGCCAGTCTTTACATTTGTTTGCCACAATGCAGTTGAACCAGCTTTTCAACCGCTTTGGATCCTCAATCTGCTTCAGATTACAGAATGCAGAAATATAGGCATCCTGCATGATATCCATTGCATCCTGCTCATTTTTCACCATCTGAAGTGCGATTGCAAACCCCTGCACATAAGTCAGATTGTAAATTTTCTCCAGAGCGTTCTCTTCTCCGGCGGCAGCTTTTTCTATCATCTCTTTCAGATCATTTTTTTCTTGATAATTGACATTCTTCGCTCCACAGTTCCCGCAGAACTTCTGGTCACTCCTGATTTCTTTCCCACATCTGGTGCAATACATGTTTCCTGCCCTCCAGTATATTATCCGGTCGTTCTTTTACCCGTAACTTAACAATTCGCTGATGTGCAGTCCCAAATCTGCATCCGGCTTATCGTATACATAAAAAACCGGACAGAACAACTCCTATCCGGCTTTTTGCATATACTCTTTCATTTTTTCACATTCTGACCTGCGTTTCATCATTCGATGCTTTGCCTTCTAGTTTTCCTCAGTTGTCTTATCGTCTTCTATTTTTGTTCCACAGTTTGTACAGAATACAGTTCCCTCTTCCAGTGGCTTTCCACAGGCCTTGCACACTTTCACTTCTGCCTTTTCCTCCGGTTGTTCTGCCGGTGCTTCCAGTGCCGCTCCACAGTAAATACAGAATTTACTTCCAGGGTTCACTTTCTTTCCACACTGCGGGCAGATCTCTTCTGTCGATAATTTTTCAATCATCTCTTTGTTGGCCGCGATCTCATCCTGCAGGGATTTGATCTGTGCTGCAAGTTCCGGCATCTTTTCCATGCATTCATCTCTGTAATTGGCATAGTATGTACTGCCAATCTGGTAAATGACTTTTTCAATTTCTTTTTCTTTCGTCTTATTTAAATTTGTCAGGCGGAAAATCTCTGTCGTATCTTTTGCCTTCTGTGATAAATCCTGACCGGTTTCTGTCAGGCTGCTTTTCAGATTATCAAAAAATCCCATATGTCTCATTCCTTTCTGTAAATTTTATCTTACCACTTTTCTTGCATTTATCAATAAGCAATTTATATAATTTACAGCTTCTTTACAATCTTTAAAAATCATGATTCAAAAAAATCAAACACTTTCTTCCAGTA
>OIZU01000924.1_pt1 | contig 18975 bp, 26 predicted proteins | sample 1588661 | NCBI WGS metagenome assembly OIZU01 (sample SAMN03283257) | human gut metagenome | biome: human-associated habitat; material: feces | host: Homo sapiens | place: USA | collected 2013 | reverse complement strand
CACCCTTTCCGGCATTTGTATGGAAAGAAACTGCTACAGAAGCTCCGCACGCATTTGCTTCTTTTACTTCCTGCGACACTGGATCGTTTTCGTCTTTGGTTCTACTGCATACAACTGTTACACCATGCCTTATCAATTCATTGTGACAGGCAAGCATGATCTGCAGGTTAATGTCCTTCTCTTTCATCCCGTAAGCTACTGCTCCCGGATCACTTCCACCATGTCCGGCACTAAGAAATACTTTTGCCATAATAATTCTCCTTTTCTATTCTACAAATACCCAATCTTCTGCCAACATGTCCGCCTGTGACGCTAACCAACCCATCTGAACCCCGGAGGTTCCGACAAACGCAATTGCCTTATTTCCAATAGACTCATGCTCACAATTGATAACCTTGCCTTCAAATGTATATGAGATTCCTGTTGCAAGCTGAATATACTGTTTCTTTCCATTCCACCCTTTACGTGCAACTTTCAATCCTCGTTTCACATACTTAATTGCTTCCCCAAAAGAAAATGTCGCTTCTCCACCGAGTACCGGGCAATTATTTCCATCTGCCGGAATCCATTCCTCAGAAAGAACATTCATCAATGTATATTCAACTCGCTGTGTTTCCCTGATATCTAATCGCTGATTGTCCTTTGTGTACATGATAATTGTCTGTGTTTCTTCATCCCAGCACCAATAACCTCCCCATGTAGGAAGCTTCATTGGAATTCCTTTTTTCATTTCTTCTAATGCTTGTTTAAATTTCATTCCCATATTGTTTCCTCTCTTTCATTTTTGCAAAATGACGATTACTCGCCCTCTACTTCTGGGATGCCTGCTACGCTAGTTAAGATACTTACAATGCCTGCAACAACAGAAGCAGACAATACCATCTTCCAATCTACCGCGCTGAGCACCGCCCCTGTTCCGATCACTGCAACTGCTGTCTGCGCCATCGTTTTTACTGCTCTAATTCCTGCGGCTTTGAGCCACTTTTTGGTATCTACAGATACCTTTAATACGCTGTTTTTAAACATGCTATCCCTCCTCTTAGAGTCCAATCTGTGCGACCAAAAGCCCAAACACTGCTCCGATCGCTAATGTTAATAAGTACCACTTAACCTTGCGCCATGTGTCCCCGTCCCTGTTTTCCAGTTCTTCCAACCGGCTCTCCTGTCGGTTCTGGGACTTAACCAACTGCTCCACGCTCTGTGCTAAGCTGTGCACACTGGTGGTAAGTTCTCCAATTTGTCGCACGGTTTCTTCCAAGTCCGTAAGACGGTGGTTAATTCGCTTATGCTCGTCTTCCATCCTGCGCTTGAACTCTTCGTGCTCTGCTCTATCAATTGGTGTATCCATGTTGTACCTCCTACATTAAGCTATTTACAATTTCAGATACGACACTTTTAAGATTGAAAAGCTTCGGCACCTGTTCTAAAGTGAATGTCCCTGTTAATACTAAGCTCACCCATGTTTTTACTAAAATACTGTCTTTTGAAAATGTCATATTATAAGTCCTCCGTTTCTAATACTCTAAATACAATTTCCTGCAAGTTGCTAATGTTTGGGACACTCTCTTTTGGGTACGTCCCATTTCTTACCAGTTCTACCCACGTTTTCACAATCACACTGCTTTCGTTAAACACCGGCACCACCTCCTTGCATGGACGCAATAAGCATTGTAAGTTCTGCGATTGCCATCTGCATATCCGTGTTGGTCTGCTCTATGGTCTGTTCTGCACTGGCAAGGCGCTCCTCTACAGATTCTCCGACTTTGTTTACCACGATTCCGTAAAGCTTTCCGGTGTACTCTTCCGTGCGGTAGAATTCTGTGTAGTTTTCATACTCTCCCAACACCTGCCCCCGTTCTGTCACGGTCATTTTCGCGGTCTTGATCGGATCCGTAAACAATTTTCTAAGTTCTTCCGGTGTCGTCCCGGCAACCAGCACTTGCAAACCACCGCCAAGCTCTGTAGCTTTTTGTATGGCAAGCGTAGTGCCATCGTTAAATCTTAGCTGCATATAATCTCCTTTCTGTGCGATGTCGCACAATAAAATAAGAGCCTGTATTGGCTCTTGGTTGACGAGTTACGTATAATTTTTTAATTACTAAATGGCAATATAATTTCTATCGTTCAATTGTCAGGCAATCTACTTAATAACACAGCGCCAGTGATAATCATTCAATCCAATAACTAATGTCGCAGTTAAGATATGAGGTTTGGCTATTAAGTTCTTTAATCGACGTTGCAAACAAACCGTCTGTTCGTATTTCGACAAATCCAACTGCTTCGGCTCCAAAATACAGTACACCTTTTTTTCGGAGTGCTGGTCTATAGCCATCAGGGAAATCGCAGAGTTTTGTGGTGGCATACGGAAGGCTCCATCCTTGTAGAGAAGAGAAATGTATTTGCCCAAAACTGTTTCTTTTGTAAAAGTGCACTCCACTTTTTAAGTAACCAGTATCAATATGTTTTTCAATAATTTTCAAATCTGTTTTGCCATTTAGCAACTCAAGCTCTTTTTTGATGTCCGACATATTGTACAGCACTTTAAACATCGGTTCTAAAGCCACAATATTAAGTCCTTCCAGTTTCACTCTGTATAATGCCATATTATGCATCGTGGCGCCTGTCCGGATGTCTCCTGTCGGAATCTCCGGATCTGTAGCAACGCCGGAAGATGGTGTTCCTTTAATAACATCAAATGACGTATTTTCGATTTCTGTCACTTCATCTTTTTCATACTTCCGAACAATAATATCATTACGATACATGCCCTGCTCTCCATTGGCTATCGTAACATCTGCATAGGCATTAGCAGCCATTACGTCACGACGTCCCTGGATCACAAATGTCGCATCAAAAACACGAACACTATTGTTTGTTAAAATTTGTGCTTCTGCTTTCTTCCCTTCGTCCAGCACATAATCATCAGGACCATATAACCCTTGGTTCGCAATTCCCGTTTGAGCTTCTGTTATATGCGGTCCGTCTGCATATCCGTCCATAAGCGTAGTCGCAATAAATTGTTTCGCCATATTTATGTCTCTCCTTTCAGTTTGTATTCAATACTTACTCTTCCTTTTCCTGTTATGGATACGATTTTTCTAACCACCGGTGCTTTCATGTAAATACCAGTGATTCTTTCACGTCCACCAACAAGATCTCCAAGCTCAAGATCCATATCCGATACAGATATTTTTAACTGCTTATAATTGATAAGGTCAGTAAATTTTTCTCTCGCTTCTTCCTCCAGCTCCTGCACAGTATCAACACTGGTATTCTCATAATACTGTTCAATCAAATCTATACCTGTATAATACTGTGTTTTCCGAATACTTCCATCTGGCCAAGCGTACAAATCTACTCTCTGCCGCGAAGTTCCTTCACCCTGCCCATAACAAATCAAATGATTTACACCATTCTGATAATCCAGGATATTAAGTTTCACGTTCCCATCCTTACTAATTTCTATCTGCTCAGAATGATCCACAATAGGCTTTGCTGAGAGCTCGACATAACCTTTATCATTTGCATCACCAAGTTTATATTTAATTTCCAACCTTGCGTTTTGAGTTTCCAACGCTGATACAAAAGCATCCAACAACATAGACTGCAGCGGTGCCTGATAATTTAGATCAATACCGCTATTTTCGGATGATGCCCCGAATATTTCGGTCAGTCCAAGTTTGGTTAGGTATTCTTTCAATACGGTATTCGCTTCACCACGAAGTACTACATGGCTATTACTTTTAGGGTTTAGTGCCCTTTGGTTCAATATACCTCTCCACGTTGATCCTTTCAGTTTAATAACTTTATCTTCTGTCACAGGATTTAACGCTCTAATCAACCCTCCGTACTCTGTTTCTTCTGCAAACACACGACAATTTTTCCGATGACGGTCATCCTTAAATAGATTCTCCTGTATCTTTATCTCGAAGTCATTGTCTTCTGTTCCAACGATAAATTCAGCCCCACAATGCTCTAAAGGACCTTTTTCTTGCCCATAGATATCTGTTACCGTAAAGTCCATCTAGGAGTTCCCCTTTCATTAAACAAGATAATATCAAAGCCAAAAGAACCGCTCCAAGATACAGTACTCCGTCCAGGAGGTATCTTCTCCCAGATTTCGCTTTCCTTGTTCCTGCTATTATAGATATCTTCTTGTGTTCCATCAGCCTTGACCTTTATTATTTTTCTGTCCTTTGCGTATCTCGTACTTGAATCAATTACTGCATATTCTCCCTCATATAGCGTGGTTTTCAATTCATATATATGCCCTGCCACACGGATAAGAGGATTGATGCACGGACCGTATATAATCATTTTAAAACCACTTGCAGTATAGTTATTGTTCTGAATATACTGAAGGTTTCTAACCTTTGCGTATTCGTACGGAAAATCATACGGAAACTCAAGCCACGGAGACGTAACCTCTGACTGCTCCGCCTTTAAATATTCAAACTTTTCTTCCGTAATCCAATAGGGATAATCACTCTTAACCGTCAACTCATTACTTATGCTACATAGATCGTTCAACCACCTGTCTTTTCCTGTCCCGACAATCCAACACTTCATATAGCTGCTTCCAACATAGAGTTTTCCGGGAGTCATATTCACAATATCCTTTTCCGTAATATCTTCCAGTCGATCTACTGCTTCTTGAAAAGCTTTTTCAGATACCGCTGATATATCAATCTGTAAAGAGTAATCTGTGATCTTTTTCTCCCAGTCCTGAATACGATCATTCTCCTCTACTTCTTCGAATTCACTATTAAGAATATCTCCGCCATTGACCATATAAGGCCAATGGCATAATTCAATTCTTTCCCCATGCGTAGCACCTACATAGCTAATATCATACATAATCAATCAAATCCTTTATCAATCTTGCAAAGATACGATCGTCACACTTAAAACCAACGCCTGACCGCACCAATGAATCAACAATACACGTTCCCAACTTTTTATAATCTATCTGCTGTCCACTTCCTCCGGAAACCGTTACGTTGATACCGTCCGAGTTACGATCTAACATAGATACCATGCCTTCAAGGCCACCATAAGATCTAAGTAGGTTCGCTTCTTCCTTTGTAAGTACCCATTCACCTTCATCGAGGTACGCAGGGTACATGTCGTTTGGAACATAGTCTAATCCGACTTTTAACCGGCTCATTTTAGGTAGGCTATAAGAGTTTCCACCAACGCCAGGGACCCAATCTGGAATTGTTATGGAACCAATACTGGAAGCCAGGCCGTTCCAAGCGTCTACAATCGCATTAAGTGGAGCCTTGAAGATATTAGCCAGACCGCTAACCGCCGTCCGGAAAATCTCTTTGACATTTTCCCACGCGGCCTTCCAGTTTCCTGTGAACACATTTCGGATAAAATCAATTAAATTTCGAAAAATGGTGGTCACACTGGTGATCGTTGTGGAAGCTCTAGTCAAAAAGCTATTAAATATAGCTTCAATAACGGGCATTAACACTCCGGAAAGAGCGTTCACAACTGGTAAGACAGCTGTATTTACAAAGTCCATAAATGCGCTTATCAGTGGTTGTATTCCAGAAGATACCAAGTTGATTATTGGTGTCAACAAATCTGTTATAATTTGTAAGAGCGGACCCAAACAGTCCGTTACAACAGGTAATACCGATTCTGCTAAAGTAGAGAGCAACGGTATCAACGCTTCGCCTAATGGCACCAACAACAGTTCCGCGCTTCTCTTCAGTTCTTCAAATTTTGAACCAAGATCGTCATCACTTACATCTTTGATCTGGTTCATTGCATCAGATGCGTTGTACGCCCCCTCTTCAATATCCGCCAATGCAGAAACCGCTTCAGGTCCAAGATCCTCCCACATGGTTCCCATTAAGTCCACGCCTGCAGTGTTCTGCTCAATAGGATCTTCCATAGAGGCTAAGGCTTCCAGCGTCTCATCAAATGCTTCTTTTGCTGTTTCACCGCCGGCAGCAAATTTCTCCGCCATCTCATCCGCATCCAAGCCTAATAGTTCAAAGCCTTCTCGAGTAGTGTCTGAGCCATCCACAACACGAATAGACATTTCCTTGACAGCATCACCGACTTTATCGAGGCTAAATGCTCCAGAATCCGCACCCTTTTCAAAGATAGCAAACATATCTTCCGCATCAAGTCCCATCTTTCCAAACTGGACGGAATATTCAGAAATACTGTCGAGAAGTTCTCCGGAATATTCTAAGTTATTTTGTGCTCCAGTAGCGATTAAATTCATTGCTTCCTCGCCAGATGTACCAAAGTTGTCCATCATGGCTTTCGCTGCTCTGGTAGACTCCTGGATGTCATAACCGAATGTTTTTTGAAGAGCAAATGCAGACTCTGTTACATTTTGTAGATCCACATCGTCCATATCGCCCAGCTGTTGGACTACAGTTCCCATTGCCTGTCCAATATCCTCAAAGTTCTCACCATAGTTTCCTGCGTAGATGTTTTCCATTACCTCTTGGTAACGTTCGGATTCCTCGGTTCCCTTTCCCGTCATCGCGATAAAGCTATTCATGGCACTGTTCACATTATTCGCAGCGCCAACTGCTAATGCCCCAACGCCAACAACCGCAGCTCCCGCACCAACTGCTGCTAAAGAAGCACCTGATAAACCTGCTGTCAATTCGCCCATTTGTCCCACAAGGGGGACTGCACTACTCGCTGCATCCGTAAAGGACGATTTCAACAGATTTCCTATGTTTCCTGCAGCTGTGGCTCCGTCTCCACCTCCGAGAGCGTCACTGAGTTTTTTTCCGAGATCATCCGCACTGTCTGCTAAATCATCAAGACCTTGCTTTGCATCAGATACATCTGCCTTTACATCCACATCTATACTCTCGTCTTTGCTTACAGCTTTTATCTTCGACTCAGCCTTGGATGTATTGGCATCTACATCAATCTCCTGATCTTTAACATCAATACTAGACATTGCCTTTTCCGCATCCTGTCCAGCTTCTTTCCATGCATCAGCCACTTTATCTGCAGCCTTATCTGCATTTTTCACAACCTTGTCAGACTCTGCTTTGATGTCTTTTGTCTTCTGCTCTTCAACTTTTACCGTATCATCTGCAGATTTTTCCGCAGCACGTTTCACTTTTTTATTTGCTTGCTCAAGATCCGCTTCCACTTTGCTATCATCAGCACGTATCTCATACGTTACTTCGCCTTTATTAGCCATATCATCACTCACCTGCCTCTGTATCTATCGCCGGCACAGTGGCACAACATGGCGTCATATCTTTATTTCAAATTCTTTTCTGCATGTTTTATTTTTGCATTTAAAAAAAAGCCCTTCACATCGTGCACCCTTAACAAAAAAAATGTTTTGCTCATGGCCACAATAAGGACACCTTACTTTCTTTACATTTTTACCGTCTGCAATCAATGTTTTGCCATCCCTTCCAACGTAGAGAACAACAGATCAAGACCAGTCTGTCCACCTCCACCTTTAATCGGTAACGCATAATAGGACTTAAGCTTTTGTATTTCTTGAATCTGTTCCATGTTCTTCCCGTTATATTTAGGGATATCCATATCTCGAATCCGCATTACCTGCTTAATTTTGGTATCTGAACCAAGACCATTAAACAGCCACAAAAATTTCTTCCAAGAGAGTTTTCCTTGCTGGTCTATCAGATCAATACCATACTCCTGCATAAAAGAGGCATAGATATAATCGCCATCCTCTTCAAAATCAAGAATCGGACATGGGCTCTTCCTTTTCACATCCGGTCTCTTTTTCACTTTTATAAACTTCTTGGTTATCTCATTGAGGAGTTCTACTTTTCGTTCTAGAGAAAACAACCTTAAATTCCAATGGTTTACCACGAGCATTTCCAGAGAAGCACATATCTTTTCATAATCCGTAAGATCATCCTCTGCATAAAGCTTCTGAATCTCTAGAACAACATCAAACGAAGCATTGATTTTAAGTTTGCCTTTCTCCGTTTGTAAGATATTGTTCGGAAGTTCTGTAATCACATTCATTTTTTCATCATCCTTTTGATAGAACGCCTCTGTTTTCGATTATACTTGCTCAAGATATCTCGTTTATTATCCTGTGTTATTTTCCTTAAATCTGGAAGAACAACCGTCGCAATGAACGGGATAACTTCTGCGGACATTGCTGCATAATCGTTTCTGTAGAATTCCAAAATGGTTTTCGTGTCCTCAGTCCCGAACACAGCCTCGATCAAATCAACCACAGCTATACCAAGTTTCTGATATGCATTCAATAACTCTTCGTGGTTCAAACTGGCATCCGGAAGTTTCATCTTATTTACTTCTTTATCAGCTTTAAGTAAATCAATATACTTCTTATTCATTTTTTCAATACAACTTCCCGGATCCAATGCAACTAAGATCTTATGTTCTACAATACCTTCCTCGTTAACAAGCTCAAACTCTTGTGTATACTTTGATTTTCTATGTGCTTGATATGCCATTCTCTATGCTCCTTTCAAAATAGAATAAGAGTGACAATCGTCACCCCTATTCTGTCGTACCGATAGCTGGTCTTCCGTTTCCGTGGATTGTAACAGTCAACGCATTGACTGCTCCGGAATCTCCATATGCCGGTGTAATGTTTGCAATTGTAATCGGCCAGATAATAACCTTTTTCCCTTTCTGGAGTTTCAGATGATTCTTTCTAGCGTTTCCAAGCTCATACATCACCTTGTCGCTCAGAAGGTAATCACAAGCCTTATCTCCCGGCTTCACATCACCTGTCAGCGTGAGTGTCATTTGTGCGCCTGTAACTTCTGTACTCCCCCATCCTTTATCTGCATAATAGGTAGCCTGATATAGAACCTCGTTCAAGCTCTGCGCCATATTCTTCGTAAGTGCTGCTAAAGATGCCCATGTCGGAGACGGTTCTGCCGGCTCTCCCACATTAATAAACGCTTCTGTCTCATAGTTCATTTCCGGTGTAATTGTATTGGCCGGAAGTTCTGGCTCTGCAAACACTTGCAAGTTAATTTTTTTCATGCTATTCACCCTTTCAATAATATATTTTACAATTTAAGATACAGGAAAAATGGTATACACCATCTTCATCCCTGCCGATTTTATTTGGTTCTTTTGCAACACTAGAATCCAACCACTTAAAGCTTTTTGCTTCCGGATATTTTTTTAAGCGCTGCAAATAATTGCTTATAATACACAATTGTTCTAGTCCTTCCTTCTGATTCTTGTTTCGACACAAAAATAAAACCGGAAGAACCTTTTCTGTACTCTTGTCATAATACATACCCTCTCCAAAGCCTTCTCCAAGTTCAGCGTATATGCCTCCATTTTTCGGTAACTCTTTCAGAGAAATTGTTGTTCCGATATCACAGTTTTTCTCGACTGTGGATACTAACAAATCTAATAACTCGGTTTGTGGTGTCATTTGTTTAGCCTCCTTTTCAATGCTGCCTGGTATACCTTCTTCCACTCTTCCCCGTGTACTTCCTTTGCGTATTTTGCCCATTCTTCACGGGCAAGAGCAGACGTAAAGGATAGCTTCTCAGGTCCATAGGTACGAGTAGTCGGGTTCCCATACATCACATCCCCATGCCATAAGTACTGCGCATAAGGCGTAGACCAACGCATCTTAAACTTAAAGTCCTGTGCCTTCTGGTCACTGTTTGTTAAGCCACTGTTTTCTAATGTGTGCTGGTCTTTCGGTACATACTGACTCACATCCTGCAGCGCTTGGTTTCCCATTACCGTCAATGCATCATTCATGGAGGCTTTGATGAGCGCTTCCGCCTTTCGTTTGTCAAATGTCACACGAGTGTTGATCTTAGGCATGCCTTACCAACCCCAACTCCCAATGATGCAATTTCCTAGCATCGTATAGTGGCTCGCATACCTGCACCTTATACATCTCTTCATTTACCAAGATAATATCATCCACCGCAAACGTCATACCTTTCGGACGGCTGTTCCGGCAATCAAAGAAAAGTGTAGCCGCCAACTGTACCTCGGCATTATTTTTGTCGCGAATGATCTTCTCTGTAGGTTCGATACGGATATTGTCCATCTTCTGTCTGTTAATAAGAGTCTCTGTTCCCCATCGGTCTGAATCTGCCGATACAGCATGCACTGCCTCGTGGATCAATAGTTTTTTCGGAATCGACCTCATATCGCTCCACCTCCTCTATATAGCAATCCGGTAGGTGCAAGGAGACGTATTGCTCTCGGTGCATACATGGACTGCTCTGTGCTTCCGTTCACTCCAGATGACTTAGTGTAATTAAACTTTCCAAGCCCTGCACTCTGCAAATCTGCACCGTTATCCATATCAGAGCCACCATTAGCGTCTAGATATTCAATCTGTGCACACACAGCCATCTTCACCCTTTCCTGCACAGTTTCCGGCATTGCAAGGACAGTGATCGGTGAGATTCTGTACATAGTCATTTCCTCAATAAGTTCCTCTGCCCTCATGCAAAGAGACGGGAAGTCGGCATTATCTACCGGCTCCCCTTTATAAGTGCCAATATAATACGAGATATCTACATAAGGCATTTAACCGCCTCCTCACTGTTAGGCGTGCTTTTTGAGCGTTACAGTTGTAGGCCTGGAAACCATCATACCGTATACTCTACGCCCCTGCACAGCAGATGCACCGATGTGCTTACCGTCTTTCAGGTCATTCACAGTAACCGGCACCATCCACTCATCAACAAAGTGGCAGAAGATTCTGTTACCGATAATGTACTCGACTTTTGTGGTATCCGCAATATTGTTCGTCTCGTAAACATCAAGACCTGCAATACGCCCAACACGTCCATTCTGAACCACATTATCTCCAAGGTCAGAGGCCTTGATAAACTCTGGGCTCTTCAACAGCAATGCATATGTCTCGTTTGTAACTGCAAGCCACATTTCTTCCGGTTTAAGCCCTTTCTTCTTCAATGCAGCAACCTCGTCTACAATAGAGTCATAAATTGTATCCTTTGTAAGAGCAGTTGTATCTGCAGCGGCTGTACCTTTTGTAGTGAGTAACGTAATCAGATCGGTGTCGAAAGATACACCCATTGCATACCCTGCAGAGTCCAGTCTGTCAGCTACAAGATTGTCCGGAACAGACGCAGCATCAAAGCCGTCAATAAGCTCGTTGACATATTTGTCTTTGTCGATATTCATTGTCTTATAAGTAGTCGTTCCATCAGACAGAGAACCGCCAGCAGACTTGTCATAATCTCCCACTTCCACCTCGGTATCTCTTACTGGTACCTTTACAGCTCCTGCCGTTGGAGTTCCTTCATAACGTGTGTTAAACAGGCTGGAAAAGATGGTTGTCTTTCTTAACTTCGCAAGCACAAGATCAGAATATCTCTCCTGTGCTGCATGAGCAAATAACTGTAAATCCATTTTTAATTTGTACTTCATAAAATTTTTGTAATGCATACTTATAGTCTCCTTTACTTCTTCAGGTCTGGGTTGAGCTCGTAGAATTTCTTTTCAACACCGGACATTTTCTTTGGTGTTTTTCCGTTCTGTCTCTGCCCCCATGATTTCCCTTTGGTTTCGTCATCATCTTCGTACGGATCCGCGGCATCCTTTTTGAATTGAGGATATTTTTTCACTACTTTTTCGATAGCATCTTCAAGGTCAAGATTTTCGTCCGCAGCCATATAGGAATGTGCAAGTGCTGTCACGTCATCAATCGCATCCTTTCTGACGCCAGCCTCAAAACATGCCGCTCTCGTCTCAGCTTTAATAGCCCTTGCCTCAGCTTTCTTTCTTGCCTTAACATCCTCGTTCTCCTCTGCCCCGGAATCTCCCTCATTTTTCTTCTGCTCTTTTCTTTTTGCCGCACGTTCCGCCTTTGCGCGCTCTTTTGCGATTGTACGTGCTACTGCCTTATCAAGATCAGCCTGCGTATACTTTGGCTCATCCTCCCCGTCTTCGTCCGCATCATCGTCTCCCGAATCATCGTCCTGGTCGTCACCATCCCCGGAATCGTCTCCGGCATCATCATCTCCAGCGAAAAGCTGTAGATCTAACTCTGAAAAATACATGTTTCTCATATTCATTAATTTAGGCATATGCTACCTCCCGTTTAATGTCCGCCGACTTATTCTCATGCAGAGTTTAAAGACATCCCGCACATTCTGGTCTTGTATGTTATACAATGGCAACGTATTTACCATCGCAAACCTTTTGTATGTCGGTTACAGTAATAAAAAAAGAATCCATCAGAAGTTTTCCTTTTTCTGAAAGATTCTCAAATCTCATGTCTATATAACCATCTTCAATTTTCACAGATACAACATCATCTGTGAGTGCATCCAATGAATGCAGAAGTCCTTGTGTAAGGGCTGACACTGCAGAGCAGTAAATATCTTTCCCTCTCTCTGCATATCCAGCATGTCCTTTTACGCTCAAGCTGTTCTGCGTGATATGTACCTCAATCAAATAGCATCACTCCTTTTCTATTCCGGTCATTTCCTGCCGGTGGGAGATAACTGGATCACCGCCTTTCATTCTGAAAACAATCCCGGATTATCTTTCTGCAACATGTAGAATGCATTGCCAAGTTTCTTAACCTGTTTTTCCTTCAACCCAATACCATACATCTCATCCAATGCATGAATCAATTCATGAAGAAGCGTCGATTTTTTCTGCTCTTCTGATGCATCTACGTTTAAAAAAATTTTTTCCGGAAGATAATGAATCTGTCCGTATAAATCTCCACCGTTATCGTGCAGGTTTGCGGTTTCTTCCACTGTATACTCCTTATACAGTACTTTTATTTTTCCAAGTATCTTCATACACTTTCCCCTCCTCGTAAAATGGGTATAAAAATACCACAGACCTTTTCGACCTGTGGCTTTTAATCTTCTACAATTTCAAATTTCTCCGGTGGATAAAGATAATCTTCACCAGAATCATCATTGATACGATACCATCCCTTCTCTACAGAAATAACATCATATACTTTATTCCTTGTCAACACAAGAAATTCTGTTTCCCCTTTCCATCTAATCTTCATCTTCCCACCTCTTTACCTTGAACTTAACTTTCCCAACTGTTTCTTCTTGGAACCAATGTACTTCTGCTGGTCGCTCCTCTCCATAATAATCTATAACTCCATGCCCTTTGCAATGTTGCCACTTCGACGGTGAGCCACCAATCTGTTCGCTGAGTCCTTCCGCAACACCCGGATGCAAAGAATGTTTCGTTCCTTTTCCCGCAAATACTTGAGAATTTTGTATTCTCGTTCCTCCAGCAAAATGGAATATTTCTCCAGTCTCAGGATCAACGATATCATAGTTTTTTCCCTTTGCGCTAAGAGTTTTTACAATGTATGTATCCTTTATACTAATTGTATCAGTTTGCATTGCTTTTGTATAGACTTTATTTGCAGCAACAGCTCTTGCGCTCACGCCTTTATCAAACCCAACTACCTGCTCCCGGTCTCTCCTGCGATGCAAATTCTTATGCCCATCCACATAGCTTTTCAACCGTGACTCTTTTGATTTTAATCGCACAGATGCTTCCTCAAATGCATCCGAATCCCCAAGCTCATCAAACAGCATACACTCCCGTTTCTGCTTTCGTACATCACGTTCCAACGCTCTTTGTACTTGTGTCTGCTTATATAGACGATTGTTCGCATCCATATCTTCTGTTGGAAAGTATCTTTGAATATTCACCCCAGGAATAAAAGGATACTTATGATGCCCACAGCTGATTCCAAGGATTCCATCCGGTTCTCCGTAACTGGAAGAATTCCAAGGATAATACCGTATCTTCCGTCCGTTCAGATCTTCCGTGGTTCCGCTTGTATTGTCCAAAGAAAATATTTTTCCCTGGTCCTTTGCACATTTAGGACGCGCTCCGGAATGACTGTCTATCTGAATCAGGTTCACTCCCATGTCTTCACATCTTGCAGTCTGTACTTCATTCGCCACACTTCCGGCAGTCGTGCGCATTGCCATGTTAACATAGGCTTCCGGCGTCCAGTTACGTCCTCGCTTATCAACGAAGCCCGTAATGCCATTGTCATTAAACTGTCTGATTGTCTTTCTGAGTGCCTGCTGTCTGGACTCTGCACCTGTAATAACAGCACCAGTATTATTATTCATAATCTTCAACGCTTCTTCTGCAGTGTTCTGAACAAGTGTTTTAAAAGCCTCTTGCGCTTTATGCAGCATCGTAGTGTTCGTAAGATTCAAAGAGTCCTTTGCCTGTTTCCGAAGATTATGCATGACTCTCTTTACACTTTTACTTTTCTCAGCATCAACAACAACACCTATCATTCTTTGCCTGGCCATATATTGAAATCCGGGCTCTGTGTTTTTGATAGCCTCTTCTGCCATAGCATTCAGCATCCTCGAAGCTGCTGTCTGGCTAAGTCCGGACATCTGCGCAATTATCTTGATATTTTCTTTATTAAGCTTTCCAATCTCTGCAAGTTTCTGCATCAACCATCTATCTGTATCAATCGGTTGCTCCCAATCTCTGAGGTGCCTTGCGATATTCTGCATGAGTCGCGCTTCCAGATCTATGTAGACGCTATCTATCGTCTCCGCTTCCTGCTGGTTCTTCAGAAGATTCATCCTTTACCTCACCTTCCTCTTGATCCGGCTCATCAACTTCCTCTTCCTCGGCCTTTTCATCTCCCATATCTGTCCAGTCTACGTCCTGCCCAGTGATCTGATTGTCTCCTGCAATCCTCTTCAACTCTTTTTCAGCTTCTGTTTCATCGCATTTGTTGATTTCCATGATTGCGGTAAGCTTAGACCGTAGACCTCCCTGCACAAGCTTTATGTTCTTGTCGATGGTAGTATTTGTGTCCTCTATGATGGAATCGTCAAAGTCAATAGAGACTTCTACTTCTTTTTCCACATCTAGAAATGCGATAGCTTCGACCATATTGATTAATGCAGCATTAACTATAATTGCGTTCTTCTGCCGGTTCTGGTATAGATCAGACTTATCCGATATAACTTCAGTAGCAGTTTTAACTCCGGATGAATCAAACTGATATCTACCGGTTCCCAAGCCTGTCTTAAGTGCAAGTACATCTAAACTTCTCTGTATCGCAAGCTCATGCTCATTTGCCCTAATCGACATATCCACTTCTGTAAGTTTCAAATTACTATCCCTATCTCCCGGCATTTGGTAATACACTGTATCGCTTGCATCGAATGCGGGAGCAGCCACACCGTCCTTTTCCATCTGCATTTTTGCAAAGGATATCGGGACCAATATTCTTTTTCTACCTAGCACAAACTCGTTCATGTATGAATCATATACAAGGTCGCATCCTTTCAGCTGATCAATTGCATTGGCAAACACAGACACACCCAGCGGACTATCCAAATCAATATTATTGCAGATATTCGGTGTAATAATTTGGAATAGTGGCTTATCATAGCCAGTTGGTACCAATGGAATTACACCTTCCGGCGGGTCAAGTTCTTTGCTTTCTTTCCGGTCAATATATTTATTCTCAATGTAATATAGCTCCGCGTCTTCTCCGCCTTCCATTTTCCCTTTTCTGTGAATCTGCAGATAAATCACTTCATTTCCATCTATTACACGGATAGAACCAAAAGCACATTCGATAATGTCCCCATTATCCCATGATAACGGGTAGATCATATCTGCACGGATATAGTCAATCATCACTTCTTCTCCGTCCAAGTACTCAACGATAGCCCCTGTTCCGAGCGCAAATGCCATCTCTATTAGCTGGTTTGCACGCACAAGGAAATTGTTGTTATCAAGCACTTTCTGTAAACGCTTTTCGTAGTTTCCTGCTTTAATGGCCACCTTTTCATTTAATAGCAAGTTTGCCCAGTCCTCACATACTTTCTTGGCCATTCCGAGCTTATACCGTTCTTCTTCTTTGGTTACGACACCATTGAATACTTTGTACTTGTGAAACTTTTCCACATCATTTTGATACCACTCTAACCACTCAAGAATATGGCTATAGGTCTCGTTCGTAGCTGCATTATATTTATTTTCAACCAACCACTCTCTTATCTCATTCATCAATCTCTCTCCTATGCTGCAATGTACAAGATGTCGTCCTGTACACTTTCAGTGCTATACTCCGTGCTGTCTAAGCTGTCCACGTTCATAAGCCCATCATCCAGCCGGATATCTATGTTCTTCTTTTTATCGTCATAACAAGCGTTCTCAAAAGCTTCTATGATGTGCTTGCAATGTTTCATTACCTTCCACCTGTTCTGTGCAATCAGGCTGTTGTAAAATGCGATGCGGTCATTGATAGGACCCTTTATTGCATTCTTTATGTCTATTCCTACATGAGCCTGAGAGCATGCCATTTCAAGTCCGGCAATCAGCGTCTGTTCTGCGCTATCACAGTAAGCTTCGTATACTTTATATTTGCTTTGAGCGCGCCTTACAAAATCTATGAAATCATCCTGAAGCTGTTTCGGATTAATCCGCTTCTTGCAATAATACCCATCCAGTACAACCACCTGCTTATATCCCCTTGTAAATCCTGTGAGGGTAAAAGAATGAGCCGACTTCGTTCCACCAAAATCGACTCCGATTGTCGCATATATAATCTCGTTTTCTTCCAGCCATTTCGGATCCACAAGATATTGTTTCACATTATCCGCAAATTGCTGATAAATCAGTCCGTCTGCAGCAACCCACAATCCCAGAATAAAGCGCTTGTAGAATACACTTCCTGGACTCCACGCTCTGCGATATGCTTCCTTTCGATCAACGGATAATGTTAAGTTATCATCCATCACAAAGTGCAACCTGTAAACACGCTTCTCTGTTGCCTTATCTATGAATTCCTCTTTGATGTAAGCATGAGGTCCTTCTGGGTTACAGTTCATCCAGACCTTCCAACCATCAACAGAACATCGACCAATAGCCTGGTCAATGAAACTTCTTGGAAAAAGAGCTGCTTCATCCAAGTAAGCTCCTGCAGCCGTCAAGCCCTGCAACGCATCTTGTGCTGCTTCGGTATTTGCTCCATACAAGTAATACACATTACTGCCAATTTCGATCCTCGCATCAGTTCCGGAACGAATATAGGTGTAGGGCCAGCCCCACGCTTCTAGAATCTGCAGCATAGGGCGGACTACATTCTTCTTTAATGCTCCCATCGTTTTCCCGGCAAGGATAAATGATTCTCCCTCAAACATCTCTTGCGACCATGTGAGAAAGCCAATGATACAGGCTATCGTTTTCCCTGATCGGATAGATCCGTCTGCAATCACGAAGTCATTCTCAGAAGACACAAGCCCAGGTCTCCACCAATGAATAAGTCTTTGCTGTTGCTTTGAAAATGGTTTAAACTTAAACTTATTCGGTCTTCTCTTCGCTTTCATTCTCGCCATCTCCTACATTGTCAAACAGTTCTTCCAAATCTTCCTGCGTAGGTCGCATCGCTTTCAAGAAGTTCTGTATGTTCTCATCATTGCTATCATCGTTTCCAACTTCAAGATCACGGGCTCTCTTCGCACGTTCTGTTCGGATCCGTTGCTCTTCATCGTCTCTTTCCGTCTGATTGCTTTGTCCTGCATACTTAGCAATAGCTTCATACGCTTTCACATTCCCAGCAAGCCCCTCTTTGATCATTGCCATATTTAAAGCCGATTCCAAAGTGCACTCAACACCAAGCGCATCTAGAACCGGCTTCCATTCTTCACTATCTATTTTAGCAGTCAAAAGCATGTTCAGCGTCTTCCGGAAATCTGCTTTCCGGCGCCTCGCTTCTCCACTTGCTTTACCGCCCATAACAGCAATCTCTCGCTGTTCCTTCGCTGTTCGTTTATCAAAACCATAATCTTTTATGTTTTCATAATTCGCCACACCACCACCTTCAATTCTGGTTAATTATATATTAAATACAGTCCTGCCAGCTCCATTATGACCGCCGATTGCGACCACGGAGTAAGGATGAAATGTAGATCCGCTGGAGCTGTGCACGCTGTACGCTAATTTTTTGCATTAGAAAAGCACCCCGGAGGGTGCCTTTTCTAAGATTTTATGATTTTTGAAGGAAGACTAGAAATAATTCTAGCTTTTCTAGAATAATTATAACATACTTTTTTTGTTAATTGTGTTAATCTTTCAAATATCTGTTAATTATCTGAGACACTCTGGAACGACTATACCTAACAGTAGTAGCCACTTCTCGCTGCTTCTTCCCGTCAATATATGTGAGTTCAAATATTTGCCGAGTAATACTGTCCGGTATTCCGGCTATAAATTCTTCTATTTCAACTAATAACCTATTTACCTCTTCTTTACGTTTTTCTTTTATTCTGATTAACCGTTTTATTGCATCATTTTCTTTCGGTTCAGACATCTTCACTGTTGTCCGCACCTCCGTATATGGAAAATCCAAACTGGATCCTGTTACTTTTCCAAGAACTTCCGGAATGTTCTCTTGGCGGGCATATAACTTTTCCAACTTCTTATCAAGCATCTTCAATTCCTTTTTTAGCGGTATGTACTGCTTAAGTTTTTCCTTATCCATCGGTATCCTCTCCCTCCTGCAATCTCGGAATATATACCCTATTCTCATGATATTTTTCCACTTTTCTTACTTTACCGATCAACTGCCCCATCTGATCAAGAACCTTTTTGTGCTGCCCAACATTGAAGAACTGTACAATATCATCCGTCTCTTCGAATATATCCTTGTACTTTCTCCGGTTCAATCTTGACCGATGGAGCTGTGTGCATAACTTACTTCTCTCCTTTGCTCTTGGTTCAAATTCAATCTCATGTAATAAATCCTGCTGACGCTTGTCTTCTTTCGAAACTTCTTTTCTTGCCATCTCATTCAGTGCTTGGCACTCGTTCACGAACCTAAGAAAAGCACGCAGGTTTTCCGACCTGTTCATTGTTCCATCTCCCTTTTTATGTCGTATTTCTTTGCCATATACCCTGCAACATCCGTAATCTGATATGGCGGACGCTGGAATCTCTCCCTTGCCTTGTCTGATACCTTGCACTCTT
>OIZU01000916.1_pt1 | contig 19148 bp, 18 predicted proteins | sample 1588661 | NCBI WGS metagenome assembly OIZU01 (sample SAMN03283257) | human gut metagenome | biome: human-associated habitat; material: feces | host: Homo sapiens | place: USA | collected 2013 | reverse complement strand
CTCTTACAGCTGATGATATCGCAAAAGAAGCTGACTTCTTCTGCTTCGGTACAAATGACCTTACACAGATGACATACGGATTCTCACGTGATGATGCTGGTAAGTTCCTTGACGCTTACTATGACGCTAAGATCTTCGAGAACGATCCATTTGCTAAACTTGACCAGACAGGTGTTGGTAAACTTATGAAGATGGCTATCGAACTCGGAAAACCGGTTAATCCGTCACTTCACGTTGGTATCTGTGGAGAACATGGTGGAGATCCAAGCTCTGTAGAATTCTGCAACAGCATTGGTCTTGATTATGTATCTTGCTCACCATTCCGTGTACCGATCGCTCGTCTGGCTGCTGCTCAGGCTGCTATCGCACAGAAGAATGCGAAATAAGCATATTGCGTATAGCAAGAAATAAATAATAAGAGGGCGTGTGAAAAAAACTTTCGTTTTTTCACACGCTCTCTTATTTTATCTAGTTATAGATTAGAAATATTAAATTATGATTAAAATGAAAATTTTACTGTTCTTTTCAGAATATATATGATACACTGAATCCACCAAATCAAAAAATCTTTTATCAAATCATTTTTGCAAAGAGTAAATTGATTGCAAATTATTACAAGCTAAAACAAATCAAGACAGTCTAATTAAATAGGTTGATTATAATTCCAAAAAAATGAAAATAAATCAAGAAGATGATGTAAATAAATTGATTGTATTCTCAAAAACTCAAAGAAAATCAAGAAGATTACAGAAAGGAGTTGATTGTAATTGACAAAACTCGAAATAAATCAAGAAGATTATAGGAATGAGTTGATTATAATTGTCAAAACTCAAAACAAATCAAGAAAATTATAGAAATGATTTGATTATAATTGTCAAAATTCGAAACAAATCAAGAAAATTCTCGAAATGAATTGATTAGGATTTGAAAAATAGAAAAGCAAAGGAGAAATGTTTATATATATGTATGAATTAGAAAACATGCTTCTTCAGATGCAGGAACATTTGGAGAAAGTTGTTACGCAAGTTAAAGCTGATTTGAATACAACAGTACCAGAAGGACACCTCAGAATTTCAATAGATAAAAATAAGCCGCGCTATTATCAATGTATAGATGATAACAAAGGAGTCTACATTCCAAGAGATAATAAAGAATTGCCAAAGCGCCTGGCGCAAAAAGGTTATAATAAGGCAGTGGTAAAAAAGGGAGAAGCAAGGCTTAAACAAATAAAGAGAATAACAAAAAATTATTCAGATGATGAGATTGAGAAAATTTATACGTCTATGAATAAAGCAAGACAATTACTGGTAACACCGATAGAACCAACATGGGATCAGCTGCTTACAAAATGGTATGAAGAAGAATATCAGGGGAAAGAGTTTAAGGAGGGAACACCATTAATTCTTACTGAGAAGGGAGAACGTGTCAGATCAAAGTCAGAGAAGATATTAGCAGATTATTTTTATAGAAAGAATATTCTTTACAAATATGAAAAGCCACTTCATCTGAAAGGGTATGGTACCGTGTATCCGGATTTTACATTTTTGTCAAGAAAGACTTACCGGGAAATATATTGGGAACATGAAGGAATGATGGATAAACAGGATTATGCAAGAGCAGCAGTGCGTAAAATTGAATCCTATCAAATAAATCATATATATCCTGGGGAGCGGTTGATCATAACTTTCGAAACAGAACAAAATATATTAAATTCAAAGATAATAGAGAATCTGATAGAAAAATATTTGTTATGAATCTGAGGAGGATGATATAATTAATTTGTTGGATTAAAGATATTTTGTGGAAAGTAGATGGATAAAGAAGAAATAGGAGAGAAATGATTATGGCTTTTTTTTATCTTATTAGACATGGAGAACCAGATTATTGTAATATGTTAGAAAAAGGATTTTATGGATTTGGACGTTCTTTTGCACCGCTTTCAGAAACAGGGGTTAAGCAAGCTGAAAAAACTGCAAAAGACAAGCGTTTAAAAACAGCAGAATTAATTGTATCATCGCCCTATACTAGAGCTTTACAAACGGCAGCAATTATTTCAAGAGAAACAGGTTTGAAAATTAATGTTGAAATTGATTTGCATGAATGGCAAGTTGATAAAACAAATCAAATTACTACTTCAGAAGAAGCGTTTGCTTTAACAAAAGAATTTAATGATAATAAAGGAACATATCCAAAGGATCAGCAATTAAGGTGGGAAACTTTGGATGAAATGAGAAATAGGATACAGAGAGTGGCCGATAAATATGTAAATTATAATAAGGTGATTTTAGTAGGACATGATATGGCTTTTAGAACACTTACTTATATAAAGAAAATAAGACCTGCAGAAATTGTAGAATTAGAGTATTTTAGTGGGCAGAGTAAGTGTGAGTATTTTTTCTCCTAAAATATTATAATGTGGCTTGAATATACAATGAGATGGGAAGGGAAAACGAAATGGAATTACTAAACGGAAGACCTACAAACACACAAGACAGACTGGACAAGGAGATCCGAGTGTACGATTTCCTGGATTCACTAGGTGTATCTTACCAGAGAATCGACCACGAAGCTGCAATGACAATGGAAGCCTGCGAGGAGATTGACCGGACACTGGAGGCAACAATCTGTAAGAATCTGCTTTTATGCAACCGACAGGAGACACAGTTTTATTTACTGATGCTTCCAGGGGATAAGGTGTTTAAGACAAAGAATTTGTCAGCGCAGATCGGTTCATCCAGACTTTCTTTTGCAAAAGCAGAGTATATGGAACAATATCTGGACATCACGCCGGGATCTTTAAGTGTGCTTGGTCTTATGAATGATAAGGACAGGATGGTACGGCTTCTGATCGATGAAGATGTGCTTACAGGAGAATATATCGGATGCCATCCATGCATCAATACATCAAGTCTCAGACTTAGGACAAAAGATTTGGCAGAGAAGATTATTCCGGCGATGGAACATGAGCCGACCATCGTGAAGCTGTAAATCCGGCAGAAAACGAAAAAAGGTAGCAGAAACAGCAATATAGAAACAGAAAGATTTTTGACAGTGCAAATATAAAAACTGGATAATGAAAAATATTACAAAATCTATATAAAAAAACAAAATAAATTCGTGCAAAATTCATATAAAAAAAGAAAGAAACACCTTGACGAAATGCAAGATTTCTCTTAAAATATGAAAGGTTGTGCAAAAGAAGAACAACTGCCGTGCAGAATCATCTGGATACAGACAGATATGCGGCAGTTTTATTATGTGACATAGTATAGAAATGCACATATATTACAGTCTATATTTATGACACAGGCAATTTAGTGAAAATTATATTTTATCATGCAAATAAAAGGAGAGATACACGGATGAAGTATGATGTAATTATTATCGGTGCCGGACCAGGCGGAATTTTTGCTGCTTATGAGTTGATGAAAAAGAAACCAGACTGCAAGATTGCAGTATTTGAAGAAGGTTATCCGCTGGAAAAGAGAAAATGTCCGATTGATGGCGAAAAAATAAAGAGCTGTATCAACTGCAAACGCTGCTCGATCATGTGCGGATTTGGCGGAGCCGGTGCATTTTCAGATGGAAAATACAATATCACCAATGATTTCGGCGGAACCTTATTTGAGTATATCGGTAAAAAACAGGCTGTTGAGCTGATGAAGTACGTCGATGAGATCAATATGGAAAATGGTGGAGAAGGAACAAAACTGTACTCCACAGCCGGAACAAAATTTAAAAAGCTCTGTCTTCAGAACAAACTGAATCTTCTGGATGCATCTGTACGTCATCTGGGAACCGATATTAATTACGTCGTTCTTCAGAATCTCTACGATCAGATGAAGGATAAGATGGACTTCTTCTTTGATACACCGGTTGAGACGATTGAGATCATCGACGGTGGATACCGTATCGTATGTGAAAAAAATTCTTACGAATGTGAGAAATGTATCGTTTCTGTCGGAAGAAGTGGAAGCAAGTGGATGGAAAAGGTCTGCAAAGATCTTGCAATCCCGACCAAGTCCAACCGTGTGGACATCGGTGTCCGCGTAGAACTTCCGGCGGTTATTTTCTCACACCTGACAGATGAGCTTTACGAGAGCAAGATCGTATACCGTACAGAAAAATTTGAGGACAATGTGCGTACCTTCTGTATGAACCCGAACGGTATTGTGGTAAATGAAAATACCAACGGAATCATCACAGTAAACGGACACAGCTATGAAGGAAATGAGAAAAAGACAGATAACACCAACTTTGCCCTTCTGGTTGCAAAGCATTTCTCTGAGCCATTTAAGGACAGTAACGGATATGGTGAAAGTATCGCAAGACTCTCCAACATGCTTGGCGGAGGTGTGATCGTACAGCGTTTTGGTGATCTGGTACGTGGAAGAAGAAGTACTGAAAAGCGTATTGAAGAAGGTCTGGTAACACCAACCTTATCCGCAACACCGGGTGACTTAAGTCTTGTTCTTCCGAAACGAATCATGGATGGAATCATTGAGATGATCTATGCGCTTGACAAAGTAGCACCGGGTACTGCAAATGATGATACCCTTCTTTATGGTGTGGAAGTAAAATTCTATAACATGGAAGTAGAGATCGACAAGAATCTGGAAAGCTGTCACAAGGGACTGTATGTGATCGGTGACGGAAGTGGAGTTACACATTCTCTGTCCCATGCATCTGCAAGTGGTGTTTATGTTGCAAGACATATTATCAGCGAAGCAGAATAGTCTGCGAATAAAAAGGCAGAGCGAAGCTGGAAAAGTAAGATAAAGAGAAAATAAAAAACCGTAAATCTGGAGGATTTGCAGGTGTGTACTGGAAGAAAGTACCTATCTGCAATTTCGGATTTACGGTTTTTATTGTACAGAAAATTCAGCTAAATTTCTTTTGCAAGGATACTCCTAGTGTTGCGCAGTCGCCCGTCGGTAAGTCAGATAAGCAATCACTGCGGTCGCAAATTCGGTGATTCCAAAGGCATACCAGACGCCGGAAGCTCCCAAAAAGCGGCTTAAGATAAAGGCTGCCGGAATAATAATGACAGTAAATCGGCACAGTGAGATGACAAGGGAAGGTCTTCCTTTTCCAAGACCCTCCAGCGCACCGGAGCTGGTGATGGACACGGAAGAAACTAAAAATCCCAGGCTGATGATCCGAAGTGCAATTCCTCCTGCCTGAATAGTTTCCGGATTGGAACTGAACAGTGCGATCAGTGAATCCGGGAAAAGCTGGCAGAAGATTGTGCCAAAGAGCATGATCCCAAGACTCAGGTAAAGGGTATCGGCAAACAGCTTATGGACACGTTTTGTTTCTCCGGCTCCGTAGTTGTATCCGATCAGCGGACGCATTCCCTGAATAATCCCGTTTGCCGGAAGATACAGGAAAGTCTGAAGCTTGTAATAGATTCCGAGCACCACCACGTAGACCTGGGAGTAGGCGGCAAGGATCCCATTCAGTGCGGTGATAAGCAGGGATGGAAGTGCCATATTCAAAGTGGCAGGGATTCCGACCGCGTAAAGCCGTCCGGCCATGGCACGGTCTACGTGGCAGTTTCTATGAATCTTCACCGGAAGAGGTCTGGTAAAATAAAAGGCAAGGTACAGTACCAGTGTGACAACCTGACCAAGACCGGTTGCAAGTGCGGCCCCTTCAATTCCCATTTTCGGGAACGGTCCGATTCCGAAGATCAGAAGTGGATCCAGTACGATATTGAAAATACATCCGCTCATCATGCAGATCATGGACACGCGCATCCGTCCGACTGCCTGGAAAATTTTTTCCCAGGTAATTTCAAGAGAGATTACAATGGAAAATCCAAATGCGATCCGGGAGTAGGCATTTCCCATCTGAATAACGGTCACGTCTTTTGTAAAAATCTGTAAAAATAGCGGCATTACGGCAATTGTGACTACGGTAAGAACGATACCGTGGATGACAGAAAGAAAAAGTCCCTGTGTGGCAGCTGCATCCGCTTTTTTCTGATCCTGGGCGCCAAGGAAAAAGGCAATGGCAGCATTGATCCCGATTCCAAAGCCGACACCGACTGAGGTGATAAAATTCTGGATCGGGTAGACTAAGGACAGAGCAGTCATTGCTTCTTCACTGATCCGTGCAACGAAATAGCTGTCAACAATATTATAAAGAGAGTTGACCATCATTGAGATCACCATTGGCAGAGCCATGGAAAGCAGAAGCGGCAGAATCGGTTTTTCTTTCATGAAAGTCTGGTTCATAAACATTCCTCCTGATAAATATAAAGCATAAGGTACAAAATCTGTAAAAAAGGGCAGAAACCCGATACATAAAAAGCCACATAACTGCCGCTGTCTGCAACAAGTTATGTGGCGAAAAGTAGACATCTATTTTGATATCCAGAAAAATCCACAAAGATTTTGGTATAAAATTACACAGATAATTATTTTAAAAATTTTCCTTCCATTTGTCAACATCTTTTTGAAAAAAATACCAATTAAAATATTGACAAAAAAGTAAGCTTAAACTAACATAAGTGTATGAAATATAACATTACTACGATGCGAGTAACTAAAGGAAGGAGTAGAGGAATGTTTTTAGAGATTAAAGGGATCAAAAAATCGTTTGGAACAGGCGACAGCCGGGTAAATGTTCTGAAAGGACTTGATCTGGAAATTGAAAGAGGAGAATTTTGTGTGCTTCTGGGACCATCCGGTTCCGGAAAATCGACTCTTCTGAATATTATAGGCGGCATTGACGGGGCAGATGAAGGAAGTATTACGATTGACGGAGAACAGCTGGAGGATATGACAGAGAAGAAGCTGTCATTGTATCGGAGAAAGCATTTGGGTTACATTTTCCAGATGTACAATCTAATCCCGAACCTGACCCTCAGGGAAAATATTGAGGTTGGTGCTTATTTGAGTGACCGTCCGCTGGATGTGGATGAGCTGATGCACACACTGGGAATTTATGAGCATCAGAACAAGCTGCCAAACCAGCTTTCCGGAGGACAGCAGCAGAGGACAGCAATCGGGCGTGCAATCGTGAAAAATCCGGATATTCTGCTCTGTGATGAACCGACAGGTGCGTTGGATTATAATACTTCTAAGGAAATCCTGAAGCTGATCGAGACCGTCAACCAGAAATATGGAAATACGATCGTGATGGTTACACATAATGATGCGATCAAGGATATGGCGGACCGGGTAGTAAAGCTGCGTGACGGTATGATCCGCAAGAATTATTGTAATGAACACAAGCTATCAGCAAGTGAGCTGGAATGGTAAGGAGGACGCGTGTTATGAAGAGTCCTTTAAGAAAAAGACTTCCACGGGAATTGAAAAGTGAGATTGGAAAATATCTGGTGGTGCTGATTCTTATGATCGCAACGATCGGATTTGTATCTGGTTTTCTGGTTGCAGATGGAAGTATGCTGAAAGCATATAATGAAGGCTTTGAAAAGTACAAAATCGAAGATGGAAATTTCCGGGTAAAGAAGAAAATCACGAAGTCACAGAGGGAGAACATTGAGAAAAATGGTGTAACACTGTATGAGAATTTTTATCTGGAAGAGGCCCTGGACAATGGAAGTACCATGCGTATTTTCAAAAACCGGGAAGAGGTCAACCTGGTGTGCCTGATGGAAGGAAAGCTTCCTGAAAAAGCCGGAGAGATGGCTATTGACCGTATGTATGCGGATAACAACGGCATTTCTGTTGGAGATACACTGAAAAGTGGCTCAAAAGAATGGAAAGTAACTGGATTTGTAGCACTTTCTGATTATAGCTGTCTGTTTCAGAACAACAATGACAGTATGTTTGATGCAGTCAAATTTGGAGTATCGATTGTTACGCCGGAAGAGTTTGAATCCCTGGATCAGAAGAAGCTTCAGTACAGCTATTCCTGGGTGTATGACAAAGCACCGAAAAATGAAAAACAGGAAAAAAAGATGTCGGAAGATCTGATGGAAGCACTAGGGGAAGAAGTCACTTTGGAGTCTTTTGTGCCACAGTATCTGAACCAGGCAATTACATTTACCGGTGATGATATGGGGAGTGACCGTGCCATGATGACAATGCTCCTCTATATGATCATTGTGATCATTGCGTTTGTATTTGGAATTACGATCAGCAATACGATCCGGAAAGAAGCAGGCGTGATCGGAACTCTGCGGGCTTCCGGTTATACAAGAAAAGAACTGATCGGACATTACATGGCACTTCCGGTGATCGTTACGCTGATCGGTGCGGTGATCGGAAATATTCTGGGTTATACAGCACTTAAAAATGTATGTGCGGGGATGTACTATGGAAGCTATAGTCTGCCGACCTATGTGACGGTGTGGAATGCAGATGCTTTCTGGATGACAACGGTGGTTCCGGTGCTGATCATGCTGGTAGTCAACTATGGAATCCTTCGCTACAAGCTGAGGCTTTCACCGCTGAAATTCCTGAGAAGAGATCTTTCTGGAAGCAGGCGGAAAAGAGCAGTCCGGCTAAGTCCGAAGCTTGGAATCTTCCATCGGTTCCGGCTGCGTGTGATCTTCCAGAATATGAGCAATTACGTCGTACTTTTTATTGGAATCATATTTGCGAATCTGCTTTTGTTCTTTGGACTTTTGCTGCCGTCAGTACTTTCGCACTATCAGCAGGATATCCAGAGCAATATGCTTGCAAAATACCAGTATATGCTGGAGGTTCCGGTAAGTGCGATGAGCGGAAACAAACTGGACAGTATGCTGGAGCTGTTACAGTTCTCTTATGGAACAAAGACGGAAAATGAAGATGCGGAAGCGTTCAGTGCTTACTCATTGGAAACATTGCCAAGCAAATATAAGACAGATGAAGTGATCCTGTATGGAATCAAACCGGACAGTAAATATATCGATGCAGATCTGGAGGACGGTGACGGTGTCTATATTTCCAGTGCCTATGCAGAGAAGTTTCTGTTGAAGCCGGGCGACTCGATCACGTTGAAAGAAAAATATGAAAAGACAAAGTATGCATTCAAGGTTAAAGGAATCTACAAATACAGCGGTGGAATCTGTGTATTTATGCCACAGGAGCAGTTGAATGATACCTTTGATCTGGGAAGCGACTATTACAGCGGATATTTTTCCAATTCAAAAATCAAGGACATTGATGAGAAATACATCGGTTCGGTGCTTGATCTGGAAGCACTGACAAAGATTTCGAGACAGCTGGATGTATCTATGGGAAATATGATGGGGATGGTCAACGCTTTTGCAATCGGTATTTATATGGTTGTGATCTATCTGTTGTCCAAGATCATTATTGAGAAAAATGCACAGGCTATTTCCATGACGAAGATCCTGGGATATACCAATGGAGAGATCAGCAGGCTTTATATCTGGTCGACAACGATCGTGGTGATCATCTGTCTGCTTCTCAGCCTGCCGATTGAGAAAGCAGTTATGAATGTGCTGTTCCGGGAAATGATGCTGACCAGTATTTCCGGCTGGATCGCACTTTGGATCGATCCGAAGATCTATGTGGAAATGTTCCTGATCGGAATCGGAACCTATGCAGTTGTGGCAATGTTAGAATATCGAAGGATTAAACATGTGCCGATGGATGAGGCACTGAAAAATGTAGAGTAAGGGGCAGAAAAGAAGAGAATTAAGGTACGGATCAGGGCAGACTAAGCTGCCCTGTAGATTGCCGGGACGATCTCGCGGAGGAGAGCAAGAAGCGCCTGAAACTGTGCATGATGATAAATGTTTTTCCGGTAGACGGCACAGATATCCCTGGTGTCATGAAAGTGATCCGGGGTAAAGAAATGAATGTCTGGAAAGGAAGTAGTCCGTGCATAAATTTCAGGAAGAAAGGCAATCCCCATCCCTCGTCTTGCAAGAGAAAAGGCAGTATTACTGCTGGTGCAGATGCAGCGGATATTCGGATGGAAAGAGGCAGTCTCGCAGATCTTGCGGCTGATCTTTCCGAGATCGTGATCCTCTGAAAGCAGAATAAATGGAACTGCCGATAGCGCAGGAAGATGAATCTGAGGAGTGGCAGAAATGCCCTCCTCTTTTTTGGATTTCACAATGTTTCTGAAGAAATTCCGGTTACTGGTCTCGGATACAGATTCTGCCGAGCTGTCTGAAACCAGAGTAGCAGAAGAAGACAGGTGCGCTGGCGGATCAGAAAATGGACACAGCGAATCCGGGATTGCCAGGACAAAACTTTCCTTCACCAGCAGCTCGCTTTCAAAGTTAATCGTATCCGGGTTGGAGATATCCAGGATCAGATCCAGCTGATCTGCTTCCAGCATTTGTCGCAGGATATAAGTTGGCTGCTCGATGATCTGAATATCACAGTTCTCATACATGGAATAAAAGCGCTCCAGAACCGGAGCCAGAAGCCGCTCGCTCCGGTGAGGACTGAGACCCAGACGGATCAGGCTCCGTGAGCCGGAGGCGATATCGCCAAGCTTCCACTCCAGCTGGGTATGCGAATGCAGGGTAGAAACCGCCCATTCGTAGAACAGGGAGCCGGCATAGGTAAGCTTCATCTCGCCACGGCTCCTCTCAAAAAGAGGGACTCCGGTTTCCTTTTCCAGAGCCTGAATGCTTAAGGAAAGGGATGGCTGTGAGATATAAAGCTTCTGAGCCGCTTTGGTGATACTTTTTTCTTCGGCAATGGTGATGACATATTGCAGCTGATTCCAGTTCATAAAACTCCTCCATAGGTTAAAACTATATTTTTAATAATAAAACATATATTTCACAAATGTCAATAGAGATGATAAAGTAAAGGGGCAGGAGGATGAATGGATGAAAAAAGAGAAAATAAAAAATGGACTGATGCTGTTTGCGTTTTTCTTTAAGATAGGCTGCTTTACATTTGGCGGAGGATGGAGCATTCTGGCGCAGATGGAGCAGGAGTTTGTCGATAAAAAGAAATTGATCACGAAGGAAGAACTGCTGGATATGGTTGCGGTTGGAAAGTCAGTTCCTGGAATTATGATCACCAATATCAGTATGCTGTTCGGTTATTATGTAGGCGGCTGGTTCGGTGGAGTCTGTGCGGTACTTGGAATGACCTGTCCGGCGGTGCTGATCCTGTCGTTTGTGACTGTATTTTACAAGGTGCTGAAAAGCAATGTCTGGTGCTATGCAGCCCTTCGGGGAATCCGTTGCGCAGTGGTCCCGATCATGGGAAGTGCGGCACTGTCCCTTGGAAAGGAAGCATTCCGAAAGAAGATGGCAGTTCCAATCTGTGCGGTGGCATTGGTGCTGTGTGTCTTCACGGACATCAGTAATGTGCTGATGATCGTGGCTGGAATCATATTGGCACTTTCGGTAAGAGCGGTGAAAAAGGCGAAGGGAGGACAGATGGCATGATTTATCTCAGACTGTTTGCGGCATTTATGAAAATTGGGTTTACCAGCTTTGGCGGGATGTCGATGATCCCGGTTATCATGCAGGAGATGAAAGTGAACCAGTGGATGACGGCGGAGGATCTGACCAACCTGATCGCCATTGCGGAAATGACACCGGGACCACTTGGAATCAACTGTGCAACCTTTGCCGGGATGCAGACGGCAGGTGTGCTTGGCGGAATTACGGCTGTTATGGGTGTGCTGATGCCTGCGTATACGCTGACGCTTGGTGTGGCGGTGTGTTTTGCAAAGTTCCGTGGGAATGACATTATGAGCTGTATGCTGGATGTGATCAAGCCAATCTGTATCGCGATGATTCTTGCGGTGATCCTGAATCTGATGCAGGAAAATTATTTCCCGAATGCGCGGATTGACTGGTTTGGATGCGGGATCGGAATTGTGATGTTTTATCTGATCTTGAAGCGGAACTGGTCGGTACCGAAGGTGATCACACTTGCGGCAGTGCTTGGAATGGTGGGGTATGGTGTGCTTGGAATGGCATAGATCTATGGGCAAAACAGGAGAGTTATTCTTTTGCAAATTTGAAGATTTGTAAGAGGGTAACTCTCTTTTTATTTCATAGGAAATTCCAAAGGAACTTCCTATGAAACAAAAGGCACTGCGTGCCAGAGATGCGCAATCGCACGAAGATGAAGAATGTCGCAAGCGACCGAACTCGGCGCGAGAATGTACCGAGGCACAATCTTTCTTAATGCGATTTTGCATAACTATGATCATGGGAAAGAAAAAATGATAGAAGAAAGAAAATTTAACCTAAACTTAACATAGATTTGATTGGGATTGCATAGATCACAGATAAAATGGAAAATGAGCTGGAAGGGAAGGCATCATTGTAAGAAGTAAGTTTAAAAGATGTTAACAAACACAGGGTAAATTGAGAGAGGAATTAACATGAACGAGAAAATTCAGATCATTTTCGGACTGCTTGGCGGTCTGGCAGTATTTATCTATGGAATGAACATGATGAGTGAATGTCTGCAGAAGGCAGCAGGCGATAAGATGAAGAGCATTCTGGCACTTCTCACAAAGAATCCGCTTCTTGGCGTGCTCGCCGGTGCGCTGACAACAGCGGTATTGCAGAGCAGTAGTGCGACAACGGTTATGGCAATCGGTTTTGTAAGTGCGGGACTGATGAATCTGCCACAGGCGATTTCCATCATTTTTGGTGCCAATATTGGTACAACCATGACAGCACAGATCATTGCATTTAAGATCAGTGATTATATTTATGTTATTATTTTTATCGGTTTCCTGATTTCATTTGTGACAAAATCAGAGAAGGTAAAAAGCATTGGTCAGACAATCTTTGCATTTGGTCTTCTGTTCCTTGGAATTGAGACAATGGGAGATGTTATGAAACCGCTGGCATCCAGTCCGGTATTCACAGACCTGATCGGACGTGTAGCACATATTCCGGTACTTGGTGTGGCAGTTGGTACACTTATGACGCTGGTTGTACAGAGCAGTAGTGCGACCATTGCGGTACTGCAGAACTTCGCTTCCCAGCCGGGACCGGACGGGGTTACGAGTATACTTGGGCTTGCAGGAGCAATCCCGATCCTTTTAGGTGATAATATCGGTACAACGATCACAGCACTCCTTGCCAGTATCGGACAGTCAAAAGATGCGAAGAGAACCGCTGTGGCACATTGTATTTTTAACATTTCCGGTTGCTTTTTATTTATCTGGTTCGTAAAACCATTTGCGGCACTGATCCAGAGCATTTCGCCGAAAGGCCCGGAGATTGAAGTGATTTCCAGACAGATTGCAAATGCACATACTGTATTTAACATCACAATGACACTGATCTGGGTATGCCTGATTAAACTGATGGTGAAGATTGTCATGACACTGCTCCCGGATGGCAAAAAAGGTGTCGAAGATCCAGGCAGCCCGATTTATCTGGATGAAAATATCATCAGTCAGCCGGCAGCAGCGCTGCAGCTTGTGGCAAAAGAGATTTTCCGTATGAGTGACCAGGTAAAAGGAATTCTGGAAGAAACGATTGCACTTGTGAAAAATGAAGAAGTGAAATCCATTGACGGTCTGAAAGAAAAAGGAGAACAGGTTGAACGCCTTGGAAAATGCATTACCGAGTATCTTGCATCCCTGTTTTCTTCCGGTTCACTGACCGAGCAGCAGGCAGCACAGACGGCGGGGCTTATGTGTGTGCTCAGTGATGTGGAACGTATGGGAACTCTGGGTGTGGAGATGGCGGAATGTATGCTGGAAAAATCAGACAGAAAGTATAAATATACACAGGAAGCAATGGATGAACTGCAGAAGAGCCTGAAGGTTCTGAATAAGATGTTCTGTGATTCGTTAAGAGCGCTGCAGGGAGATAAGAGTATGGAGCCTGGTAAAATGATGAAGCGGAGGGATAAGCTTCTGGATCTGGATATCAAGATGCGGAAAGCGCATATCGAGCGTGTCAATAAAGGAAAATGTAAGGCGAGCCTTACCGCACCGTTTACCAATATCCTGCATCTGATCGACCGTATGGGAAACAGCTGTATCAACCTTGCGGATGTCGCGGAAAGCGGAACCAGTATGAAATACTTTATGTTGGAAGAAAAATAAGAAGATGGAAAAATCCACGGACTTTAGAAGATTCAAAGTCCGTGGATTTTTTTAATCATGATAAACGATTTTTCCATTACAGATTGTATATTTCACTTTGCCATACAAAGGAGTTCCGGTAAATGGTGAGTTGGATGAAAGGGATGCATATTCAGTCGGAGTCCAGTATTCATTTTCATCGAAGATCACAAGGTCGGCTGCCTTTCCTGCAGCAATCTGTCCGTAAGGAAGATGATAAAGCTTTGCCGGATTGATAGTCATTTTTTCCAGAAGCTGGAGGAGGGATAAATGTCCGGGTCTTACAAGGCTGGTGATACCGAGCGCAAGAGAGGTTTCCAGACCAATGATTCCACTTGGTGCTTCGGTGATCGGCTTTTCTTTTTCTTCTTTACTGTGTGGTGCATGGTCGGTAGCAATGAGATCGATGGTTCCGTCTGCAAGTCCCCGGATGATCGCCTGGCGATCCTGTTCGGTACGAAGCGGCGGGTTCATTTTGGCAAGGGTGCCGTGCTTAAGAACGGCATCTTCCGTCAGTGTAAAATGATGCGGTGTGGCTTCGGCGTGAAGCTTTGCGCCCATTTTTTTATAAGTACGGACCAGATCAACGGAGATGCCGGAGCTGATATGCTGGATCACAACATCGGCACCGGATTTGAGTGCCAGCAGGCAGTCTCTTGCAACCAGAGATTCTTCAGCAATCGAAGGAGAACCGTAGATGCCGAGGGCATCTGATACTTTTCCATGACTGATTCCGTTGTTGCGGATGAAGGAAGGATCTTCTTCGTGAAGGCTGACCGGTACGTTAAGCTTTGCCGCTTTTTCCATTGCGTGATAGCAAAATTCGGCGTTCATAAGCGGGATTCCGTCATCGGTAAATCCGCATGCACCGGCTTCTTTTAATGCATCCATATCGGTTTCTTCCTGGCCTTTCAGATTGCAGGAAATGGATGCAGCCTGAAAGATACGGATCTTTTCTTTGGAAGCACGCTCCAGGTTGTCTCTGAGAACCGGAACAGAATCTACCGTCGGGGAAGTATTTGCCATGCAGATGACAGAAGTAAAACCGCCTTTTGCAGAGGCAAGCGCGCCGGTGTGGATCGTTTCTTTATAAGTGAATCCGGGATCACGGAAATGGACATGAGTGTCGATAAGTCCCGGTGCAACGACAAATCCGGTGGCGTCAAGAACGTCCTCTCCTTCTTTTGTAATCTGAGTTGCCATTTCTTTGATGATGCCATCTTCGATCAAAAGATCCATTTTTTCGGAAAAACCGGAAGCAGGATCGATAACAAGTCCGTTTTTAATAATCATAATAGTTAAGCCTCCTTGCAGGATATAATCTGTTTCTAGTATACGGGATAGGAAAAAGGTTTGTCAATGTAACAGGAGAAGTTGGGAAAAGAAGGATGGTTACAGAATCAAAAAAGAGTAGTTGCCGAAATGATGAAAATAAGGTATGGTAATGATAGGTCATAGTACTTAAATCGGGGAAAATAAAAGAAGAAGGAGAAGAAAATGAAAGCAGGAGAGGTTATGACAATACTGGATAATGCCCTTCGTATAGGTAAAGGTGTAACCCGGTATGGAAAAGTAGCAGCGTATATTCCGGAACTGGCTAAGAAAGATAAAAATAAGCTTGGGATCTGTCTTTATACCATTGATGGTGACCGGTTTGAAGTTGGAAATACAGAAGACAGATTTACGATTCAGTCGATTGCCAAGGTTATGGCATTATGTCTGGCGCTGGAAACGTTTGGAGCAGGATTCGTGTTTGATCATGTAGGAGTGGAACCATCGGGAGAAGCATTTAATTCACTGGTGGAGCTGGATAACAGGAGTAACCGGCCGTTTAATCCGATGATAAATTCGGGGGCGATCACGGTTGCAAGTATGCTGGAAGGCCGGTATTCCATTGAAGAGATGCAGAAATATATGCAGGACGTTTGTGAAGATCCGGAAATTGCGATTGATGAGGCGGTATTCGAGTCAGAGATGGCAACCTGTGCAAGAAATAAAGCAATTGCATACCTTTTGAAAAGCAAGCAGATTATTGACAATGATGTGGAAGAGAGTGTCACATTTTATACACAGATGTGTGCAATGTCTGTTACGGCAAGAAATCTTGCGACATTTGGGCTGCTTCTTGCAAATGATGGAATACAGTTGTCTACCGGAAAACGTCTGATCTCATCACAGACCGTCAGGATGGTACAGACGATCATGCTTACTTGCGGGATGTATGACGGATCCGGCGAATTTGCGTTAAAGACAGGGATTCCTACAAAGAGTGGAGTTGGTGGAGGTCTGCTTAGTGTAGCGCAAAAGAAAATGGGCATTGGAATTTATGGACCGTCGTTAGATGAAAAAGGGAACTGTATTGCAGGCTGTGAATTATTAGGCTATATTTCAGAAGCATTTCATCTTCACATATTTGATCAGACAGAATGGAAAGTAGAATAAAAAAGTAGAGTTCAGTTTTGATACGCCCTGTCTGACAGGAATGGATCAAAACTGAACTCTTTTTATGCATGTCTCATATTCTTTTCAAGAGTAATTTTCTTTTTCCCGGTTGCACGGTAAAATTCCACATGGCTTCCGATGAACTTCTGGATGACAGATACTGTTTTCCCGGTCAGAAATGCACAGAAGACAGTGCCGATTCCGATTCCATAGAATCCATGGAGGATTGCAAGGGAGAGGATCACGGTGGTTGTCAGACAGCTGAGATCAAAGGTTGTCTTGATGACTTTGTAATTTTTCTTTACAATCCCTGATAAGTCACGCGGAAAGATATCCGTTGGAATGATCGGCAGCATACAGTTGTTGGCAAGGCAGATGCCGAAGCACATCAGTAAGAATCCTGCCAGAAAATAAATCGTGTGAAGAGGCAGGGAGTTCGGCAGAGCCTGGATCCATGCGTTGTGTACGTCGATCATTTTTCCGAATCCGATCCCGACTACGAAAGAGAAAAGGTAGCCGGGGCAGAATGAACGCTTGAGGATCATCAGTGTAATGACAAGCAGTGTCTGGAAAATATAATTCCATGTTCCGAAACTGAATACCGGGAAGGCGATGTTAAATACAAGCGGTACAGAGGAGATTGTTGAGATCCCGAATCCGCTTTTTGACATCAGATCCACGCCGAGTGAATTGATCAGCAGGACAATGAGTAGAGCGACTTCTCCGGCAAGATGAAATTTTTTCTTATTCATAGGTTAAAAATCCTTCTTTCCTGATAGATAATAATTTACAAAAATTTTATATTTAAGCTGTCTCTCATTATAATGAATAAAACTGATAAAAACAAATGATTATTTCGAATGAAATGATTCTAAAACTGAATGGAATGTGGTAAGATGATAAAAAGTAAAGAATTGCTTTTGAAAAATAAGGTGTTTGTGGATTGGATTGTAGAAATTGTATAGATACAGAGTAATCCAGTGAAAAAAACATTTCTGGCATTATGTTTTGAAGTAGAAAATTAGAGGATAAAAATGAATATTGAATATTTAAAATATTTTTCAGAGCTGGCAAAAATCCAGCATTACGGAAAGGCGGCAAAGGCGCTGAATATTTCACAGCCGGGGCTCAGCCATGCAATCAAATCGTTAGAAGAAGAGTATGGGGTTCCGCTTTTTCAGAAGGAAGGGCGGAATGTGAGCCTCAGCCGCTACGGCAAAGAACTGATGAAGGATGTGGATGAAATTCTGGGAGCGTATCTTCGTCTGGAAGAGCGGGCGGCAGGACTTCGGACGGAGGAGAAAACGGTGCGGATCGGCAGTGTGTATCCTCTGGCACCGGGGACGATTCCACATATGCTGAAAGAGTTTGGGGCAACATTTCCGTTTATCATTTACAACCGGATGACACCGGAGATCGCAGAAGGACTTTTGGATGGAAAATATGATATCGGCTTCTGTTCGGATCTTCTGAAATCGGATGAAATCGAATATTATCCGATTCGGGATTCGTATATCGCGGTAGTGGTTCCGAAGGGGCATCCGCTTGAAAATAGAGAACGGATCAGTCTGAAAGAGACAGCCGGATACCCACAGATCATGTTTTCCAAGACCAGCGGTTTCCGTACTCTGCAGGAGCAGATTTTTGCAGAAGAAGGAATTAAGGTAAAACCGGTGTGTGCTGCGGAAGAGATTGAAGTTATCACAGGACTTGTGGAGAATGGATTCGGGATTTCCGTATTGCCGTATATGGATATCGTGCGGCTGCACAATGTGGTGACGATTCCGGTGAAGTCTTCAGGGTGGAATTCCAAATTCTACATTGCGAGAAGAAAGTATGGAATCCGTTCGGAGCAGGAGGATGCATTTTTCCGGTACTGGAAAAAAGAACATCATTAAAATTCATTAAGAATCCTTGCTCTTTCTGAGAAAAAAAGTCTATAATCTGTTTTATGAAATATCGTTGTGAAAATCAAATGGGAGGTTACACAGGATGATAGAACAGATTGTAGAGTATAATAAGAAATTCGTGGAAAATAAAGGTTATGAGCCATACCTGACCAGCAAGTACCCGAACAAGAAACTTGCCGTGCTGACCTGTATGGATACCCGTCTGACAGAGCTTCTTCCGGCAGCGCTGGGACTGAAAAACGGAGATGCGAAGATCATCAAGAATGCAGGCGGAGTCATTACTCATCCATACGGAAGTGTGGTCAGAAGCCTTCTGGTTGCTATCCTGGAGCTTGGCGTGGAGCAGGTTATGGTCATCGGACATACTGACTGCGGTGTACAGGGAATGGATGGAAGTGAGCTGTTAGAAGAACTGGTAGAGCGCGGAATCGACAAAGAACATATCGATATCGTGAGACACAGTGGAATTGATCTGGAAAAATGGCTGGGTGGATTTGAATCTGTGGAGAAGTCGGTAGAAGAGACTGTGCATACACTGAAGACCCATCCGCTGATGCCGAAGGATATTGAGATCAAGGGATTCATTATGGATTCGGAAACCGGGGAGCTTACGGAAGTGTAAGGAAAAGTATGTAATAATATACAAAAAGAATTTATACAAGCTTGCATTACTGACATTCGTTTTTACGTTTATCAGATAATGTTTTAAAGCATAGAAAAACCGCCCCGGAACTTTGGCGGAGGGCACTGAAAAAGTAGATAGTACCGCCTATGTTTGATATAATATAAATATCA
>OIZU01000909.1_pt1 | contig 19261 bp, 15 predicted proteins | sample 1588661 | NCBI WGS metagenome assembly OIZU01 (sample SAMN03283257) | human gut metagenome | biome: human-associated habitat; material: feces | host: Homo sapiens | place: USA | collected 2013 | reverse complement strand
ATGTTCACCGCCGGCATGGGCACCACCCTCCAGAACTTTTTCGGCAGCTTCAACGACCAAGCTCTGTCGCATTTTCTGTCCACCGGTGACCTTTCCCTTCTGTTCAGCGGCCTGACTGACAGCTCCGGTGCCACCCTCACTGTGGCCCTGTACGTCTACGCCAAGGAGCGGGCCGAGTTCGACCTGGCCTTCTCTGTGGCCCTGGTCCTGCTGGCCATCACCCTCGCCATCAATCTGTCCGCCAAGCTGGTGGGCAAGCGCCTGAAAAAGCGCTAAGGAGGACAACTATGGATCAATCTGTCATTCTCTCGGCCTGCGGGCTGAACCTGTATTACGGTGAGAACCACGCACTGAAGGACATCTCCATCGACATCAAAGCCAACAAGATCACCGCCCTCATCGGGCCCTCCGGCTGCGGAAAATCCACGCTGCTCCGCAACATCAACCGCATGAACGACCTGGTCCCGGACGTGCGCCACCAGGGGGATATCCGCATTGACGGCACCAGCCTGTATGACCCGCGCGTGGAAGTCATCTCCCTGCGCAAGCGCGTAGGCATGGTCTTCCAGAAATACAACCCTTTCCCTAAAAGCATTTACGAAAACATCGTCTTTCCCCTCCGTGTGGCCGGCCGCAACAGGCGCGCGGAACTGGACGAAACCGTGGAACGAAGCCTGAAGGGAGCCGCCCTGTGGGATGAAGTGAAAGACAAGCTGCATGAAAGCGCCTACGGCCTTTCCGGCGGCCAGCAGCAGCGGCTGTGCATCGCGCGCGCCATTGCCAACCGCCCCCAAATCCTGCTGATGGATGAACCCTGCGCCGCCCTGGACCCTATCGCCACCTTAAAAATAGAGGACCTGATGGAAGACCTGAAAAAAGAACTCACCATTGTCATCGTCACCCATAACATGCAGCAGGCCACACGCATCGCGGACCGGACCGCCTTCATGTACATGGGCCGCCTGGTGGAATACGGGGAAACGTCCCAAATCTTCACCAATCCTACGGAAAAAGAAACGGAAGCCTACATTACGGGCCGTTTCAGCTAAAAGCCCATTCCAAACCATTCTCCTCATGACATCCCCCGGCAATCACATCCTCCCCCACTACGACGCGGCCCTGAACGCTATCCGCCTCCGCGTCAATGCCATCTGCGGAAGCCTGCTGAAATACATGGACATTCTGGAACGGGTCATTTCCGGCCCGGACAGCGACGGGGCCAACAGCATCATTGCGGACAGCGACCCGCTGCAGGAAGAAACCCGGCAGGTTCTCTCCCTCTGCTCCTCCGTACTCACCCAGTTCCATCCGCTGGGACGCGACCTGAGGCTCGTCATCACCTTCTCCCGATGCGGAGACAAGCTCCAGGAATGCATGGAGGAAATAACGGGTATCGCCAAGCATGCCAAGGCCTCCATCAGGCATCAGGAATCCCTCTCCCCGGATATTGTGCTCCCTCTGCTGGAAATGGCCGTATCCGAATTCAGAGACGCCGCCAGGTGTCTGGAAACGCAGGATGTGGACGCCGCCAGGGAAATACGCCTGCGCGACAAAAAACTGGACAAAGCCCATCGCAAAGCGCTGGCCCTTCTGGTCTCCCCCGAACGGGAGGACTCCTCTTCCCTCAACGTCAACCTTCTCTTCATTATCCGTTCTCTGGAACGGATAGGAGACATTGCCAAAACCATCGCCGCCACCGTCGTCTTCCTGAAGGAAGCCACGGACATCCGCCACGGAAGAGAAAGATAAAACAATTCCTGCCTGTACGGCGATTCCCTGTTGCCCATACAAAGATCATGATGAACAGCATGATCCGAATTTCGTGCGTCAGAGGCTTCCCCCATAAGTCCTAACGGCTCATCTTCTCAACAGCTGTGTTTTTGCACACCATCCTTCAAATAATCACAACTGCCAAATTATCAGCATACAGGCAATAAACATTCCAGGGATATGCGGCAAAGGATGGAATGGGGCAAAACAAACAGTTTTCCCAGCGCCACAATTACTCTCCGGGAAAAGGAATAATTCATAACGTCAACCGGAGAGACTCAATACAACTGCATGCTCCAGGAAGGCAAGGAAACAAGGCATCTGCCCCTCGCACGCATCCTTTCACCTTCACGGCCAATAGCTTGAAAACGGAGAAAACCGGCCTTTTACTCTCAATCTCTGAAATTTTACAGCCGTCCATTCCCAGCTCTTCTACCATTTTTATTTACATAAAAACACAAATAATAAAATAATATTTCATATTCTTTGATTCATATTGACACTTCCGGAGGATAAGAGTAACTAATCCCTATTATTCCTATCGGAATACAAAAGAAATCTAAATCTATCCCTGTAAAGCACGTCACGATGAACATTTACACCTCCATATCGGAACTGGTCGGGAAAACACCTCTTCTGGAGCCAAGGAATTATGCCCAGGCACATCGTCTGAATGCCCGGCTCCTGCTCAAGCTGGATCACCTGAATCCAGCAGGAAGCATGAAAGACCGTATCGCACTCGCCATGATCAACGAGGCAGAAGCATCGGGCCAGCTCCAATCGGGTTCCGTCATCATTGAACCAACCAGCGGCAACACGGGCATTGGCCTGGCGGCTATTGCCGCTTCCCGGGGATACCGCATCATTCTTACCATGCCGGAAAGCATGAGCGTTGAACGACGAAATATTCTAAAAGCCTACGGAGCCGATATTGTCCTGACAGAAGACAGCCAAGGGATGAAAGGAGCCATCGCCAAAGCCCAGGATCTGGCGGCCGCCACTCCGGGCTCCTTCATTCCCAGTCAATTCACCAACCCGACCAATCCCAGAGCCCATTATGAAACAACAGGTGTTGAAATATGGGAAGATACGGACGGAGAAGTAGATATCGTCGTAGCCGGAGTAGGCACCGGGGGAACAATAACCGGCATAGGCAGACTGCTCAAGGAACGCAAACCCGGAGGAATCACCGTCATTGCCGTGGAACCGGCAGATTCCCCCGTATTATCCGCCGGCCAGGCCGGAAGCCATCAAATTCAGGGAATAGGAGCCGGCTTTATCCCAGAAACCCTGGATACGGATATCTATGATGAAGTCATCACAGTTTCCAACGAAGATGCCTTTTCCACAGCTAAAGAATTGGGTGTCAGAGAAGGCATTCTGACTGGGATTTCCAGCGGAGCTGCCCTATGGGCGGCCGTCCAGGTTGCTAAAAGAAAAGAGAACACAGGGAAAAATGTAGTAGTGATCCTCCCCGATTCAGCGGATCGGTACTACTCAACTCCTCTGTTCATTTGACATCCCGTTCTTTTCTACCGGATACGGCTATCCACCTCCAACCAGCTCCAACATTCATGAACGCTCATTCCCCAACCGCTACAGACACGTTGCGACAAGCCGCAGCGCAATACGAAGGAAACCTTGTTTTTGCTACATCATTCGGGGCAGAAGACCAAGTGCTCACCCATATGATCTCCCATCTTGGTCTGAATATTCCTCTGGCGACTCTGGACACGGGGCGCTTGTTTCCGGAAACCTATGAACTCTGGGCAAGAACGGAGGAAATATACGGCATTCGCATTATTCCTTATTTTCCGGTAGCGGAAGAAGTGGAAAACATGATTCTGGACAAAGGCGTCAATCTGTTCCGCAACAGTATGGAATACCGTCACGAATGCTGCAATATCCGTAAACTGCGCCCTCTGGAAAGACTACTTGCCGGGAAAAAAGCGTGGATCTGCGGCTTACGCTCCACTCAGTCCATCACCCGGAAAGGGCTTCATATCACAGAAAACGATGAGGCGAACGGCATCATCAAAATCAACCCACTGGCCAACTGGTCAGAAGAAGATGTCTGGAACTATATCCGCGCCTACGGCGTTCCCTACAATCCTCTTCACGATGCAGGATTCCCCAGTATCGGGTGCGCCTGCTGCACAAGATCTGTCAAGAGGACGGAAGATGTACGCGACGGACGATGGTGGTGGGAAAAAAAAGAACACAGGGAGTGCGGTTTACATCGCAAACCAAGACATTGATAACCAAAAACATATAAAATGAACAGCATTTACAGACTCAGCCAGCTAAAGCAGTTGGAGGCAGAAAGCATTCACATTTTCCGGGATGCCATCAGCCAGTTTGAAAATCCCGTACTTCTTTATTCCATCGGGAAAGATTCCTCTGTACTGGTCCACTTAGCCAAAAAGGCATTCTATCCGGGCAGACTCCCATTCAAGCTTCTTCATATAGACTCCACATTCAAATTTCGCGAGATGATAGAATTCCGGGACAGATTCGTTCAGGAAAATGATCTGGATCTGATTGTCCACAGTAACCAGGAGGGCATTGCCGCCGGCGTTAATCCTTTTACTTACGGCAGCCGCAAATACACGGATATTATGAAAACACAGGCATTGATTCAGGCGTTGACCGCAGGAAAATATGATGCCGTATTCGGAGGCGCCCGCCGCGACGAAGAAAAATCACGGGCCAAGGAACGAATCTTCTCTTTCCGGGATAAATTCAACCAATGGGACCCAAAAAATCAACGGCCGGAATTATGGAACATTTATAACGGTCGTATCAATCCGGGAGAAAGCGTCCGTATCTTTCCTCTGTCCAACTGGACGGAACTGGATATCTGGCAATACATCCGCCTGGAAAAAATACAGGTTGTAGACCTGTATTTTTCCAAACCCCGTCCCATTGTGGAACGTGACGGATCCCTGATTATGGCGGACGACAACCGCCTGCCTTTGAAGCCGGGGGAAACACCGCAAATGAGAACCGTCCGTTTCCGCACACTGGGCTGTTACCCTTTAACCGGAGCCATAGAATCTACAGCCCGCACAGTAGAAGAGATTGTGGCGGAAATGCTGGAAACCAGGCTGAGCGAGCGTTCTTCCCGTATCATTGACCACGACGGAGATGCCTCCATGGAACAGAAAAAACGAGAAGGATATTTTTAACCCCTATTATGAACCATTCTGACGACACCTCTTATTTTTACCATTATGGACATCGACTCATACCTGAACGAACACGAAAATAAAAGCCTGCTGCGCGTACTTACCTGCGGTTCCGTGGACGACGGGAAATCTACACTCATCGGACGCCTCCTTTATGACAGCAAACTGATTTTTGACGACCAGCTGGCAGAGCTGCGCAAAGCCAGTGAAAAAAATGGAACCGCTGGGGCAGGTAAAATTGATTACGCCCTGTTGCTGGACGGCCTTAAAGCGGAACGGGAACAGGGAATAACCATTGATGTAGCCTATCGGTACTTCACCACCCCCCGCCGCAAATTCATCATTGCCGACTGCCCCGGACATGAACAATACACCCGAAACATGGCCACCGGAGCTTCCACGGCGGACGCGGCCATCATTCTGATTGATGCTCGCCACGGAGTACTCACACAGACGAAACGGCATGCGTTCATCGCCTCCCTTCTGAAAATACGGCACCTCATCGTAGCCGTCAACAAGATGGATCTTTTGGATTACTCTGAAGAAAAATTCCGGAAGATTGAAGAAGAATTCGGAAGCTTCACGCAACAGTTGAATATCCCGGATGTTCGTTTCGTTCCCATTTCCGCCATTGAAGGGGAAAATGTGACGCAAACAACAGGAAAAACGCCCTGGTACCAAGGCGATCATCTGCTTTCCATCCTGGAAACGCTGGATGCCAGCGACAGCAGGAATCTCCGGGATTTCCGCTTTCCGGTACAGACAGTCATACGCCCCAATCTCGATTTCCGGGGGTTCGCCGGCTCCATTACTTCCGGCTCCATCCGCCGGGGGGACCCTATCGTGACGCTGCCTTCGTTTCAAAACAGCCGGATCAGAAGGATTGTTACTCCGGACGGAGACCTGGAAGAAGCATTCTCTCCCCAGTCCGTCGTATTGGAACTTGAGGATGAAATAGATATCAGCAGCGGTGACATGATCGTCAAAAAAGGGAATCTCCCCCATATCGAGGATCGGCTGGAAGCCCGTGTCATCTGGATGTCTGAAAAACCCCTTCTTCCCGGAGGCAAATACATTATACGCCATGCGGGCAGAAATATCCAGGGGCGGATAGCAGAACTCCAGTACGACATAGACGTCAATACACTGGAAAGCCGCCATGCAACGCAGCTTCCTCTGAACCATGTCGGCCGCATCGTTCTGGAAACCGCTTCTCCCCTGTTCTATGATTATTACCGGGATAACCGCTCCGGAGGAGCTTTCATCCTGATTGACCCGCTGAATAACGTCACGGCGGGAGCAGGAATGCTCCGTCCCTCTCACATAGATAAGGTTCCTGAAAAAGAACAGGAACAACTCCCGACATTCGTCTCAAGCGATGAACGCATGGAAACTTTCGGGCATGGCGGAAAACAAATTTACGTAGCGGGAGAAGACAGCGACCTAGCACGCAGCTTCGCCAAACAGCTGGAACGGGAACTCCACCGGCTCAAGGCTCATACCTACGGTCTGGATTTTAAGGCGGAAGGCGTATGGGGCAGATCCGCCAGAGAAATCGTCAATGCCTCAGGCCTGCTGGCCGAAGCGGGGCTCATGAGCATTGCAGCGCTGCCGGGCCTTCCCGTCCTGCCCAGAAAAGCAAAGGGAGCCTACTGCATCTGGCTTGGGAATGTCGTCTCCGCGCCAGAAACGGCAGACCGCATCCTTCCCCCCGCAGAAGCGAATGAAAATACTGCGTCTCTTCTGGCGCGCACTCTCTATGTGGAATTTTAATTTTATCCCATCCAAACACCTGCTCCCTCATTTCATGAAGATTTTGCCTCTTGCAGTAAACACGCTGCTCTGCGTTGGCGCCCTCCTGTCCCCTGCCTTTCTGGCATCCTGTCGGGAAGCATCCGAACGGCAGGATCAAATACGCTTTGGCCTTTTCCCCAACGTAACCCATGTCCAGGGGTTGGTTGCCAGGCATTTCAGCCGAACGAGGGAGGGATGGTTTGAAAAACGCATCTTTGAACGGACGGGGAAAAACATCTCCATTCTATGGTATGCTTACAACGCCGGCCCCAGTGCCATGGAAGCCATGTTCGCCAATTCCCTGGATTTTACCTACGTTGGTCCGGGCCCTGCCATTAATGCGTATTCCAAATCCAACGGAACTCTCCTGCAAATAGTAGCGGGAGCCGTACAGGGAGGGGCCGGACTGGTCGTTCCTCCCCATTCCGGAGCATGGACACAAAAAGACTTTCAAGGAAAAATCATCGCTACCCCCCAATTGGGCAATACTCAGGATATAGCCTGCCGGACATGGTTGGCCCTGGGAGGCGTAGCAGTCACTCAATCCGGAGGAGACGCAAGCATACTTCCTACCCCCAATCCGGAACAGATATCTCTCTTTCGTCAAGGCAAACTGGACGGCTCCTGGACTGTAGAACCATGGATTAGCCGCCTGGAAAAAGAAGCCGGAGGCAAGCTCCTGTTTCTTGAAACGGATGCCGTAACTACTGTTCTGACAGCCCAAAAGAGGATTCTGGAAAAACAGCCGGACGTGGCGCAGGCCATTATTGAAGCTCACAGAGAACTCACTCTCTGGATCATCGAACATCCCCAGGAAGCTCAAAAAATTGTCGTAGAAGAACTGAAGGAACTCACCCGTTCCAGCATTGATCCCTCTTTAATTCTCCATGCATGGCCCAGGTTAGTTTTCACGAATAAAATATCCGAAGAAAAGCTCCAAGTATTTGCCAAGGATACGGTACGGACTGGATTTTACAAGGAACTTCCCCGTGTCGAAGGCATCATCCGGAATGATAAAAATAATCCCAGCCATGAGTAGATTATCCATACGAAACGTTTCCAAAAGTTATTTTTCCAGAAAAAAATCGCTTCTGGCGCTTTCTTCCGCCAATCTGGACATAGGGGAAGGAGAATTCATCTGCCTGGTAGGTCCAAGCGGTTGTGGCAAAACAACTCTGCTGAATATGATCGCCGGTCTGATCAAATCGGATACGGGAAGCATCTCCTATGATGGAGAAATAATCTCAGGTCCTGGTCCGGACAGGACAGTCGTTTTTCAGGATTTCGCCCTGTTCCCGTGGTTAAACGTGCTGCACAACGTAGAATTCGGTCTCCGATTTACCGGAATTCCCCGCGCAAAACGCTTCCAAATAGCTTTGGAAAACCTGAAATCAGTAGGCTTGGACAACTTTACTCATGCCCGTATCCATGAACTCTCCGGAGGAATGAAACAGCGCGTAGCCATAGCCCGGGCCCTTGCATTGCGTCCCAGGGTTCTCCTGATGGATGAGCCCTTCGCCGCATTGGATGCCATGACCAGGGATCAACTTTATGCGGATCTCCAGGCCATTTGTGCCGGGCATGGAATTACCGTCGTCTTTGTCACTCATAATGTACGGGAAGCCGTATGCCTGGGAGACAGAGTCATCTTATTTTCATCCCACCCTGGACGTATTTGCGGAGAATTCTGCATTCGTTTGCCGCGCCCGCGCCAAATCAATGATCCGGGAGTGGCCCGTCTATCTTCAAACATCACACGGGCATTAAAATCGATTTCCAGAACCGCAGAAGAAAAACAAGACGCACAAACATCATGCACCCTTCCATAAAAAATATTCTCCAATCCTCAGTATTCATCTTGCTGGCCTTGGCTATATGGGAATACGGTTCTCTATCCGGCTGGTGGAGGCCTTTCCTATTCCCGGCGCCTTCCGCCATAAGCGGCTATCTTGAAGAAGCAATCAGGGACAACTCTCTCTGGGCCGCTACGGTCGTTACTATCCGGAGACTGCTCCTGGGGTACCTGGCCGGAATCTCCATCGGAATTCCGGCAGGACTTTTATCTGCCCGCTTCCAGCTAATGAGAAACACCATCGGAGTTCTGGCATTGGGATTTCAAGGGCTTCCCAGCGTTTGCTGGGTCCCTCTGGCTATCCTGTGGTTCGGCCAGGAAGAAGCGGCCATCCTGTTCGTCGTTGTCATGGGCACCGTCTGGTCGGTCATACTGGCCACAGAAAATGGACTTGCCAACGTCCCTCCGATTTATGCCCGCGCAGCACGGACAATGGGAGCCGGCTCTGCCTACACGCTGCTCTTTGTCACGCTTCCGGCCTCTGCTCCATTCATCGTCAGCGGCATGAAGCAGGGCTGGGCCTTTTCCTGGCGCTCCCTGATGTCCGCAGAAATTTTTGTTCCCATCCTGACAGGACTGGGATTGGGACAGCTCCTGCACTTCGGAAGAGAACTCAATTCCATGGAGCAGGTCATGGGCATCATGTTCGTTATTATTCTCATAGGCCTGCTCTCAGACAAACTCATCTTCTCCCCCCTGGAACAAGCCATCTACAGACGCTGGGGGACTAATTTAGCTTAACCAACAGAAAATATCATGACTAAAGAAGGATACACATCCAACGAACGAATCAAGGAGGAAAGCGATTTCCTCAGAGGAAACATCTCTGACCTCCTCCATGACGACAGCATTACCCATTTCCCGTCCGAAGAAGAATTTCTTTTGAAATTTCACGGGATTACCCAGCAGGATAACCGGGATGAACGGCTTATCCGGAAGAAAAACGGACAGGAAAGAAACTGGTTATTCATGTTGAGGCTGCGCCTCCCCGGGGGCCGCATGACGCCCAGCCAATGGCTGGCCGCGGAAACGCTAAGCGACCAATTCGGCAACGGCACCCTTAAACTTACGACACGCCAGGCCATTCAAATCCACGGAGTCGTCAAACAGGACTTGAAACAGACCATGAAAGATATCCACCACGCGGCCATCACCACGATTGCCGCCAGTGGGGACGCCACGCGCAATGTCATGGTTTCTCTGCACCCGGAAGATTCCGGCATCCATGAGACAGTCTTCAATCAAGCCCGGGAACTCTCCCGAAAACTGGAACCGCAGACGCACGCCTATCATGAAATATGGCTGGATGCCAAACGGATCTACTCGGGCGCGGAAGAAGAGCCTTTGTACGGTCCCGGCTATTTGCCGCGCAAATTTAAAATCGCTTTTACGCTTCCCCCGGAAAATGATGTGGATGTGTACGCCCAGGACCTGAGCTTCGTGGCTATTGAAAAAGAGGGAAAACTCCTGGGATATGACATCCTGGCCGGCGGAGGAATGGGCTATGCTTACGGCAATCCCGGTTCTTTCCCCCGCCTTGCGGATATTATCGGATTCTGTTTCCCGGAGCAGGTGGAGGAAGTAGCCCGGCAGGTGCTTTTGATCCATAAAGAATTCAGCACCCGCTGCAACAGAAAAACATCCCGGCTCAGGTACACCATTGCCGGCAAAGGGCTGGACTGGTTCACTAACGAACTTGCAACACGCCTTCCATTTCCGCTTCAAGCGGCCAGACCTTTTTCATTATCTACGAACGGAGACGCCGCAGATGTTCCTGGCCGCCAGACCATTGAAATTGAAGGAGGCCGCATCCAGAATTCAAACAGGCAACAGCTCAAAACCGCTTTTCATGAAATAGCTTCCATTCATCAAGGAGATTTTTTCATCACAGGTAATCAGAATCTGGTCATTGACGGCATCACACCGGATACTGCCGAGCAAATCAAATCCATCATTGGGAAGTACAATCTTCTCCCCAACGATTCGGGGCTCAGGCGCAATTCCTCCGCCTGTACCAGCCTGCCATTTTGCCCGCAGGCCCTTACAGACTCCGAAAGGCTGCTTCCAAAACTGGTGGATGAACTGGAACCGCAGTTAAAAGAACTGGGGCTATGGGACGAAGACATTTCCATCCGCATGACCGGGTGTCCCAACGGATGCTCCAGACCATATCTGGCAGAACTGGCTTTCGTCGGCAGAGGTCCGGGCAAGTACAATATCTGGATGGGCGGTTCCAGAAGAGGAGACAGGCTGGGCTTCATCTATCAGGAATCTGTACCCGTAAAGGAAATCGCAGACGTGCTCCGACCAGTATTTGCACGTTTTGCGGCGGAACGCAACCAGGGGGAAGGATTCGGTGACTGGAGCATCCGCGCATTACATCCGCAATCTTTATAAAAGCATAAACACCCGGAGCCGTTTTTGCCGCGGACGGCTCCGGGGCAAATCCTGCTATCTTTGAAAATCAAAAAGATACGCCAAAAATAAAATTATGAAGACTCTTCTCCCCCCCCAGGAAAAACATCCCTCCGTCGCCGCCAGGAACTCTCATTCCACCCTGCTAACGCTGAAACAATACACGGCGGGGTTAATCAGGGCCAGGGGAAGATAAAACACGGCAAAGGAAAGCGAGCCGCCATACAAAACCAGGCACAGGATGGACATGACAAACAGCACGCTGATTTTCAAACTCCGCGCCCAGTCCAGACGATGCACCAGCCAGACCAGGACGGCGCACACAAAACCGATCACCGCGCACAACACGCCGCCCAGGGCCAGAAACTGCACGTAGCTGGAACAGAACTGCTCCAGCCACCGCACATTATCCGGACTCGGCGGATTACCTTCCCAGGCAAAAACGCCCGGCGGCAACAACACCCACAACAGCACGGAAAGAAATACCAGACGGTCCGTATTAAGGCGATAGGTCATGCGCTTTCATGATACCATTTCCGTGCATAGGATAACAAGGGAAATCGCCCGCGCGCCGCGGTTCCTGGAACGGCAGAATTTACAATGGGGCAAAGGCAGGTTCTCCGGCTCCATTGACGGCTATTCCGTCTATTTCCACCAGCCAGCCGGGGCGGCAGACAGGGGCTTTCAGCATCACATGCGGCACCGCAGCCAACGGAGAGTCCATCAGTCGGTTCCGAACCGTTTCCCGGTCCGCCCAGTCGCGCAGGTACACTACGGCCTGCTTCAGGTCAGACAGGCTTCCCCCGCTCCTTTCCATCAGGGCGCTCATGTTTTCCAGGGTGCGGGCCGTCTGGCCCACCACGTCCCCCGGATGGACAATGTTTCCCTCCGCGTCAATACTGGCGGTGCCGGAAAGGAAATAATGGGAGCGGTCTCCGTACACGATGCGGACGCCTCGCTCAAAGGCCACCCGGTACACATGCGTGGGGGACAGGTAGTCCGGCGCTTCCATGTACCGGACCTGCCCAAGCTCCAGCCCCGCGATGCCCAGACTGTCCATATGCAGCAGGCGGCCCGGCAGATCCGTACAGCCTTCAATACCGGTACTGGCGATGAAATGGCTCTCCGGCGTCAGCCCGTAACGGTCAAAGCATCCGTTGCGGCCTTCCACCAATCCCCGGTAGTTGTTGTCAATATCCCGGCAATAAATCCAGGTGCGGTGAACCAAATCCGGCACGGCTCCCCCCTGTAAGGCGGCAATCCGGTCCAGCCAGCGGAATTCCTCTCGCATCTGGCCGCAGCTGTCCGGGGCGGAGAATTCCCCTTTGCCCGCCAGAAACAGCCGGTAATGCGTGCGGAGGGCTTCCACGACCGTTCCGCCCTGCTCCGCCCTACGCCTTTTTCCCAGCATTCCGCCGATGTGCCAGGCTTCCAGAGCCACGCGGGCCCCGTTCGCAGGGGGCTGTCCAACTATGGAAACATAAGAATTCCGTTCTCCTGTTATCCTCCGCAGCGGAGCCGACTGGCGCACCGGGTCGCTGACATGGAAACGCAGCAGGAATTCATCTTCTTCCCCGCCCCCCAGATTGCGGTACCTGGCCATCAGGGAACGCAGTTCTTCCTCAAAACTCGCGCCCGGCTCCGCCGTCATGCAGAAAAAGCGTTCTTCCGCCCCGTTTGTTCCGGACCATTCCAGTCGTTCAGGTACCTTCGCCGTCATGATGACCTCCCGCCCCTTTACAGGGACTGCACGTAATTGATCAAATCCTCCAGTTCACGGTTATTCAGGGAACTCGTCTTCCCGCGGAGATCCCCCGGATTGCATGTCGTGATGGCTTCCCGTATCGTCTTCGCACGGCCGTCGTGCAGGTAAGGGGCGGTCCGCCACACTTCCACCAGGGAAGGCACCAGAACGCTTTTACCTTCATCCAGCCCCGTGGCCGTCCCCGTGGCCACCAGTTCCTTGTTAGTGAAGTAAGGATGGGGGTGGCACCGCACGCACCCGGCTGTTTTAAACACTTCCCTGCCCCTCCGGGCAGATTCGGACAAAGCCCCCCGTTCCACGCCGGGAGCATGGCACTGGGCGCACCCCTCCCCCCCTGTCTGCTGTTTGGAAGGGAGATGAGCCACCAGGAACGGGCTGGGAACTTCCTTCATGTTTTTCAGGTATGCATTCACGCATTCCGCCAATTCACCGGAAGGTTCCAGAAACTGGATGTGCACAAAACCCGCCGTCACGGCCACTTCCGCAGAGGCGCGGACGCCCAGCGTCATCACCGGGCTCGTCCGGTGGGAAAGGAACATGGTGCGCGTATTTTTCGGGTTGCCCATGCCGTCATTCAGCAGATCCCAGTTCAGGCCGTCCACCCGGCCGTCCGGGTGGCAGGTGGCGCAGCTCTGCCACCCCTGGAAGCAATGGGAAGCGTCATTAAAATACCGTTCCCCCAGTTTTTCCCGGGAAGGCCGGAATGGGGCATTCAGGGGAATTGCCCTGGATTTGCGGGCATCCTTCAGGGAGATTTCCGCCAGAGAATCAGAAAAATAGCCGGCCACATAAACGTTTTTCCCATCGGAGGCCACGGAGCGCGGGCCGTTCAAGGGCAGAGCGATCCGGGCGCGGAGACCGTGCAGGAAACCAAGCCTTTCGGAAACCGGCTCATTGCTCCGGTCTTCCCGCTTCATGCGCTCCAGCAGGGCCGGGAAATCAATTACGGAGAGTTCATGCGTCCCCGCATGCGTCACGAACAGTTTTCCGCCATCTCCGGAAAAAGAAACGCCCCACGGGTTGGCCGCCCCCGCATCCGGGTCATCCAGCAGAACGGGATGAGGCTTGTCCGGCTCGTCCGTATTGATAACCGTCACGGCATTCGTATTCATCCAGCCGCGGTCCAGCTGCGTGGTAGGCGCCTGGTACCGGCTCAATACATGCGCCACGGCCAGATAACGTCCATCCGGGCTTATCGCCATGCCGCGCACGCCCTGCGTCCCGTTGGAAAGCGGGAAATGGACAGCTTTTCCGTCTTCCACCAGAGTCAGCGCGGCAGCCGTGAAATCCCCGTCCGCAGCCCCGGCCGGCAAATGGCCGGCAGCCCAGATTTTCCTGCCGTCCGGAGAAACGGCCAGCACTACGGGTTCACGGGGGACATTCCAGGAATTCAGCACGGTTCCGGCAGCGGCGTCCATTTCCAGCACGCGGGAATCAAACCGGCAGGCCACATACAGCTTCCCTTCCCGCAGCACAGGAGACATGGGCGTATGCCCGGCAGGAAAAGAACGCTTCAATTCCCCGCTTTCCAGGTCCACTACTTCCACCACTCCGCGCGCTCCCCCCTCCGCCACATAAACCGTCGCGCCATCCACGGCCATGCCGTTGGGAGGCTGGGCCAGCCGGATGCTTTTCACCTTTTCCCCGGAAGCAGGGTCCACCAGTTCCAGCACGCGGCTCTCATGCCCCAGCACAGCAACCAGGTGATTAACGACCTTCACATCCACCGGAGCCAGAGGGCTGGAAGCGGCATCCTCCCCCTGCCTGCATGAAATGAGGACCAGCAGACAGCCAAGAACAGTCGCAGAGACGCGGAACATTTTTGTCAGTTTCATGGCAATTTCAACAATCAGTCTTCTATGATCACCCGGAACCCCACGTTGTACACCGGACGCCAGCCGGGATATCCCCAGCGCCAGGAGGATGTGGCCCGTCTGGGACGGTCATACCAGGAACCGCCGCGCACCGCACGGGGAACACGGGAATCCAGGCTTTCATTGCGTCCGTCCCCTTCCTTCCAGGGATAGGGCCTGTATTCGGAACGGGTCCATTCCGCGGCATTGCCGATCATGTCGTACAATCCGTAGGCATTCGGCTTGTAACTCTTGACGGGGGCCAGGTGAAGCTTTCCGTCATTGTATGTTTCATCCCTCGGCACGAAGTCCCAGAAACGGTTGGGATTTTTAATCGGCTTGGGATCCACGCCGGAAACGGCCAGCTCCTTCAGCGTCACGTCCCCCAGGTTGGCATACGCGGAAAAATCCGCATCCCGTTCCCCGAAGAAGAAATCCGTATCCGCGCCCCCCCTGGCCGCGTATTCCCACTGCGCTTCCGTAGGCAAGGTCACTTTTTTCCCGGTTTTCCCGGAAAGCCAGCGGCAAAATTCCATGGCCCGGGCCCAAGGCACCCGGATGACGGGAAAACGCGGATCGGCATCCATGTCGTAGCCGGGCTTCACCTGATCCTTGTAATGCATGTCATACCATCCGTTAGCATACTCCGGGTCGAAGCGGCGGTATTGTTCCAGCGTCACTTCCGCCTCTCCCATCCAGAACGGCCTTTCAATCCCCACCGTGGAAACAGGACGTTCCGCCGGTGTTTCCCGTTCATTCCCCATCCTGAACTTCCCTGCGGGAATGCGGCGGAACGTCATGTTCACGCCGTCCCCCAAATCCACAGTCAGCGTTTCATTTCGCGGTTCCGGAACGGGAACGCTCTTTTCTCCGGCGCGGGTAATGGAGTTCCCGGCGTCAGGGATGGAACCGCCGCCGCTTCTCCGGAACAGGGAATCCTTCATCGTCACGTAATTACGTTCCGCTCTTGAAAATCTGCCGTGCAGGTCATAACGGCGTTTCAGCAGCCCTTCATTGCGCTCTCCCGGCCATTCGCCCAGATAAGGGGCGTTCATGTCCATCCACGTGACCAGGCGGTTCCAGTCCTCCTGCGGCATGTCCACGCCATGGTGGCCTTTTTTAAGGAGCTGGTAAAGCTCCGACGTATCCGCGAAAAACTCCGTGGGGGCCAGCCCCAGATAGTTCCCCTCCGGGCCATTGCGGCGCACATAGGGGTGCAGGTTCCAATAAGAGACGGAACCGGGGGCGGGAGCCCCCTTGACGGCCTCCAATGTCATGAAATCCGGCACTCCTCCACGGGCCTTGCTTTCCGCTGTGTGGCAGCGTATGCAATGGCGATCCAGTACGGGCTGCACTTCATTCATGAAGGAGAAAGTGCGCGCCGGACCGTACCATGGAACGATAGGAGCGGGTTTCTGGCGGGAAGCCATGACGGTCCTGGCGGGGGGAGCGCAGTTCTGCCGTTCATGGCAGCCGATGCAGCTGAGCGTTTCCCCCGGCATGGCGGTAAACCAGCTCCGCATCAGCGCCAGGGCGCGCCCCTCCCCGTCCAGCACCTGAAGCGTCAGAGGCTGACAGGCGGGAGCCGTGAAGATGGCGGAACCGTCAGGATTCACGGGCACGGTGCCGTACAGCACTTTCAAGTCCCAGTTGCTTTCCATGCCCATGGCATAGTGGCTTCCCGTATTGCGGGGGCTGTACTCGGACATAAACACGCGCAGGGCCCTGGCTTCCCCTCTGGGCACTCCGGCCATGGCGCGGCCCCGGTACACGTCGGAAATATAAACCGTAGCCGTCTTGCTTTCCGTCTTCACCCGGTCATGCAGCACGGGCGGTTTTTTGCGTGGCCCCAGGGGCGCGGGGTCTGCATAGACGAAGTAGGAGGAGGCCGTGAGAGGAACGATGTTATCGTATATGTCGCACCAGACCACATTGGTCACGCCCTGGTCGCCGGAAGGGGAGGAAACGGCCAGAAAACACTCGTCATTCAAAGGATAAGGTCCTGCGAAATAAGGAGTCTTCAATCCCTGCACCAGCTGATCTTTGGTCACGTTCTCCACAGGCTTTCCATACCCCGGAATCTTCTGAACGGCACCCTCCGTGGCGGTGCGCCCCCTGTTCACGTCAAAGAGGACCAGTTCCCCCAATCTCTTGACTCCATGATGCCCGCTGACAATGCCCGCAAACATGCCCGGCCTGCCGGGGAGGGGCCGTGCGTTGAACAAGCTGTTGGGCCAGTAGGAGTTGGAACCATAGTATTCCTTCTGGTCGCTGCCGTCCGGATTCATGTGCATCAGCACACGGCTGAAATAGTGGGCGCTTTCCGTGTACTCCCAGCGCAGGAACATCACCCTGCCGTCCGGCAGCATGGTGGGGAACCAGTTATTGTCCTGGTCAAAGGTAAGCCGGCGGGTCGTTTTCTTTTCCCGGTCGTAAAGGTGGAGGTTGCCCACGTAATCCACCCCGGCCACGCAGGGCACCCCCTGCATGCCGGAAGTATTGACGAAAATAATCCGGCCGTCCGGCAGGTAGCAGGAATTATAGCTGTCCGTATCCGCCGGCATATGCGCGGTAAGGGATTCCTTTTTCCCGGTTTTCAAATCCAGCTCAAACACGTCCCATGGCCTGTTTTCCTTCTTTCCGAATCCGTTCCCGGTGAACATGAGCTTCTCCCCGGAAAAATCAACATCCAGATGCCCGACCCAGCGGTCGTCCGCCAGCAGCTGCTCCACAGGGGAAGAAGAGGAAACCCCGTTAAATTTCACAATGCCGCTGCGGTATTTGCGCCCGGGCCCCGGCATGCTGGAAATACCCTGCCAGTTCGCCGGACGGTCATGATTGAAAGAACTTTTCCCGGACGGATTGAAACGCCGCACGCTCACCCATGCCTTCAGGCCGTTCTGTTCCGGCAGGGCATCAATCAGGGCTTTTCTCCGCAGATCCACCATCTCCCGCAGCAGGGCCGCCTGTCCCGGCCCGGCCTGCTCCACCCACCGGTCCAGAGGCCCCAGCTCCTTCTCCCACTCATCCAGCCGCGCCAGGAAACCTTCCGCACCGGCGTACCGTTCCCCGTACTTGTCCCGGTTTCTCTTCACCGCGCGGCGGATGGCCGCAGAGTCATAATAGGACGCCAGCTTCTTCAGCCTGAGGAAACGGACTCGTTCCTGAATGGCTTCCTGATGCTTAACCAGGTCATCCCAGGAAGAAACGGCTCCAATACTCTCTGCCGGAACGGAAAGAATTTCCGCCAGCGCGGCGCCGGCTGCCTTCCCGTCGGGCCACGCCTGAAATACGGGAACCAGCAAAACCATCGCATCCCCGCAATCGTCAGCGGCAGCAGGCTCGGAAAGGGAAGCAGCATACTCCGCCGTCCGCGTCCACACCTGCCGCATCCATGCATCCTTTTCTTTCGCGGAAGGCGCAGGAGGGATTACGGCCAGCTCCCGCAACCAGGGCTGCAAACCGGAAGCGTGGAGCATTCCTGCGCCCAGCAAGGCGCAGGAACATGAAAAAAGACGCAGAAAGGAAATATAATCAGGCATGGCATACGGTTTTAAAATAATACGCCAGGGAAATTCTTTTTCATTCAATAGGAAGACTACTTTACGGCATTTTCTCTCAAACGTCAGACAATGAATGAATAACTTAATTGATTCGGATTTCTAGACCGGAAGCCAAACGTGAATTTCAAAAGACCCCGGCTGAAATCATCGCGGGAGTGGAAGAGGAACCGGGAGGAATGAAACTCCATGAAGTGGTCCGTCTGATCAACGACATCGCCGCCCGTTATGAAGTGGCAGCCCTCACGATAGCCGAGCCGATGCCGCGCCTGACGATCAAGATCAGAAACATGCTCAGCCAGCTCCCCCTGCTGAAGCCGGACGCCCCGCCGGCCCAGCCGGGCAGGAAACGGCAAAATTAAAATCATCCTGCCGTCGATTCCCGGTCTTTGGAAAAGGCAGGCAGAGGAAGAAAGGGACAACCGGACATTCAGGCATCCTCCAGCATCCGGGGGCGCAGCAGGTACACCTTGTCCCGGCGGCGCACCTGTTCGGGAACCGCCAGATAGACGGTTTCTCCCTTTTGAGCGGCTTTTACGGGCTCCATGCCCTCTGCCGTCTCCCTCCGCATGGCTGCCACTTCCATGCGGACGGCTCCCGTAGTGGGGCCTGTTATGAGGATGGTCTGCCCCGCGGACAGGCCGCCGGCTTCCAGGAACAGGGCCGCCACCCCGTTCTTCTTATAAAAGTTCTCTACCCTGGCAATGTGGATCTTCAACAGGACAGCGCGGCTGTTGGCGGAACCGCTCCATTCCCCCCACTTCACGCCCAGGTAATAGCCGCCTTGCCAGAATCCCCGGTTGAAAACGGATTCCAGCCGTTTCATCCACGCTTCCGCCCTGTCCGCGGAAAAGGTTCCGTCCTGGCATGCCCGCGCGGCTTCCCGGTACACGGAGGTAACCGTCCTGACGTAATCCGAGGAACGGCCGCGCCCTTCCAGCTTCAGCACGGAAACGCCCGCGTCCAGAAGCTGGTCCAGCACCGGAATGGTGCACAGGTCCTTGGGAGACATCACGTATTTGTTGTCTATCACCAGTTCATTGCCCGTTTCCTCATCCGTCACG
>OIZU01000897.1_pt1 | contig 19432 bp, 21 predicted proteins | sample 1588661 | NCBI WGS metagenome assembly OIZU01 (sample SAMN03283257) | human gut metagenome | biome: human-associated habitat; material: feces | host: Homo sapiens | place: USA | collected 2013 | reverse complement strand
AGTTTTTAGAATGGACTAAGACAAAGATATATATGAAGGGTTATAGTGAACGTTGGTGGGCAACTGCTAAAACTGCAACTAGACCTGAAAATATGCAAGGTTTTCATGAAGACTATATGTTATTTGTTGTTGATGAAGCTTCAGGAGTAGCCGATCCTATAATGGAAGCTATATTAGGTACTCTATCAGGAGCAGAAAATAAGCTTCTTATGTGTGGAAACCCAACTAGAACATCAGGTACTTTTTACGATAGCCATAATAGGGACAGAGACCTATATAAAACTTTTAAAGTATCTTCTATGGATAGTCCTAGAACATCAAAGGAAAATATAGAAATGCTTAGAAGGAAATATCATGAAGGCTCTGATCCATGGAGAGTAAGAGTACTAGGGGAGTTCCCAAAAGGTGAATCAGATTCATTAATATCTTTAGAGCTTGTAGAACATGCAACCACAAGACAAATTGATATATCATCAGATTATACTTTACACTTAGGAACAGATATAGCTAGGTATGGTGATGATGAGACCATAATAGCTCCTAGGATAGGTGGAAAGGTATTTGACTTACAAACATACTCTAAGCAAAGCACAATGGAAACTGTAGGCTGTATATTAAGAACAGCAGATAAATTTAAAGCATTGTATCCGCAAGTTAATAGAGTCAAAATAAAAAATGATGATGATGGCTTAGGTGCTGGTGTTACTGACAGACTCAAAGAAGTCGTTAGAGAACAAAGGTTAGGTTATGAAATAATACCTATACAAAATGGATCTAATGCTATAGAAAAAGATAAATATTATAATAAAGCTTCTGAAATGTGGGATGTAATAAGAGAAGAATTAGATGCTAACTTTAGTAATTTTTTACAAGGTAATGAGCCATCTATTCAATTACCATGTGATGACAAGCTTATTAAACAGTTATCTAATAGAAAATATAGTGTAGATAGTAAAGGTAAGATACAAATTGAAAGTAAAAAAGAAATGAAAAAGAGAATAGGCGAATCACCAGATAGAGCAGATGCAGTTATATATTCGTTTGCAGAAAATGGCAATGATGATTTAAGCTTACTGAAAGGAGGGAGAATATGGGGTTAATAAATTATATAGCTAAATTATTTAGAAAAGCTACAGGTGAAATGAGGATTTCTGGTAATAGTACAGGAACTTATAAGCTTGATAGTTCTAGAGTTGACTATTCACTAGCTAGAGAATTGTATCAAAATAAAAATCAATCCTATAAGCTGGGAGCTGCTTTTATTAAACCTATCATAAATAGCACTGTAGGATTTATGGGTGTACCTCACTTTCAGATAGAAGATGAAGAAGCTAATGCTACTTTAGAAGAATTTGCATTAGATAATACATCAAAGATGTTAAAGACACATACTAATGCTTTAAAACTTGGTGATTGTTATGTATGGCTTACTAGGGAAGAAAGAGTAAATCCTTTGTATCCAGATAAACAAACTAGAATAATATATAACTTTATAGCGCCTGATGAAGTTAAGGATATTATATTAGATCCAACTACAAAAGATCCTATAGCTTATATATTAGAAACTGATAATGAGTGGAAGGATATAGAAGGTAATAATAAAAAGTGTAAGATAAAGCAAATAATAACTGCAGAAGATAGAGTAGTAGAAATAGAGGGAGATGCACCAGAAGGATTAGAACCTGGTACATATCCTAATAACTGGGGATTTATCCCTATAATTCATTTTAAGAATGAGCCTGATGAAACTTTAAAGTATGGACAAAGTGATATAGAACCTATAGAGCCATATGTTAAAGCTTATCATGATGTAATGTTACATGCTCTAAAAGGTAGTAAAATGCATAGCACACCTAAGTTAAAAATGAAGCTTAAGGATGTTGCAGGATTTTTAAGAAATAACTTCGGTGTTGATGATCCTGTTAAGTTTGCTAAAGAAGGTGGGCAAATTAATTTAGATGGCCATGAAATATTATTCTTAACTGACAGTGAGGATGCACAATTTTTAGAAGTAAAATCTTCTACTGGTGATGCACAAGTTTTATTAAAGTTATTATTCTACTGTATAGTTGATATATCAGAGACACCAGAGTTTGTATTTGGAGTTCATACTCCTAGTTCTCTAGCTTCTACAAAAGAGCAAATGCCTATTATGGTTAATAAAATTAGAAGGAAAAGAGAACAGTTTACAGAACAATGGCAATTATTATCTAGAATGGTACTTATAATGAGTTCTAATTCTACAGGATATAAATACTCTAGTTATGATGTAACTATAGGATGGGACGAAATAAACCCTAAAGATGAAAAAGAATCAGCAGAGACTTTAGAAAAGATAAGTAATGCTATATCAAAGTCATTAGAAAGTGGAATTATATCAGAAGAAGCTGCAGTAAACTTCTTGGCTCAGTACATAGACACAATGAGTAGTTATATAAGTGATGATCCTGAAATAATAGGAGAAAGAGAAAAGATAATTAAGACTAAGATGCTTAGATATAGACTTGATGATGTATCTGGACTTAATGATGAATCTGACGATATAAAGAAGGTAATAGATAGTATCGAGGATGATGAGTAATGAACAAAGAGGTATTAGATATTACAACTACTGCAGGTAAGTATAAGAAATGGGCTTTAGAAGCTAGAAGAGATTTCATAAATTTAAGACTTAGACAAGATAAAGAAATAAAGAAAATGTATATAGATATAACTAGGAGGATAACTAAAGAGCTTAAGAATGAAGGTATATCAAAGTTCAATGAACAAAAGTTAAAGCGTTTATTGAAGCAATTAAATAAGGAGATAGAGTTATTAAATGAGCAACTTACTATTAACTTTGAAGATTATTTAAAGCGAAATGTAGAAGTTGCAACAAACTACTCTAAATCTATTTTAATTAAAGCTGTAGAAACTGCAGGTGTAAATAAGCTAAGTAAACCAATTATTCAAAAGATATTTCATGATCTTAATACAAGAACTTTAGAAGCTTACTGGTCCAGATCAAGAGATGGATTATTTTTATCTGATAAGATTTGGTCAAAGAATATTAAGTATAGAGATACTATAACAAAGATACTTCAAACTGCGGTTGCAGAAGGTCAAGACTGTGTTAAGACAGCTAGAATGTTAGACCAGTATGTCTTAAAGGGCAAACAAACTTTAGTAGATAATTATCCTAATATGATTAAAAGAATAGGTAATAGGATACCTAAAGATGTTAGTTATGAAGCTTTAAGATTAGCTAGAACTGAAATGGCTGCAGCATACGGTGAAGGTGTTTTAGTATCGGCTAAAGTTAATCCTGGAACTAAAGGCGTTAAATATATACTATCTAAAAGTCATCCTAAACAAGATATATGTGATGATATAACAGGTACAGATGCTTATGGATTAGGGATAGGAGTTTATCCTATAGATAGTGCTCCTAGTTACCCATTTCATCCTCATTGTTTATGTGTTGTTTTAACTGTCAATGAACAACCTAAAGATTTAGTTGAAAGGATAAAGAGGTGGAATAAAAATCCTATGAGTGAGCCAAGTTTAGAAGCATGGTATCAAAATATATATAAAAATATTGCTTAGAAGTAGACGTTATATACGTCTTTTTATTTTGCAAAGAAAGGAGTTGATAATATGTTTGTGAATATACCTTACGGTGAAATGGCTGACATTATAAATGGAGAAATGGATTCGGTTAATGCAATTTTATCATCTATGAAACCTTCTGATATACCTTTATCCTCTGGTGTAGATATAGAATCTTTAAAAGCTGCAGACGATGATCCATTAGAAGTTGTAGTTGAGATACCTGCTACTAAATCAAAAAGAGGATGGAATTATACTACAAAAAGTTTACAGGATATAGTTGATTATACTAAACAATATACATTAAATGGTTTTTTAGGACATCAAAAGCCTGAAAATGTATCTACTGAATTTGTTCCACCAGTTACACATTGGATAGGGGCAGAAATGAAAAGTGATAAGGCATACTTCAGAGGATTAGTCGATGCAGATGCTACAAATCTAAAGAGATGGCTTAGGACAAAAAGAATTAAAGAGGTTAGTATATTTGGTTACCCTAAGCTTAAGAAAGGCGCTAAGGGGGAAATGAACGTTGTAGGATATAATCCATTATCTATAGATTGGACACCATTACATAGACCAGGTATGCCAACTAGTATTGTTGCTATGGAAATGGATGACCCTAACGGGGAACAATTAGATGGAACTTTTGAAAGTTTAAAAAGTGATTTAAGAGAAGCTTTAAGAGAAAAATATAGTGCTAATGGCAATGGATCTTATATTTGGCTACAAAGTGTAAGATACGATAATAGTACAGCTATATTTGAATTTGAACAAAATGGAGTTACAAAATTATATAGCATAACATTTAGTATCTTAGAAAATAAATTACAGCTCGGTGATGCTATTGAAGTTGTTAAAAAGATTAGTTATGAACCAGCTGGAGAAATGGGAGGCAATGATATGGAATTTAATGAGTTAGCAAAGAATGTAAAGGGATTATTACAAACAGGAAAGATAACTTATTCTGATGTTGTTAATGGTTTAGGTTTAACACCAGAAGTTATAGCAGGAGAAATGGAAGAAGTTAAAGCTTCTATGGGTGCTAAAGATACATTAGAAAAGGTTAGAGAAACATTCGGTATTAGCGGTGAAATGGATATAGTTGAATATGCTAAAAAAGCGCATGATGCAATAACACAACATCAAAAAGAAACTTGGGATAGTACATTAAAGGAAGTAATAAATGAAAAAGTTACAGGAGAAATAGCCCAGGGATTAGTTAAAAAGATGATTAAGTGCAAAGAAGGAGCATCTAAAGAGGTTATAGCAGGTGAAATAGATGCAATATTAAAAGATGACTTAGTTCAAAATTTAATATCTAATTCTCATAAGGATGTACCACCTGGTATAAGTTCAAGAAAAGATAATAATAATGGTTCATCAAGCTCTGTAAGAGTTAAGAGAACTAGAATATAGGGAGGTAATATTATGTCATTTAAAGGTCAACCAACACCAAGTACACAAGTAGCAATAACAAGAGCAAAGATAAGTGATGGCAAATCTATAACGATAAGAGTGCCGAGTGGAAAAACTGTTAAAGCTCAAAATTTTTATCTTATTGATGGATTCTTTGGAGTGGCTATGCAAGATGGACAACAAAATGATGAGATAGCACTTCAAATAGAACAGGCTGAATATGAAACAGATAATATAGTTACATCAGAAGCTTTTGCTATGGGGGATAATATATATTGGAGCGATACATAAAATAAATTTACAACTACATCTACTGAAAATAGATTAGTAGGTAAAGTAACATCACCTAAAGATAGTAATAATGTAATTTGGTTTTTATTATTACCACAACAATAAAACAATAAGAGGAGGAATAAGATATGTTTAAAGTTATAAGTCAAGATACTTTATTAGAACAAAGAAGAAAGTTAGATATAGAAGAGCAAGTACCGTTTATAACAAATGGTGAAACTGATTATGTAACAAAAAAAATGGTAAAAGGTGAAATGGAAACATTAGAACTTGAAAAGCCATTAGGAGAAATGATGTCCTTTGGATCTACCGCTAACATGAAAGACTTATTAAGAAAAGTAACTTTGGATGTTGAGTTAGGTAGAGAGCAAGTTCAATTAGTATATACACCTATATATGATGCAATAAGAGATGCAAACTTACCTCAAGTATTAGATGCGAACTGGGCTTTATATGGTAACTGTGTATTCTTAGAGCATATGGAAGGTGGAGAAGTTAAGTTTGGTACTATAAGTGCAGAACATGGACCAACTGCTAGGATACAAACATTTACTACAGGATTTGAATATACTAAGCAGATGATAGATTTCAATCAAACATTTAAGGTTGAAATATTAAATAAATCTATGGGAGAAGCTTATAATGCTTTATTAAATCATTTACATTTAAGTCCAATATTGAAGTCGACATATAAAGCAGCTAATAAAACTGCATATAAAGGACAAGAAGGCGATCCTACTTGGTTAGCTATATGGAGAACATTAGCAGAAGCCAAAAAGGATACGGTTAAAGCTAAAAGACCTGCAAATATATTACTAGCTTCAAGTGCAGACCAAATAGACATAGAAATGGCTCTTAGAGGAGGGCATATGTTGAATGGTTCTACATATCCTTCAATAACTGGTATAGATACTGTAATATACTATGATGGATGGGACGTAACTGTAGGTAAAAAATCATATTCTTATCCAGGAGTTGAACCTGGTAAAGCTTACTTAATAAGAGGTAAGAGAGGATTTAAAGAATTAATTAAGAAGGATTTAACTACAGAATCAGGAAACCCAGATTTAACAAGAATGGTTGAAAGTCAAATCGTAGGTTATTGCTATAGAGGAGTATTTGCTGCTATAGATGAAAACGTACAAGAAATAACTTTAAAATAAGGCACTCATAGGAGTGTTATTTTTATGAGGTGATTTAAAGTGACACCTAATCAAGATTTAATATTAAAATTAAGGTTTCTAGTAAATGACAAAAATCAAAATACATTTACGGATGAAGAACTAAATATGATATTACAGGAGGCGGACTGCATTAACTGCGCCGCTTCTAATGCTTGGTTGCTTAAAGCTATGCAGTATGAAAATTCTGTAGGTGAAGTATCAGAGTATAAAACAGGTGATGAAACATATAAAGCTTCTAATATAAAGGATTTAGTATCTATAGCTTATAGCAATTCAGAAAGATTTAAAGGAATGTGCGAAAATAAAAATAACGTAAGTATTATGTTAGGTATTAGTACAAATATAAATCTATGATAAGCCCAGAAAAGAGAAAAAGAGACATATTAAGAACTATAGAATTAAATCCTACTAATATAATAATTAAAAATAATGAAAAAGTTGAAAAAGATGGAGCATTTGAAGAAATAGAAACATTAAAGGAACTTACAGTAAGAATATATAATCAAAAGCAATCAGAAGTTAAAATATCAAGTGACACCAAAGGTACATCATATATATCTAGAAAGTATGGTATGCTCATGGATCATACAGTAGACTTGAAAGTTGATAGTAGAAAATCTATAGAGTTTACTTGTATTTATGGTAAGTTAAGAGTATTAGCTATATATCCTCAAATATCAAAAGGCGAAATTTGTGGTTATCAATGTGACTTAGAAAGGATTGATTAATATGTCTGCATTTGATAATGCTATAGAGCATATAGCAAGAAAAAAGGCAGGTATGTTTGTTTTAACTACTACATTTGCACATGAGTTAGAAAATGAAGCTAAGATCAATGCAAGTTGGAAAGATAGAACAGGACATGCAAGACAATCTATAAATGGTAAAGCTTCTAATAGAGGGTCGGTATATAGGATTTCTCTTTCTCATGGTGTTGAATATGGGGAAATATTAGAGGAAGGCTCTAAACCTCATATAATAAGACCTAAAAATAAGAAAGCTTTGTACTGGAGAGGTGCTAGTCATCCTGTTAAGGTAGTTAATCACCCAGGTACTAAAGGTAAGCCCATTATAGGTCCTACACTAGAAAGAAACATTGATAGAATTAAAAATACAGTTATAGATTATTGGAGTGATTAAATGAGAGCAGGAATAAGACAAGCATTAATAGACAATATACCAGAGCTTGCAAACTGTTATGAACCTAATGTACCTAATAAAGACACATTAAAACCATATGCAGTTATATTACAGGGGACTGATGATGAAGAAAGTAAACCAGTTAGTTTTGTAAGTAACATTGAAATATGGTTATATGAAAAAAGAACTACATTTAAGAAGTTGGACAGTCTATATAAGCAAGTTGTTAAGGCGCTACATCTTAAAACTATAACAGATCCTACAACAAATCAAACTTTTACAGCTGTGTTTAATGGAACTATAGGTCAAGATATAGTTGATGAAGAATGGGATGCTATAGCTAGAGGAATTAGTTTTAAGGTTATAGGGTTACACAATGATAATTCAATAGAAAGTGTTGATGAATGGGTAGAAGCTATAAGTAAATATACTCAAAGTTTAGTAAATACTGATGTATATAGAGATTGTTTTAAAAATAGTATTAATACACCGTCAGTACTATGGAGAGTAGTAGATATAAATCAACGAGCTATTAGTCCTTGTTTACTAAATATAGAAAAAATTTTAGTGTGTCATGTTGTTAGTGACAATAGAAAACAGATACAGAATATATTAGATACTATAATAAATGATTTTTCTATTAAAGTTAAAATTCCTTTGAGTATTAAAGAAAGAAGATACTTGACTGTTACCGGAATAAAAGAAAATTCAGAAGCAGATATGATAACTCAGGGTCAATTAACTGTAATGTTTAATAGAAAGCATTTTGTAGATGAAGATAATCCTATAATGGAGCATATTTATGGAAATGGAATACTTAATTAGGAGGATAAAATGGAAAAAGTAAATAAAAATCAAAAGGTTATAGAAAAAGCTAAAAAAAGTGTTTCTCTATATCCAATACAAGATTTAATAGATAATTGTGAAGCATTAACTAAGCATAAAAAACATGTTGTAGTTGGTGCTTTATTTAATTGTAAAAAGACTGAAATGTCTAAAGATGAATTTATAGAAACTGTAGAAAGTTTCTTAAAAAGGAGTGTGAAATAAGATGATAGGAGCATGGGATGAAACAAATAAAAAAGAATTACCAGGGGTATATAATGCTTTCTCATTTAAAGCTCAAGATACAATCCAAAATGGTACTGGAGGAGTTCTAGCTATGCCTGTAAAGGCTAATTGGGGTCCGGTCGGTAAGTTTATAAGTATAAAAGATAAAAAAGATCTTAGAGAACATTTTGGAGATGACGAAACATATTCTGCAGTAAAACTTGGTAAATTAGCTTTGCTAGGTAATCCAAAAGAAATATTAATGTGTAGAATAGCAAATGAAAATGCAGCATGCTCTAAATTACCTATTAAAGATACTGCATCTGATAGTGCTGTAACAGTTATAGAAATAAGTAGTTTATACCCAACAGATAGAGACTTTAATATAACTATAAGAGAAAATATAGGTGATAGTGAAAAAAAAGACTTAATTTTATTTGAAGGAACTAAACCTATATTATCTTTTACTGCATTACCAAAAAATATAGATACAATTGTAAACACTATAAATAGTCATTTAAGAAATAAATATATAAGAGCAGAAAAGAAAGCAGACAGTGAATTACCATTAGCAGATATAGTAAATCAAAAACTTACTGGTGGTAATAATGGATTAGAAAATATTACAAATGAAGATTACGTAAATGTTCTAAGTGAATTTGAAAGAGTTAACTTTAATAAGTTTGTATTAGATGGTGTTGATGAAGAAGAATTAAATACAACGATAAAATCATGGATAGATACTCTAAGATCTAAAGGTAGACCAGTAAGTTCATTCTTAGGCTCTAAAGATAGTGTTACGCATGAAGAAATAAATAATAAATCTATAAATATGAACCATGAAGGTATAGTACATGTAAATATTAAAGGTACTTTAAATGGAAAAACATATACTAGGGCAGAAAGTGCAATACATATAGCTGCATTAGCTTGCTCAATAGGTATTAAAGATAGTTTATGTAATATGAAAACATCATTTAACGATGTTGAATATATGTCAGAAGAAGAGCAAATAGAAGCTATAAATAGTGGTACTTTAGTTTGCTATAAGGATCAAGATGGCGATGTATTAATACTAGATGATGTAAATACATTAGATGTTATGGCTATTGATGAAAATAGTCATAAAGGAGAATATTTGCGTTATATAAGAACTGTTGATTTTATAGATACTGTAGATACAGATATAAAAGTTGTATGTAAAAAATATAAAGGAAAGATGGGAAATAATACAAATGGTCAAATTGTAGTATCAACTGCTTTTAAAAAATATTTTGAAGAATATGTGGCAAACCAAATAATAGAGCCTAGTTTTGTTGTTGCAATAGATGAAGAGTTACAGTCCACAGCAAAGAAAGATGAATTCTATTGGAAATGGAGTGCAGAGCATATAGGAGTTATGAAGAAAATATACGGTACTGGATACGTAAAATAGGAGGGATTATAAATGGCATTAGATGCATCAAGAACTATACATGGTTCAAGGGGTAAAATATTATTAGATGGTGAATGGCAAACGAATTTAACAGAATGTACAGCAGATGTTGAATTAGATAAAAAAGAATTAAACCTTTTAGGGGATGATTGGACTCGATATAAAGAAGGAAATAAAAAGGGAACTGGTTCAATGAATGGTTATAAAGTAACTTCGGATATGATAAAAAGAGGATTTAAAAGATTTGAAATTATAACAGCTTTAGAAGATCCAGAAGCATATGGCCATGAAAGAATAAGACTTAAAAATTGTATGGCAGACAAAATTCAGTTAGTAAATTTAAAAGCTAATGAATTAGTAGAAGAAGAAACACCTTTTACTTTTGAAGGATATGAGTTGTTAGATCCTATAGAAGCAAATTAAAAATACTAGGTTGTAAGTTGAAAAATAACTTACAACCTTTTTAGTTAGAAATATTAAAAAATACTTAAATACATGGAGGATAACATTATGGAGAATTTAAATTTAGAAAAAGTAGAAATGACAGAAGATGAAATAATATCAAAACTTATGGAAGAAGCTCCTATACCAGAAGCTATTTATATAATAGATAGATTAGGAATACAAGTTACACTAAAAGGACTTAGTGAAAAAGAAATAAACAGAGTAAAAAAAGAATGTACTTATGAAAGAAAAGTAAGAGGAAATAAAGTAAAGGAATTAGATGAAGAAGAATTTAATACAGCTTTAATAGAGAAAGCTACAGTAAAACCTAATTGGAATAATCAAAAGTTATTAGATGCATTAAAAGCTTCTGATGGTAGACAAGTTATAAAAATGAAGTTTCTAGCAGGTGAAATAGCTTCTTTAGGTGACAAAGTACTAGAGTTATCTAGATTTGATGATGAACTAGAGGAAGTAGAAAATATAAAAAACTAATAGCCAAAGGGGGCAAAATAACACTTTTATATAATTTATTTGCAAAGCATAATATTTCTCCTCATGAATTTTATGGAATAAAAATAAATGAAGTGTGCAGAAGGCTCTTAATGGCTTTTTCTAAATATGAAATTGAGCAAGAAAATAAATCAGCTAGTAAAACTTAAAGAGCTAATAATTAAGTAGCTCTTATTTTTTATAGAAAGGAGGTTGAATATGGCTAAAAAAGATATATATAGACTTGATTTAGTTGTTGGTGTAAAAGGTGATGGAGAAACTAAAGTAAAACTAAAAGCTACTGAAAAGTTTGCAGAGCAGACAGAAAAGAGGATGAAAAGATTAAATAAAATCAAAGTGAGTCCTTCTGTTAGAGTTGTTGATAAAGCTTCGAGTACTTTAACCAAGATTAGTAGAAAAAGTGCTAGATTAAATCGGGTTATAACAAGTACAGCTAGAGTAATTGACAAAGCTAGCCCTGTACTTAATAAAATAAAAAGTAAGGCAACGATATTTAATAGACCTATAAATACTATTATAAATGCTAAAGACAAGACATCAGAAGCGGTAAATAAAGTAAAAGCTAAGATACAAAATTTAACTGCATCTACTGTAATAAGTCTCAATATGAAAGCTGATCCGGCTATAAGGGCAATATCTTTAACTAGAAATAAATTAGGTGAGCTTTCTAATAAAATGTCTGCATTTGGTGGAAAAACATATCAAGCTATAGTAAGTATTAAAGATAATGTAAGCCCTACTCTACAGTCCCTAGATGGAAAAATAAATACATTTACTAAGAATATAGTTACTAAATTTGCTACTGTAGGAACTGCATTAGCTATGGCATTTGGAGGAATAGGACTAGGTTCATCTGTTAAAGAATTTGCAAGCTTTGAGCAAGGTATGAAAAATGTACAAGCTGTAAGTGGTTCAACTGCAAGTGAATTACAACAACTTACTACATTGGCTAGAGATATGGGAAGAACTACAGAGTTTTCTGCTACAGATGCTTCTAAAGCTCTTGAATATATGGGGATGGCAGGATGGAAAACTAATGATATGATTTCGGGTTTACCAGGAGTACTTAACCTAGCTTCTGCCGGCTCTGTTGACTTAGGTATAGCTTCTGATATTGTAACAGATGGTCTTACTGCAATGGGACTTACTGCAAAAGATACTAACGGATATGTAGATATAATGGCAGCAACTATAACAAACTCGAATACAAGTGTTGAATTAATGGGAGAGACTATGAAATATATAGGTTCTGTCGGTGGAGCGCTTGGAGTTGAAATGAAAGATTTATCTTTGGCTATAGGTCTTATGGGAAATGCTTCAATTAAAGGAAGTCAGGCAGGCACTGCTTTAAGGAGTGGATTAACAAGACTTATAAAACCTCCAAAAGAAGCTGCAAATGCATTAAAGAAATATGGTATAGAAATTAAAAAGACTAAAGATGGAAATTTAGATTTAAATGGGACAATGAATGAGTTAAGAACTAAACTTGGTGGTTTAGATTCTGTAACTCAAGGAGCCGCATTGTCAATGATATTTGGTCAAGAAGCTATGGCAGGTTGGGCAGCTATAGTAAACGCAACAGAATCTGACTTTAATAAATTGTCAAGTGCAATAGCAGAATCTGATGGAAAAGCGAAAGAAATAGCTGATACAAAGCTTGATACGTTACAAGGCCAATTCAAACTATTAAAAAGTGCAGTTAATGATTTGAAGATTAGCTTAGGTGAAAAATTAGCTCCTTACACTAAAGACTTTGTTCAATGGTTATTAAATAAGATTCCAGAAATGGCAGACACAATAGTTGGTGTAGTTGATTCTTTCGTTGCCAATATACCTAAAATTAAAAGCGTATTACAAAAATTATTACCTATAATAGCAAGTGTTATGACTTCATTTATAGCATTTAAAGTTATAATGGGTGGAATGAATATTATAACTACTGTAGTTCCTATAATTATGAATATTGTGAATGCGATTGCCTTATTTACAGGAGGAGCAGCAACATTAGGAGAAGCTATGGCTTTAATAATGGGTCCTGTTGGATGGGTTGTACTTGGAATAGGTTTACTAGTAGGCGCATTTGTACTAGCTTATCAAAAGTCTGAAACATTTAGAAATAAAGTTAATGAAATTGGACAAGCAATTATGGACTTTTTAGCTCCTATAATTTCATTTGTTAAAGATAGACTTGTTGAACTAGGTACTCAATTTATGGAACTACTTAACCAGTTAGCTCCTTTAGGATCTGCATTGTTAGAACTAGGTGGTGCTATTTTAACTGCATTAAGTCCGATACTTCAATTTTTAGGAAGTATATTTATTGGTGCGTTAATTGGTGCATTCTCAATAGCAACTAGTGTTATATCAGGTGCTATTAGTGCTATAACAGGTATAATAGGTGGTCTAGCTTCTTTTATAAGTGGAGTAGTAAATTTAATAAGTGGAATACTTACAGGTAACTGGAGCCAAGCATTTAACGGCGCTAAATCTATAGTAGAGGGTGTTGTTTCTGTAATATCAGGATTATGGCAAGGGTTAGTAACGTTATTAACAGCTCCTATACAAGCAGTAGTTGATATATTGGACTCTGCATTTAAAGAAAAAGCATCTGGAATTAAGAAGATATGGAGTGATATAAAATCATTCTTAAGTAATCCTATCCAAGGTGTAGTTAATATAGTTAAATCTATTACAGGTGGCGGCAAGTCAGAAAAGAAGCCGAAGACAAAACATGCTACTGGTGGTATATTCACAACACCTCATGTTGCTTTGTTTGCAGAAGAACCTGGAGGAGAAGCTATCATACCTTTAAATGGTAAACGTAGAGATAGAGCAATATCTTTATGGAAAGAGACTGGTGAAAAATTAGGTATGGTAAATAAAGATAGATATAGAAATGCAGGCAATCAATCATCATACTTTACAACAGGAGGTAGAAGTAGATTTGAACCTAAAGAAAGTAATGAAGATGGAATACCTACAAGGGATGGAGTTTTTTCTGGAGGACCTACATTCCCAGTTTATACACCTAAACCATCAACTTCACCATCTTCTATAGATGTAAATGTTGAAGTAAATAATAACTTTGATTCAGAATTAGATAATGAAAGTATAGTCAAAGAAGTTGTAGTTGAAGTAGGTAAAGAGCTAAAATATGCTCTTGATAATATAAGATAATAAAACAAGCACTTAATATAATTTTTTAAGTGCTTGTTTCATTTAGTACATAAGAGAGGGGATGTGATCAATTTGGATATTTATTTAAAAAATGAGAAGCTAAATGAAGAATTTCATTTCCCAGTTAATCCTCTTGATAAAATGGTATTTAAGAGAAGTAAGAGATTTGAAACATTAGATATTGTGGATGTTGGTGAAGTTGATGTATTAAAAAGAGGAAAAAATTTAGATCCTTTAAGTTTTAGTACTTTATTTCCAAAAGAATATGGTTCATTTTGTAGGTATAAAGATATTCCAGATCCAAAAACATCAGTTGAAAAAATAGAAAAGTGGATGTTTCAAGAGGAACCTTTAAGGCTTATAATAACTGATTTTGATTTTAATGATCTTGTAACTATAGCTGATTTTGAAACAGAGGATGTATCAGGAGAAATAGGAGATAAATATATATCTATAACTTTTAGAGCATATAAAGAATTAAAAATAGAAGAACTACCGATACCAGAAAAAAATCAAGGAAATATAACTCCTGGATCTGTTGCAATAGGTACTAAAAAAATGATAGTAAGTGTAGGTAATAGTAGATTAAATGTAAGAAGTGGGCCAAGTACTAGTTATTCTATTATAGGAAAGCTTTATACAAATAATGAGGTTGATGTATATGAAGTAAAAAATGGATGGGCTAAAATCAAATACTCTAAAGGTAAAGATGGAGTTGCATATGTAAGTTCTAAATATTTAAAAGAAAAACCTTCATCACCTAAGTTAGATAATAATAGATCTAATACACAAAGTAAGTCTAAAAATTACACTGTTGTAAAAGGAGATTCACTATGGAAAATATCAAAAAAAATCTATAGTGATGGTTCTAAGTGGAGAAAAATATATGACGCTAATAAAAAAACTATTGGGTCTAATCCAGATATTATAAAAGCTGGAATGAAGTTGGTGATACCTTAATGGATTTAATTTTAAAAGATAGATATAAAATAAATAACTTAAATCAAGGAATTACATTAAAGGAAGCTTTAGATGGGGTTGCGTATAGTGCAAGCATAAACATTGTGGAAACTAAAGAACTATCTAAAGTAGGAATTTCTAAAGGAGATAAGATAAAACTTATTGATGACAATAATATAGTATTTAGTGGTGTTATATGGGATTTAAGCAAAAGTAAAAAATCTAAAAAAATCAGTTTATCGTGCAGGGAAAGAACAGTATATATTGAAGAAAGCGAAGATGAATATTTATTTGGAGAAAGTACAGCAACGTCTAGGATTAATCAGTATTGTAAAGACTGGGGAATACCAACCGAAACCTTAATAGATACAAAAATAAAACTTTCAAAGGCTATATATAGAAAAGACACTATATTCTCTATGATGAAAAAGGATTTAAAAGAGACAGCAGTAAAAGGCGGAGATTTATATAAGTTAAGGATGGCAAATAAACTTAATTTATTTAAAATAGGTAGTAATACTAAAGTCTATAAGTTAGAAAGTGTCTTAGAAGATATGGATGAAAAATATAGCTTAAGTGGATTAGTTACTCAAGTTAAGGTATTAGGTAAAAATGATAAGAATGATAAGAAAACACCTATTATAGGAACTTATAAAAAAAATACTGATAAGTTTGGAACGATACAAAAAATATTACAAGATGAAAAAATTGATAATTCTAACAAGGCTAAGAGCGCAGCGGAAGGACTATTTAATACAGGAGAAGATAGCATAAGTGTAAGATGCAAAGATATAATTGGTATAAGAGCAGGAGACAAAGTATCACTTTATGGAAAAGAATTATATGTTGTAGATATTACTCATGAGCTTGCAAATATTCCTAAAATGAGTTTAAATTTATCGACATTAGATATTATAAGAAAGAGGTTTTATAGTGATGGAAATATATAATGAAATAGCTAGATCTTTAAATCAAAAAACTAAAAGAAATCTAAAACAACATATGATGTCTACTGGAATAGAAATAGGAGTAATAAGTTCTAGCGGTTTAAAGTTAGATAATTTTAAATATGAAATAAAAGATTACTCTATTTTAGACTACTTAAAAATCGATAAAGAATATTTAGCAGATACAGATAGCATAGATCATCAGCATAAGGTAAAAACTCCAAGTTATTTAAAACCTTTAGAAGCTGGAGATAGAGTTCTCGTAGCTTTATGTGGAAATGAATTTATAGTTATAGGGAGGATATCATAATGGCTAATTTATTCCCTGTTGATACAGACTTTGAAGAATTTGATATACAAAGTAACAAAGAAGTAGAGTTTAAAGGATCATATAAGTTTGATTTTAACAAAGGTGAATTTGTAAAAAATATTGATGGAACTATAGCTATGTGTAATGAAGATGAAGCTTATATACAATGGTGTCAAAAAGTAATGAGAACACCCAGATTTTTATTAGCATATAGTGATTTATTTGGACATGAAATTGATAGCTTAAGAGGTAGTAAGTTATCAAGAGAAGCTATAGAACTAGAAGTAAAAAGAATGACCAAAGAAGCCTTAATGGTACATCCAAAGACTATAGATGTAGATAATTTCAAATTTACTTGGTATGATGGAAATTTATACTATGAGTATAATGTAAATAGTTATTATAATAATTCAACACTATCAAATGAATTGAAAGTGAGGTGATAATGCATGGATATAGAGAATATAATTGTAGATATACCTATTCCAGATTTTCTAAATGAAAGTGCAGATGATATACATAAGAGAATGATAGATAGGGCCCCTTCTGATATTAACACAATCGAAGGGGATTTTTTTTGGGATACTACAAGGCCGACTGCAGAAGAACATGCTTATATGACACAAATTAAACTACAAAATCTGCTTAGAATAGCATTTTTACAGACTACATACGGAAAGTACTTAGATGCAAAGGCCGATGGTTCAGGAATACAAAGAAAAGCAGCTACAAAAGCTTATGGATTTATAACTATAACAGGAGAACCAGGAACTACAATACCGTCAGGAACAATAGTTTCGACTGCATCAACAGAAACGAAAGAAGGTATTGAATTTGAAACTATTACAGATGCAAAAATTGATGAAACTAAAGTTACAAATATAGAAATAGAAGCTATTGTTCCAGGATCTAATGGAAAAGTTTTAAGAAATACTATAACAGTTTTAGTAACTCCTATTAATGGCATAGAAAGTATAACAAATGAAAAAGAATTAAAAGGTGGACATGATGAAGAAGATGACAACTCATTAAGAGAAAGAACATTTGAAAGAAAAAGAAATCCTGGAACTAGTGGAAATGAAGCTCATTATAAGATATGGGCTAAAAATGTTGCAGGTGTTGGAGATGCTAAAACATTTCCCCTTTGGAATGGTGAAGGAACTATAAAGGTAGTTATAGTTGATCCTGATAGAAAAGCGGTATCAGAAACATTAGAAAAAGAAGTATATAACTATATAGAAACACAAAGACCTACAGGTGCAAAAGTAACGGTCAAGAGTGCTAAAGAATTACCCATAAATGTTAATACTACTATATATTTAGCAAGAGGATATTCATTAGAAGATATAAAAGTGTCATTCGAAAAAAATCTAGTAAATTATTTTAAACAAATAGCTTTCAATGATACATATGTATCCATAGCTAAGATAGGTAATGTATTATTAGGTACAGATGGTGTATTAGATTATACTGAATTAAAACTAAATAATGCAATGTCAAATGTTAGTTTACAAGAAGAAGATATACCTATTTTAGGAACTGTTGCTATGGAGGTGCAGTGATGTGAGCTATGAAATAAATAATACTAGACCGGACTTAATGGCATACTTATATTCAGATTATAAAAGTTGTAAAGAAATGACCGGTGTTCAAAACACAAACTCATATGAGTTAGCTAGAATAAATTACATCATTGATGATATGGCAAAACAATTTGCAATATCAACAGCTACATGGGGATTAGATCTTTGGGAGTTTGAGTATGGAATTATTACGGATTATAATAAAAGCTATGAACAACGTAGAGAAATATTAAAAGCTAAAGAACGAGGACAAGGTACAACAACTAAAGAAATGCTAAAAAACACAGCACAAGCATATTCAAATGGTGAAGTAGATATTATAGAGATATTTGAATACTATAGATTTATTGTAAAGTTTATAGGTACTAAAGGTATTCCAGAGCAACTAGATGAGCTCGATAAAACCATAAGGCAAATTAAACCGGCTCATTTAGCTCATGAATATGAGTTTACATATATGACATGGAATGAGTTTGATAACTATAATAATACATGGGATGAATGGGATAATAAAAATCTTACATGGGATGAACTTGAAATTTATAGACAGAAAGGAGCAATATAAATGCCAAGCACTAATAAAACTCCTAACCTTCAACTTAATCAATGGGCAGGGAATGAATATGTTAAAAGGCAAGACTTTGTAGATGATAATAATAAAATAGATGAAGCATATGGAGAATTAAAGAGAGAGATTGAGAATAAAGCAAGTGATGCAAGAGGTACAAGTTTTGATAATAGTACAAATGGTATGGCCGCTACCAACGTACAAGATGCGATAGAGGAAAACAAAACAAGTATTTTGAGTTTACAAAGTGAATTAGGATCAAATAAAACTACACTTCAAAATAACATAAATGAAATAAGAGAGGTGTTATAATGGCAACTCTTAAAAAATTAGTTGATGAAACTACAAATATAAAAGATGAATTGGTTACTTGTCATACTAACTTGAAAAATAATCTTATTACTAAAGGCGTTGAATGTAGTGATGCAGATAAATTATTATCTTTAATTAATAAAGTTGGGGAAATATCAACGTCAATTGTAGAATCAAGTGATAATGTTTTAATGGAGTTAGGTTCTCTTGCAAATTATGTAGCAGTTCAAGTTCCTCCTAATAGCATAAAGAAACAATTTACTTTTACATCTACTTTTAAAGGCAGTATTAGATTTTTTGTTGTATTTAATAATGGTGCAGGAAATGTTGACGGTGTTTTCTTGAAAAACGATTTGATTATGAAAACTATAACTGGTGGACTTAATACAAATGCTATGTCATTTGATTTTTCAGATGTTAATATAGGTGACATTTTAAGTTTTGGATTTAAAAATAAAATTACAAATGCAGATAGAGTTGTTAATGTTAGTAAATGGGAGATACGAGGTGA
>OIZU01000878.1_pt1 | contig 19926 bp, 19 predicted proteins | sample 1588661 | NCBI WGS metagenome assembly OIZU01 (sample SAMN03283257) | human gut metagenome | biome: human-associated habitat; material: feces | host: Homo sapiens | place: USA | collected 2013 | reverse complement strand
AACGTTGGCGTGTCGTAGTGTCCATCCCTGCTGTCGGCTCATCTAAAAAGAGAATATCAGGCTTGCCAATTAGACAGAGGACAAAGGCAAGAAGACGTTTTTGTCCCCCTGAGAGTTTGTTCGCAAACTGCTGATACTGATCGTCTTTGAATTGTAAGAGTGCTTGAATCTCTACTTTAGATAACCCATTTTCAGAAATATCTTGGAAAAAAGTAATCAGTTCCCTAACTCTTAATTGTGAAGGAATGGTATTTTCTTGGAGAAGGACCGCAATTTGATCTTGTGCTTTACCCGTTTTGCCCTTGATAAAGACTTGACCGCTACTGGCTTTCTTATCACCAAGAATGCAGGACATTAAGGTCGTTTTACCAGCACCATTGGGACCAATTAAGGCAAGACAATCGCCTTGTCCTACCTCAAAGCTAATATGGTCTAAAATCGTTTTCCCTTTGATTTTTTTAACAAGATTTGTGACTTGAAGGATTGTTTCACTCATGTTTGTGATTTCCTTTCTTTTGGTAGAAGGCTAGAAAAACATAACAAGCTGCAACAGATACGCCCATAATACTATAGAGAATATCACTGCTGCCATGAAGTAGGACATAAGCAAAGAGGATGGTCCAAGTTGTTGCTAGGAGCATAATGCTTAGTATTTTCAATAATTTCATACTGGGCCTCCTAGTTTTTCAATTCTTTAATGACAAGGTCGATAAAACTTTTAGCCATCGTGATGAGAATGTAGGCTGAGATAGACAAGCCAATAATCATGCCCAGATTTGAGAAGATAGCTTCAAAGTTCCCTTTTTCAAAGATGTCAGTAAACATGCTAAGTCCAGCAAAGACAGTTCCGATGACAGCGTAGATAAGGTAAGATGTTTTGATTTTCATGAGATGACCTCTTTCGTTTTTTATTATTTCTAAGTTATGACTAAAGTATATCTTTTTGGTCATTCTCTTTTTAGCACCAGATGTCATGACATGACATGACATTTGTCATGTGACGTAAAAGAAAAAAGAGCTGACTTATCAGTCAACTCAACCTGAATTTATGGGCAAAAAGAAGTTCTTACGTAATCTTGACACTGCTAATGACATTATAATTTCAAGGCCAGCATGTTAACTGTCATACCTGCTGCTGTTCCTAAAAGGTAGACGACATCTCCTTCTTTAACTAATCCATGATCTAATGAATAAGCCAAACCAAATGGAACAGATACAGAAACCATATTTCCGTAGTCAGTAACTATATTAAGGTATTGGTCTTCGGCAATACCCAATTTATCCATAACCAAAGATAAGGCACGGCTAGCTTGATGGGGAATGATGTAGTCCACATCGGCGAGAGCTAAGTGGGTTTTCTCTTGGAATTCTTGGAACATATCAGGAAGCTTATGTGCTGATAAGAGGAGAATCTTCTTGCCCTTCATATCAAACATAAAGTCCGTTTTTGTCTTTTCTGAATATTTTTTAGGATGGTAAGAAGTCAAACCTCCACGGATTTCAGTATCATGGGCACCTTCTGACCAGGTATGTTGAAGACTTGCAATAACCCCTTTGTCTTGAGAACTTGCTTGGAAGATAAAGGCTGCTGCTCCGTCACTAAAGAGTTCAAAACTTTCTTTTTGTTTCGGATTAAGCCCCAAACTTCCAACTTCACTGGATACAATCAAAACACGATAGTATTCACCAGCCTCAATCAAATAAGACATTGTTGATAAAGCTGAGATAAAACTTGTACAAGTCGTATTGATATCCATGGCTGGAATAGAAAGTCCTTTTGCCACGCGCTCATGAATCAAGGCTGCTGTACAAGGAATAGGCTGCACACCAACTGCACTGGCTGAGACAAGACAATCAATGTCTTCAATTTTCAAATTGGCACTTTCAAGAGCTCGTTGGATAGCCACTTCAGCCAAATCTAACTGTGTTTCTTCATCTTCTACAACACGATAACGTGTTTGGTTTTTGAATTGTACGGTTTGGTTTGGAAGACAAACGCCATAACCTGCGATTTCAACATGTCTTTTTACTTCTGTCATTGTCATTCATCCTTTCATAAACGCTGAATACGTTTGAGTTTTCGACTGGTATCCCAATGATAATCGGAAAAATGGATTTCCGGAACCTTAAACTGTTTTTGCTGCGCCAAGAGTTGAAACTGAGCTGTGATAGCTGCTTCTACTTGTTCGTCTCGTTGGCTGAGGCAGACTTCAACAATCTTCTCTGAATGTTGCTTGACTTGATAGTCTCCAACATTTTCCACAAAGAGAATACAACGCCTGATAAAATCAGGATAGATTGTCACCTGTCCTCCATCCTGACCTTCAAAATAGAAGATGTCATCGGAGCGACCTTCGACCTTGTCAATCCTTGTATAATGATAACCACATGAACAAGGTTCAGGATTTTCAACCAAGATATCATTAAGTTTGTAGCGGTAAACAGGTTGACTGCTTCGCTTGAAATCCGTTATCACTGGATAAAATCGATGTTCATCCAGATACTCTTTCTCAACAAAAATGATATCTTCATTGAGGTGAAGATGTCCTGCAGAACAAGTGCAGGCTAGAAAACCTTCCGTCGCTTGATAAACCTGGTCAATAATGGGGAGCTTAAAAGCACTCGAAATGCGAATTCTATCACTATCCTCTAAAATTTCTGCCACAGAGACAATTTTTTGCGGTGAGATAGACAAGTCTCCTGCCCTAAGACGCTTGCTCAACTCTATCAGCATGGAAGCTGGTGCCACAACAATCGTCGGTTGATAATGATTAAGACGTTCAATATGTTCATCAGTATTTTTGAAAATATCGAAGTATTCTAATCGTATCAATGCTGTATTGATAGTCTGGTAGAGTTCATTGTCTGCTCTCAGGAAAAAGGCAATTCGGTGGCCAAAAAGATGACCCTTTGGCAACATCTTAGCTAGAATAGCTGCCGCCCACATGCTTCGCTCTTTCTCAGTCGTGATGAAGAGGCCACGATGTCCCGATGTTCCTGATGATAAACCAACAGCCACTTCCCCTTTAAGTTCAGTGAAGTCACGAGTCTTTTCACTCTCAATAGCTAATGCTAAAGCCTCATCTCGATCGATGCCTTGAGTGTTTAACTCGTTAAAATGCGTCATCATAAAGGTCTTATCCATATGATCAAAGTCAGTAGGGACACCATTTTTGAAATAGGGCGACTCCCGCTTTAGAAAATCCATATAGTTGGATAATTGCTTTTTCTGATAAGCTTCTAGGTCTGCTCTCGTTTTGAAGTTGTGAAGCCATCTGGTTTGGATAAAGGTTTTAAGAAAGGTTATTTTTTTCATACAAGATACGCTCTATCCTTTCTACAGGGTCATGGCTAACTAGTACTTCCGTCCCATCTTTTAGGATGTCCTCTAGTAACTCAGTTCCCTTAATATAATCCGACATATTATCCTGAACCAAGGACGGAATGAGGTGCATTTGTTTCGTATAAGGTAGCAAATCGACACCCCAGCACAAGTCCGCTGCGATAAAAAGATTATAATCTGGAAAGTAGAGACAAGCCTGACCCTTGGCATGGCCATCAACAGAGGCTACCAAGATACTTCCATCTCCAAATAAATCACAGGTCGGACGATAAGGAAAAGTTGAGTTTTGTTGATTAGCCTTGATTACTCTTAACTGTTTCTCAAAAGACACTGGCAAAAATTCCTTAAAAATCAAATCCTTCAACTTAGGCTTCTGATAAACCTCATAAACCTCCTGAGTCAGAAGGAAGCTCGCATTAGGAAAGAAGCCAGCTCCTCCCAAATGATCAGGATGCAGATGGGAAAGCATAACATAGGTAATGTCCTCAGGCCTAATCCCCCTCGCCTTCAACAAGCTTGAAATCTGATCCTTTTCTGTCATCTGCACCGGCGTTCCCAAACGATACAAGCCATAGCGAAGCTTGGTCTTAATATCGTAGTGATAACCTGTATCATAAAGCAGATAGCCTTTATCTCTGTGTTTGATTAGAAAGACACCGGCTGGAAAGGTCATTTTTTTATTCTTAACTTTCTTGAACAAAAGACCAGTATAGCTTGTACAATATCCCGCAGGAAAATAATCAATGCTTTCGATAATCTTGGACATATTGTTCAATCCCTTCTGAAATCGTTATTTTAGGCCGATAGCCCAAGTCACGCTCCGCCTTGCTAATATCCAAAGTCTGACTATAGCGTAGCAAATAATAGGTATAGCGTGTTAGGGCTGGCTCTCCTTTGAGCTTTAGTCTCTTATAAATACACTCCAAACTACTTGAAATAGCAGACACAAGTGGAGCTGGGATTTTGCGATAACGGATGGGATAGCCCAAACCTCTCAAGGTTTCCTCAATCAAGTCTCTAAATACTCTGGGTTCTCCATTGGTAATATTATAAACTTCTCCAGCTGCTTGAGGAGTTTCCAAAGCCAGACGAATAGCCAAAGCAACATTTTCCACACAGGTCATATCCATCAGTTGACGACCATCACCAATCAAAGGAATACCGATCTTCTGGCTAAGATTAAGAACACGTGGCAAAATGCTGGTGTCTCCAATCCCAAAAAGTCCACGAGGTCGCAATATAACACTAGACACATCAGGATAATCTTTAAATAGTTTTTCTGATGCCAATTTACTTCGAATGTAATTGTTAAGCCTATTTTCCTGAGGGGCATCGCTTTCTTTGATACCAAGCTGGTCTCTAGGCGCTGCATAAATACTTGGAGACGACACATATACTAAGCGCTTGATATTAGCCTCACGACAAGCCTCAAGGACATATTTAGTTCCTAAGACATTCGTTTGGTAAAAATCTTCCCAAGGACCCCAGACAGTTGACAAAGCACCGGCATGAATGACCATATCCATTTCCTGACAAGCTTTGGTCAAATCCTCTTGGTTTGTCAAATCTCCTTGAACAAAGGTCACAGAGGCATTTACCAGAGATTGGCCAATTGTATGATTACGACCGAAAGCTCGGACTTGATAACCGTGATCAACCAATTCTTCCACGACATATTTGCCTAAGAAACCTGTAGCCCCCGTTACTAAAACTTTCTTCATCGTTTTTTCTCCTTGTCTGCCAGTAGGCGAGCAATTTCACCCTCCACTACTTCTGTAGGATGATATGACTTGGCAGCATGACTTAAAGCCTTTAGCTCTGACCAATCTTTCTTAGCCAACAACGCCTCAAAAGCTTGCCCAATTGCCTTATCATCCTCTCTTTTAACAGTCAAAGCTACACCTGCCTCAAGTCCACGAATAGCATAGTCATACTGGTCATAATCGTGTGGCAGTATTAGGGCTGGCTTGTTATTTATAATACATTGGAAAAAAATACCTGAACCACCATGGTGAATAACATAATCCATCTGGGGAATGTATTCATTGTAGGGAAGATAAGAAACCACTGAAACATTATCCATTAATTTTTGGCATTGGAATTCTTGTCCACCAAGACCTAAAGTTACAAAAAACTGACACTCAGGATGAGACTTAGCTAACAGCTTCGTTTGGTATATCAAATTATTCTTTGCCCAGTCCAATTGGGTACCACAAGTCACAAAGACAATTTTACGATTTGCAAAAGGCGACAAATCAAGAGGATAATCCTCACATCGCTCAACTGAACCTCCAGTTGGACCCACCCAGAGATAATGTTCTGGGAATCCTTTTTTGATTTCCAATTCTTTCATACCTATTCCTAAAATAGAATACGGTGAATAGATGCTCTCTTGTCCATTTTGGTCGTACATCTTAAAACCATAGCGTTTTAATCGATTTCGTAATAAAAAAGCGGCGGAGTACTTCAAAAAACGAGTCAGTTTTCTGCCTAGCCATTGTTGAATCAATTGATTGCGATTCTTCGGACTTCCCATTCCTCCGAAGAAACAAGGAGAACCATCCGTCGTTTCAATAGCAAATTGTGTAGCCATTGTCGTTATCCACGGAATCCCCATTTGCTCTGCAACAAGTCCACCCGACAAACTGACATAATCGGCAATGACTAAATCAGGTTGGCTTACTTTCCATTCCGATAGTAATTGATCGGAAACAAGATTAATAATATCAAGACTAGCTGATAGTTGACGATAAGCAGAAAAAAGGCCCAATTGCTCCTTATTATTAGCCACCCTTTCAAAGTCCATTTCATGACCTTCAAGAATAGTAACAACCTTAAAGCCTGCTTCCTCAGCTACTGCACGTTTCTGCTGTCCTGTGAATAAACGAATATCATAGCGAGGATTTTTTAATAAAGGCATTAGCAGATTCATGGTTGGATAAAGATGCCCACTTAATGGAACGATGACCACGTCAATTTTTAGTTTTCCCATAACATTAGCATAGCAAATTTTTTTTGAAAGAACTACTCAAAACCAAATACTATCTAAACTCATTTTCTCTGAATAGATACACTTCTTCAGTAAGATTTTTCATCCATTAATCAATCAAAGCTTGCCACAAATACTTTAACATAAAACTTTTCAATATTTTTTAGCAAGAATCCCCTAACTTACCTCCATCATGACAAACATTCTTTCCAAAGGAATTGAGAGGTAGTTTTCTGTTTCAGTAAAATCTGATAAACTAGAGTTATGCAAACAACAGACTCATTTAGTAAGGCAATTATTTTGGGAGCTACAGGAGGAATTGGACGTCACCTAGCAACTGAACTGGCAAAACATCTTGATTTTCTGGTTCTAGTAGGCCGAAATCCAGACAAATTAGTCCAACTGCAAAATGAATTAGCTGGAAGCAAGGCACAACTTTCAATTAAGGTTTTAAATCTGTGTGATAAGGAAGCACTGGAGAATTTTGGAAAGGCATTAGATGCTGACCTTCTGGTCAATTGTGCAGGACTAGCTAGCTTCTCCATAGGAAGTGATTTAGCCACAGAAAAGGAACAAGAGCTCTGGCAGGTGAACTACCATACTCCAGTCCAGCTAATGAAATTGCTAGTGCAGAAAAATCAGAAAATCCGACTAGTCCAACTTTCCTCACTAGCAGCTCTTTTTCCCCATCCCTATTTAGCGGCATACAGTGCCAGTAAGGCTGCCTTGCAGAACTACACTCTTGCTCTTCAGGAGGAACTATGTCAATCAGATTCCCCGGTCCAGCTAGGTCTGTATATTCTTGGACCAGTCCAAACAGCTATTTTTCCTCCTAAACTAGTAGAGGCATTGGGAGGCAGTCGCTTGCAGATGAAGCCTGAGAAAGTCGCTCAGCAGTTGATCCGATTCATAGAAAGGGATACTTCCTATGCTGTTATCGGCCTTCGCTATCGCTTGCTAGTATGGCTAGGTCGCTTGCTTCCCCAAAGATGGATCATTCGTCTCCTTGAAAGGTATTTACGAAAGGGACTTAATAGATGAAATTGTTAGTTATATTTTTAGGCGTTGCTTATCTTCTCTTATTTCTCATCCGTTGGTTACTGTCCTTCATTTATTATAAAAAAGGTCAGTCTCATCTTGCGGACTTCCCAGAAGAGCTTTTTACGGTGGTCCAACCCATCCTCTCTGGGGATCCTCGTTTAGAGAGTGATTTGCGGGCCAATCTCCAGCAAACAAAAGTAGTTGAGTTTTACTGGTTAATTGACCAGTCTGACACAGAAGCTCAGCATGTAGCGAACAAAATTTGCCAAGATGAGTCATTTGCCCAACGTATCCGAATCTTTCTCATTGAAGACGTCCCTCAGGGAATTAATCCCAAGAGTTACAAGATTGAGCAGGTTGTAGAGGAGCTGACCCGGCCTTATCTGATTGTTTTGGACGATGATAGTGTGATTGATTTTTCTAAAATGGGTGAGCTGACTACCTATCTAGGTCAAGAGGTCATTCTGACAGGTATTCCCTATAACCAAGAAAGAAGTAATTTCTGGTCCAAGCTGGTCGCAGCATTCGTTAATGGCAATTCCTTTATTACCTATTTTACCATGGCAGAAGTTGAAGCGAATCACTCCATTAATGGGATGTTTTATATCCTACCGGTAGAACTTGCAAAAGATCAGGGGCTCTTCACAGCGATTAAGGACTATCTGTGTGATGATTTAGCTGTGGCCGATTTTTTAAGGAGTAAAGGAGTATCCATTATCCAAACGCGGGTTACCTGTAATGTTCGAACGACTATCAAGGATGCCAAGCAATATTTGCTCCAGATGAAGCGGTGGCTTCTCTTTAGCTCCATCTATCTCAAAGAACACCTGGACTGGAAGCTGTTTAGCCTCATAGGTTTACCTAGTTTTCTGCCTCTCCCAGGTTTGATCTTAAGTCTTATTTTAGGTTGGCCTTATCTTCTTCTATCCTTAAGCTTACTGGTATTCAAGGCAGTTTGGATGCTCCTCTATCGACAAAGCATTCTAACCAATCGCTTACACTTGGATGAAGTCACCTACGAAGTGCTGAATGATTTCCTGCTTCCTTGGCTGTTTGTCTATGTTCTAATGACACCTCCTGTGATTAATTGGCGGGGGCGGAAGATTCGAGTGACGGATGGAAAGATTCGTTATGAGTAAGATGAAGTCCTATCTAGACCGTTTGTCTGCTTTGTCTCCTGATCAGACCATGCTAGGCTCTGATTGCTTGGTTCTCTTTCTTAGTGGGAGCAGTGATATTACTTGTGCCGGGCTGACAGCTGGGCAACTAGACCTCCTCCATGCAATTTGTCCATCTGGCTATTCAGTGGTAGCCAGTAATTTTCCCTTCAATCAAGATTTTGAACATATAAAGTCTCCACAAGTATCCCTCTTGTCAGCTTCTGCATCCAATATCATCTACTATTGGCATACGATTTTGAACCTTCGTTTCCAAAAGTTGTTACAGGAGCACTTGTCTCCCTTGTTGGAAGCTCAGGAAGTAGTTCTTGTCTGTAAGAGTTCAGGGGTCAATATGCTTACTCAATGGTTGAATCATTTGGATAACGAGATATCCCTTCCAAGATTTCGCATAATCGCACTTGGTCCTGTCTCCCAAAAACTCTTAAACAACAAAAAACTAGAGGTACTGGTGGTTAAAGGAAAAAAAGATCCATATTCTAAATTCTTGGATTCCCACCAAGCGGATATCCTAGTGGATTCGGATCATTATAGCTATGAATACAAAGAAGATGTGAAAGGAATCATTCATGACTGGATTAGACAAAGTGATAAAAATCGATGTGATAAGCGTTCCATTTAGTGGTCATTTATTTCCGACCTTGACCCTGGTGAAACCCTTGTTAGAAGACCCTCGTTATCAAATACGTGTCATTACAGGTTATCAAAAGAAGAAATTAGTTGAAAAAATTGGCTTTGACTGTGTTGCCTTATTTCCAGATCGTCCGACAGTGATGGAAGATATCGCCAATACCTCAAAGCAAGCAAAACCACATATTATGTACCAACAATTAATCGCAAATAGCAAACTAATTCCAGAAGTTATAGACGAAATCAAGCGAATTTGGGAGTCCGATGGAAAACCAGATTTGATTATTGCAGATTTCATTGCAGCTCCTGCTGGTATTTTAGCAGACCGTTTGGGAATTCCCTGGATTACGACCCTCCCAAGTCCAGTAGCTATTGAGAGTCGCACAACTACTCCTGCTTATTTAGGAGGTTGGAAACCCCATCAGGGAATCCTCTACAAATGTAGAGATGCACTGGGTAGACAGATTATTCGCATGGCAAAAAGAATTGGCTTTGCACTTGTTAAAAGAAATCTTAAAAATTTACAAGATTTCAAACTTTATAGAGAGGATGGTACAGAAACCATCTATTCTCCTTATTCAATTCTGGCTCTGGGAATAAAAGAGTTGGAGTTTAGAGATGATTTTCCATCCCATCTTAAGTGGGTTGGTTATCGCTGCCTTTCTTTTGACAAACTACCCAAGGAACAAGAACAGTATTTCACGACCTCTCAAAAACGCGTGTTAGTGACTTGTGGTACCCATTTAAAATGGGAAAAAGAAAGAATGGTGAAATTGGCCAAAATGCTAAGTCAAGAATATCCTGACTATCATTTCTATGTCACACTAGGTAACCCAAGTGGTTTGCAAAATCCGCCACATCATCTAAATAACAATCTTTTACTTTTTGATTATCTGCCCTACACAGACATTCTAGATAAAATGGACTTTGTGATACATCACGCTGGTTCAGGTATTCTAATGGGATGTATCGAACAAGGCATTCCTAGCCTTATTCTTCCTCAAGATTTTGATCAGTTTGATAACGCCTTACGAGCTGAGTTAGCCCAGGTAGGACTTGTCTCTCGAAAAAAAACAGAGTCTGAAGTCTTAGATTTATTCCAAGCATTAATTTCTCAAAAAGATTGGTCTAAATTACATTCTCTAACTCAGATAAGTAAAGCCTATCAACCTACAGAAATACTTTATCAAGAGATTGAAAGACTTTTAAACATAGATAAATAATCTTATTAACAAAAACTTAGGTCCTCTCCTAAGTTTTTTTGTAACTTTTAGTCATTATAAAAAGCCGACCAAAGGTCAGCTTTCTATAGTCTAATATCTCTCAGCAAGTTCGTAATAAGTGCGGACGACATGTCCTTTATAATGCACTCTGACTTTCCGTAGCCAAAGGCTATCACCTTTTTCAAGGGTATAGAAGTCATCTCGACTAACGAAAAAGTTACGTTTTGCCTCACCAACTTTAACGACTAGGAAATGATTGGTACTCGTTCTTGGTGCCTTAGCAATTCTCTTTCCAACTATGACACCTACTACCTTTGACCAGTCCTCGCTATAATAGCCCATCTTGGTTAAAATAAATAGAAGAAATTTATCCGTTAGTATCCAAATACCAGAAGAAAGAGCAAGTACGAAAAAGATAAATATTCCTGTCACCAAGCCCAGACTACCACTCTCACGTCCACTGTCAAACCAGAGATGCAAACCTTTCTCATTTCCAAAATACAGCAGGGCTAGAAAAATACCTGTAAGGAGGAGAGAGAAGACTCTTTCAATATTTCTCAAAATAAAATCTTTCATGTCTCTACTCCTTTTCTACCGTAGTGTAGCTACCATTTTCACTCTTGATAGCAATATCTGATGACATGGCTACTGATAAAGTAATGGGACCACGAACTTGGCCATCAGTATCTCTGAGTTCCCAATTGCTACCGTCGTTACTTGTGGCTAACCCCTTGTCTTCTTGTCCATTTTCATAAACTGGCAGGACATAAACCTCTGTCACCCCCGGTAGTTCTTGATGCTGTCCTGTCGAGCTGTCCTCAATCACAAAGGTTGAACTAGCTTGGTCATAGACCACTTTCTTTGTATCAGAAATGGGCTTGTCTGATTTTTTAGCCAAATCAGATATGGCTGAAGCTGCCTTATCTACCGTTCCCTGTGAGACCAGTTCATTTCCTGTAAGGCCTGTGATGACCTCTATTTTCTTAGGTTGCGATTTCTGCATCTCTCTGGTGAAAAAGCCATTAGCGAGGAAAAAAATACCACATACCATTACTATAAAGGATAAGACAATCACCCCTCCACCTGTCCGTGTGGGCTCTGTCACTTCTGTCATTGGACGAAGAGGAGGTCCTTGCCAAGCGTTCTTTTTGTGTCTCTTATCCAAGAGGTCACAAAGGTAGTCTTCCAACAATGCGAAGCCATAATCCTTGGCTAGACTTTCAATTCCTTCCAAGGTCTCATAACTTAGGCCACCTCTTTCAAGTATAGCACCAATAGTTTTGGTAAAACGGTAGGCAAAATCCTGGTCGTCCAACCAGCCCAAAGCAGCACACTCACTCATATAGTCTTTGAGTTTAGAAATAGTTAGAGTATTATATAGGAAATATAGCTCAACAGTCTGAAGAAAACTATCCTGCTCTTCGATAGCTAAATCTTCATTTAGGACAGAATCCTCGTGAGTCCTTGAATGAGGCTCACTGTGATTGAACATTTCATGAGTATCTGATAAAGTTAGCTCATCCAGTTGCTTCTGCTCTTCTTCAGCATCCACCTGCTGAACCTCATATTCAGTCACTTGCTCGTCGTTGACTTTTTCAGTTGCATAATCTGTAAGCTCAAGTTCATCAATACTTTCTTGCTCTTGAACAGACTCGCTACTATCTGCAGCTTGTTTAAAGGAAGCTTCTAGCTGGGAGGTAGACACCACCCCAACCACGCTACCATCGGTCTGTTTATGGCCTATGACAGCACTATTCTCCTCATTTCCAGAATGCGATTTTTGCCAGGCAAGGGCCTCTTGATAAGCCTTTTGCAGGCGTTGGAAATTTTCAGGATCATCCTCAGGGTGATAAACCTTACTCTGTTTGGCGTAGGCTCTCTTGATGTCCTTAAGATTATTGGTTGGTTGAATGCCTAAAATCGACCAAAAATTCATGCGTCACCTCCTATCTCCAGAAATTAGGGTCATCAGACCTATCAAAGGGCTTACCATTCTCCTCATGGTCGTCTTTTTCTTGACGGAAAATATCCAAATCATCTAGTGACATGATATTTTCAATGCTATCAAGATAAGCTTGGTAGCGTTTCACGATTTCTTTTCGTTTCTTGATATTGTTAATAGCCAACTGATAGCCTTTTTCAAAATCTTCCATCTGCCACAAAAAATGTAGTTGCATCTTATAAGGCATCTCCATGACTAAACGATAGGCACGCTCAGACTGCGTTTTAAAGTCGGCCTCAAAGGACAATTGATCAGAGACAAGCTTGATATTCTCCAGATGCTCACTCTTGTCGACCTCTTCGATTTTACTTTGACTACCGATACGATACGTTTTAGTCTCGCCTGTTGACCCCAGTTTAACCTCTATATAGAGCATGGAATTAATATCGTAAGTAAAGGTGGTCTCAAAAAACTCTGTCTTAGTCGCAGTCCCAGGAACATCGATAATAAACTCATCCAAAAAAAGATTTGCCTCAGGATCGAGCGATTCTCCCTGATAAATCATAAAGCGACATTGTCTCTGTCCCCGGCTGGCATAATAAAATTTGCTAGCTGAGGTCGGAAGGACAGACAGCTTATTAATAACCTTTGAAAAAATATTTTTATCAAAGTCAGAGTCATAGGCACTGATTCCCAATGAGAAAGGACAAATATCAGTAATTACCAAATCTTTGACCTTTTCCTGACGCTCTTTAACAGCTAAATAAGTCCCCAAACCACGCGCAACCAACTCATCCATATCCTTCAAACGCTTAATAGGAAGATTGAGAAGATTCATGATATAGGATTGAACCAAAGGCATCATGCTAGACCCACCAACCAAGATAAAGGCATCTAGCTCATGAGCCCTGTAGCCGCTATCACTCACCGCTCTACCAATGACTTTCTTAACACGGTCAAGAACAGGTTGAATAATGGACTTAAGCTCAGCTTGAGTGTATTGTTTCATGTAATATTGGTCATCGTAAGTTAAGGAGACTGCAGCCAGTTTTTCCTTTTGTAGCTTGAGCTTGCAACGTTCTGAAGACAAGAGGAGACTAGACTTTTGCTTGGTATCTAGCTTCTCCAAATCAATCCCTTGAGACTGACAAAAATCTTCAGCGATATCCTTATCAAAGTCGCTACCACCCAAGAAATTATCACCTGCAATAGAAACAATTGAAATCACATTATCAAAACAATCAACCACAGAAACATCAAGCGTACCTCCTCCAAAGTCGAAGACGATGAAAGACTCGTCCTTGCCAATCTTGTGACAAGCAATGGCTGCCGCAGAAGGCTCGTTAATCAATCGTTCCACCTTAATACCCAATCGTTGTCCAATAGCCTTGGTCGCAGAGCGTTGTTTCTCGTTAAAATAAGCCGGCACACTAATGAGCACCTCATCTACTTTTTCACCTAAGTAACTCTCCGCATCAGCTACTAATTGTTTAACCACCAAAGTTGACAAATCAGTTGCCGAGAAAGCTTCTCCATCAAGGTAAAAGATTTCATTGGTTCCCATTGAACGTTTAAAGAGTTGAGCCGTATTCTCAGGATCAGTCACTAACCGTTCCTTCGCAATTTTTCCAACCGTCAAGACATCGTCAGACACATGGACCACACTGGGCGTCAAATAGTCGCCAAAACTATTTGGAATCAGCTCAACCTCACCTTCACGATAGGTAACCGCTAGACTATTAGTCGTCCCCAAATCAATACCAATTGTTGCCATAACATTCTCCTAAACTGCTTTTGTCCTTCCATTATAACATAGTCAAAAATGTCCTTTTCAAGAAGTAAGTAAACTATTTCAAATGCGCCACGAACTAAGAAAGTCAGCAAAGAATGACAGATGATTCTCTTTGAGAACGAAGTGAGTATAACTGAGACTTTCCGCTGTGATAAAAAACCCTGAAGAACTTAAACTTCAGGGGTTCGGAAGTTTCGAGACCTTAGACTCGAAACTTAGTCATGGAACTTCTTTGAAGTTCGCTGACGTCCGTCATCACCTAAGGAAAGTCTCGAAAAAGATTCTTTATTAAAAAATAAAAGCCAACCCAAGGTCAGCTTTTCATTTATCTTATATCTTACTAATTATTTATTGAATGGTTCTTCCACCATGATGAGAGGATGGAACCTGAGATATTGTGCCAAATACTAAAGATAGTGGATGGGATCGCAGCTTGTGGCACGAAATATTTCATGGCAAGGGTTGCTCCAAGACTTGAGTCTTGCATCCCCACCTCGAAAGTAATGGCTTTTTGTTGTGGTTCTTCCAAACCAAGGATTTTTGAAAATCCAAAACCAAGGGCATAACCACAAAGATTGTGGAGCATAACGACTGGAATGACAAGGGCTGTCGCTGCTGTAAAAATATTAGCATGGTTGGCAGAAACAACTGCTCCAACGATCAAGAGGATGGCAGCTTGAGAAATCAAAGGCATAATCTTGATGATGGCATCAATTTTCTTACCAAAGATTGAGTGAACAAGCACACCCAAAATGATAGGGACAACCACGATACGCAAGGTACTAAGGAAGAGGCTTTGAGCAGGGACGCTCACGTACTGACCAGCCAAAAATGACAAGAGAGTTGGAATCATGAGTGGTGCCAAGAGAGTTGAGAGGGTTTCAATAGAGACATCCAAGGCAACATCCCCACCTGAAAGGAAGGCCATGACACTAGATGAAGTCCCACTTGGACAAGACCCGACAAGGATAACCCCTGCTGCTGTCGCACCTTTCAGATGGAAAATCATACAAAGCAACCAAGCCAAACCAGGCATGATGACATAGTGAGCTACAGTCCCTAGAACAACTGGAATTGGACGCTTAGCAATACGCTTGAAATCCTCAGTGGTCAAAGTAAGCCCCATACCAAAGAGAATCAAACCAAGCAAGTAGGCCGTATTGGGAATGACCCAACTACTTGTTGCTGGAAAGGCGTAGTTAAAGACAGCCCAGAGAATAACAGCTGCAGTAAACCATTTGCTGAGCCATTTACTAAAAGATACAAGTGAATCCATAGTGTAACCTTCTTTCTATTTTCATGATATAGTATAGCACTTTCATTTTGAATTTCAAGATATGTTTGGAATTTTCTGAAATTTATTTCAAAAAGAATAAACCCTCGCACTTGAATGGCGAGAGCTTAGAGATTTCTATAAACTTTAAACCTTGTCTTTCGACTTCTCTTCAAACTGCTGAGTCCGTTCTTCTCCCCACCACAGTGGTAACAATTCCCCCAGAGTGATGGTTTGACGTGTTGCGTAGTCAACCATAAACTCTAAGTTACGATTGTCATGATGGAGCTCCATTAAAAATTCTCGACAGGCTCCACAAGGCATACCAGACGGTCCACCGTGAAGTGGCTGGTCTCGAAAGACGATAATACGCTTGACCTTAGTCTGACCAGTTTCTTGATACATATTGAAAAGTGCAGCTCTTTCGGCACATAGATGGAAAACACCACACGTCCCTTCCATACAAAAGCCTGTGAAAATTTGCCCATCTTCAGCCTCAACGGCAGCCACAACGTGCCTAGCATAGACAAAGTCTGAGACTTCCTGTGGCTGATACAAGGCTTGAGCCTTTTCATACATTTTCTGCCAAACATCCATTTTACTAATTTCTAGAACTCATTTAAAGTAAAAAGAGTTCTAATAAGACCTTTCTTTTATTTACGACTTTTGATAAAACTAAAATAGTTCTAACAGTTTTTCTTGCAAGAAACTAATAATCATTGAACTCATTGTAATATATATTTTTTTTGGAGACGCTTTAATTCTTCTTCATCACCAGTTATTCTTATGCAATCGAAATAACTGTTTATATATTTATAAGAATCATAGTATTCTGCAAAACTTAAATAATTTATAGCTTCCTTATAAGATTTTTTTTCCTTTAATTCTGCACCATATAAAACTAAAAATTCAATTGGAAGAATCATCTGTTCATCATATAAAATTTCATTATGCACATTTTCTTCGATGAAATTGATTATAGTAAACTCTTTATTATCTTTTTTCTGTAATTTATATTCAATTGATAATAATAACAATTGGTAACTTTTATATTCTCTTTGAGCTTTAACTAGTGATAATATTTTTTCAAAACTATCTTTCATTCCAAGTTCTGCTCTTATTATCAGTTGCCCATATAATTTTTGATCATCAATATCATTTATCACAGAAGTTAATAACTCATCTGGTAAAAATTTCTGTTTTAAGATATCTATTGAATTGTCAAAGTAAAGATAATAATTGATTTCATCATTTTGTACAAGTGTCTCAATTTCCTTATATAAACTAAATAATCTATCTACCGCAAAGTATATCGCAATCGATACCGTAACTAAGCTTATCATCTCATCTGTTGTATTATTAGAGACTACTACAGTTAAAAAAACTAAAAAGTAAATAGCTCCTTTTAACAAAATTTCTAAACGCGGATTCTTAGTTTGCAATTGTAAACTAAATCTTATCATTAAAACTATTACTAATAGGACAGCAACTTCCAATGGAATTTCAAACCATATAGAAATAATTTTAGAAATCGTAAGCCAAGAAAAAATCCAAAGGAAAATTTTGAGCGTACTAGCACTTTGTTCTGATTTTACATTTTTCTGGAGATTTAAAGTTGGTGTTAAAAATAGAAGAAAAATACTAAGTAGTCTAAACAATCCCCCCTTTCCAAATTGTATCGAAGAAGCTATTATAAGCATCAATACAACTGATAAAGTAAACTGATACTCTCCAAATATCGTAATTGCTACTATAATTGATGAAATCAGTTTAATAACCTCATTAATAAATTTTTCTCGGGAAAAGATTACATTAATGAAAAACAGTAGAATCATGCAAGGGATAAATCTGGTTAAGAATAAACCAATATCACTTAATATTTCAGAAAAACTCAGCTGGGGAACAATAGTAGGTCTCCAATAAATAGGCTCACCAACTTTACCAAGTAAGAAATCCAAAAATGAATTAATAGTGAACATTACCGAAAGTAATACGGAAATAAACGATTGAAACAATTCATTCAATCCACTTTTCCACATAAATGTCATTGTTCCTATGATATAAGTAAGGACATTTATTAGCAACAAGGTCGATAACAAATCTTGTTTTATGATACTACCATCACTTAGTCTCATGACTCTATTCCTGATTAGTTGAAACCGATTCTTGTCTTCAAACATTTCTAAATTCATAATTTCCACTCTAATTTAATTTTTGCCAGTCATCACTTATTTTATGATTAGACAGTTGCCATGGGTTATCGATATCAAATATTTTATATTCTTTATATCTATCATTTGTATCAAAATAAGACAATCTAACCTCATCAAAATCCATAAAATCTATATCTCCTCCTTTAAGTACAAAGTAGAGATTAAATCTCTTTATTTCTCCAGCCTCTATCAAGAATGAATAAGATCCATTATCACCATATGGAGTTTTTTCGTGGTAATTTATTTGTTTTGTTTTAGAAATAAATTTACCTGCTAAATACAATGATAAATTTAGATTTCTTATAATCTGTCTCGTACCTTTTGAATTGTGAATTTCGATCCACAAAGGAACATCAAAATATTCATCAGTATTTGATCCGTGAAATCCCCAAGGTTCTGACGTGAATCTATCATATACAGTTTGATAGTATATATTAGTTTTCCCACGTTCCTTAAAAAAATTTACAATGAATGCTTGTAATACTAAAGTAATGGACGAAGATATTATAGAAATAAGAGCCCCCATAAACACAGAATTGTTTAAAAAAATAGCATAAAACAATTTCATCATTCTTCCCTTTTTCAACTTAACCAACTCAACTCTACTGAATAAACTAATTATTTTACTCAGTAAGTAGCATCAATATAAAATTCAGCTTTTAACTGCATCAAAAAAACTCTACTATATTTTTATCTTAACTGAATTAAACTTGTTTGAAATAGTTTGATATTCTCTTATTTTTTTACTATCTTGTCTTTAAGAATATCATAGAGCATTTAACCTCGATCACTTTCTCTTTGCGACTTGATAAAGAGTGCAAGCCCTGTTGCTACTACAGTATAAGCCAAAATAAACAAAAGTGATTTCCATGAAAACGTCCCGTCCTTTGCAAAATTAACGACCAACTCATTGACATGATAGACAGGCGTCCACTCAGAAATACTCTGAACCCACTTTGGAAACATGGAAATAGGCATCCATGAACCACCCACAATAGCCAAGCCAAGGTAGGTGATATTTGCAACCACAGACATGATTTGTTGAGATTTAATCTGAGCGATAAGCAAACCAAAAGCTAGAAAAACCAGACTTGACAAGAGTAAGAGGGCACCTGACCCTAGCCAACCCGACAAAGGCAACTCAACATCTCGAACAAAAGCTCCCACACAAAAGGTCACAATGATAGCAACCATAAAATTCAGCAAAACACGAAAGATCTTAGATAGATAATAAGCCGTAATGCTGATTTTGGAATGCTCGATATAGGTCAGCCAATGCTCCGTTTGGTCCTCTTGCAACATATAGGGAAAGGTGAACAAACCAAAGCTAGACATGGAAAAGCCAGTCATGGTCAACATATAAGACAGCAAAAACTCTTTTTGAGCCTCAGGATTGGGTGTTGAGACAATACTTGAAAAAAGGAGGAAAAAGCCAACAGGCATCCCGATTCCCATGATAAAGACTGGCCAGCTTCGCCACGTTTTTATCCATTCAATTTTTAGTAATGCTTTCATGCCTTGTCCTCCCTTGTTGAATCAAATAGGCTATCCAAGAGTGTTTTATTTTGAATTTCAATATCAGAGATTCCACAACCTGCATTTTCAAGTCTTTGCCAGACCTTTTCGATATCTTTGGTCATGAAGCTAATGACATCCCGCTTTTCAGTAACCTCATATATATCTTCCAAGCCATGAACAATGTTAACAAAGCTACTTGGCAAAGTGACCTGCTTCTCTTTCTCTTCATGTCGCATAGCGTATGGCGTAGTATCTCTGATAAGTTTCCCTTGATGGAGGACTAAGATACGGTCAGCTGTGTGTTCCACTTCTTCGATATAGTGAGAGGAATAGAGAATGGTCACACCTGATTTTTTCAAATCATTAACAATCTCCCAGAAACGCTGACGAGTCGAGGTATCCATACCCGCTGTCGGTTCATCCAAGAAGAGGATTTTAGGTTTATCAATCAAACAAAGGACAAAAGCCAGAAGACGTCTTTGCCCACCTGAGAGTTTGTCCGCAAACTGCTGGTACTGGTCTTCCTTAAATTGCAGGAGTTCCTGAACCTCTTGATTGGTCAAGGGATTATCAGAAATAGATTGAAAGAAGGCAATCAGCTCACTGACTTTCAAACTATTTGGAATGGTATTTTCCTGAAGGAGAACCGCAATTTTATTTTTGGCCTTACCTGCCTTACCATCAATGAGGACCTGACCACTGCTCGGCTTTTTATCTCCAAGAATACAAGACATCAAGACAGTCTTACCCGCCCCATTAGGTCCAATCAAGGCGACACAATCTC
>OIZU01000877.1_pt1 | contig 19981 bp, 18 predicted proteins | sample 1588661 | NCBI WGS metagenome assembly OIZU01 (sample SAMN03283257) | human gut metagenome | biome: human-associated habitat; material: feces | host: Homo sapiens | place: USA | collected 2013 | reverse complement strand
TGTCCTCCACCTTCTGGTGCCTCAATATCTTGTGGAACTATATGCTGTGCTGCATATGAAAGTGTGTTATTCACTTTTGTAAAATATCCTTGAGTATGTAAATTATAAGTTCCTAAAACTAAAAGTGCAACAACTACTATTCTTGCTATTATTATTGACATTGTTCCAGAATTTTTTATGTTGAACATTTTTTTGAAAAAATTACTTACAAAGTTCCAGTAAAGTCCTAAATGAAGTCCTATAAGAGCTATTGATAAATATGAAGCTCCTATGTGAAGCATCTTCCAGAACATCACTCTATCGTAATTTGCAGCTTTCATTATACATATACCACTTACTAATATAGCGCAAACTGTTACTAATAAACAAAAACTGATTATATACGAAATTCTAGTTCTTGTTTTTAAATTTTTATCAAATATTCTTTTTGTTATATTAACTACCCATTTTCTATTTACTATAATATGTACTAATATAAGTGCTCCAAATATAATTCCACCTATAACGTGGAATTTAAATCCTAATAATCCTATATTAAAAAATGTAACAAATAATGCTATCATCGCTATATCTACTGCTATTTTAAAAATATTTTTCTTATTCATCATCTTCCTCCTATTAAAATACTTTTTATCTCCTTTATCAATTTCTGATATTGATTTTCATTAACATCATTTATTATATATGGTATTTGCTATTTTAAATTTAAATATATTTGGTTTTTTTACACTATATTTGGTTGATTTTTAATATATTTAAGTTATTATAAATAAAAACACAGCTTATTTGTGATGCTAGCTAATGTATTTTCTCAGACTTCAGACCGATTCTTTCGATCAGCGCCTTTTCTTAAGTTTTCTTTAAGCAAACCGCCTTATAATAAAACCATCAAATAAAGACCTCCTAACTTTGTTTGATAGAAAATCCTAAACTTTTTCATAATAATCTCCCTATAAGAGCCACCAAAACCGGTGGCTTTTTCTACGTACCTTAGCAAACGTTAGCGAGCTTAGGTACGTTGACGCAGTTCGAACGACAGTGAGAACTACGGTCCTTCTCCTTCATTTGTATCAATACTCCAATTTATGCTCAATCTATGTTATAATGAAGAGAATTTTTGTCTGAGGAGGATTTATGAAAAAAACACATTCTATGCTATTCATCCCGGGCATCATTATGCTTGGGATTGTTTTACGAACACCATTTACTACGCTTCCGACGGTCTTGTCTGACATCGCTGCTGGTTTGGGGGTAGATGTGAGCTCTCTGGGACTATTGACTAGCTTACCACTTCTCACCTTTGCCATTTTCTCACCTTTTGCGATTCAATTTGCTAAAAGGTTGGGGATTGAGCGCCTCTTTTTCCTAGTTTTGATCGCGATTACGATCGGATCTGCCATTCGGATTATCAATCTCCCCTTCCTCTATCTGGGAACCATCTTGATTGGAGCTGGCATCGCCTTTCTCAATGTGCTACTTCCAAGCCTGATTCAGGCGAACAGACCCCGCCAACTAGGCATTCTGACCACTTTGTACATCACTTCTATGGGGATGTCCACAGCGATCGCCTCTTCTGTGGCCGTTCCGATCACCAAAGCCACTTCTTGGCAAGGTTTGGTCAACATCTTGACAGCCTTATGTGCTCTTGCTTTGGTCATCTGGATTCCTAACCTTCGCTACAACCACCATCTAAAAAAGACAGCTACTACGGAATCTAGTAGCAAGTGGTATACCAATAAATATGTTTGGGCTATCATGATTTTTGGAGGCTTGCAGTCACTGCTTTTCTACACAAGTATGACCTGGCTTCCGACCATGGCTGTTCAAGCTGGCCTTTCAAAGGTTGAATCTGGACTACTGGCCTCCGTGTTCACCCTGATCAGTCTCCCATTCTCCTTGACGATCCCAAGTTTAACGACACGATTATCCGATCGCAATCGACGCTTGATGCTTGCGATTGTTGTCGGAGCAGGGATTCTGGGAGTAGCCATGCTCTTAATCCCGACCAGCAACTTCTTCTACTGGTTGGTATTAAATGCCCTAATTGGAAGTTCCGTTAGTTCGCTCTTCCCTTACCTCATGGTCGCTTTCTCCATGAAATCCAGCACACCTGAAAAAACAGCTCAACTTTCCGGTCTTGCCCAAACAGGAGGCTACGTCTTTGCAGCCTTTGGTCCCATCCTCTTCGGCTACAGCAAATCTCTCTTCCACTCTTGGACACCTGCCATTCTTATGCTCCTGGTCTTAACCATTATCATGGCGATTGCCCTTTATCAGGTGGAAAAAGTCGATCATATTTTATAATCATCGTCTGGCTGGAAGATTCGTCTTCCGGCCTTTTTTGTGCATACAAAAAAAGAACTAGGCACTTGTCCTAGTTCAAAGTTTTATTATCCGTTAAATGAGATATGTACGTGGTCGTTGTGGTTTGCTGTATCTCCACCACGGTCCGGCATTTGGTTCCATGTATTAGCTGGTCCGTAAATGTTATTTACTGGCATGTAGAATTGTTGTTTCCAGATAACATATGAGATACCTGCACGGTCCATGTTGTCAATAGCATATTGGGCAACTTGATCTCCAAGTTCAGAACTTGTTGGAACCATTACGTCTACTGCAAGTCCTTGACCATGGTCTTCTGGATCCCCTTCACGGTAACCACCGATGTTTGTGATACCAAATTTCGCCGCGATTTCTTGACGGAAAGCTTCCGCTTGCGGTTTAAGATTTGGATCAGTTGGAATCGTATTTCCGCTTGTTGGAGTTGATGCTACTGGTTGCACTTCAGGTGCTGCAGCAGTTTCTACTGCTGGTTGTGCTGCTGGAGCTTCAGGAGCAGAAGCTGGTGTTTCTGCAGGAGCTTCGGTTGCTGGAGCAGATTGAGGAGCAGCTGGCGCTACTTCTTGATTTTGAACTTCAACATTGACAGCTGGAGCACCGTAGTTTGGTGTTTCTGGAACAGCTGGTTGTGCTGGTGTTTCTGCTGCTGGTACTTCAACTACAGGAGCTTCCGCTGGGGCTTCTTGAGTTTCAGCTGCTGGAGCAACTGGAACAGCTTTGTTATCTTCGTTTACTGGTTTAGACAAATCGTTGACAGCGACTGTTTGGTCATCAACTGTCACTTGGTTTGTTGTCAAGTCAGCACTTGCAACGGTTGCATCTGTCGCACCTGCTTGAGGAGTTTGGATTTCAACTGAAGTTACTTCTTTTTGATCATTTACTGTTGTTTTCAAAACAGTACCTGGGTAGATCAAATCCATGTTGCTGATGTTGTTCAAGTTTGCCAACACATGTACATCGATTCCAAGCGCTTCTGCGATCGAACTCAATGTATCACCATATTTGATGGTATAAGTTTGTTGGTTTTCACCGCTTTGTTGGATATCATGTTTGATTTCATCTACTGAGCGAGCTACCCAATCTTCAAGTGTTTCTGCAGTGGCTTTTGTAAATGGAATCACTGCAAGAGCTACTGTTGAAGCGATCAAGGCTTTCGTATTAACTTTTAATTTCATCTTTTATCCTCTTTTTTCTTTGTTTTTTTGCTCAATATTTTCTTGAACAAATGAACTACTACTCTATCTTATCACAATTTAAAAATAATAAAAGGTCTTTTTGTCTATTTAACAAAACTGTATTTTTCTTGTAATATTTCGTCTTTCTTGTCACATTGTTACAAACTAGTAACATAAAAATAGGGTAGTGGAAGAAGAGTGAGAGGGTGCAAAAAAGCCTCATCCAGGAGCCGTTCCTCGATGAGGTTCTTGTATTTTTTAAGTAATTGAGGACGGGCTGAAAAGCTGGGTGAAAAACGCAAACTGTAATAGTACTAACTTCAAAGGCACAGTAGCTGATTGGATTTTTCTCTCGCTTTAAGAGCTCGGAAAAATCCTAATCAGCCTTGTGGGGGCAGGACAACGAAGCATTCTATACAACAGTGCTTCTGTCCTGCTCCCTATTTTCACTTTGCATTTTACGGGCTTTGTATCTTATTTTACCTTCATGATTCTGACGAGGTTGGCGCGTTCGGCTTCTTCGAGTTTCATTTCGATATAATAGATAGTCTCTTTGAGGTCTGGGATGGTCGCATACTCGAGTCCGTTCACTCGACGGCGGGTTTTCTCGATTTCATCTGCCATGAGTTGGCAGCTTTTTTCGATTTCCGCTAACTTGAGCAAATCTGGGAGTAGATCCCCCATTTCTTGGATCGTGCTATCCATTTGACTGTTGGAGGCGAGGTAGCTATAAACCACGTCCCCTTCATCATCTCCGTATGGATTATCGATACGGGCATGGAGCTTGGGCACGCGCACACTCATGACATTTTCTTCCTCAATATGAAGCATCACTTCTCGCGTAGGAACGGCAAAGATTTCTTCCACCATGAGGTCGCTCTCTAAGGACTTGGCCATCACGAAATCTTGCATATTGCCCACCAGCGCTGCCTCTACTTTTTGGCGCAGACGATTATTCTCACGCACAGCTTCAATAAAACGGCGCATGAGTTCATCCCGCTTATCCTTGAGCAACTTGTGCCCCCGGGTTGCTGTCTTGAGGCGCTCTTTGAGAATATTAAGCTCCATCCGAGTTGGTTTTACATTTAATCGTGCCATAGGCTAATCCTCTTTGTTTGGCAGATACTTGTCAATCATCTCATCCTTGATCCGTTTAAGCTCTGTTCTTGGAAGGATGGATAAGAGTTCCCAACCGAGATCCAAACTTTCCTCAATCGTCCGATTGGTTGTGAAGCCTTGGTTGATGTATTCCTGCTCAAAGCGGTCCGTAAATTTAACATAGAGCTTGTCGGTATCTGACAAGGCAGACTCCCCAAGCACTACAGCCAGTTCTTTGGCTTGTTTTCCTTGGGCGTAAGCCGCAAAGAGCTGGTTCATGGTCGCCGCATGGTCTTCCCGAGTCTTGCCTTCACCAGAACCCTTGTCCTTCAAACGAGAAAGGGATGGAAGAACATTAATCGGTGGGCGGTAACCACTATTGTAGAGATCGCGGGACAGAATAATCTGACCTTCGGTGATGTAGCCTGTCAAGTCAGGGATGGGGTGGGTGATGTCATCTTCTGGCATGGAGAGGATCGGAATTTGGGTCACAGATCCTTTCTTTCCAACCAAGCGTCCTGCACGTTCGTAGAGGGTTGAGAGGTTGGTATAAAGGTAACCTGGATAGCCCCGACGACCTGGAACTTCCCGGCGGGCAGCAGATACTTCCCGAAGGGCTTCACAGTAGTTGGTCATATCCGTCATGATAACCAAGACGTGCATGTCTTTTTCATAGGCCAAATATTCAGCAGCTGTCAAGGCGATCCGAGGAGTCGCAATCCGTTCAATAGCTGGGTCATTGGCTAGATTGATGAAGAGAACAGAGCGGTCAATCGCACCTGTCTCCCGAAGGTCGTTCATAAAGAACTCGGCTTCTTCAAAGGTAATTCCCATAGCCGCAAAGACCACGGCGAAGTTTTCTTCAGAATTAAGAACCGTCGCTTGACGAGCAATCTGAGCCGCCAACTCCTTGTGAGGAAGACCAGAACCTGAGAATACTGGGAGTTTTTGGCCCCGAACCAAGGTATTCAAATGGTCAATGGCTGAGATCCCTGTCTGGATAAATTCATCTGGATAGTCCCGTGAAACAGGGTTGATGGCTTGTCCATCAATGTCCAAGTACTTCTCTGGGATAATATCTGGACCACCATCGATGGGTTTGCCCATCCCGTTAAAGATGCGTCCCACCATGTCTTCAGACACAGGAAGTTCTAGGGGACGTCCGGTAAAGCGGACTTTGGCTTTTTCCAAGTTGATCCCGCTAGATCCTTCAAAGAGCTGGACCATGGCCTTGTCTTCTTGGACTTCGAGGACTTGTCCCTGACGGGTCGTTCCGTCATGGAGCTTGATTTCTACCAATTCATTGTAGTGAACTCCTTCGACCTGATCGACAATCATCAAGGGGCCAACAACTTCGCTGACAGTACGGTATTCTTTAATCACGCTCATTGTCTACTCCTCCTTTTGCGACGATTTGGTGTAGGGTTTCTACGATTTCTTCTTTAAGGGCTTGAATGGTTGCCAACTGATCCTCATGGATGAACTTGCTACGGGCAATGCGGTCTCGAAGAGCCACGGTTCCTTCCATGATTTCTGTGAAGTAAGCCCCTAATTCTAGTGCTTTTTGACTTTCTTGGTCAAAGGTCAAAATGTTGGTCAACAAGGCCACCTGCTTGCTGAAAGAGGTATAGGTATCGACCTCATCAAAGGCATTTTGTTGCAGGTAGTCTTCACGGATCATCTTGGCCGCATTCATGGTCAAGCGGTCTTTTTCAGACAAGGAATCTAGACCAACCAAGCGGACGATTTCTTGCAATTCACTTTCCTTTTGAAGCAAATTCATAGCGCGGGTCACTTTTTCAGACCAGCTGATTTGTTCATGTAGATCGATATAGCGACCGACTTCATCTTGGTAAAGGGAATAAGAACTCAACCAGTTGATGGCTGGGAAGTGACGACGTTGGGCCAATTGAGCATCTAATCCCCAGAAGACCTTAACAATCCGCAAGGTATTTTGCGTTACCGGCTCTGAAATGTCTCCACCTGGAGGGGAAACGGCACCGATAGCGGTAATCGAACCTTCGCGCGCAGTGGTTCCAAGTGTCTTGACCCGACCTGCACGCTCGTAGTATTCGGCGATCCGGCTACCAAGATAGGCTGGGTAACCTTCATCCCCTGGCATTTCTTCTAGACGACCAGACATTTCACGGAGAGCTTCTGCCCAACGAGAAGTAGAGTCCGCCATGATGGCAACGGAATAGCCCATATCACGGAAGTATTCGGCAATAGTAATCCCTGTGTAGATGGAAGCTTCACGCGCCGCTACTGGCATGTTCGAAGTGTTGGCGATCAGTACGGTCCGTTGCATGATGGATTGACCAGTCGTTGGATCGATCAATTCTGGAAATTCATTCAGAACGTCCGTCATTTCATTTCCACGTTCCCCACAACCAACGTAAATTACGATGTCTACATTGGCAAACTTGGCCACCTGGTGTTGCACAACTGTTTTCCCAGCTCCGAAAGGACCAGGAACAGCTGCAGCTCCACCTTTAGTCACAGGGAAGAAGGTATCGATGACCCGTTGACCGGTGACCAAAGGCTCTACTGGAATCAGTTTTTGTGCAAAGGGACGGCCTCGACGAACCGGCCATTTTTGCATCAAAGTACCAGTAAAGAGGCTACCATCTGCCTGCTCGATCTCATAGACCGGCTCTTCCACTGTGTAAGAACCTGCTGCGATCTTGGTCACACGTCCACTCACACCAAAGGGCACCATGATGCGGTGCTCCACCATATTGGTCTCTTGAACGGTACCGACGATGTCTCCTGCAACCACTTCTGTCCCTTCAGTCACGCTTGGTTCGAAGGCCCATTTGGTGTCCCGATCTAGATTTGGAACTTGCACCCCACGAACCAAAAAGTCACTGGCAGTCACTTCTTGGAAGCGTTCCAAGGGGCGTTGGATCCCGTCAAACATCTGAGAGATCAAGCCTGGTCCCAATTCAACAGAAAGGGGAGCTCCGGTTGTTACCACTGGTTCTCCTGGACCAACTCCAGACGTTTCTTCATATACTTGGATAGAGGCTTCATCCCGCCGCATCTCAATAATTTCGCCAATCAAACCAAGATCGCCGACCCGGCAAATGTCTTGAATATTGGCCTCCTGCATCCCTGATGCAACCACCAAGGGACCGGAAACTTTGATAATTTTTCCTTGAGTCATGTATTCCTCCTGGGAATCCTTTGTTTCTTTGTTTTACTTTTGTGCTATCTCTCTTAGAGATTGCTTTTGTTGGCCATTGGCATCGAAATTGCTTGGATCCAACCAAGCTTCTAGCCGCTGTTTGATTTCTGGCCATTCTTGGTCAATGATGGACAACCAGTCTGTATCACGGGTCCGACCTTTATAAACAACAGCCTGACGGAAACAGCCTTCATAGGTGAACCCTAAGCGCTCAGCTGCTTTGCGAGATGCTTGGTTTAAGGCATCGCATTTCCACTCATAGCGGCGGTAGCCTAAATCTTCAAACACGTAGCGCGCTAACAAATACTGGGCTTCCGTAGCCATGCGTGTTTTTTGGAGCGCTGGTGAGTAGGTCACTGCTCCGACTTCGATCACCCGGTTGGCTTGATCGATCCGCATGAGAGAGAAAGTTCCCAAAGCCTTGCCTGAATCTTTGTCTACAATCGCATAGTAAAAGCGACCTTGGGCTGTCATAAGATCATCTAATAAGCGGTCCCACTCCTCCTCATTGCGGGCAGGGCCTTTGAACAGAAAGGTCCACATCGCTGCTGGAGAGTCCGGCCCGTAGACCTGATAAAGATCTGCTCCATGTTTTTCTTTTGAGAGGCGCTCGATCACGGTATAGCGACCTTCGATCCGCTCAATAGCTGGCAAGCGCCCCGGTGTAAAATCCGGCAGTGCATCTCCAATCGCTTGACCAAATTCATTTGTTCTCATAAAATATCCTGTCCTACTGCTTTTTCGACATTATCACGAATCCGCTGTTGGCCCAGTCCTGTAGTCCCTCTATGGGTCGGGATAAGAATCAAGGCTGGTGTCAGCTGCTGGTCGTAAAAAGCCACTGTTTCTGGAATGGCCTGAGCAATATCCTCTGTCAGGTAGATAATCCCGAAGTTTTCCCGACTGAGTTTTCGCAAGGTATTGATCGCTTCTTGTGGCTCTGTGACCGGATAGGTTTGAAAGCCAATCAGGCGAAAAGGAAGGATGGCGTCCCGATTGCCCACAACGGCGATCTTATAGGTCTGTTTGTCCATAAATCGGTCTCATCCTTTCTTTGATGTCTGCTAGCGGAAAACCATTGTCCAAACCAGAGAGGACCAAACGAAGGTTGGTCACCTCTAACTCTTTTCCGTAAAGATAACGAACAAGAGGGAGTGGTCCATCGACTTCAAAACGGCCAGCGTCTAGAAGACTGAATTTCACCAAACTCTCTAAATACTCCAACTCTACGGTCTTTAGTTGACCGGTGCGCATCTTTTCTTCATAAGTCTCTAAGGCGAGATCGTACTCCAGCGGATTGACTTGATAAAACCAGGTCAACCACTGACCCGATTCCAGCAGGTCGATCACCTGATGGGCACTGAGGCTCCCTTCATCTGAGAGCAATTGGTGCATAAAGCTATGCGGTTTTTGCTGATCCAAGGCCCGCTTAACTGTAATCGCATTGTAAAAGTCAATGGTCACGTCCACCAACTGCTTCAGAATCGGATGATCTAGGCTGTCCCCTAAGTATCTCAGGTGTTTAAAATAAGCTAAGTCCATCCCGATTTCGAGGACCCGCAAGTCCTGATAGTCTTGGAATTCTTGCCAGGTTGCAGCCACTTCTTCCGCCATAAAGGCCGGACAATGCTCCGCAGAAAAGGTCGCCACCAAATGCTCGAGCACATCGAGAGAATAAGGACCGATAGGGATCAATAAGTGCCCCAACTTGCGCTCTGTCGCCTTGTGTTTTAGATAAACCTTGAGATTATGATAGGTGTATTTCAAGGTAAAAAGGCTAACCAAGTCTGACTGAGGGCTTACCTCAAAAGCCCATTGGTATTCTGCCAACAAGGCTGCCATCAGGCGGGCTTCAAGGGCTGATAAATCCTTGATCTCGTGGCTGTCTAAAGCATAAGGCGTCCCTTGTAGCAAGCCTTCTCGACTCTCACTGGAGGGACTTGCAAGCAACTGCTCGAACTGACTGGGACTGACAAAACTAGCCTCACGTACGCTGATTCCTGTATTGACTTGAGAATAGGTCCGTTCGCTCATTGCAACCTCCTAGTTCTCTTCATCTGTGAAAATGCTGGCTGCCATCTGGTAGCTTTCTTGCTCCCAAATGGAATCCACCAAATCACGGTAGAGATAGTTGTCATCAATCTTCCCAACCGACAAGACAAAGCCTGCTTGAGCTGGGATCGTCGCATCTGCAACTGTCACATTCTGATGCGTCTGCTTCAATCTCTCGAGAGCTGCTGAATCAAATTTAGCAGCGCTCACCGCCCCAAAGGTCAGGGTCACAACTTGTCCCTGATAGCGATCTAAGACCGCATCTACAAACTGCATTTCCTTTTCAAGGGGCCAAGCCACCATCGCTTCATAAGCATCTGCAAAGAGATCCTTTAAGACTCGTTGCTTGGTGACAAGGGTTGATTGGCGTTTTTTATTTTCGATTTGTTGGGTTTCACGTTGCAATTGACGTTGAATCCGCTTGAGCTGCTCGGAGCGTTGATTGAGTTTATCTTGGATCAAACGCTCTTCTTGTGCAGTCTCTTCTTTTAGGATGGTTTCCTTGGTCTCTTCTAAGAGTTTACGCCCTTTTTCGTGGGCTTGTGCCAAGATCGAATCCTTTAATTGGGTTTGTTCATCCATATCGTTTTTTCTCCTATTGCATGCGTCTTGTGTTTTTCGCCTCGAAAGGCGAATCCATCAAAGCTAGCTCTTAGCCGACGCGTAGGGTCAATAGGAAGGACACAACGAAGGCCAAGATGGCGTAGGTTTCAACCATGGCCGCAAGGATAACCCCTTTCATCATGTCTTCAGGGCGTTTGGCCAAGATTTGCATCCCTGCTGTCGCAACATTTCCTTGGTGTTTGGCTGAGAAATAACCAACGATCGCAACTGGAAGAGCTGTAAAGAAGTAAGCAACCCCTGTTTCAAGTGGCATATCTGGCTTAATTTGCAACCAGATCAAGATCCCGATAACGAAACCGTACAAACCTTGTGTACCTGGCAACAATTGCAAAATCAAGGCTTGGGCAAATTTTTCAGGTTGTTCTTTCAAGAGCGCTGCTGCTGCTTGACCCGTTTTACCAACCCCAAGGGCAGATCCCATTCCACTAAGTGCAACGGCGATCGCCACACCAAATGCTGCAAAGAAGGCGCCCCCATGGGCTGAAAAATATGATGCTAAAGATTCCATGAATATACTCCTATTTATTAAAGATAATACTTATTTTTTTGTTTTAATATAGCGTTCAGAAGGTTTGAGAGGACGAAATGGCTTGCCTCCTCCTTCGTAGAACTTACCGAAGAACTCCACAAAGATCAAACGGGCTCCATGCACATATCCTGACAAGAAGGACAGGAACATATTAATGGCATGTAGGACGATAAAGAGCAGAAGCCCTACCGTAAACCGTCCAAGCGGTGGAAAGAGATTGACAATGAGGTTAAAGGCCGAACCGATACTCGCTCCAGACAAGCCCAAGGCCATCAAACGGGTGAAGCTGACTAAGTCTCCAACATAGCCACTAACATTGTAGAGGTTAAAGAGACCAGAGGCTAAGCCGGACAGCTTCTTGGCACTGACAATGGAAACAATCAAGATCCCAATGGCATTCAAAATAGCCAGCCACTTGCCAATCGGAACTAGAAGGCTCATCCCTGGCAAGATATTGCCTACTGCTAGAAGCATTAAACCAAGTAGGATCAAGACCCAAGCAAAGCCAGCATTATAGGCTTCCGTGTAGTCTTTGAGGCGAACATTTTTCATTCCCCCTAGGAAGAGGCCCACTAAGACGGTGATAAAACCAAAGACCACTGAGAGGATCAGGATGGTCATGGCGTTGCTGGTCGTACTGATCAGGGCAAAAGGCATCTCAAATCCAAAGAAAGAGCCATAGACCACACCCCAAAGGGCAACTGAAATTCCAAGGAGACTGAAGAAACGAAGGTTCTTCGCTGTACTAGGCTTGAGCTTAAAGGCTTTAAGGGCAAAGCCTGTCGCTACCGTTAGCAACAGTCCATAACCGATATCTGCGACCATCATGCCAAAGAAAACAAAGTAGAAGAGAGAAACGATCGGTGTCGGATCTTTCTCGTAATACTTAGGCAGGGCGTACATCTCTGTGACTAATTCAAAAGGCTCTACCAAGGCATTATTTCGCAACTGGATCGGAACGTCATCCCAATCTTTTTCCGTCACATCGCGCGTCTCTAGTAAGACCCGAGAACCAAAACCTTCTTGCAAGAAGTCTCGCAATGAGGCCACTTGGGAGGTTTCAATCCAACCCTCTAGGGCTACCAAGCTTTGCGTACTAGCAAGAAGCGACTTAGCTTCCTCACGAGCTCCCAAACTCAGCAAGTAATCCATCTGGTACTTGAGCTGGTCCAGTTCCTTCTGGGAGTTTTGTAACTCGGCTAGGGTTGCTGCAACTACAGCTTCTTGCTCTTTGATTTCCCCTTCTAGGCGATCCAAGTAGGCGGCCGGGACCTGCTCTTCTTCATAGTCCAATTCTTTGAACCCATGGTCTTCTAAAAGCTCCTGAACAGCTACACGATCTCCCGAACGATACAAGATGACATAGCCGTGTTCGGTTTCAGACGTAAAGACTTCTTCTAACTCCAGCTCAGGATGAGCTTTTAAGGAAGAGCGAACAGCGTCTGTATCGCTATTTGGGATCGTCCCGATCAAGCCATGCACATAGTGAAAAGTAGCGAGAGCAGCTGGCGTCACTTCTAACGGTCGCCATTTTTCTAAGCGCTCTATCTCTCCCTTTGCATCCGCAATCTTCTGACGAGCCTTGTCTAACACGCGCAATTGGCGTTTCAACTTGGTCAATAGAAGATCCTCGTCTCGAATCATCCCATGGGCCTGCAAGTCATCAAAAGACAAGCTTAAGGGTTCTTCCTTCAGAGCTTGCAGAGCCTTCTTCTCAGGCATGTAGAGCTCTAGAGTCTGAATCATTTTTTCAACTTGTTCTTGACGTTTTTGCAGCTCTACCAAGGCTTGACGATTGTCCTCTGTCAAGGGTTGAGACAAGGTATTTGCCTCAAAGGCAGCCTGCCATTCTTCATGCTCACTGAGGTCATAAATCTGGATTTTTGCCTCAGACTGTAGCGCTAGTAGGAGACTGTCCAAGTCATCTTTGGGTAAGATGAGGGACAGTTTTTGCATCTGACTAACGGCCATAGCTTGCTACCACCTTTTCTACAATGGCTTCAACTAACCCAGCTCGCTTATCGGTCATCGCCTGTTGTACCTTGGCATCATTGCGCGCAACCGTTTCTTCCAGATCTTTCGTTAAACGGACGAGTCTTTCCTGGGCGTTTTTTTCTGCCTCTGTGACCAATTGCTTGGTTTCCTCATCGTAATGCTGTGCCACTGTTGCAAGGCGATCGCGCGAATCCGTTCGGATTTGTTCAACTTGAGCTTCATAGCCTACGATCACGCCCTGAGCAGCTTGCTCGATCTCTTGCATCATCTCGAGTGTTGCATTCGACATCGTCACACCTCCTTATTCAACTATTGTTCTTCCAACAACAGTACAATTATCTTAAATTATACCACAATTCATATCGTTTGTTCAGGCCCAACCGGAAATTTTCAGAAAATTGTGGATAACCAACAAGCCACTACTGCCAGGATTGGAAGCGTTCTCTTCTTTTCTCCTATCCTGTTCCTAGTTTCAGTATTTCTTGATTTCTTTTACTTGAATAAAGCGGTTACCCATGTTATAATGTGTAATATATTATAGGAGTATCCTGTTATTTCATCTCGTGAGAAAGGAGGATTGCTGTGAAACAAGACCAAGATTTACGCGCCATTATCGCCAGCCATGAAGCTGAGTTAACAGATATGGAACGCGACATTGCCCAATATTTTTTATCATCCGAAGCACGACAGCACTCCCTGTCCTCTTCTCGTGTAACGGAGTTACTCCATGTTTCAAAGGCAGCTTTAACGCGTTTCTCTCAAAAATGTGGTTTTTCCGGCTATCGGGAGTTTGTCTATCATTTTAATGAGGAAACAAAGAATCAAAAACAAGTGCAAGTGCATGACGAACTCACTCTCAGTGTCTTGCAACGCTACCACCATATCAGTAACGTCACTGAAAGTCTGGTAAAAGATTCCCAATTAGATCGGGTAGCTGAACTAATCGATCAAGTAGACCGAGTCTATTTCTTCGGGATCGGTAGTTCCGGTTTAGTCGCTCGAGAAATGAAATTGCGCTTTATGCGACTGGGCGTCGTTTGTGAAGCCCTGACTGATCAAGATGGCTTTGCTTGGACGACCAGCATTCTCGATTCCTCTTGTTTAGTCATCGGTTTCTCATTGTCAGGAGGCACCAACTCCATTACAGACAGTCTCCTGGACGCCAAAGAAAAAGGGGCTAAAACGGTTCTTGTGACGGCTAACCCGGCTGCCATCCACCAAGGATTCACAGAAGTGTTACCGGCCGCACCTCTTCCTAGTAGTACCTATATCGATCGAATTTCTGCTATTTTACCACTCCTCATTGTGGTCGATTTGATCTATGCTCATTTCCTTAATAAAAGCCGAGAACAAAAGGAAATTGTCTTTAATAGCTACTGGGAAAACAAAAAACTTTCTAGTCAACGTTCTCGAAAATCTTAATATGGTCTCCCTATTTAAAAAGCATGAAAGATCTGGTTTTCTTCATCTTTCATGCTTTTTTTGATGAATCAAAAACAAGTCGCCAGCGCGACTTGTTTTATGTTTCATGTTTTTGTCTAAAGTGGTAGTAGGCCCCCAACATACCCGCAGCGTTTTGATGGTGGGCAAATTCCAAACGGATCTTATCTGCTAGGCTAGGAACCAGTTCGGCACACAGGGCTTGATAGATTTTTGGCTTGAGGATGGCTTCCTGGGCCATAATCCCCCCTCCAAGAACGATGACCTCTGGATTGACCACATAAACGATATTGGCCAGTCCTTTGCCAAGGTAGGTCACCATTCGATCAATTCCAGCCATACAGATCTTATCTCCTTCTGTTGCCTGCTTAAAGATCCGGCGGCCATTCCACTGTTCCACAGGATCACCGTGATGTTCTGCCACATACTCGACCAAAGCCGTCGTTGAAGCTAGATCCTGAAAGGCACCATCTGGCAAATGAAGATAGCCAACCTCACAGGCTGAATTGCTAAAGCCATGAAAGACCTGACCATCGAGCAAGAGGCAACCGCCGATCCCTGTCCCAATCGTCAGACAAACAGCATTGTTCGATCCTTTTGCATGGCCTGTGGTGACCTCTGCGAGACCGGCACAGTTGACATCATTTTCAATCTCGCAAGGGATCTGAAAGGTCTCTTCGATTTCCTTTTTGAATTGGGTGCCTGCATAGTTGGGAATTTGTGGGCCGGCATAAAAGATTTCTCCCTTATCAGGATCTACCATTCCGGCCGAAGAAATCGCCACCCCTGCCAAGGGATGCTTCTTCAAATAACGGGCTACGATTTCCTTTGTTGTGTTAAGAATGTGAGGTCCTCCTTTTTGAGCCTCCGTTGGCATTTCATGGGTCTCTAGGAGTTGCCCTTTTGCATCGGCTAGACCATACTTGATACTGGTCCCTCCGATATCAATTACAACATATGGATTCATCTAGACCTCCTTTGATTAAAGGAATCTGGCTTTTGTGTCCTGAATGAGTTGAGCAGCACGTTGAATCACTTCTTGATCCGCTTTTACTACTGGCGTCAAAGGGGAGCGAACAGATCCCAAGTCCAAACCTTCATTGATACGCAAAACCGCTTTGATGACTGCATACATATTGCCATGAGCAGACGTCAAGACTCCGATAATGTCATTGATAGCAAACTGCAAGGCACGCGCAGTCTCTAAGTCTTTCTCAACAATCAGCTGATTGAGCTTCAAGAAGAGTTCTGGCATCGCACCATAGGTACCACCGATCCCAGCATGTGCTCCCATGAGACGGCCACCTAAGAATTGTTCATCTGGGCCGTTAAAGACAATGTGGTCGTCGCCTCCTAAAGAAGCAAAGGTTTGAATGTCCTGAACAGGCATCGAAGAATTTTTCACCCCAATCACCCGTGGGTTTTTCAACATTTCCTTGTAAAGGCTCGGTGTCAAAGCGACCCCTGCCAATTGCGGGATATTGTAGATGACAAAGTCTGTATTGGGTGCGGCTGCACTGATTTCATTCCAGTAGTGGGCCACACTGTATTCTGGCAAGCGGAAATAGATCGGTGGAATGGCCGCAATGGCATCCACTCCTAATTCTTCCGCATGTCGTGCCAATTCCACGCTATCCTTGGTGTTGTTGCAGGCTACGTGAGCAATGATGGTCAATTTCCCTTTAGCTACTGCCATCACTTCTTCTAGAATCAGCTTGCGGTCGGCCACGCTCTGGTAGATACATTCGCCAGAGGATCCGTTGACATACAAGCCCTGCACACCTTTCGCGATAAAATATTCTACCAGCGCACGTACCCGCTCCGGGCTAATTTCTCCTTGGTCATCATAGCAGGCGTAAAAAGCGGGGATGACTCCTTCATATTTTTTTAAATCTGACATTTTTTCTCCTTTTGTCGTATCAGTAATATTATTAACCCATGATCTCTGATAATTTAACTTTTCGGTCCTCATTAATGGAACGAGTACAAGCATCAGCAGACGCAATCGCTTCTAACGCCGCTTCTCCGGTTAATAGTTTTTCAAATTCTTTTGATACAGGAGCACCATTCATTATGTCATGAAGGTATTTCATTTCTTTATCAATAACAGAAGATAGCCACAATGGAGTTCGTTTCCCTGGTTTACCATAGGCAATAGCACCATCCATCTCCGTGCTATGATAAATTCTTGTACGGTCATCATCTTCTTCCTGAGATTCATGAATTAAGAAATATGATTCTTTTCCATCTACTTTCAGAGTACCTTTACAATTAAATAGGTCTAATTTTATAGCACCCTTCGTTCCCTGAATCAAGACATAGTGTTCTCCCCAACGATAGGCAGAACCCCATTCAAGCAAGGCAAATCGCTTGCCAGGGAATTCCATATTGACAAAAATCATGTCATCTTCATCACCAAAGTTTTCTCCTTGGTGAGCTACATTTCCACCTGTCATCGTAACTGTTTCAGGAATACCTCCCATTAAAAATTGAACGCAATCCAACTCATGGATATGGTGGTAAAGATGCCCGCCTGATTTTTCACGAATTTTTTTCCATGAAATGGATGGTTGTTGTTCTTCCCAGCCATTTCTCGCTGTATGACAGTATAAAACGTCCCCAATAACCCCTTGATTAATCAATTCTTTAGCATGATGGACACCATTAAAGAAATTCATAATGTGACCAGCCATGAAAATCACACCATTTTCTTTACATGTTTCTACCATCTCTTTACAATCTTCATATGATAAAGCAATCGGTTTTTCACAAAATACATTTTTTCCATTCTGAGCAGCTTTAATCACGGGTTCTTTATGCAAATTATTAGGGGAAGCCACGATCACACAATCCACATCGTCACTTTGAACCAATTCATCTAGTGACGAAGCCACTCGTGCTCCTAATTCTTCTGCTACAGCTTCTGCATTTTCTGGATCATACACAACTGTAATTACTGCACCATCATTTTTTTTCATATATCTTGCTAATTCAGCACCAAAGTATCCTGTGCCGACAACACCATAATTTACAACCATTGTTTTTCTCCTATTCCTATTTTTACTATTTTACGGATCCTTCAGAAAGACCACTTGCGATTTTATTTTGGATAATTGAGAAGAAGATAATTGAAGGCAATACTACAATTACGGATGCCGCCATCATATCTCCCCAATCCAGTATTTCCGAACCATTTAATGAACGCAAAGCCACCGCAACCGTCATCTTACTTGTATCGTTAATCAAGATCAATGCATAAAGGAATTCATTCCATGCATTGATAAAGGTATAGATGGCTGTGGCAACAATCCCTGGTGCAACAATTGGTAACACCACTTTATAGAAGGTAACAAATTTATTCGCGCCATCTATTTTTGCTGCTTCCTCGATTCCAATTGGAACTGTTTGGAAGAATCCTACTAACAACCACACTGCATAAGGGACACTAAACGAAAGATAAACAATCATTAAACCAATCAAACTATTGGTTAATCCAACTTTTGCAATGGCAATAGAATAAGGAATTGCCAACAAGATCGGAGGGAAGATATAGGTAATGACTAGCAACCGGGACATGATCGCCCCTAATTTTGGAAAGAAGCGAACAATACCGTAAGCAGCCATTGCAGAAATGATAATAGCGATGACCGTTGTCGTTAATGCGATTAATAAGCTATTTTTTATATTATTTATAAAATGTAGGTCATTAATAACATGCGTAAAATAATCGAGAGTAAACTGTTTAGGCCAAAATCTTGTTGGAAACTGGGTTAATTCACCTTTTCCTTTCACAGAAGATAGAAGGATCCAAATTAAAGGAAAAATTGCGATAATAGTTGAAATAACTAAAACAACATGTGACCCAATATCAAGGAGTACATTTGTTCTTCTCTTCATCATTTTCTACCCTCCTTCTCCCATTTACTAATTACTCCAAAGTAAATGAAACATACTGCCAATAAGAAAATAAATAGCAAGACTGTTACCGCTGAGGCACGCCCAAGAAGTTTTGTTCCCCAACCGAGATTATATGCAAATATTGGCAATGTTGTTGTTGCGTTTGAAGGGCCACCACCGGTAATCAGATAAATAATATCGAAGTTATTAAAGATCCATACTGTTCTCAGTACAACAAGTAATCCGACTACTACTTTAATGTGAGGTAAAATAACAAATCTAAAAACTTGCCAACTGGAAGCTCCATCAATCCTAGCGGCTTCAAACTGTTCCTCCGGAACCGTTTGTAAGGCAGATAGAACATTGACCATGATCATAGGGGCACCAAACCAAATATTAATAAATACTAAACAGATAAAGGCCCAGGTACTTTCTGTCAAAAATCCAGGAACATGATTCATCAGTCCTAATTTCACAATCAAATTAGGTAGATAACCATATACTCCATTTAAGATCCATTGCCAAGAGAAGGCAATAACAATTGTTGGGAAGGCCCAAGGAACAATCAACAATGTTCTATATAACTTCTTAAAGCGTCTAACTCTATGCAATGCAAGTGCTAACACAAAACCAACAAGCACTTGTCCCAAAAGAGAAAAGACTGTCCATTTAAGGGAGTTAAAGAAGGCATTGTAGAAATTAGGATCCGATAAAACTGCTTTGTAATTTGCTAATCCTACAAATTTATACCGCGGCATGATCAAATGTTTGTTTGTAAAGCTAAAATAGATGCTGGAGAAAAATGGGTAAACAAATAATAGTCCAACAATGATAATAGCAGGTAACACAAACACCCATCGAGTCAAATTTCTATTTTTGACCATATGCTTTTTTCCTCTCTAAAAACAGAGGCTACATTATTGTAGCCTCTGCTATTATTATTTAACATCAACTGCTACAGTTTCGAATAAATCATTCAATTGTTTTTCTGCATCCTTAGCAGCCTCCATTGGGTCTTTACCATTTGTAATAATATCTTGGAACATTTGTTCAATGATATGTTGGTTTGTTAACATTCCAGCTTGAACACTTGGACCATTTTCATATCCAATAGCTGTACCTTTTTCCGCTGCTTTTGTAATAACTTCTTCTGCATGTTGGAATTTCTTGCGGATGTCATTATCTTTATAGGCTGGATCATTACTAATTCCTTTGATGGCAGGCAACATTCCAACAGGAGTTGAATCTAAGAAGCTAATATAATCTTTCTTTTCATACAAAGATTCTAAGAATGCTTTCGCTACTTCTGGATGTTTTGAATTCTTCCAAACTACCAATGGAATATTAGAAGTTTCAATGCCATAATCTTTATCTGATTCTTTTACTTTTGGAATAGGATAAGCGTCAATCGCATCAATCAATTGAGGGCTATTTGCTTGAATACCACCTACATGGAATCCTGAGTTAAAGTCAAATGCTGTCTTTCCTTGATAGAACAAAGTAGCTTGTTGCAAGACATTAAAGTTCAATGAATCTTTCGGAGAAAATTCTTTGTACATCTTCACCCAATATTTAATTCCATCTTGAGCCAGTTTGCTTGTCAAGTTAGCTTTCAAATCTTTTGTCAACAGGCTACCACCGCCA
>OIZU01000868.1_pt1 | contig 20186 bp, 17 predicted proteins | sample 1588661 | NCBI WGS metagenome assembly OIZU01 (sample SAMN03283257) | human gut metagenome | biome: human-associated habitat; material: feces | host: Homo sapiens | place: USA | collected 2013 | reverse complement strand
TGCCGCATCAATATACATCTTTGCAGCTTCCAGTGCTGATACATTCAAAGCCTTTGCAGTGTCGTAGAAGTTAACACCCATCTCTGCAATTACATATGGTCTATTCATTTTTATATTCTCCTCATTCATTTGTCTCTTAATGATTCAAAATCAAGCTCATTACTCTTTTGCGACCATTACGAAGATCGTGACTAAGCAAAATATCTTGATAATGCTTTCGATCTTCTGCTGAAAGTTCCAGATACATTTTTAATGTTCCCTCAATAACAGAATCCGGCGGGTTTAATCCAATATAGGTAAAGCCATTCTCGTTACACACAAAACCATGCTTCTCTTCACGCTGATTCTGAGCCATAGCAACCGATGGAATCCCAAGAATCGCCAGCTCATAGCCAGTACGACCGCGAGAAGTAATTCCAATATCACAACTAGTCATGATTTCCGGCATATTGGAAACATCAAACTTCACTTCGATATGCTCCTGCTTGTTATATTTCAGAAGTGCATCAACATTCTTCTTGGCGCGCCCCAGAACAACCGTGAAATGATATTTTTTGTATTCGTCTTTTGAGATAATTTTCAAAAGTCGGTCAGAATAATTTTGCGGATCAGCACCACCGAAACTAACGAAAACATTTTTGACAGTATCTCTAATTTCAATAGGTTCGTAGAACATAAATGTCTTACCAGATATGTAATACTTCTCACCGGCATATACTTGTTTGAGATCTGTCTTTGAATACAGCGCATTGAATACGAGATCAGCCTTCAATATTCCTTCGCCATCATCCTCGAAATTGACAATCTTTGTATTCGGAAGTACTGAACGTAATCCAATCATGTAATCAATAGAGGTGGTTAAAATATCGTTTATAAACACCATGTACTGCTTTTCTTTACAAATTTGGAAAAGCTCTGCGATTCCATCTACCGGTATCAGGTTATGTGTTGTTTTACCAAACACTTCTTTATTTGTCTGGTTGCTGTCATAATAGATATCCGGCTTTACAAAGAACTCATCTGCCAGTTCCAACGCACGATAAATATGGCCGATACCACGTGTGTTGTTTCCGTTTACATAGATTGCAACTTTCTGCTCATCCAGAGTCGCTGCAACACTCCGCAAATCCGCAAAGGTATCTACATCCACAGATTCGTTGTCCGGGACTTCAAAAACGCTGACTTTTGCACCAATTCTTGTCTGCGGTGTAACAACAGATGCCTTAGATATCACAAATGCACCTGTTTCTATGTAGTGCGGAGGCAAATACTGTCGATTTAATCTTTTTGTATAATTAGGTACTATTTTTCCCCCTTTAATCTCCCAAGAAAGATGGGGTGAATTGATCACCGATATCAATGTATCTAAATCATTCTCGATTGCATGTGCTATTGCCTGATCCAGCGTTTTCACTTTCAATGTTGGTGATGTAGGTTGCATCGTAATAATATAGTCCCAATTAGTATCCCTTGGAACAGCATCGGCAATAACCGCATCTAATGTTATATCATCGCCACACAATTCCTCATTACGCCAGTGGCATTTTACTCCCATTTGCTGTGCAATAATGCGAACCTCCGGTGAATCCGTGGAAACAACTACATCAGTAATATGTGCAGAGTTAATTGCATTTTTAATGGCGTAGTAAATCAACGGATGGCCACCTACAATACGGATATTTTTATTCGGTATTCCTTTTGAACCTGCTCTTGCAGGAATTACAGCAACAATTTTCATATAAGTCGATTTTTTCAGTCATGCCATGCTCACACAAGTGATATTAAACTAATGTGGCCATGAACTGCCTTTCTTAAATAATTTATAATTACGATAATTGCGTTTAGGTCATCATTGCATCAATTGCTAATTCGGTTTAACGATTCCAATAATTCCAGTAATTGAATTTTAAAGAGTCGATTATCTATGTTCCCGTCTTGAGGTTTTAGATAGTCATTAATAAACTGACAGTACGCATCTTCATCTATCCTCAACCTACTTGTAACATTATTTACTGGTTCACTAATATCGCAAACTTGTGTATGTAGTAAACGTGCATACTTTTTTGTTCCGTTAATCATGCGTTTATTCGCCTTTATATCACTCCCTGTCACTAACAAAATCGGTTTCCAAAATATTGTAGCATAACAAATGCTAGTGGAAAACTGTGCAATCACAAATTCTGCATCACGGATCAACTCTGCCGTTTTAAAACGAAACTTCTCGTATTTATTCAATACATCGTTATGCAGGGTATAATCACCTCGCGGATGGGTTGCAATAACGACTTTTAAACCTGTTTCCTTTTCGATGGTTGTAAATAATCCTTCCAGTTCCGCATAGTACCGTACAGGATCCACGACATCTCCTATGCCAACGCCATCTGGATGGTAGGGCAGATACTGGTCTATGAATACGCAATACTTTTCTTGGATAAGACGTTCCTTGTCGACACGCACCTGTAAATACTTGTCATAGTCTAGTGAATGAATGTGCTTAATTTTCGTGTGTTTGTCTGTCACGCACAAGCGGATATATAAATCCCGATTCTCCATACCGCCGAGGATAACAAAATCCGCCGCTTTCATATGCCACAATTTGCGAGGTAACCGTGTAAAAACAGCGTTACTCAAACGGTGCAGAGAAAGATTCCGAAGTAGATCAAACCATCGGTTGGTTATCGTTTCTTCATCCGCTTCAACATTCGTATCCATTCTATACATATAACCATATTTTTGGTCGCGTTGAATTGCGGTATGTAAAAAAAGTGTGTCTAGATAGAAGTCTGTAATAATGATAAAAAATGCCTCAGCTCCGGCTTTCTTTACATAATCCTTATAGGCGCGTCTGGAATAAAATATCTCTCTTTTGGGTTCACTAATCACACCCGTGCGAACTATCTCATACGCGGCAGGATTGACAATAGGGGATGTATCAAGGATGTGAGTTTCATAGCCATTTTCTTCCAAATAGTCGATACAATATCTATGGTAATAGGATTCAAGTGGCGGTGTCACAAAGACAAAATAAATTCTTTTCATATATCCCAATTCCTCCTAATGGTATCTCAAAGTTCCATTTGCAACAGCAAGTGGTATTTTATCCTTCGTGGTGTTATTTTCATTCTGCTCTATTCCCTATAAAAAAGTATCCTTTCGTTCCGCCATTGACGGGATTAGAGCAAAATGCCAATACTTTATCCATTCTTTTTTCTCCTTAGCATCCTCTGTAAAGTTCCCTTAGATACACCGATGACTTTCGGATTGCAATAGATATATGCTCCAAGGCCCCCTGTGTAAACAACGCCTGCAAGCAGAATACGCAGAAGCTCATCCATAATCCCCATATCCGGAATCGGCAAAACACTGCAGAGCTGCAGCAAAACAAAGGACAAAACCGAGCACAAGAGGATGGGATGCAACTGCATACGAATGATAACACCTGTGGGGATCCCAAATCTTTTACATATATATACGACCATCACCGTGGTTGCAATCAGATTTGCACAAAAGTAATTCATTCCAATACCTACTGCACCCAATCCGTTTTTCCAGATAGCATTTGGCATTTGGAACAGGAAAATAAAAACGATTGTAAGCAACTGCCCCATAGTTGAAATGAACGCATAAGCTTTCGTCTTTTCCGTTGCCAACATATAGGAGCCGCCTATCTGCCCCCAAGCCTGATATATGGTGTAAAACATGACCACGATTACAACCAGTCCAATGTCGGCATAAGTCTCGCCAAACACCACCGGAAGAATCCACTTCGACATAAAAGAAATAAAAATGGCAAAATACGTCGTGGCCCAAATCATTAACCGAAGCGATTGTTCAAATCGATCTTTGAGAGCCCCCGGCTGGTCATGAATTACCGCAAACTCCCTTTTGGACAGTTCCGCATAGGGATTAAATACATACGAAAGCAGTAAATTTAGCTGCCAGGCTACACCAAAACATGCTTGCTCATTTACGCCCGCCCAATTCATGAGTGCCCAGTTCATCATAATAACAGTGAATTGCGAAACAAATGTTGCCGGAATGATAGGTGCACTAAAGGTCAGGTACTCTTTCCAATAATGGCGAATACCAAGGTCTTTTTTTACATATTTTTTATTCTGATTTGTAATCAGCACCCACAGCAAGATACACGCAAGAATCAGCGTAATCGAAATTTGAACGATATATAAATAGAGCAGATGCAATTTTCCCAGAAAATATCCAGCAACAACAAACACACTAATTAGAACTTTTAAAACAATTTGCCCAACTGCAGGAACCCTTGAAATGGCACAGGCATCATATATCAAGATGCAGTCTGTAAGTAACTTATTGACGATTGCTACCTCTAAGCCCAACAGAATCGTAAGCAGCGTCTGCCCTGCAAATGTATCCCGCAGCACGCCAACAGCATATAACAGCATAAGCAGCGCATTGATGGCAAGCGCTATCGTAATGTAGAACTTCAAATAGAAATTAACTAAGCCGATTTCGTCATTCCTCTTGGCATATTTTGCAACAAGTGCATTGGAAAAAGACAGGTTTCCGAGTGTAACAACCGCAGTAAATACATTAAGGTTGTAAGTATAAAAACCGTACTCCTCTACACTGAAGGCCCGCGGTAGAAGCATTTGCACGATCATATTGATCACCACGATCAGCACAGAGCTCAGCATTTTTATGATATACCTGTATTTGAAATCATCCTGTTTCATAATCATCGTTTATGATATCCCTAAATATCAGTCTACCACAATACTCCTTACCGTTCAATTTACCTTGCATATTGGTCGGCAGCACTATACTTCGCAATTACAAACCCCACTCATTTTGGACAAATACTGTCTTGTGCTCATCAAAGCCAAATCCTTCTCACTGATAATTAGTTTTTCTTTTCCTCCGATCAATTCAAAGGGCCACTGGATTCCAATGTCCGGATCGTCATACATAATACCCGAATCCCCCTCGCCGAAGAAAACCTCACTTGCCTTATAGCTGACAATGGAGTCATCAATTACCAAATAGCCATGGCCAAAATACTCCGGCACATACAGCATCTCGGTGTTGTCTCCCGTCAAATGGAACCCCCGCCACTGACCAAAGGTAGGAGAATCCGGACGGAGGTCTACAATGACATCATATACATGACCGCTGATGCAGCGCACCAGCTTTGCCTGCTGCTTGAACAATTGAAAATGAGTGGCACGGATCACACCTCGTTTGGAAATGGTATAAAACACTTCTTTCAGTTCGTGGCTGATCCCGTTGGCTTTGAACATCTCCAAATTGTAGTCCTTGATCAGACCCCCGCGATCGTCCGTTGCATAGAAAGGCTTGATATGATAAGCACCTTTCAAATCCAATTCTGTAAACTCAAATTTCTGAATCATTTCCCGTTTCTCTTTCCTCTCTCAAGATGCAGACACCGTTTCTTGGATTCTCTCTGTAAAAGATTTCGTCACATATTCACCAATATCCTGAACCAAAGCAGTTGTATCAAACATATCCCATGTATAAACAATCCCGTCATCCGGACGCTTTCCAATTTGGATAAGCACTTCCCGATCAGCGATCCGTCCAACCTCCAGCAGATACTCTTTCAGCACACGAGGCGCGCCGGAGCCAATATAGTACGTATTCCTGCTAGTGGCACGGTCTCCTAAGCGGTATACCGCTTCCAGTAAATCATCTACAAAAATAAAATCATAGGGCTGGCTTGCCGATCCAAAAAGCGCTTCCCGGCCACTCAGTATTTCACCCAGAGTATAGCTGATCAAATTACCGGTCTTGTTCTGTGCACCGTAAATGTTGGAAAACTGCATCCACACAAAGTCCAATCCTATGCTCTTACAATAGGTTTCCAGCATAAGATGCGTACAGTGTTTCGCCGCACCATACATCATTCCACCGCTGGTTTTCTCAAGATGCGGTAGACTGTTCACCGCCTGCTCTGCAATGGTTCCAGCACATAAGAATTTCCCACATCCAATATCCTTTGCAACCTTTGCGCACTTTAATGCCATTTGTGCGTTATTCAACTGGATGAACGGATCCGCTTTCGTTACTCCATTGACCCCTTGCCAAGCCAAATGATAAAATACATCATAACCATCTTCTACAGACAGGGCAGCTATCAGTCTTTCGGTATTATCAAGGCTCATCTGTATTTTGGTAAGATACTCACTCTCCGGTAAGATGCTGTTTTCAAATGCAACGTCAATTGCAACGACATTCACCTTTTTCCCAATCAGTTTCGTTACAAGAGATCTGCCGATAAAACCGTTTGCTCCGGTGATAATGACCTTTTGCATACAATATTCCTCCATTTAGGATAGAAACTCCGCGATTTGCTTATCCATGCAGGCACAGATATCGCCGTCTGCTCTCCAGCATTTCGTCCACTCCACCACCATCTCAATAGCTGTATCCAGATTCCAGCGGGGTTTCCACCCAAAGGTCGCCTTCAGCTTGGAGCAGTCCAGCTTCAAGAAATTCGCCTCGTGGGGACCGCCATCGAAACGGTTAATCCACTTAATACCTTCCCCCCATTTACTGACGAATAGATCCACCAATGCGCCGGTCTGGAAGCAGTCCACATCGTCAGGGCCCACATTGTAGTAACCCGCGTATTGGAAATTCTCGCACTGCTTAGCTGCGATCATCAAATAGGCATACAGTGGTTCCAACACATGCTGATAGGGACGGGTGGAGAATGGATTGCGGACAATGATATCTTCACCTTTCATGGCTGCCCGGATACAGTCAGGGATGATACGGTCATTGGCAAAATCTCCGCCACCAATAACATTGCCGGCTCTTGCAGTAGAGATAGCCACCCGGTTATCGGTAAAGAAGCTGTTTTTATAGCTATGGGTCACAAGCTCTGAACAAGACTTGGAATTAGAATAGGGATCGTATCCATCCAGTTCTTCATTTTCACGATAGCCCCAAGCCCACTCCTTGTTGAGATAGACCTTATCTGTGGTCACATTGAGGAAGGATCTGACACAGGTACTCTGCCGGACACATTCCAAAATATTCACCGTGCCCATCACATTGGTCTCATAGGTATACACAGGGGCTTTATAGCTATCACGCACAATGGGTTGTGCAGCAAGATGCAGCACAATCTCCGGTTGCGCCTCATCAAATGCCGCTTTCAGTACCGGTAGATCCCGAACATCACCGATCACAGAGTGAATATCTCTTGCGATATCCGCCACCTCAAACAGTGAAGGCGCTGTTTGAGGATTTAGGGAATAGCCGGTCACCTTAGCACCAGCATTCACCAGCATCTTGCAAAGCCAGCTTCCTTTAAAACCAGTGTGTCCAGTCACAAATATCTTCTTCCCTTTATAAAAGGATATATCGAACATAATCAATCCTCCCAGAGCTTCCAAGGCGCTTGTCCGCTGTTCCAAAGCTTCTCCAGCTTCTGCTTTTCACGCAAAGTGTCCATGCACTGCCAAAAGCCCTTGTGGGTATAATACTTCAGTTGATGCTCCTGCACCAATCGATTCAGCGGCGCCTGCTCAAAGACTGTGCTGTCCCCCTCGATATAGTCAAAGATCTCCGGCTGGAACACCATGAAACCGATATTTATCAAGTCTCCGTCCAAGTCAGACTTTTCTCTAAACGCATTGACATAGCCATCTTTCCCAACATCAAGTACGCCCTTGTTTTGGCCAAAATTGTACACCGAAATGGTTCCGATACAGCCATGAGACCGATGATATGCCATGAGCTCCTTGATATTGATATCCCCCACCGCATCTCCGTAGGTCATCATAAACGGCTCATTGCCCACATAATCTTTAATTCGCTTAATACGTCCACCGGTCATGGTATTCAAGCCCGTATCGATCACTGATACCTTCCATGGCTCAACATGCTTGTTGTGCACAATCATCTCATTACCGTTGGTAAAATCAAAGGTAACATCCGATGTATGCAGAAAATAGTCTGCAAACCACTCCTTGATCACATGCTGCTTGTATCCGGCACAAATAATAAACTCGTTTATGCCATAACAGGAGTATTCCTTCATAATATGCCATAGGATCGGCATACCTCCGATCTCCAGCATGGGCTTCGGCTTAAATGCTGACTCTTCAGAAATTCTGGTACCAAATCCACCGGCTAAAATGACAACTTTCATCTTTGTACCTCTCTATTACAGTTTCAACAAGTGCAGAATGACTCCAGCATATGACTTCCAATAACTCCAGTCACACTGTATTGCTTTTTTATACATTTGCAGTGCATCTTTTCTATTTTTTGACGTCGAAAGCTCTCTACCACATCCACAATAAATGACTGCAAAAATATGTCGCTTCTTTTTTTGTATGAAAGAAACTTCTTCGACTTTTTTTTTCATCAAATAATCAAAGTGTTTCTCCAACATAGCAATAACAGCCTCAGCATGAGCAATATGCTTAGCAGAAACACTATCCTCCCGAACAGTCCATACACCCAAAGGTTCCTCAATCATATGACAAACCGCTCCTGCCCGGGCCAGTCTAAGCCAACAATCGTAATCCTCCTGACCGGAGACAAGGCTGATATCAAACCCACCAATGTTTTTCAGCAGCTTGCTCTTAATTACCATAGCAGATGTTGAGAAGCAATTCCCTTGAAACAGCAAATCTTCATAAGCATCGTTATTGTCTATTTGTCTGTATTCACCAATAGTACATGTATTTCCTTTAATGTGTTTTTCCCAATGGCAAAACACATCGCTCTCTGGATTTTCACTAATATATTCTTTAACTGTATGGAGTTTTTCCGGACACCAATAATCATCTGCATCTAAAAAACAAACATATTCTCCCGTAGTCAGAGAAATTCCTGTATTTCTGCCACCACTGATTCCCCTGTTGGGCTCCACGCGATGCAATTGAATATTCATATCCGGATTATCCTTGACGAATTGTTTAATGATGCTATTCGAGTGATCGGTTGAACCATTATCAACAACAATATATTCATAATCTTTTTCCGTTTGGTCTCTCACTGAAGTGAGTGCTTTTTTGATAAAGGCTTCTGCATTATACACAGATGTTACAACTGAAAAAAGAGGCATATTACATACTCCTTGCTGTTAATCAAATAGTTCTCTCAATGTAACAATGTCAATTCGATTTGCATTTCTTTCTTCTACGAGAAAATCACATAGCTTCACAAACCTATTGTAATCCCATGTCCACATACTGTTATAATTCGCTTCGCCGTCTTTCAGAATACTGTGTAGCATTAAAACACAGTCACGCTGCTCCCGTTCCGCCATATTGATTAAGGCAATCACCTGCTTTACAGTATCGGGATGTAATACAGGAACAGAGTATACAACCTTCTCCTTTCCCACGTACTGAAGCGAAGATTTAATCGGTAATGTATACAGAAATGTATTATGGGTCATTCTTGCAATTTTTGAGATAATCCTCTGAAGATAATTGAACTGATTTTTTAATGCAATACGCACATATTTGACGTTGAGGTGAGTAAGCGTAACTTCCCACTCCCGAATCTGCTTGGAGGACATAACCGAATGCGGGCTGGCAATACCAACTCCGTGGGCACGCCATGATTCTCCTAACCATTGCTCCAGCATGTCAAGGCCTTTTTCCCAATCCTCCAGCGTATTCAAATGCTCATGACCATGACCTACAATTTCAAATTGGCCTGTTGCATACAGTGCTTTCACTTTATCCTGTGTCAACGCTGCATTATTTTCAGGTCTGTTGGCCTTTTGTATGCTACCATCCACATAACCGGTAGTTATACTAAACGCAGCCGTTAAATTACGCGGTTGAAGGACTTCAGTTGCAACTCTGTAGTTGTCCTTTCTTCCATCGTCAAATGTGAGAACGATTTTTGGTTTATATTTTTCAATCCTCTTATTATCCATTCACTTTTTCCTCAAACAAGTGATTTTATGGCGGATCCGTCTTCTCCAATATTTTAACATCAAAAAGAAACAAAAGAAAACATAGAAGCCTACGGATACATATTTTTCATCTCTCAGTTCTCGCAGGTTCTTCATTTCCCCCTGATGCATTCCCTGAAGATTGGAGGTCAGCCCCTTCTCCCCATGAAAACTTTTTCCCAAATCAATGTCCACCAGTTTTTCCGGGAGATAATAGTAGTTACAATGCACAACGAAACGCATATAATAGTTCATATCCTCGCAATATGACTGTGTTTCATCAAAATAACCCACTGTTTTTACTGCATCCCGCCGAAAGAGCACCGACGGTGTCACTGGAAAAAAACTCCAGAACAAATCGTATAGATCGGCCTTGTATAGCTCACGAATCACTTTTCCCTTACGCACGAAAGGTTTGTTTAAATGCCCGGTACCCAAAAAGACAATTTCCGGATGATTCTTGACCGCTTCAATCTGCTTTTCCAGTTTGTCACTATGCCATGCATCATCAGAGTCTAATAAGGCAACCCATTTGGAGGTAGACAATCGAATGCCATGATTGCGGGCTGACGATACACCAGCATTTTTCTGCTTGATATAAGTAACGGGAAGTTCCGGGTTGCTTTGCATGTAAGCCGCAACACATTGTTCTGAGCTATCTGTCGATCCGTCATCAATAACAAATATTTCCTTTATATATGTGATATATGTCTGATTCTTTACTGAGTCTAACGTGTCTATAATCGTTCTTTCCGCATTATACATCGGAATCACAACTGAAACACTTTCTTCTTTCATATATATAACCATTCCTTTCCTCTGCGCTGAAAGACACTAAAGGGGATGAAACCCAGAAGCTCTCTAACTCAGCAAGCTAAAATTTGTTAGAATATGCTTGGGAAAGCAGACACACGACACTGCATGTGGAGGTAAATAGGTTCAAGCATACGTTAGACTGTATATATGTGTGCCGGATGCTCTTTCAAACACCAATAAATAGGGCTTCGAACCCTGTAACCTTATCTTTGGAGAGACGGATTACTTCAATTTCTCAACAAGCGTCTAGTCCCTACCTGCTCCCCCAAATACTGTTTTGAGGAAATGTGTTATACTTAAAATCGTTTACTGTGTCTGCTTTGGGATGGATGTTCACAAGTCCTTTGTCGTTGCCTGTATCGCTTCTACCAATAAACAGGGAATGACGGCCTACAATCACAAACGGTTTTCTACCTTTACTGGGGATTTACGCCACTGTACAATTTGGTTGGCTGAGAATGACTGCAAAGATGTGTGCATGGATTTCACATGGAAGTATTAGATTCCCATCTACAACATTTTGGAACGCACCTGCACCATTGTCTTCACTCACCCTAAATATGCGAAAGCGATTCGAGATAAGAAAACCGCTAAAAGCGACGCCAAGTGGATTGCCGACATCTTCAAACACGACCTTGTTGCAAGGAGTTTTATCTCTCCGGCAGATATCCGCCAACTTCGGGATCTGTTTCGTTATCGTTGAAAACTTACCGGTTTTACCACTGGTGAGAAGAACCGAGCGCAAAACCGTCTGACCATCTCCAACTTCAAACGGGACGATGTATTCTCAGATGTATTCGACAAAGCAGCCTCCGCAATAACCACACGGATTCTCGAGAATCCGACCGAGAAGATTATGGATATTTCCGGCTTTCGTACCAAGGGAATGAAAGCGACCACTGAAGAAATTCTTGCTGCTGTGGACGGAGAAATGTGTGAAGAACAGGCCGAAAAGCTCTGCATCATCCGTTCACACATGGACGGCCTTGAATTTTACAAGCTTAATCTAGAATCGCTATAATTCTGACAACTGCTGAGAAATACCTTCCTCAACCGGGTCTTGTTATGACGGCTCCGGGTATCCAATCCTTGCCGCTATCGGCATCATTTCTGTGATCAAAGTGGATATATCCGTATTCCACCCTCGAAGCATCTCTACTTCTGGGCGGGTCTTACGCCCTAGAACAACGAGAACACCGGGAAGAAGAAAACCACCAGAATCAGTCGGGCTGGAGCCTACATCAAACCATTGCTTGTTCAGTGTGTTCTTTCCGTCATAAAAAGCTAAGAAGTTCCCGAAAATCCCAACCGCTATCTCGCCTTAAGGAAGCGCCGAGGTCACAAAAAGCCATTATTACCATTGCAAGAATACTCCTAACAGCTATCCACAACATACTCAAAAAGAATGAAACATACAGTCTTGAGCTTTACCGTAAGGGCCACCTGCCACCTACTCATAGATTTCTGTGGAGGAAGCCGCTTTCATCCTCCAGCGACAGGGATTATCTGATAACAGCTCCGCCAATCGCTTAAATCTCAATCACAATTTCGATTTTAGCCCAATTTTAGGTGGCTTGGTTTTGTGCGCTCTTTTTTGAAATAACACTTAAATCACAATGTTTCAACCTTCCTCCCACCATCAGTCAAGCCAACATGTTTTTTCCATACCTATCGCCACACGATTCGTCTCCCTGTCTTTCCCTTAAATGGAACAAGTAGAACAATGGCAAACAGAAAAAAGCGAAAGCCGGTCAAATTGTCATGTAATATACAGCAGCAAATCAGATAAGGATAAATATAGGGTATCATCTCTTTACAAGTAACATGATCAACAATTCTAGATAGTACTAGTAAATATATACCACCAAAGCAGATGGAATAATACAGCAGAATGCCATGGAACGAATTATGTGGGCCAACATTTGGCATCAATATATCATATTTGTCCAAATATGGTTCATATAAGCTGATCATATCCAATCCTTTAAAGAAAAAGTTTTCTTTGATCATGATCTCATTGGCCATTTTCATCGTGGTAAATCTCTCCATGTTTGCCTGATCAAACGCCGCTCCATGCCCCTCTATAACCGCAAAATACTGTGACAGCACGTCAACCCAAAAGTAAGCAAGCAGCGTAATTGCTATAAACAGATAAAGGATAATGAGTATGGTCTTCCCAAATAACTTACACTGTAGGACCTGCGCAACAAAACCTTTCAGAAAATAGAACAGTATAAACAGAGCGAGAAATAGGAACCATGTTCTTGCGGGCAATACCGCAGACGCGATTATTGCCAGTATTGCAGAAGTGCAGCAATATCCTCTTTTCATGCCCAGTGTAAAGGCAAAAATAGCAAACATGGAAAAATCCACATAATTCCAGTCAAAAGGGAAAATTCCTGTCTTCGCATAGTATAGTGAATAGAAGATTACATATAGTTGAATCAAAAAGCAGAGGACATCAAATAATCTGTAATCCCGATAAGTCGGTTCATATTTTGATAATAGATATGAAGCAATGATGGTACAGAACATGACCAAAGAGTTCTTAACATTTAACATAGCATTGGAAGCCACCATGTTCACGACATAGATAAGGTAAAAGACAAGCATCAAGCCAAAAATAATACATTCGGATGAATTAAGCTTGACCTTTCTTAACAACAGGCAAAGCGCCACGACGAGCAAAGAATCAAAAATCAACACATAGCCCATGCTGTAATACAGCGGCGTTACCAACAGAAGTGCGATTGAAATAAGCCAGATACTATATATATTAAAGTCATATTGTTTGCCCAAACTCATCGTCCCACTCCTACAAGTATTATTGTCCAGTCTATCTGGTCTTTAGTATTAATCTATCACTTATCAAAATCAGTCGCACACCAGTCTATCTCCATTTAAGAAACTCACCCATATGCCGATATTTTTTCGGTTTCATACCGTCTTTGAATTTGGCAATCTTTTCAGTATAAATAGGCTCTATGCCCCCCAGATCCAAATACGATAGACCCTCCTGTAAAAAGGTTTCTGCTGCGGTATATAGAAGCAGATTATTCAAGCATAGAGCGCGGCCCTCAACACTATTCCAGCCAATGTAATAAGTAGCAGTGTTGATATGCTGATAAAATATATCAAATGCCATGATATTGTTACTTTCATCCGTGACATAAAATACTCTCACCGGAACATCCTCCAGTGTAAACATTGTCCTGATCAGGTGATCCTCAACGCCATCAAATCGCTTGCTCTCCTGATCTTGCTGATAAATCTCTAGCATTTCTTCATAGCGCTCACTGTCTGTCCGCACGGTAAGATTACATTTGAGCGCTTTCTTCAGCTGATTTCTCCATTTGCTGTCCAAGGTGCTCATCAATTCCTCTTTTGTTTTTTTCAGGCTCACAATGCCGGAAGGAAAACCAAGCCTGTTCCAGTTGAGCCAGCCGTGCTGCACCATAAACGCATAGTTTTCCACATTCATAAAGCTAAAAGGTACATAGAAAAACAGTACACATCTAAAGTCGCTTTTCCGGATCATTTCTATCGCAGTTACTTCGTTTTCTATCGTCTGCTTTCCATCAATAAACAATGGGCCATGGTTGACTCTGGCCGCAATTTTCCATGTGCCAATTGCCTTAAATAGCACCTGTACTGCACCGATATTCACGTTGTTTTCCGTTATGATGTATCGATTGACACGCCAATGCTGCGCCTTGTTTTTCGCCTCAGCATAAGTCCAATCCTGTGTAACGTTAGTAAATCGGCACTGACGCAAAACAGTCTCCCAATCTTTTTTATCCTCAGCACCGTCTTGTAAGTGCCTAACCCCCATGCCCTCCAAGCTGTTTTTCTTTCCAGTCGATATTTTTTTTGCAAGCTCCGTGATAGAAAGTGTCTGCGGAACGGGAATGACGATTAAATTTTTAGACAACTCCAACGTTTCCGATGATAATTTTTCTGAACAGCCCTCCGAAGACAAGGAAGGCCAAAAAGATACGTCAAGGCCGATGCGCTTGATTCGCTCAATAGTCTCCTTCGGATCTGCCACATTTTTCAAGGAATATACAGCAAAAAATGGGCACTCATTCTGTTCTGTAGTCAGCATCACAACATCAGGATCAATTTCTGCTATGATAGCATCCACAAAGGCCCTATTTTCTTTTCTATCGTAGGAAATCTTTTTCAATTCTTCATAACTATATCCGTTAACCGTTTTCTGAGACCACGAAGATATCTTTTCTTGCGTTTCTCTCTTGCTTTTCTTTTCCAGTATATGCGGCTCGTAATTAAGCTCTATTTTTCGAGAAATCTTAAAAACCTTTTGGGTCGTTTTTTTCAATTTCCACACCAATGTTTTGACAGTATTCTTCTCGCATCCAGTCAATTTTCTCTTCAGTAATTCAACAATCTGCGATACCGTCACATTGTTTTCGTTATACTTAATAATTCCGCCATCAAAAATTGGCAAAAGTTTATGGGGACTAAACAGTGAAAAATCACCTTTTTTGCCTATCTTCCCATAGTCGTACAGTACATGAGCACAGTCTTCAATTAGAATTGCTTCGTTTTTGTCACAAAAAGACCTTGCTTTACTTATGTCAAGGCATTCTCCAAAAAAATGCACGTGGATAAACATATCAATAGGAGATTCAATTTCTTTGATTGTATTCCAATCAGGTTCGAAGGTGTTAGTAACTGGATAGCCCACCAGATGTAGCCCATCTATCATAAAATCTGCAATTGTTTCAGCACAAAAAAACTCTGGCAACCAAAGATAAACCTCTCTCTTGTTTTTCACTATTTGATATGATTCAAAAATCAACCGCATAGAGACACTTGTTCTGGATGACCAAAGCACATTTCTCCAATATCCATCTTGCTTTGGCCTGTTAATCCCGAATAGTTGTTTCCATGTAGGTGTAAGTGCGCTGCAAATTTTCTTTCTATTAATCTTAAAATCAGGCGTATTATATGTTTTCCCCATCGGATATCTCCTCATATTCTTCCGACAATGTTTTTATATCAACACACGAAAGACCTAGTGATTCAAAATAATATGACTAAATAGACATTGTTTCGATTGCACTTACATGCTTTTCCATTTTCGCATATACTTCAAAAATGAACTGATCATTATTTTAGATGTTTTTCCGCTCTTATTTTCACGTTTCCACTCATGCTCTACAGAAATTTGCGGAACGAACATCGCTTTACCAAATTGTTTTACCCTTCTCGTCAAGTCAAAATCTTCAAAATACATAAAGAAGAGCTCATCAAAGCCTTTGCATTTTTTGAGCGCATCCATCCTAAAAAACATAAAGCAACCCGTGCATACATCAACCTCGACGGGTTCTGAAATCACTTCATTTGCACGAGTATACTCGCTTCTCCATTTCCTGAATATCTCTCCATGTTCTTCCAGTTTTCCAGCTAAAACATACTTAAAACTAGGATGCCTTTTAGGCAAAAATTGCTCACTACCATCACTATTAAGAATCTTCGGCGAAAGGAGTACGACATCTTTATGTTCTTCCATATAGTCATACATTTTTCTTAACACATCATTTTGAAATTTTATATCTGGATTAATAACCACATGATAATCCGAGTCGACCATATTAATCGCAATATTGTGACCTCCACCATATCCCAGATTTTTTTCAGATGGTAGCACAACAACATTAGGGTAGTTTTGTCTTATATACGAAACCGTATCATCAGTAGAAGCATTATCAACCACATAGACCGTCAAATCCACTGACACGCTGCTCATAAGTGATTCTAAGACACCAGTAATCTCGTTTCTACTATTGTATGTTACAACGCTAGCTGTTATTTTCATTATCTTTCTACCCTCTCAATACTCTCCATTAACCCACAAACTCTGTAATTCTCTTTATACTCACTAATCCTCATGTCGTAGCTCATGCTACCGAAAGCCTTATCCACAAGACCCGTAACCTTACTTAGTATCTTCAATGCCCAAGCAAAGCCTTTAACAGCCAAGACTTTTTTCTTGTGAACCTCGGCAATCATTTTCACCAACTCTGCAGTATTGGTATACTCGCCGTTCTGTGGACAGAAAACGCCATGTTCCTCGTTCTCAACCATCAAGCGAACAAACTCACATAGGTTTTCAACATACAGCATGGAGCGTTCATTTTTTACATAGGGAAAAATAGGCAGCTTTGTTGCAAATTTACTAAGTACAGTATAATTCCCCTTACAACCTTTACCATATATCATCGGTGGTCGAAGCACTACTACATTGAAACCTTCACCCTGCAACGGCAATATAGCATTTTCCGCTTGCAATTTGCTGTCACCATAAAAGTTGGCTGGAGATGGCATAGTAGCTTTCGTAATCACTTTGGATTTACCGATCGGGGCACTGTCACCATAAACAATCGCGCTGCTCATAAAAATGAACTGCTTTACACCATCTGCTTTCGCCTTTTTCGCAGTTTCAAATGTAAGATCTCTATTGATTTTATAGTAAAATTCTTTGCGCTCTTCCGACACATGACCTGTATCCGAGTGCGCAATCCCCGCCACGTGGAACACTGTGTCATATCCCGAGAAGTCTTTCTCCCGCCAGGTACCGTCGATCATATCGACAGTATCTACCTGATACTTTTCCGGCCACTGGGCCATGTACTTCTCAAAAGAAGTCCCAATATAGCTGTTCGCACCGGTAATCAATATCTTTTTCATTCCGAAACCTCTTGCTCCTGAACCGACTTTTTCATTTCGCCGGTTCCGCCTTCCACTACGCCGTCGCTCTTTAAAACCTTGCCGATCGTTCCAAAGAAGCATTTGCAGTCAAAAAGGAAGGACTGTTTCTCCACGTATTCACCATCAAGCTTCGCTTTGATCGGAATTTCAAGTTCATCGCGGCCATTGATCTGCGCCCAGCCTGTAAGGCCAGGCTTAACACCATTTACACCGTATTTGTCTCGCTCGGCAATCAAATCATCCTGATTCCAAAGCGCAGGGCGCGGGCCAATGATGCTCATATCCCCTTTGAGGATATTGAAAAGCTGCGGCAGTTCATCCAGACTCAGTTTTCGAAGCGTTTTTCCGCACTTCAACAAATACTGTTCGGGATTCTCCAGCTGGTGCGTCGGAACATCGTGCGGTGTCGACATTTTCATAGAGCGGAATTTTAAAAGCATGAAGTATTTCTTGTTCTTCCCGATGCGCTTCTGCCTAAACAGCGCCGGTCCTGGATCTTCGTGCTTGATGGCCGCAGCTATAATCAGCATTGGAATACCCAGCACAATGATCCCGATAAAGGACAGCACGATGTCTATAAGGCGTTTGAAAAAATGTGTATACATGATTGCAATCCACTCTCTCAATCTCACAAACTATTTGCCGGTATGCCGACGATTTTACGACGCACTCTCTTTTCTCTTATACGTCGGTACGATCTCCGCCACAATATCCTTCATGTTGTCCGCTTCGGTCTTGTAGGCCGCTTCCAACCGCTTGAGCTGTTCCTTGAACTTCTCGTCGTCCATTTCGATCGGCTTGCCGATATGGATCAGCTTGTTCTCCGTATCCTGCAATCCTTCTTCTTCCATCAAAAGCTCCTCATAGAGCTTTTCGCCGGGGCGCAGGCCGGTATAAACAACCGCGATGTCGACATCCGGCTCAAAACCGGACAGGCGGATCAGGTCGCGGGCCATTGAATCGATCTTCACCGGCTCGCCCATATCAAGCACAAAGATCTCGCCGCCCTTCGCGTAATAGCCCGCCTGCAAAACGAGCGAAACTGCCTCGGGGATCGTCATAAAGAAGCGCGTTATATCCGGGTGCGTGACCGTCACGGGTCCGCCCTGCGCAATCTGCTTTTCAAACAACGGAATCACACTGCCGTTGCTGCCAAGCACATTGCCGAAGCGGACTGCGACAAACTCCGTATCCGATTCGCGGTTCATCATCTGCACGACCATCTCGCACAGACGCTTGGAAGCGCCCATGATATTGGTCGGATTGACCGCCTTATCCGTAGAGATCAGAACAAATTTCTTCACGCCATACTTGACAGCAGCCTGCGCCATCTTATATGTACCGAACACATTGTTCTTGATCGCCTCGTTCGGGCTGTCCTCCATCAGGGGCACGTGCTTGTGCGCCGCCGCATGGAACACGATTTCAGGCCGGTACTTGCCGAGTACCACATCGAGGCGCGCCGTATTGCGCACCGAACCGATCAAAACGACAAGGTCCAACGCCGGATATTTCCGCTTGAGCTCCATCTGGATGTCATACGCATTGTTTTCATAAATATCAAAAATCAGAAGCTGCTTCGGATTGCTCTTCGCAATCTGCCGGCACAGCTCGCTGCCGATCGATCCGCCGCCGCCCGTCACCATGATGACCTTGCCGGAAATATACTTGCGGATCTCGTCGATGTTGATGCGGATCGGCTCCCGGCCGAGCAGGTCCTGAATCTCCACCTTCTTCAGCTTGCTGACACTGACGTCTTCGTTGATCAGCTGGTACATACCCGGAATTGTCTGCACCTCGCACTTCGTCGTGCTGCAGATCTGGAGGATCTCCTTTCGAACCTTCGCGCTGCCACTCGGGATCGCATAGATGATTTTGTTGACATCATACTTCTTGACCATTTCCGGAATGTCATACCGGTTGCCGACAATGCGCACGCCGCTAAGCATTTTCCGGAACTTCGAAGAGTTGTCGTCGATCAGGCAGACGACACGGCCCGAAAGGAACTGGCTGTGCGCAAATTCGCGGATCAGCATTCTGCCCGCTTCGCCGGCGCCGATGATCATGATCCGGTCGATCTTCTGCTCGCCCGTGCCGCGCTCAAAGACCACCTTCATCCGGCGGATAAAGCGGTACGAAAACCGCAGCGCTGTCGTGCTCAGGAAACTCAGCAGAAAGCCGATAAAATAGTAGCTGCGCGGCATGTGGATGTCAAAAATATGGATACAGAAAAAGCCGATGACAAAGAGGCACGCGTGTGCCAAAATCATCCTAAAAAGTTCGTTTTCACTGACAAAGCTCCACACGCTGTTGTAGAGCTGGAACACCGCAAAAACCAAAACGGAAATCGCACACCAGATGAGGATCGTATTCTGCCAGCACAGAAAGTAATTGCGCGGAATTCCGCTGAAGCTCAGCTCAAAACGAAACCACAGCGACAGAAAAAACGAACAGGCGATGCAGACAAAGTCGAGAAAAATGATCAGCAAAATACGGCTGACCAGTTGTATATCCAAATGAAAGCTTTTTTTGCTGTTCATACCCCAAACCCTTTTTTACGACACAAAAAAAACAATTCGCATAAATTTTCAGTGTCTTAATTCTCAGACGATTATAGCATATCCGACAGGAAGATGCAACAGGTAAAACTCGCTAATCCCCCGCATGCAGGCGACTTGCCGGCACCACGCTGGCGGCACCGGCAAGTCGAGCC
>OIZU01000867.1_pt1 | contig 20199 bp, 17 predicted proteins | sample 1588661 | NCBI WGS metagenome assembly OIZU01 (sample SAMN03283257) | human gut metagenome | biome: human-associated habitat; material: feces | host: Homo sapiens | place: USA | collected 2013 | reverse complement strand
GCTATCCATGGTGAACGTGTTTATGACGATGAGGAAGAAGATTGAGAATTTATATCAAAGGTGATTACACCAAAGAAATTCCGTTTGATTATTTAGAACTAGCGAAGAGAATGTGGTTTGATACTAAAGATGGTAAGCGAGTAGATTTTTCTTATTTTGGAAATACTCGCCCATTTAAAACAGACCCAACTATTCACTTAAAATTAAATAAGTGGATGCATGATAATAGATGGAGTAATGTTCAGATTAAGGAAGGGATAAAATATGATTTTTTATCCCATAAATATGAAGATATAGAGCTAGACTACGAAGATGCTATGATGTCGGACTTTCGTGAGAAAGGCGAATGTTTAAGAATCGCTTCTACCCACCTTGACCTTCTCACTGTTGATAAACGAGCTATGTATATTATGGCTATTGAAATTGCGACTGCTATTGATGGTCAGATTAGCGAAGATGATAAAGAGAGCTGGTTAAGTGTGGAGGAATTTAAAAATCGACATGAGGATATCCTTTCGATGAGTTATGAAGAGGCCAATGAGCTGAGTTTGGAAGAAATTCCCTTTATGGATGATGTGAGAGACCCGGTTTGGGCAGAAGATGACCGCAGAAATGAAGAATACATCCGAATCCATGGTGAAGTGGAGTTGGATGATGAGGAAGATTAAGAAATTCTATTTCAACCATAGAGCTCTCAATTACAGCTGGGGGCTTTTTGATTTCAAATTGACTTTTGCAAGCCTTTTCACTACAATAGAACTACAGAAAAGGAGGCGGACATGAACTATATTGAGTTTGCTGAAAATGAGCGTCTGTCCACGATTGTCCTTGGGATGATGCGGATCAGTCAGATGAGTGAAGACGAGGTGGAGGCCTTGGTAGAGGCAGCTTTGTCGATTGGGATCAACACTTTTGACTTAGCGGATATCTATGGCGATGGCCAGTGTGAGGTCCTGCTGGGTAAGGTTCTCAAGCGCCGTCCGGAACTTCGGGACCAGATGTGGATCCAGTCCAAGTGTGGGATTCGCAAAGACGGCTTTACCTATTTTGATTTTTCGAAGGACTATATTTTGGACTCTGTCGATGGCATCCTCGAGCGTCTCCAAATCGAGCGCTTAGATAGTCTCCTCCTTCACCGACCGGATGCCCTCATGGAGCCGGAAGAAGTGGCGGCAGCTTTTGATCACTTGGAGCAAGCGGGCAAGGTCCGTCATTTTGGGGTGTCCAATCAAAATCCTATGATGATAGAATTGCTCAAAACGGCTGTCAAACAACCACTCAAGGTCAACCAGTTGCAGTTGAGTGCCGCCTTTACACCAAGCTTTGAAGCTGGTTTTCATGTCAATATGGAAGGTCCAAAAGCAGCCGTGCGAGATGGCAGTGTCTTTGAGTATTGCCGCTTAACCGATACGGTGATTCAAGCATGGTCTGTCCTTCAGCATGGCTATTTCAAAGGGAACTTTGTGGGCAAGGAAGAGTTTGCAGCCCTCAATCATGTCCTCAATGACTTGGCGAAGAAATATCAGGTCACTCCGACAGCCATCGCCCTTGCTTGGGTCCTCCGCTATCCGGGTAAGATGCAGGCCGTCATCGGAACGACCAACCCCCAGCATGTCCTTGAAGCAGGGAAAGCAGCAACTGTTACCCTAACTCGCAAGGAATGGTACCAAATCTACTTGGCTGCAGGTAATGATTTGCCTTAGAATCTTGTTAGTAGACCAGCCCTCACTTGTATTAGTGGGCTGGTTTTTTTGTTTTATGGTTTTCAGATTTTTCTTGACGAGTATATCTCTGTTATGGTATTTTTTTAGGTAACAAGTGTTGCGCAACAGATGTTGCGTGAAAGGAGTCTTATGCCACCCAAGGTTAAATTTAGTAAAGAGGCTATCATTGGGACAGCTTTACAATTGGTGAGAGAAGAGGGCTTGGCTAGTTTGACGGCTCGAGCATTAGCGGAGCAACTGGGAGCCACGCCAAGGGTCATTTTTGGGCAATTTGCTAATATGTCTGAGTTACAAGCAGAAGTTATTGTTGCTGCGGAAATGGTAGTGGTGCAGTATATACGCAAGGCTTTAGAAGACGAGAAGCCTTTTCGGTCTGTCGGGGTTGCTTATATCCTTTTCGCCTCAAAAGAGCCCCAACTTTTTCAATTGCTTTTCCAAAATCCTAGCAAAGATCCGATTCGTCGCTTTCAAGAATTTCTTCCCATGAAGGATCATAGTTACCAATTGGTTCTGGATTCGATTGTCGCAGACTATCCTTTGACTCTAGAGGAGGCTAGTCGCTTGTACCAGCATCTATTTATCTACTCACACGGGATGGCCTCTATGGTTGCTTCTGGTATTTATCAGTTCAGTATGGAAGAAGTGATTGGATTACTGACAGAAGTTTGTCAATCTCTCATCAAAGAAATGGTAGGAAAGAAATGATTCAACTAGAAAATGTTCAAAAAAGCTATGGCCAAACCAAGGTTTTAAAAGGGATTGATTTGCAGATTCAAGACCAGGATGATGTGGTTATCCTAGGCCCTTCTGGATCTGGGAAATCAACTCTCTTAAATGTGCTGTCAGGATTAGAAAAGGTAGACGAGGGGCATATCCTCATTCAAGGACAAGATTTATCACAACTCACGGATGCTCAATTGACAGCCTTTAGACGTGAGAAGATTGCCTTTATTTTCCAGCAGTATTATCTATTGCCGAATCTAACGGTCAGACAAAATGTAAAGATGGGAGCTGACCTGGCAGACAATAATGATTTTTTGCAGATCATCGAGGATTTGGGACTTGGCGATAAGCTGGACAAATATCCGAGTGAATTGTCTGGTGGGGAACAGCAGAGAGTCTCCATTGCTCGTGCCTTGGCCAAAAAGCCAGAGATTCTCTTCTTAGATGAGCCGACGGGAGCTCTCGATGAAGAAACAGGGCGCAAGATTCTGGACTATATCTGGAAGTTAAAGGAAAAGCTGGGCTTCACCCTCATCATGGTGACGCACAACCAAAATATTGCGGATATGGCCAGAACCATCATTCGTGTCAATAGTGGCAAGATTACCGAAGTTGTGACCAATGATCAACCTCAGACTGCCTATGAGATTGGATGGTAAGCCATGTTTTCAGTAAAAGATATTCGAAAATTAGTTGTCGTCAGTATCATTGGAGCCTGTGCGGTCTTTGTGGCCAATCTCTTCTTGAATTTTTACCTGGATATCGAGCAGTTGGAGATTTCGAAAACCAATCCCATGATTCAGACCTACTATGATGCCCAGGTTTCGCTTTCTTGGATGGTGGCCATGGTCAGTGGGGTTGTCTTGTCCTTGACGTCGATCCTTCTCATGTGTTTTTATATCAAACAATTTGTCGATGACCACAAGGAACAATTAGGGATTTTAAAGGCTTTGGGCTATAGCAATGGCCAGTTGGCGAAACGATTTTGGGCTTTTGGACTTAGTTTTGGAGTTGGAGCACTTCTTGGATATTTCGCTTCTTTTCTTATGATGGGTCATTTTTATGACTTTCGAAATGAAAAGGGAATTCTTCCAGAAATTACCATTCATTTTCACTGGCAGCTCTTGCTTGCTTTGGTGATCCTGCCAACGACCTTTTTTATGCTTCTCGCGATTGGCTATGCTAGAAGACAATTACAAACGCCGGCCCTTCGCTTATTGAAAAAATCTCCAACACCGATTAAGATCAAAAGGAGAAAAAGTGCTCCTAAGAAAGAAAAATCCTTCCTAAAAGAGCTGTCTTCGTCGCTGATTTGGGGGAGAAAATCGATCCTGTTTTTTGTAGTCTTTGGCTCCATGTGTTTCGCGGCTATGGTTCAATTGTCTTTTGGCCTAAGGGACTACACAGATGACATCATCCAAACCATGATGATTATGATTGGCCTGATCCTTTCTTTCTCGATTCTCTTTTTGTCATTGGGGATTGTGGTTTCAGAAAGTCGCGAAACCTTGGCCTTGATGAAGGCTTTTGGCTACACCGATCGTGAATGCCAAAGTCATATTCTCGCTCCTTATCGTTTCTGGGCTTATCTAGGATTCATTCTTGGGACGGCTTATCAATATGGCATCATGGAAATTTTGATCGGTGTGATCAAAGACACGGTGCCTGAAAAGATTGAGCACAACTTTGACTGGAATGTGTGCTTTTGGACCTTGCTCGGTTTTGCGGTGATTTATGAAAGCCTCTTTTATCTATCTAACAGAAAACTCCAAAAACAAACCATCAAAGAAGTACTCTTAGCAGAATGATTTCGTTACAATTAATCAGAAAGAGTCTATTATTCTAAGGAGCAAAAGATAGTATTATGAAAAATTGATCTCTTCATTCTGTGAAGTTGCTAGTACTGTACTAGTAACTTCTTTTTGTGACCTTCATTTTTAAGTAGCTGAGAACATGTTGTAGAGTTTTAACAGTCGAATGTCTTCTTTGGATAGCTTAAGTTTTTGAGAAAAGTATTGAAATACTATTCTGTCCAGTCTTGAAAATGTTATTTTTACCACTAAAAACCTATTTTTTATAATGTATTTATCATACATTAAATGACATAAAACACTGTGTTTTGTGTCATTTTATTTTTGTAGTAAATTTTGAGAAATGAATACTTTTGGTATACGCACATTAGACTACGTTTTTAGCTGTTTTCGAGGTTGAATCTCTTATTTTTCTGTGCAATAATAATGGCATCAAAGATGTTATCTGAGTTATAAAAATGAGAGGAGACTTAATATGAAAACACTTGATGTAGAGTCAGTTAAAACTTTAATTCAGTCACGACTTAGCAAGAATGAGAAACTGTTATCGTGTTCACAAGCTCATGGAACTGAGTCAATCTATGTTGCCATTACTAAAGACACCTATTATTACAAGATTTTTCGTTTGAGTGGTCATCAAGCATTACAATCTTTTGGACAAGAGACTGTTTCTAACCGTCATAGTGACTTTTGGCTTAAGTCGTCTATCAGTGATTTGCTTTATAAAGAAGGAAACTGGTATTACTTTGATCAGAGTCAGTATCTGGCTTTGAGACTTCTTCAATCTTTACAGTCGGAGGGTGTCCATGTACGTCTCTATAAACCTAAAGATCCTCAATTTTACATTTTTGTGCCAGATTCGAAAAAGGGATCGGGTCTCAAGTACCAATTTAATCAGACTTATCAAAAGACCTTAAAGAAACTGTTAAGGGGTGGGCTCTTGGCATGTCATCAAAGGAAACTGGTATATTTGACAAAGGCAGCGTATGCTTACTTGGAAGTAATGCGAAAGGATAATGATTTTCAGAATGCATGGCAGCAGTTATCTAAAAGCGCCCATCTAGAGAAGTTACCAGAACACAATACCTATATTAGTCAGGTGACTTATCGTTTATCAAAGCAGGAGTTACATTATAAGCTCTCAGGTCAATCTATTGAGCCACCAAAAATTTATGGAGCAAATGCTCAACGCTCAATCTTTAAGCGACTTAGAAATCATTTAATTTATTCAATTAAAACATTTTTGAAAAAGAAAGTGGACCAAGTTTTATCCTGTTTGAAGCAAACTTTCTCTAGTAAGGTAAAACGTCTCGAGGCCCCCCAAGCAGTTAGCTTGGAACGAAAAAATCCTATTAATATTTTGTCAAAATCAAAGCTCAATAATGAGAGGGATAGTATCAAACAGGCATGGGAAGCTAATATTAATCATCGTTCAAATGAAAATATCAAAGGTTTAGTTTCAAGTGATACTTTGGACAAGTTAGCTCAATTTAGGCAGACACTTTCTGAGGGATAGAAAGGAGATATCATGTCAAATGATTTGACTAAAGGCTGGCGTGCACCGCCAGTAGGATAATAGATAAATAAACGTACATGTCGAGACTATGTGTCTCAAGCAATAAGAGGATTAGGAGTATATAAATGAGTTTTCAAATTGGTGGTGTCAGTTCAACAGGTAAAATTTTGTCATGGGGTGGCCATTCAGTAGCTATTAACAAGATTAATGCCGTCGATGTCGTTTGTGACAAGCGTGCATTTCCGAAAATTGCTCTTTTGGGAGTATTTCTGGGATTGATTTTCTTAGGAAAGGATCCGTTTTTGGGGCTTTTATTGCTTGGTATTTGTGGCTTCTGGCTTTACTGGTGGTCTAACCACATTTACCACAATTACTGTGTCCGTATGAAGACGAGCTCTTCACAACCGTTCTATATTAATTTTGGTGATAATGCGGTCATGGCCCGTCAGGTTTGTAGGGCGATTGTTGAGGAAATGTCGGTATTATAACCATTTGAAGACCACTATGAAGGTCTTTTTTCTTATGAAAATGCTAGATAAGAGACTAAATTCACTATCACAAGACTGAGACCAATCACAATCTTGTGATAGTTTACATGTTTTTAACATTGCCCCAAAATTCTTGAATTCTCTATTGTAAAAGCGTAAGATAGACACTGTTTTAATTCTAGTGCATTAAAACATGTCTTGAGAATCTTATCATCAGGTTCAAGGCAAAAGAATTTTATAAAAGAGGAGTCTCGAATGTCAGATAAACAAATGAAAACCCTTGGTTGGGTAGCAACCTTTATGTCAGTAATGATGTACGTATCTTACGTACCACAAATCATGGACAATCTGTCTGGTCATAAAGGAAACTTTATCCAACCTTTGGTAGCTGCAATCAACTGTAGCCTTTGGGTTTACTATGGTCTCTTTAAAAAAGAACGTGACCTTCCCCTTGCTGCTGCAAATGCGCCAGGTATCGTCTTTGGTTTAATTACAGCATTGACAGCTTTGTTCTAAAATAAGGCGAAATTTCTTTCTATATTATTTTTCTTAACGCAGAAAACGAGAGCAGAACTAGCGACAGTCAGAGATTGTCGTTCTAGTTTTACTCTCGTTTTATTTTTAGTTATTAAGAAGAGCTTTGATAGCATCTTCCATTTTTAGTGGATCAGTTTTGGAAGAAAAGCGTTCTACGACTTTACCTTCACGGTTAATCAGAAACTTAGCAAAGTTCCATTCAATTCTAGCCCCAAGGGGTCCGGATTTTTCTTGTTTAAGCCAATCAAAAAGTGGCTCTGCTTCCTTTCCATTGACCTTGATTTTGGCAAACCGTGGGAAGGTTGTATGGTAATTGAGGGTGCAAAAGCTATTTATTTCTTCAGCACTACCAGGTGCCTGTCCCATAAACTGATTACAAGGAAAATCAAGAATCTCGAATCCTTGGTCTTTGTATTTGTCATAAAGTTCCTGCAAGCCCTGATATTGTGGCGTCAAACCACATCCTGTTGCTGTATTGACGATTAAGACGATCTTGCCCTTATAGTCCTGGAGAGACACGGGTTGGTCAGCTTGATCTGAAACTGTAAAATCGTATAAGGATGTCATAGAAAATCTCCTTTTATTTGTTTGAGACTATTATAGCAAAGCTAGTCAGAGAAGTGATTCTCCAGGAAGACTAGAGACTAAATTATGTTTGTGATAGTAATTCTCTATCTTGGTGTTAAGAATTACTTATAGCTGATGGTAATAATACTATGTAGGGATATGTACTTAAAAGAAGTAACAATAGGATTTAACGTAATTTAGATTACTATATCATAAATTTTATTTATGGCTAGGAATAACATTTCTTTATTTTTCGGATGTGATAATCTCTGATAAGATAATGTCATTCAGTTTTGAAGCAACCAATGATAATAAGAGATTATAGTATTTTAGGTGAATTCATTGAGTTGTTGATTTTAGGATAAAAGAAAAGGAGTTTCTTATGTCAGAAAAAAGAGAGTTAGTTTTGAAAGCATTTCGTGGAGAAAGTGTTGATCGTGTCCCAGTAGGATTTTGGCATCATTTTACTACTGAAGACGAGTGGTTACATGGTTTTGAAAATCCAGAAATTATTGATAAAAATAAAGCTGGTCATAAAAAATTTATTGAAGAAGTCAAACCTGATTTTGTTAAATTGATGAGTGATGGTTTCTTCGCATACCCACAACCTGCTTTTAAAGATTTTAAGTCAATCAGTGATTTGCAAACGATTGAACCTTTAGGTGCAAATCATCCTTGGATTTCTGCACAAGTTGAACTTGTAAAAAGTTTGATTGCTGATTTTCCTGAAGATATTGTTGCAATTTACAATATCTTCGCTCCGGTTACTTATTTAAAATGGTTAGTTGGAAAAGTTTCAGGTGGCGATGATCTTATCGCAGATTACATTGTTGAAAACCGAAAAGCTTTGAAGCATGTTTTAGATGTTATTGGCGAAGACATTGCGAGTCTTAGTCAGAGGGTGATTGAAGAAGCAGGTGCTGATGGTATTTACCTAAGTGTTCAAAGTATTCAAGATGAGCGAGTTAGCGCTGAAATTTATAAAGAAATTATTGCTCCAAGTGAATTAAAGGTTTTAGAAGCAGCTAATGGAGCCAAAGGACATAATATTCTACATATTTGCGGATACGAAGGAGCCCGTAATAACATCGAACTCTTTAAAGATTATCCTGCTCAGGTAGTTAATTGGGCGGTCGGTCCTGAAGGAATTAGTTTGGCAAAAGGTCTTAACATTTTTAGAGGTCGCACAGTTCTTGGAGGATTTGAAAATGGAAAAGACGGTCTTCTATATACTGGAACTAAAAAAGTTATTCAAGAAAAGGTTAGGGAGATTATTGCTGATACTGGAACCTATGGGTTAATCATTGGTGCTGATTGCACGATTCCAAGTGATATTAACCATGAGCGTATTGAATGGGTACGTGAAGCAGCAATTTTGTAAGAAAAAGGAGAGATTAATATGAGTAAAAAGACATGGATTATTGGTGGAGCTGTTGTTGTAGCGCTTATTGGGGCTACAGTTATTGGACGTAGCTTAACAGGAGATAAAAAAGCAAAATCAGATTCTGGAAAGGTAACAACATTAAAAGTTGCCCATACTCAAAACTATGTTCCTTATGATTTTGTTGATAAGGATGGTAATTCTGATGGCTATGAGGTAGCTGTATTAAAGGAAATTGATAAAAAGCTTCCACAGTACAAATTTGAATATACTGGAACAAGTGATGATGATCTTTTGATTGGTTTAGAGTCAGGTAAATATGACATTGGTACTAAGGGTGCGTGGTACACAGATGAACGTGCTAAAAAATTTATTATTCCTAAAGATCCAATTGGAGCAAGTATTATTGGATTTACCATTCGTAAGGATGATAAAGATAAATATAAAAATATCTCTGATTTTGCAAAACAAAATGGTCGCTTGGTGCCAATCTCACCACAAAATGCTCAGTGGAATGTTATCAAAGACTACAACGATGAGCATAAAGATCAACCAATCGAGTTAACATCTGCGGAATCTTTCCAAGTTTCAGATGCCTATGCATGGGTTTTGGAAAATCGTTATGATGCTTACTTTGATATTAAATTATCTTTTGAAAAGGCTGTAACTGATAAAGATGGTGCGTATCATCAATATGCAGATAAATTGACTTGGTTCCCTTATAAAGGAATTCCAACCTATCCACTCTTCCATCGAGATAGTAAGAACGAAGAGTTTTCAAAAGAATATACTAAGGCTATCAAGGAACTAAAAGAAGACGGTACACTTGAAAAGTTATCTAAAAAATACTTTGGTGAGGATGTCTTCTCATACGTAGACAAATAAGTAAATTGTAACGTCGTAAAAGTATGATGTTTTGATAAGCTTCTGAAGTGAGTTTAGTTAGGAGAAAATATGGTCAATTATGACATTTCAAAAGTTTTTGGAGCATTACCTGAAGTCATAAAGGGCTTACCAATGACATTATTGGTTATCATATTAACGACTTTACTTGGGTCGTTATTAGGAGGATTAATTGCTTGGGCAAGCCTTTCCAAGGATAAAGCTTTGGAGAATTTAGCTAAGGGATATGTTTTTATCTTACGCTGTACCCCACCTATTGTGCTATTATTCTTGGTATTTTACGGAGTTCCAGAATTTCTTAATTGGTGGTTGGGATTAGATATTAATGATTGGTCCAAATTGATATTCGTTCTTGTGACCATGGTTCTCCTATTCTCAGCAATGATTTCAGAAGTATTTAAAGCAGCTTATCAAGCAATCCCTAAAGGACAATTAGAAGCTGGGCTTAGTATTGGGCTTACTTCTGAACAAACCTTTGTAAGAATTATTGCCCCTCAAGCATTTAAGGTTGCTTTACCAAATATTACAACAGCTATACTTAATCTTATGCGCGATGCAGCTTTGGCTTATACAATTGGTTTTATTGATGTTATGGGCAAAGGGAATCTTTTGATTAGTCGCCATTTAGGAAATTATTCTTTGGAGACTTATACAGCTGTTGCCCTTGTTTATTGGGGAATAGCGTTAATTCTATCGTTGATTTCTAGGATAACAGAACAACAATTGAGTGTAAAAGAGAGGTAAAAAATGAATATTACTTTTATTATAGATACCTTTATCAAGGCTTTATATGGTGTTCCGGTAACTCTGGGAATCATGGTTGTGGCAATTTTATTGAGTTTTCTACCTGCTTTATTTCTCGCTTTAGGGCAGATTTATAAGTTGAGAGGTGTCAAGACTTTTTCAATTGTTTATCTTGCATTTATCCGTGCAACACCTCCAATTCTCTTAATTTTATTCTTTTATAGTTTGTTCCCTAGTTTGTTAAATCAATTTTTTAAAGGAATTGGGAGTCACATAGATGTCTTCAAAGTTAATCCGCTTTACTATGCTTTTATTATCTATAGCTTGATGACGACAGGAAGTTTATCGGAAATCATTCGATCAGCATTACAAACTGTTGATAAAGGTCAACTAGAAGCTGCACAAGCCATAGGTTTAACAACAAGACAAGCTTATTTGAGAATCGTTTTTCCTCAGGCACTTAAGTCTGCTCTTCCCAATTTGTGTAACTTAGTTATCAATATTGTGAAAGGAACGTCACTTGTCTTTGTTATGACGATAAAAGATATTACCGCAATTGCACGAGTTGAAGCAGCATATGGATATCAATATTTTGAATCTTATTTTGTCATCTTCATTTTATATTTAATCATTTGTGGTATCATTCAAGTTCTCTTTAACCTTGGAGAAAGAAAATTGCAATTTACATAGAGGGAGTCACTATGCTAGAAGCTAAACATATATCAAAAACATTTGGAGATCGTCAGGTTCTTGTTGATGTTAATCTACAAGTGAAACAGGGAGATGTGGTTGTCATCTTGGGACCATCAGGTTCAGGAAAAACAACTTTCTTACGTTGCCTTAATCACTTGGAGAAAGCAGATGGAGGTCAATTAACAATTTCGGGTAAGGACTACTCTTTGGATAAGTTATCAAAGAAAGATATTTTAGATATCCGAAAGAAGACAGCTTTTGTATTCCAACACTACAATTTATTTGCAAACAAGACTGCCATCGAGAATATCTTGGAAGGTTTAGTGATTGCTAGGAAAGTTCCTAAAAGTGAAGCGCAACAGATTGCTGAAGAAGCACTTAAAAAAGTTGGTCTTCTGGATTTTAAAGATTACTACCCATCACAACTTTCAGGTGGACAACAACAACGTATTGGTTTAGCCAGGGCTATAGCAGTTAAGCCGGAGGTTATCTTGTTAGATGAACCAACATCGGCCCTTGATCCAGAACTAGTTGGGGATGTTCTGGATGTCATGAAACAACTTGCTCATGAAGGAACAACAATGGTAGTTGTTACTCATGAAATGGGGTTTGCACGAGATGTAGCTAACCATGTTGTTTTCATGGATGGTGGTCATGTCATCGAAGAGGGGAGTCCAAAAGACATTTTTTACAGACCAAAAGAAAAACGTACCCAACAATTTTTGGCACGTATTCTTTCTGATGCTAGTTATGATTTGGAATATATGATTTGATTCATCATTGATAAGTTATAATTAGAGTATATAATTCTTGTATAAATAAAATAGGCTGAGGTTATTTTTCAGCCTATTTTTAGTTTCCTAAATGTAATGTTAGTTTATATGGTACTTAACTCCCATAAAAAAACCAAGACTTTCGTCTCGGTTTCAGGTTTCATCTCATCTTAAGACACCACATGTCCATCTTTATCGAAGGTATAGAGTTTACCGTCGATGAGGACAGAGCGGTTAGTGTATCTTTCACCTGTTTTAGGGTCGAAATAGTAGGTGTAATTATCAACTGTGACAAAGCGTCCTAGGACTTGTTTGCCTTCAGCGTCGAAGTAGAGGACCTTGCCATCAACTTCTTGGAAGCCAGTCACTTTCTCACCTTTATCATTGTAATAATAGTTGTCGCCCTTATCGTAGACGATACGATTGCGGTAGGCAGGTTCACCCTTGCGGTCAGCAACCACGCCATTGTCATCAGCGTTATAGGCTCTATCTCCGATGACAAAACGTCCTGTTTCAAGGTTTCCGCTAGCTCGGAAGTAGTAGTCCTTGCCGTTGATGGTTTGCCAACCTGTCAGAGCAGCTCCGTCATTGCCATAGTAGCGTGTTGGGTAGTATGGAAAACGTGGAGAACCTTCGTAATTATATGATTTTGAAAAGGCGTTGCGTGTCATGATACCAGTTAATTGGTCAAATTGGTAAGTTCTACCGTTGATTGTAACCTCTGTGCCTTTGGCTTGACGGCCATCTTCATAGAAATAGTAACTGACGCCATCAAAGGTCTTCAAACCAGTGACTTTTTGGCCATTTTCATAGAGATAACTTGTACCGTTACGATCCGTCTTCAATTGGTCAAAGTGGATGGCTTTTTCTTTTGTCTCGTCAATACCCTTGGCATCAAAATTAAAGGTTACACCACGATATGTAAGGGCCTTGTTAGTTGTTGCAATGGCAACGTTTGTGGTTACTTTTTGGCCATTTGGTGCTGTGAAGGTCATTGGTGTAGAGTCGAAATGGTAGAGGTGTCCGTTAAGAATGTCCCATTCGTCAAAAGTTGACCATTGTGATTGGCGAACGCTACTATATTTTGATCCAAGAATCTTGCCATCATACTGATAAGGACCTTCTTTGATATTACCGTCGGTATCTGTGACATAGACACCTTCAAGGTCATAAGCATTTTCACCAGTACGCTTGAACTCAGGATAGAGACCGTTTGTCAAGAGTTTTCCATCTGGACTAAAGAGCTGAGAGTTGACGACTCCTGTGTAGAGACTTCCTTTAAAGGCATCATTATCAGAATAGTCGCTACCATAGTAACGGTTGCCATCAACTTCAAACCAACCTGTCTTGAAGGCACCATCACTTCCTGCGTAGTAGATAGTTTCAGAGAAGACACCGTAATGGTCAGTGGATGTATCATGATAAAAGGCGTTGCGAAGAACAGCACCAGTTTCGCTGTTAGCGAAATACTGGTTATCACCTAGGGTAAAGAAAGCACCTCGGACTTGTTGGCCCTTATCGTTAAAGTAGTAGAGGTCCTTGTTAATGGTTTGGAAACCAGTGACCTTTTTACCATTAGCATCGTAGTAGTACCATTCTTGATCAGTACCTTTAACAAATTGATTTCGATTTGTGGTTTGGTCAGCTTTAGTAGTCGCCACACCATTGCTATCAAAGTTATAGACCGTACCGTTTAAGGTAAGTGAGCGATTAACCCACTTGTCACCTGTATTTGGGTCGAAGTAGTAGGTTTTGCCGTCAATGGTAACCAGTTCTCCCTTGGCTTGGACACCATATTCGTGGAAATAAAGGTTCTTACCGTTAATGGTTTGGAAACCAGACACGGCTTTACCATCAGATCCGAAGTAGTACCAAGAGTTATCTCTATTAACGAATTGATTAGTTACTGGATTTCCATTATCTTTATCTAGATAGTAGATATCGTTATCGTAGTAAAGGAAGTCCCCTTTGACTTGTTGTCCACTATTATTGAAGTAGTGAAGGTTGCCGTCCACCGTTTGAAAACCGTGAAGCGCTTTACCATCTTTACCAAAGTAATACCAATTCCCTTTATCATCAGAAACATAACGATTGGTTACCATAATACCAGTCTTAGGATCAAAGTAATACTGTTGTCCGTTTAGGTTTTGAACGCTTGTCTTATAGTCGGATTGGCTACGGTCTAGGAATTCGGTTTGGAAACCAAATGGGGCTGAGAAGCCTTTAGTTGCCTTGTAATTGTCGAAGTAGTACCAGTTACCCGATTTATCTGAGACAAAGACAGAATCAGGTTGATTACCAGTAGCATCAAAGTAGTAAAGATTACCATTCTCGGTAACAAAGTCATCTTTTACCATCTTGCCATCTTTATCGAAGTAGTAGTAACCAAAGTATTTATGGTTTGCATAATCAAGATATTGGCGACCTGTCACACGACGGCCATTGTCTTTATCGAAATAATAGCTATCACCATTAATAGTAACGATTTCGTTTTTAGCTTGTCGACCGTCTTCGTGGAAGTAGAGGTTAAAGCCATCGATGTTCTGAGCACCAGTGACGGGTTTCCCATCTTTGCCGAGGTAATACCAATTGTGGTTGTTGTCTTCAATAAACTGGTTGTGTTTTTTCGTTTCAGGGAAAACTGCTGTCAAACGACCTTGGGCATCAGCATTGTAGGCTTGACCATCGATGTTGATAGAGGTATTGGTTACCTTACGTCCATTGGCTTTGTCATAGTAGTAAGATTGTCCATTTTCAGTGATAATCTCACCCTTGGCTTGCTTGCCATCCTCGTGGAAATAAAGGTCGAAATGGTCAACGTTTTGGGCACCTGTCAGATTTTTCCCGTCTTTAAGGTAGTACCAGTTGCCCTCAGCATCGCTCTTGAATTGACCGCCAGAAACGACAGCAGTTTCAACAGATTCCGGTGCTTGGCTATTCACGTCAGTAGCTGTGTTAGCTATTTCTGAAGTTGAAGTAGCAGTTCTCGTTTCGCCACTAGACAAATTGTAAGTGCTACTTGCTTGGTCTTCTTTAAGGACTGGCTGCTTATCAGTTGTGACAGTAGCAGTTGTATCACTTGCCTTATTGGTTGCGACTTGATCAGCTTTTGTCGTAGCAACAGTTGTTTCTGTGACGACAAGATCAGGATCCTGACTGACGCTTTCAGGCGTGCTAGCTGAGGTAACTTGATTTGTAGCTTGCTCGTCGGCAGAGACACTAACGCCAATCAATGAGGCACCAAGTGCCAAACCAGACACGGCAATGGTAACCCATTGTTTTTTCACTTTATGAAGTTTAAAATGAACTTTATTTTCCATAAAAGTTCCCCTTTTCCTTTTTAATGACCCCATTCTAACATCTTTCATTAGAAGAATCAAACGCATTCATAAGATTTTCATGTTTTTTTCTAAAAATTGAAAATTCTTTCGAGATAAGGATTTTAGAAACAAAATGAATGCTAAAGAACCACTTTAGCAAGTTTCTTTTGATAGAGATGTATGTAAAATTAAAAAGCAACCACTGGGAGTCCTCATTTTTGGCATAGCATTCAACAATAAAAGTATAAAAATACAGAAAGAGGCCCTTTTAGGCCAAGAAATATGGTATAATAGTTCGGTATTTCGCAAAAAATGGAGTATAAAAATGAGTATTTTTCGTAAAAAGGATGTTGGTCTCGCTCAGACTGAGATGAAACGACATCTGACCCTTAGGGATGTAGTCCTTCTGGGAATCGGTGCCATGGTCGGAACCGGTATCTTTACCATTACTGGTACCGCGGCATCGACTCTGGCTGGCCCTGCTCTGATTATTTCAGTCTTGATTTCAGCCGTGTGTGTTGGGATGTCAGCGATTTTCTTTGCTGAGTTTGCCTCACGTTACCCATCAGCCGGTGGTGTCTATGGTTACCTCTATGCTGTCTGGGGTGAGTATCCTGCCTGGATGGGTGGCTGGTTGACCATGATTGTCTTTATGAATGCCGTATCCAGTGTTGCCTCTGGTTGGGGTGCCTACCTCAAGGGGCTACTGGCTAGCTTTGGTCTTAAGTTGCCTCATGCCATCAGTGGGCCTTTTAATCCCAGTCAAGGCACTTACATAGACCTCTTGCCAGTCTTGGTCTTGGTCTTGGTGACAGCTCTTCTTCTCATGAATTCTAAGCAGGCTTTACGTTTGAACTCCCTATTGGTAGTGCTCAAGTTTTCAGCCTTGGCGGTCTTTATCTTGGTTGGCCTCTTCCATTTGAATCCTAGCAACTGGGCAGATTTTGCACCATTTGGCTTTGGTCAAATTTATGGGGGAAAAACTGGTATTATGGCAGGTGCCTCTCTCATGTTCTTTGGTTTCCTTGGTTTCGAGTCTATCTCTATGACGGTAGACGAGATTAAAGAGCCGCAAAAGAACGTTCCTCGAGGTATCGTTCTTGCCTTGATTATCGTGGCTTCACTTTATGCAGTGGTTTCGCTAGTCTTGACAGGAGTGGTTCACTATACCAAGTTGAATGTTGATGATGCCGTGGCTTATGCTCTTCGCTATATCGGTATTTCTTGGGCAGCCAACTACGTCTCTGTCGTTGCTATTATGACCTTGATTACGGTATGTATTTCAATGGCCTATGCCCTTAGTCGTATGGTTTATAGCCTGGCGCGTGATGGTTTCCTTCCCCAAACCTTCCAAAAGGTTTCAAAGACTAATAAGGTTCCACATCATGCGACACTTTTGACAGGCGTATTGTCAGCTATCTCGGCAGGTATCTTCTCCTTGGCCAATATGGCATCCTTGGTTAACATTGCGACCTTGGCTTACTTAGTTCTCTTGGCTATTGCTCTCATTATTCTTCGTAAGGACAAGGGCTTGCCACAGAAGGACGAGTTCAAGGTTCCATTTGTTCCGGTCTTGCCTATTATTTCAATTATCGTCTGTCTCTCCTTTATGAGTCAGTACAGTTGGCAGACATGGTTAGCTTTTGGTTTAGCAGTGCTAATCGGTTCAGTTATCTATGCCTTTTACGGTTACAAACATTCTAAGTATTAAGATGAAAATGATAGTGCCATCTGGCCTATCATTTTTTGATATAATGGAGGGAAAGTAAAAGCAGGAGTAGATTGATGAAATCAGACCAGATGTGGCAAGCCTATAAGATTTTAAATCAGTCAATCGGAGATAAGATTGATGCCTGGGCCTTTGGCGTGGAAGCAGATTATTTGGCAGAACTCGTATTGATGGGGCAAAAGACAGCAACCAGTTCAGCTTTTGACTTGTATACAGTGGGGAATGAACCGTTGCCCAAAGAAAATGAAATGAGCGTCATTCTTGATAGTAAGGAGAATGCTATTTGTATTATTGAAACGACGAAAGTTGAGGTCATCCCATTTAAAGAGGTTTCTGAAAACCATGCCTACAAGGAAGGTGAAGGAGATCGAACCTTAGCTTACTGGCAAAAGCTTCATGAGAATCTCTTTAGCAATTGGTTGCATGAGGTTGGACTACATTTTAGTCAGGACAGTCTAGTTGTGTTGGAAGAATTTAGAGTGGTTTACCCTATAGAATGAAAGTTCCAAAGTTTTTGGGATTTTTTTACTTTAAGGAAAGATTAACCTTTCTTTAAGTCTTGTCTTAGGTTTCTTGTGTTTAATAGAGTCATCTCAAAAGTAAGAAAGAGGTCTAAGATATGACATACAAACATAGCAAACAAACACAAGAACGTTACGCCATTAAAAAATCATCAAAATGGAAAACAGCGGGTTCAGTCCTAGTAGCGAGCTTAATTTTTGGTAGCTCGGTCGTCTTAAATGAAAATAAGGCTTCAGCCGATGAGACTAACACCGAATCAACACTCTCAACGGTTACGACGGGTGAAACCACTGCCGATTTGATTGAAGAAAGTGTGCAGACAGAAGATTCGTCAAATACTACTGAAACAAGTACAGACACTGATACAAGTACTACAACTACAACTTCCGACACGGCTTCGTCAGCAACAAGTTCAACATCCGACACAACAGATACATCGTCAAGTAGTGAAATATCTAATCAGTCAAGCACATCCTCAACTTCAGAAGCAAGTTCTTCTGAAACTGCTGCAACAACAACTAATGAAACTTCAGAAACGGCTACAACTACTACAGATGAAAACAGTAGCACTCATACAAGCACAAGCTCCACTGAAGCGACTGCTTCAGAGACAGCTTCAGTTTTAACCAACAATGCTTCAGATACTACATCTGAGACAACAACAACTGAGTCTAGCAGTGATGATTCAGAAAGCACAACGACCACGATTACCTTTAATGGGACAACTGTGGTAACAAGTGATAGTAGCACAGTAACAGTTGACGGCACTACCGTTACCATTAATCAATCAGGTTCATATACTCTAACAGGTAATGGCTCAAGTTACACTATTATTGTGGCTGGTAGTGTGACGGATCCAGTTACAATCTACTTGGATGGAGTGACCTTAACAGATTCCTCAATCACTTCTAGTTCCTCAGCAGAATTGACAGTGAATGTCCTTTCAGACAGTTCCATTTCTTCAACCTCTGCCAATGCCATCGAAGCAGCGGGAGCTTTAACCATCACCAGCGGTACTGGAAGTAGCTTGACCCTTTCAAGTACTGAAAAGCACGCCATTAAGGCTGACAGTGTAACGGTTGACTCTGTAACGCTTGATTTGACTTCTGAGGCCAAGGATGGCATCAATGCAACGACAGCTGTAACCATTAAAAATGCCACAGTCAACATCACGGCAACTGATGATGGTATTCAAGTCGAAGACGAAACAGATGTGAATAGTGGTGACTTGACAATTACCGACTCAACGGTAACGATTAATGCGACTGATAAAGGTATCACGGTTACGGATGAATTGACCATTGAAGGCAATTCTAAAGTAACGGTCGTGGCAGGTGACGAAGGCCTTGAAGGACGTTATATTAACTTGACAGGTGGAACTGTTGACATCACTGCTGGAGATGACGGTATTAACGCCACTGAGTGGACGACCAAGGACAGTGCAGACACTTCAAGCCTAACCAACTCGACTTCTGATTTGGAAAATGAAGTTGCCATCAATATTGACGGTGCAACGGTTACAATCCTAGCAGACGGTGATGGTATTGACAGTAACGGGAATGTGACAGTTAAAAGTGGTTCTCTCTATGTCGCTCAGACAAGTGCAGATAATGCCGCTATCGACTATGATGGGACAGGTATTATCTCGGGTGGTACTGTATGGGCTATTGGTAACCAAGGAATGGCTCAGGCCTTTACAACGGGTTCGAGCCAATCTTATATCATGGCCAACATTTCAGGTAGTGCAGGGGACACCATCACAGTCACTGATAGCTCTGGAAATGTTGTTGCCACAACGACAGCGACGTCTTCATTTGGAAATGTAGTCTTTAGTACCGAGAGTCTAACTTCGGGTGAAACCTATACCATCACGACCTCAAGTGGTTCAAGTGCCACTGCAACAGCTACTGAAGAAGGCACAAACAACGGTCCTGGTGCAGGTGGAATGGGTGGATTCCCAGGTGGAAGCTTTGACAATACCTCAATGTCTGATAATTTCGGAGGCTATGGGGGACCGACTAGCTATGGCGGAAGCTCAACTAATACTGGTAGCATTAACACACCATGGGGCCAATCTGGTTCAATAAGTTCTGAGAATACGTCTAGCACAAGTACTACAAGTTCAACAAGTCAGACGTCTAATACAGGACGTCCAACTCCACCAAACTTTGCAAGTCAAACAAGTAACTCAACGTCTCCAAATGTGAGTAGCACAACTTCTACGACAGCAAGTAGCACAAGCCCATCAGCTCAAGGCTCATCAAGGACTAATGCTTCAGACCCTGAAGTAACATCATTGATGTCTGAAGTAGCAGTTGCAAATCAGTCAGCAGAAGTACAGCCCGCACAGGCAAGGACAGATAAGACAAGTAGCACCCAACAACAAAATCAAGAGACTGCTGAGAAGTTGAATAAGATTCCTACTCAAAATCAAACTTCTGAAGCATCAAAAGGTCAGTCAAGCTTGAGTCAAAAGGAAAATGTTAGCTCAGTTGTACAAACTAATTTTGCCCAGAAACAACATACAAGCTCTAAGGCTAATCAGTCTGCTAAAAGTTCACAAAGTAGCCAAGCAAACCAATCAACGTTACCAGATACTGGTGATGTGAGTAGCTTGGGATTAGGTGCATTAGGGGCTGTACTTATGACAGCATCATTTGCACTTAAAGGAAGCAAGCATTCTCGTTAGTAATTTTAGTTTAGAAAACAAATAAAAAAAGAAGTTCTCTTGCCAAATGGCTTGAAAACTTCTTTTTTGTCTTATTTTT
>OIZU01000840.1_pt1 | contig 20720 bp, 12 predicted proteins | sample 1588661 | NCBI WGS metagenome assembly OIZU01 (sample SAMN03283257) | human gut metagenome | biome: human-associated habitat; material: feces | host: Homo sapiens | place: USA | collected 2013 | reverse complement strand
CCGCTGGCTCTCCCCGGCGGGGAGAAATCCAGCAGCAGTTTCTCCTCCTCGTCCACCGCGGCCGCCGCACACAGCTTAATGCGGACGCTGTCCAGACCCACGGCGTTGTGGTGGGCCAGGGTCACCAAGGGCACCGCAACCCGTGCCCCCTCCTCTCCGCCGGTGGATGGGGGGAACAGGATCGAGGTCGTGTTGGGTGCATAGCCCGCGCCCCCGTCCTGGTCGGCGGGCCCGCGCCGGAAGTAGGCCAGATAGTTTCCAATCGCGTGGGCCGCCACCGCCCGTTGTGCTTCCGAGACCGCCTGCCCCAGGGCCGTGACCAGGCGGCCGAACTCAACCTGCATCGCTCTGCCTCCTTTTTACGCCAGGACACACACCCGGCTGTCGGGAATCTGGTATTTCTCCACCAGGGCCTGCAAATCGCAGCCCACCTCCACAATCTGGTGGCGGCTGGCGTTTCGGATGGGGGACCACACCGCGTACCGGCCCACCACGGTGTCCACGCCGTTGATCTCAGCGTGCCGCTCCTCACCCAGGTCGGTGATAAACGTCTTGCCGCCCATCATTGCTTCCCATTGTTCCATGGTTCTGCCTCCTATCGGGAAAATTGAATCCAGTGTGCCTGCCCGCCCTCTGAGACCACGCCCCTGTCCTGCACATGGGGGAGGTGGGCCGACAAACTCTGGTACCACCTGACCGCCTCCTCCAGCTTTGCCTGGGCAGACATGCCCTCCACCCGGGGCTTTGGGCGGGCCAGATACGCCGCCGCCCCAGGCCGTCCCAGGTTGGCAGGGCGCCCCTTTGGGCGCACCAGCGCCGGCTGGGGACGACGGACCATCTGGTCCCCCGCCCTCTGCCCCGCTTGGATCCGCCGCTGGATTCTGTCCAGGGAATAGGGAAACACACACCAGGCGCTGTCAAGGTCCTCCATGGAGACCGGGCCATAGATGCCAACCTCCGCATTGCCCCGCCCTGTCCGGTCCATGGCCAGAAGGGTCTCCAGCGTCTGCCGCTGCTTTGTCTGGGAGAAGGGGGTCCCGTTGATGTTTCCCATGCCATCCCGGTCACTGACATACCCGCCCCTGCTGGCGGTCCATATCCTGGGCCGGAACAGCATCCGCGCCTTGTACTCCATCCGGGAGGAGCCCACGCTGCCAAAGGCCATGCGAATGGGCGTCTCTCCCCGTTTCATCACCCGGAAATACACGTAGCACGCGCCCGGCTTGTTTCGGTCCCGCACGCTGGCATCCACCATACTGCCGATGGGCCGAAGATGCCCGTCGCCCAGGGCTTTGAGCAGTACGCTGCAATGCTCCCCTTCCACAAACCCCGCCACGCTGTCTGGAAGCAGACAGTTCTCCACGCCGCTCCCACACTGCGACATCAGCCGCCGAAAGGCCCCGGGGGTTCGTTCCGTGGTGCTGCGCCAGGCCTCTTCCTGCGCCGGGCATTCTGTCTGTGGCATCCCGCATCCCTCCTTCCCCTTACCCTATGCGGCAGGGTCACGGGATCATGCCCACAAAAAAAGGAACAGACGAGGGTTCTCGTCTGTTCCTTTTGGCTGTGTTGCCCGGGAAGGGACGCGACGGTCAGCCCGCCACGTCGCCGGGATTCTCGGAGGAGTTGGCGTCCGACCACTCCTTTTCCAGGGCCTCCCAGTCCCGGATAGGCAGGATCTTGGTCCACACCTCATACTCGTTGCCCTGGGCGTCCTTCTTCATCTGGTACTCGTGGGAGTTGGTGGCCTCCTGCATGTCGGCATAGTACCATGCCTCGGTGTCCAGGTTGTCCGGCCAGACCAGCATGTCCTTCAGGAAGTGGTCCGGGTCGGGGTGCCGGTCCAGGGTGCGGTTGACCATGGTCACCGCCTCGGCCCGGGTGATCTGCTTCTGGGGGCCGAAGGTCCCGTCGGGATAGCCCTCGATGATCCCCGCGTCCGCGGCCTGGTTGATGTAGTCCTGGGCCCAGTGGCCGTCAATGTCCGGGAAGAGGTCCTCGCCCTGGTAGCTCAGGTCGAAGAACCGCACCGCGATGGTGGCAAACTCCGCCCGGGTGATATACCCGTTGGGGTGGAAGCTGCCGTCCTCATAGCCGTCCAGGATGCCCGCGTTGGCCATGGTGGAGATGGCGTTGTTGTACCAGGCGCCCGCCGCCACGTCGGTGAAGCTGTTGCTCTGGCTCCAGTACGCGTTCCGGCTCTCGTCGGTGAGCATCCGGAAGAAGATGGTGGCCACCTCGGCCCGGGTGATCTTTCCCTGGGGCTTCACGGGCTTTCTGGCCTGGTCGTCGGTGGGCTCACCTGTCTCATAGTCCACGGGATAGCCCACGATGTAGCCGTAGTGGTCCTCGGTGTTCAGGCTGGGCTTGTTGCCGCCGCCTCCACCGCCGCCGCTGCTGTTGGAAACCTCGTCCCAAACCAGCACAAAGGGAGAGAACTCCTTCGTCGCAAACTTCAGATACTGTTCCCCGTCCAGGGTGACGATCTCCAGCCCGCCATTGGAGGTAGTGTACGCCTCTACTTCGTACCCCTCCTGGCCAATCAGGCCCTCCGTTTCTTCGTCATACTGCCGGTCCAGCCCGGTGAAATGGACAAGCTTAAAGTCATCGTTGCTGTCAGAGCCCTTGGGCAGTTTCCAGTAGACATCCACCGGCCGATCCGCAGTGACCCAGGCCCGGCCGTTGGTCTCATCCACCAGGTCCAAATACTGATAGATGTAGTGGTCGTCGGTCTCCGCCTGGTCATTCTTCACCAGATAGTCCTTCAGAATCTGCTGGCTTTCATCGGCCGCATCGCCGGTATCCCCCTGGGACAGCTCATCCGCCAGCAGGTGAACATCCTCCGCCTGCACTGTGACATGGGATTCGTTGACGACGTACTGGGTGTCCACATCCGCAACCGCTGTGATGGTACAGCCCGTTGTCTCATCAATGGTTTTTGTGTTTTTCGTCACGTCATCGGTTGTGGTGGCAACCTTCGTTGTCACCTCCCCATTGGTAGTGCCGCGGACTATGAGGGTCCCATTGCCCACCTTAACGGGTAAGGTTTTCGTATCACTCGCACCGTCTACCTCAACCTTTGCTTTCACCAAATTCTGACTCAGCAGACCGGGATAGATGGTCATGTCATACTGCTGATACAGCGTCCCCAGGTCCAGCGTGAAGTCATCGCTGAGTGTGGGAATGCCACCTTCTTCACCCTTGGGGGTAAACTGCACTCTGACCGGGATTTTCTTCCCGTCAACTACCGCCGGGTTCATACGGTAAACATAACGGTTCCGTGTTACGTCTCCAACCGTCGTCTCCTCGTAGCTGGTGCCGTCCTCGTCATCGTAGTACAGAGCAAGGGACCACTCTCGCGTCTGCTCCTCATCCGCATACGTGAAAGTTAAAATCTTAGACAGATCGGTTGCTCCCTCCTGGGTGGGATCCTCTTTGATCTTCAGTTGGTCGTTGAGCCAATCGGGCAGCGTGATATAGTAGCCGGGCTCAGGCAGGCCGCTGCTCTGCTCACCCGTTTCCTCATCCTCTCCCGCCCGGGCTGCTCCAGATTGGTTGCCAACCACACTCTCGTACCCAGTGCCGCCGGTGTACACAATGATGTCCGCAGGGGTGATGATAATGGACCGCTCGCTCTCGTCAATTTCGGTGGATTCCGTGTTGGTGCTCACCGTCGGGCCGTTCTGGCCAATCTGGACCGAAGCGGTGTTTTCCACGGTGGTTTCCGCGCCGGAGACTACTTTAACGGTCATAGTGACCTCACCGGTGGCGCCTGGTTGCACCTCGTTCAGCGTCCAGGTCACTATACCCGATTCTTTGTTTAATGCACCGTCATTGTCCGCCGATACAAATTCTGTTCCCGTGGGAACCTTGTCCGTGATGGTCACCGTTGCCTCTGTGTCCTCGGTGTTCTTGTAGGAGATGGTGTAGGTCAGCTGGTCGCCCACTTTGAGGCCGGTTTGCGGCACTTCCGTGGCATCTCCGTCCTTCGGCTGATACTTTGTGATAGACTTTTCGGGGACGTAGGTCTCTGTCGTCGTGGTTTGTTTTGGATCATTGTTCCCCACCTTGACATCTGCCTGATTAACAATCGTGTTGTTTTCGTCGTCCTTCACCGCCGCTTCTGTCACCTTCACCCGGAAGGAAACTTCGCCGGTGGCGTTGGCGGCGGCATTGTCGATTGTCCAGGTCAGGGTTTTGGCAGTGTCGTCATAGTTCGCGCCCCCATCTGCCACACACTCGGTTCCCTCGGGAATGGTATCCGTCACAATCACCGTAGCCGCTGTCGCGTTCCCATTCTTATCCACCGCGTCGTTGACCCACTGGATGGTATAGGTCAGGATGTCGCCCACGCCGGCCACTTTGCCGTCGGGGTCAATCCCGTCAGGGTCCTCTGTTGTGCCTGTTGTGACCGACTTGGTGTTTCCTTTTTCCGCAACGGTGTTGGTGAATTGGAGCGTTGTCACGCCGCCTTCGGATACTGCGTCTCCCTGGTCATCGGTTGTCTGTGTCACGGTAACTTTCGGCTCAGCTAAGGTTCCATCCTCGTTCTTATCCACCTGCACCGTCACCGTGTACTTTGCCTGAGAGTACGTAACACCTTCGATAGCACCTTCGCCGGGTTTCACCTCTGTAACGGTAAAGGTATACTTTCCCGCCTCATAGAAGGTGATGTCCCCAAACGAACCCGTCTTGGTGTTGCTGATGACGCTGTTCCCCGCCTGGATGGTCTTAGACTCTGGAATCGTTGTCACCCCCAAGGCGTTCTCAAGCTTCACTGTCCCATCCTCAAGCGCCTTGTTCGTATCATCATCTCCTGCCGCAAGCTGGAAAGCAAACTGATCCGTCGGCAGCCAGCCGCGCCCGGTGAGGGTCTTGTTCACGGTGAGCGCCGTGCTTCCGTCTCCACCCAAGGTAGCTTCCTTCTTAACGTTGCGGAAGGTCAGGGATGCATTCTCTCCATCTGTTGTCCCATCATCCGTATCCATAGACACGGTCGCATTTAGAACATCGTTATCATAGGTCACCATGACTGTGACAACCTTTTCTTCGTTGTCATAGACCATGCCGGGTTCTGCTTCTTCCGGGACAACTTCCCGGAAGTAATACTTGTAGGTTCCTGCATCCTGCACATCGTAAGTAATGGTGCCGAAGAAGATATTGTCCGCAGTAGCATCGGTGTTTTTTACTGTTTCCCCTACCTCCAGGCTATTTCCGCCAATCACAGGCAGAGGCACCGTTGCGCCTTCGCTACCCACTTTTTCCGTCTTTGTCAGCGCAAAGGAGAACTGATCCTTTGCGAGTGTGTCCCCTGTCAACGTCTTTGTTCCTCGGATTATAACCTGTTGCGTGGCAGTATCGTACGTGTTGACAAAAGTCATGGGGGTATTTTCATCATACTCGTATTCCGTTGTTGATTCTCCGTCTAACAGAAAATATTTTGGTTCTTTCACATTCAATGAACCAGTTCCAGTGTCTTCTACCACAACCTGAACCCGGTAAGCCCTTGAATCAGAAGACATTCCCGGTATGTTAGAGTTGTTTTCTCTAATTTCATATTTATACGTGCCGGGCTTTGTGTAAGTAATATCTCCGAAGGAAGTGGTATGATCCGTTGTATCCTTGTCGATTACAATCTCTTTTTCCTCCGGCATTGGTGTATTCTGGGCGGCAGCAGCGATTGTAAACGTAAACGAATCGTTCTCTTGCCATTCGTAACTGGTTTCAGACGCTTTCCCCTGAATCTCCTTTTTTACCTGCAGGGCAGTCGATCCCGCAAGGGATACGGGGGCAACTTCATAAGTATTGGTGAATGCAGCCGTCTCCGTCCGATTTGCCGAAATGGTCCCCATCGCAGCCCCCTCTGGCGCCGTCTGGGTAAATCCATCCCCCCGTTCCGTTTCCGTTACCGTATACGTGGTTCCCGCCGGGAGACCCTGAATGGTAATCGTCTGATCTGTTTGTAATGTTACCGTTGCTTGGCCATTGGTCACCGTCAACTCGCCAGTTTTTTCCTCTTGTGCACCCTTCTCGCTTGTTGTTTTGGTCTCATATGTACCACTTAACTCAGACCCAAACTGTACGCTGAATGTAAAATTCGTATCCGGGCTCGGAGTCAGTCCATCCCCTACTGTGACCTTTTTGGAAATGGCCAAACTCCCCGTTGCCACCGGGTCAATCAACGTGCCATCAGTAATCCCCTCCGCAGTCACCTCGCCGTACGATACTGCAACGTCAATCGGCGTTACTTCTACGTACCCTTCTGGTGCTTCGGTTTCCGTCAAAGTATAGACATGGCCGGACGGGATATTTTCAAAGGAGATTTCGCCGCTCTCGTTAGATGTAGCTTCCCGCTTCCAATTCCTATTGTCCTGACAGGTCAGCGTAAATTGGGCTCCTTCAAGTATTTTTCCGTCCGATCCCTTTTTGGTGAAAATCAGATCTCCGGCAAAGCTTTTCACTTGGGGAACCGCAAAGGTGCCTGTTTGTATGTCTCCCCATGTGCCATCATTCTGCACAGCATACGTCAGAGTAGCTTCCTCATTGACAGCTACGACGCTGTCAATATTTTTCATTGACAAGTTATCTAACGTTACTGTATAAGCTAAACTATACCCAAGAATTCCCGTATTGGTTTCCTCATTCCAATTAGTGAGGGTTTCATCTACTTCAGATGCCAAAATATTCCACTTGACCTCATTGTCTGATATCTTGGCAACATTTTTTCCGCCGCTTATGATCTGTTCCGCGGTTATATTCTCACCCATATGATCAGAAACACGGAACGCTTTTGTTGCTATTTTAATTTGTTCTAAAATGCTGCTAAAATTATCAAACAGGTTGTCCGCACTGTCGGATTTATAGGCAGCAGTGGAAAAGGCTTGTAACCACTCTCCAATTGTAGTCTTTTCTGTAACTGACGGAGTAACACCTGACCAACTATGAAAAGGTTTACTATTCCATACGTCCTCTCCACAGCAAATGGAATACAGTTTAGACAGGCCGTTCCCTTTTTCTTTGATATTATTTGCAAGCGTTCCAATGTCCTTTACACTCTCTCTTGTTGCTCCGTATCCCAATCCGTTTCCGTCAATTTTGTCAGCAGAGGTCCTATTTCCATCCACATACATTGTAGGTTCGCCGTCTGTTAACAGAATTGTATATAAATAATCAATCCCATCAACCGTCTTACTATCTAAATTATTTCTAGCTAACATCAAACCAGCTTCAATGTTAGTTCCTCCACTTGTCTCAAGACTATTGATTTTTGTTTTTACACTCTGTAACACATTGGGCTTTGTCACATCGCACCAATCTACTTCTCGGTACGCACCATTACCAAACATGATTACATTTACCATGCGTTTAGCAGTGCCCTCTCCAGCAGTTAGCTTCGCAAACTCATCCACAAACTGAATCGCAGCCTCCTTTGCTTTGGCCAGGCGCGATGTAAATCTATGCCCCTTATGTTCCTGGTACCAACTATTCCCACATACAGAACAATTGTCCATAGAGTTAGATACATCTAATACCAAAACCACCGCCGCATCAGGGTTTTTAGAGGAAAGTTCTTTGATATTTTGACTTGTTCGCACCTGAAGCGTAACATTAAATTCATTCTCTTTTTCTGTTTTCTCTACCTCTTTTTTCATTTCCACAACGATCCCGTCTTTTCCAAGTTCACCGGTCTCGTTCTTCTTCCCATCTTTGTCATAGTAAACTGTTCCGCCAGGATTTACAACTTGACTCGTTTCATCCTGGTCTCCACTACCACCGCCCGGCGCCGCCATCGCGCTCATAGGCAGAATGGAGAGGGCCATGGACAAGACCATCAGCATGGCCAATAATCGTTTCTTCATATTTTTTGTCTCCTCCTCTGGTTGCATTGCTTCGGCTTCCACCCCCGGGAAGCCCGCTGTTGATTTACTCCGGCGCTTTCTCCGCCCCGCCCGGAACAAGGGGAACCTGGTACCGCCCCAGATTCTTCTGGCTGACCTTCCCGGCACACACCGGACAGCCGCAGCGTTTGTCGCTGGTGCGGGAGTAGACTACGGCTTTCCACACGTGGTTCTCCGGGCACCGCCACCACACCTTCTTGTGGCTTCCCGGGGTGACCATGGCCGGGGTCAAGGCTCCGTTCAGGACAGGGTCCCACGTCTGGGCCAGCTCGGGGTACCGGGTCGCCAGGTCGTTGAACCCCGCCAGGACCTTCCGCCCGGCGCAGTAGGGGCAGTCGCTCCCCCAGGCCCGGGTGCTGATGGCCGCGTGCCAGCTGTGCCCCAGGCCGCACCGCCACCAGACGGCGCGGTTGCTGTACGGTGAAACCTGCTGGGGGGTCAAGGCCCCGTTCCTCTCCTGGTCCCATTGCCGGGCCAGCTGGGGAAACACTGTGGCCAGGTCGTTTTCCCCCGGCAGCACCGTCCTGCCCGTGCACACCGGGCAATCGGCGCCCTGGCTCCGGGAGAACACCGCCGCCTGCCATGTGTGCCCTTGGGGGCACTGCCACCACACCCGCCGGGTGCTCCCGCAGACCACCTGGTCCGGGGTGAGGGGGCCGTTCCTCTCCGGGTGCCACTGGGCGGCCAGTGCCGGCTCTTGGGAGGCCAGGTCATTGAACCCCGGCCAGGGCCGCTTCCCCGCGCAGTACGGGCAGCCGCTCTCCGCTCCCGTCCGGGTGTAGACCGCCGCCTGCCACTGGTGTCCCGCCCCGCAGCACCACCAAACCTTCCGGCGGCTGCCATGGGAAAGGGCCAACGGCGTCAGTGCCCCGTTGCCTTCCACATCCCACTCTTCCAGCAGTGCTTGCCGGCGGGTTCGTGTGCAGTAGTCATACAAGCTCTCTCGCATCCTCCACCCCCTTTGTGGGCGCTTCCCCACAGACGCACTACCACAAAATTCTGATTCTGTTGTAGTGTGGAGGAGACCTCTCCCTCTATCAGGGGCTCATCTCCCAGCACTTGGCAGCGAAACACAGAAAAAAGACATGAGAACGGGCTGGAGAAATTTTTTCAGGTTCTCCAGCTCCTTCTCATGTCTTCGTTTGTTTTTTCTCTTGATTTAAGACGTGTTTTTATGCTAAAATATGTAAAAATATAGTTTTCTCTCCAGACAGAACACGCTTTTTCGGGAAGAGTTTTTCAAATGCTACCACAAAATCAGAATTTTGTTGTTAAATGACCAATCCCAGCCGTTCTACTTGGCGTTTATGCTCCGCACCGCTCTCCATAATATAGATTCGAGTCGTCTCTACGCTGGCGTGTCCCAAAAGGTCCGCCAGCTTTGCCATATCCTTCTCCAGGCTGTAAAACGCCCGGGCAAACAAATGCCGGAAGTTGTGGGGAAACACCTTTCTCTCCCCCACCCCCGCCTGGGTGCTGAGGGCCCGCATCTCCCGCCAGATGTTGGAACGGTCCACAGGCCGCCCGGTCCGGGTGACAAAGACCGGCCCCGACGTTCTCTTCTGCCGCCGGCAGTAATTCCCTAAAGCCCTGCACAGCTTGGCTGTCAAAAAGATCGTGCGGTGTTTCCCCTTACAGTCCACCCGCACCCGGCCGGCAGCCAGCGCCTGCACTGTGACGAAACGCAGCTCCGACACCCGCATCCCCGTAGAGGCCAGAGTCTCCATGAGATAGTACAGCCGCCAGTTCTCCCTCCTCTTGGCCGCAGCGAGCAGGCGGAGATACTCCCCCTTGTCCAGTTCCCGTCCCTTATCCCGGAACAATTCCCGCTGCCGCCGCAGAGGCTTCACCCGGCACTCCCGCCATCCCAGGAAGGAAAATAGGCCGTTGAGTGCCGCCAGTTTCCCGTTGACCGTGCTCACCACGTACCGCTTTGCCAGGGTCTCTTTCCAGGCCACCACCACCTCCTTGGTAACCACGCGATTCTCCGGCAGCGTGGCCGCAAACGCCCTGATCTCCCGGCGGTATGTTTCGATGGTCCCCTGGCTCCGTTCCTCCCCCTGCAAATACCGGCAGAATTCCGCAACATCCTCTTGCCTCATGACACGCCTTTTCATAGAAAATCCTCCTTCGCAAGGTGCTCTTTTTCATTTTTCTGACTTAGGAAATAGTATGCCTGTTTTTTGCGTCAAAAAGCGGGGCTTTCGCCCCGCCAGTTTTTCCCCTTCACTCTTTACAGGCTCCCTCCCAGTGCACTTTCTCAAAATTTTTCATAATATTATTATTTTGAAACACTTTTGTCCAGGCACATTCTCTGGCACTTGCAAGGGAAGGCCAGATGCATCCATAGAAAAAACCGGCGGTCAAGCTTAACCGCCGGTTTTTTCCTGAGCAAAAGTTCCGATATTATGGCCGCCGCCGGGCATTCGGATTCATCCGCCGGAGGGTCCAATGCATTCCAATCTGATCCAACAGCGCCTTCCGCTCCGGCGTCATGAGGAAATTGGGATTCCCCCGCATGGCCTGCCGCTGGGAGGACAGCCACATGCCCAATTTGACTCCCTCCTCCGTGACATAGTTCACAGGGAGGTTCAGATGGCCATGGGCCTGGTAGTAGGTCTTTGCCACCTGGTATTTCTCCCACCATCGTTCCCAATACGGGTCCCATACCATTCCGATCTCGTCCAGCCTGTGTTTTTGGTGTTCCTGTGCCGCGCGCACCCCCTCCCCGGCACCTCTGCGAAATTTCCGGCGCTGCTGGGCAATCCATCGTCCCAATGCACGTCCGTCCTCGGTGACATAACTGACCCCAATGCGAAGATGTCCGTGGTCCTGATAATAGGCACGGGCCAGGGAGAACATCTCCTCCCATCGGTCCGGTGACGGCGGCTCCCACTGGACCCCCAACGCCTCCAATTCGCGAATCCGCCGGGAGCTCAGTGTCCCCGCCCGATACCGTTTCCTCTGGTTTGCCAGCCAAGCACCAAGGCGCAGCCCCGTCTCCGTGGTGTAATCCGCCGGGATATCCAGTCCTCCCGTCGCCTGATGATAGGCCTGGGCAGCCTGCAGATATTCCTGCCGCCTGGACTGGTTGGGCGCCCAGCAGATCCCCAGCTGCTCCAATCGGTTGACACGCTGGGGCGTCAGCGCCTGCTTGCGGTACAGCTCACGCTGATGGGCCAGCCAGGACCCCAGACGCACATGCTCCTCTGTGACATAATCATGGGGAATCCGCAGGTCCCCGTGGCGCTGGGCATAGGCCGCTGCCAGCTGATACATCCGTTGCCAGCGCGCCTCAAAGGGGGCCCACTGCATGCCAAGGGCCTCCAGCTTCTGAATTTGCAGGGCCGTGAGCTCATTGCTGCGGTAGGCCTCCCGCTGGGAATGGAGCCAGCCGGCCAAATTAACCCCGGAGGGACTGGTCAAATCGGCGGGGATAGAGAGGGTACCGTGTCTACGGTGATAACGATAAACCGCCTGATAGCTCTGATCCCAAGCCCTGGCCGTAACATCCCGGTAGGTTTCCAGAATGGCTTGGCGGTCCCGGGCGATATCCGGCGCGGGATCAGGGAGGTTCAGCCAGCGAAACAACGTACAGATGGCTTCCGCAAAAGCCGCCTCTCCCGAATCATCCAGCACAATCACTCGTTCACACCGGGAGGTCTGAGGCAAGCCGGGCTCTCGTATGCGGATCAGGCGAATGCCAAAGCGGCGGCAGATTTCCCCTTTTCGCTCATCCAGCGCCAGCTTGTTGTGATGCCATTGGTATCCATCGTATTCTATGGCGATTCGAAGGGAGGGAATATAGAGGTCCAACTCCACTCCCACCACCTGCCATTGGGAAACTTTCACAACATCAGGAAACGGTTTCTTCAGATAGAAAAGGAGCGCCTTTTCCCGAAAAGAGGTCTTTGCCGTGGCCTGGGTTCCATCCCAGATCATACCCAGTTCGTTGAGCTGAGCAATGCGCTCTGGCGTTATGGTGCCAATGCCCTGGCCCTCCTTCCCGGCCAGAAAGTTTTTATAGCACCGCCGCTGCCGGGCAATCCAGTGTCCCAGCCGCACCCCCGTCTCCGTGCTATAATTGCAGGGAACATTGAGCATCTGACGGACCTGATAATACGCCTTGGCATGCTGATACATCTCCTGCCACTGGTCGGTGAGCGGCTCCCAGACCATACCAATCCCTTCCAGCCGTTGGATTTGCGCTTCTGTCAAGCAGCCGCGTTTTCCTTTCTTTGCCGCCCGCTGGGCCAGCACCCAGGTACGCAGCTCTCCTTCCATGGGGTTGAGATGCCCGTGGGCCGCATAATACGCAGAGGCTTTTCGAAACCACTGTTCCCACAGCTCTTCCGAATCTACCCCGGCATCCCACACCATTCCAAGGGTCTCCAGCTTTCGGGTCCGTTCCTCGTTCAGGACCCCCTTTTTGTAGTTTTTTCGCTGGGTGCTGATCCAGCGCCCTAAAAACTGGTCCGGCCCACTGTCCTTGGAGACCCGCAAATGCCCGTGGCGCTGAACGTATGCTTCCGCCTGCTGGTAGGCCGTCTCCCAAAGGGATTGGTACACGTCCCAGATCATGCCAACAGACTCCAGCATACGGCTCTTTTCCGGCGATAGCTTTCCGGCCTGCTCGGCTTTTCGCTGGGCAGTCAGCCACTGGGAAAGCCCCGCGGGCAAGGGCGCATTCCGTCTCTGGTAAGGGCAAAGGTGCCCATGACGCTGAAAATATGCCTCTGCCTGTCGGTAGCGGTCCATCCACGCCTGCTCCGGCACATCCCATATCACCCCCAGAGCCTCCAGCTTCTGAAGGCGGTCAGGTGCAAGTGCTCCGTTTTTTCTGTCCTGTTTCTGATTGGACAGCCAAATCCCCAGCTTCATGCCAGTCTCCGTTTGGTACGTGGCAGGCGGAAATGTCCCGTTACAAACAACATAGTCCTCCAGCAGCGCAAAAAATGCTCCCAACTCTCCCTGCGCAGAACTTCCGGCTCCCAAACCACGCCCAGGGCCTCTAACTGGGCCTGCCGCGCCTGGGATAAGCGTCCCCGTTTGTACTCCATGCGAACCTTGTTCAGCCAGATTCCCAGCTTGCCCCCCTCCTCTGTGACATAGGACTGAGGGACCCGCGCTGTACCATGCTTTTGCAGATACCGTTCCAACGCCTGGCACATTCTGTTCCACTGAAACTGCCTGACATCCCAGACCATACCAATGGCATTGAGTAGATCCACCCGCGCCTGGGTAAACCGCAGATTGGTACGGTTTTTGTATTCCATACGCTGGGTGCCAATCCAGGCTCCAAGGCGTTTTCCTTGGCAGACATAGTCATTGGGGACCAAGAGATCCCCGTGTTCCCGTCGGTATTGTTCCGCAAGGCGGTAAAACGCCAGCCAATCCTGCTCCCGCTGATCTTCAGCAGACAACGCCAAAAAGACCGCCTCCTCTCCAACTTCTCAGCAGACTCTCCCTGAATCGTTCCCCTCTGGAAGGACTTCGTTTTCACCCCCGGCTCAAAGCTCTCTTGAATATATGGTGACTACACCTCCCATCTCATAACAGCCTCCCATTTGAAACATGTTCAACACGTCATTTCATTGTCATTTTGTTATATCTGAGCGGACACGTCAAGTTTCTTTCCATCTTCGTTCTTCAAAAATGAGCAAATTTCTCTCCTTTCACAGAGAAGGACCTCATCAGGCGGCGCAGTTCTTCTATAAAAACAATTCTTCGGAGAGAAAACATAGCAGGTTCCCTTTTTCCTTCTTTTTTGCTATAATTATTAAAATAGCAATACCATTTCAGAAGAGAGATGATTATATGGACAACATCTGTTTTGTTATCATGCCTTTTGGCATTGGTTTTGACGATCTCTATGAAAAAGTATATGTTCCAGCGATCCAGTCGCAGGGTTTATCCCCCTTACGCGCAGATGAAATCTACGACAATCAGCCGATCATACGGGATATCACCCAATCCATCCACCACGCCAAGGTCATCCTGGCAGATGTCACAGGGCGAAACCCAAACGTCAACTATGAACTGGGCATCGCTCACGCGCTGAAAAAGGAGGTCATCCTCCTCACCGCCGAAGCCAAGGATGTCCCTTCCGACTACCGTCATCTGAGATACCTGCAATATAACCGCATGGATGTTGACTGGAATCAAACCTTGTCCCAGGAGCTCCAGGCCACACTGAAACAAGTTCTTTCCCGACTAAGCCAATCGGACAAAACAACTCCATCCACATCCCCCCGCCAAAGCGCGCTTCCAAATGTCCCTGCCGAAGCGGAGGACAACGCGAACTGGAACCCCGAGGAAACACGCGCCATTTCCAAGGCCGAGGCCTTGGGCATGCAATGGCAAACCGCTTCCCTCTGGCTGGACTGCATGGGCTGCCGCGTCCTGTTGGCATCACAGCATGCGTCCCTTCGCAAACTCCATGCCGCAATCGCCTGTCTGCTGAATGAAAGGGTCCGTGCGCTCTCCCACGACCTTCCTAAGGGCCACGCCCTTCGGATGCGCCGCATAGACTTTGGAGAAGCTGCCCCACACATATTTTTTGTGGACTATCTCTATGACGCCTCTGTGCTGCCCCTGTACACTCAGCAGGAGCTCATTCGACGCCTAAGTACCGAACTTTGCTCGCAAGCCTTTGCCCCTCAAATTCGATACCTGGAAGAACATTGGGACCAGAGCCCACGGACGGAAGATCAGAACCTATATGATTCCCCGAACCATCTGCCCCAGGAGCGAACCCCGATCTGTTTTCGGCAAGATTTTTATGTGGCGGACATCAAAAGCATATTTTACAATCGCTTTCGAGGGGATCACTTTTACCAGATTGACGGTCTCCTGCCCACCTCTCTCCTGAAAGAGGAACCGGTTTCCGGGGAAAACCATTGGCTGGCAGATTGGGATCAGAAAGAGGCCCGGTGCAAGGTGGGCGACACGGTCAGATTCAAGGTTCACAAAATATACGACCTTAAAGACTACACTCATACGTCGAACGCCAGAAACATCTCATTTTCCCAACTGGAAGTGGTATCTAACAGCTCTGAACATGCGTTGTGAGAAGTGGGCTATCTGAGCGGGTATCCCTTTCTTCTCCTTTTTGCTATTTTTATAAAAAGCTGCGTTTTAACCTCAGATTGCAGGTTGAAACGCAGCTTTTTATTGAAAAGAGGCGGTTAAAATCAATATCCTTTATACGATTGCTGATCTTTTATTGTATATCCAGACTCTTGTTTGATGTATATCTAAAAAAATTTTTGGACCTTTATCTATAAACGAGACAAGCTGCCCTACCAGTTATCACTATATCCTGGTGGGCAGCTATCGTATTGATTTCATCAAAACAATTAAGATAAGGTTCTATGATTTAGCCAAGAATGAATTGCCTTCAGGAATAAATACTCTTCTTCTGAAAAACTATAGCTTGCATTATCGTTGCAAATTTTGCAATCCACGCTGTTTTTGCCGTCTTTCCTCCTCTTATCGATATCTCCTCGGGCCGAGTATAGCTATTCTCAAATAGTTCTGTCCAGTTGGAACTAAAAATAGCAATATCTCTGCAGTTTGCAATGGTAACACAATCCCATATATCTACAACTTTATTTATACCGTTGATGCTGTTTTCATAATTTTGTTTTCCCATTAATGCATTCGCTTGTTTATAAACTCTCGGCGGAATCCCACGTGTAAGCCATTTTTCTCCATACTTTTTCTGGAGCTTATCGGCAAAGTCAGATTTAATTATAAGTTCAATGTCTTGTATCAGCGTATAGGACTCTGCATTGAATTGCTTTGAATTATCGCGAATCCACGCTCTAAGGCCATCTGGTTCAAATTCTGGTTGTGCCTCGTTAATAACTGACTGGAAAGTACGCCAAACTCGCGCTTTGCCTCCACTACCATAATTTTTACGGATTCCTTCCCTCTCTGTCTCATTTATAGAGCCAAAATAAGACACAAGGGGGGCCAAGTAAGGTTCAACCTTTTCCAAAAGAACTCTTGTATCCATAATTTTAGGATTGATTTTATCTCTTTCAATGAGAAAATCAATTATATCATTTAGAATGCGAAGAAGTGCATGGATAGTATTATTAATTGTAAGAACGCCAGAATTAGCATCTCCGAGTTCCCATTCCTCTGGTAGTTCATTTTTGAAATATTGGAAAGCTTCCATGAGAAATGGTAACAAAACACCACGCGTAACATCGTTACTCCCGCGATCAAATGTACCAGCTTCTATTTCATGATTGTCCTTTCCAAAACGCGTTAAAAAATGTGTTGATTTTAACGCATTTTCAATGGTATCAATCGTCAGGCAGCAATAAGCAGAAGTCTCATTCTCTCCTATTATGACTCTGTTAAAAAATGGAGATGATTGTAACTCACCCAATCGCTGGGCAATATTTAATCGAAGTGCCTTCCTTTGCTTATTTTTATCCTCAGACGTCCACAGCAAATCCGCATTTAACGTATTTTGGAGATTTTTAGAAACCGCTTTTTGATTTTCATTAATTTCCATAAACAGCTCTACCTGTTTATCTTTATCTAAATTAACAAAAGCAACCACTGGAATGGTATCCTTCCCTGCGTACGCAGAGTCAGCATATCCGTACAAACGGTGCTGTCCATCAATAATATAAACAGAGCGATACAATTGAGGCAAGTAAAGAATGCCAATACGAGAAATAGCATTTTCAATCTGAGGTGTAGCAAGATCAAACCGCAGCTTTTTTCCGTTGGTATCAATACTAATGATTAAGGAATTAGGAAAAAAACCTTTATTATCAATAAACTTCCTAATTTCCTTCAATCTTTGCTTCTTTATAATTCGCTGATACGTAGGCATCATATCACTATTTGCCTCGTTACGATGTAAAACATAGGCTAACTTTAAAAGTTTCTCAGGCTCAATGGAAAATGAATAATATGTGTGCCCCCCCATTTGGCCTTCAATGGCAGGAATTCTATTCTCCATTGTTCCAATTTTTTGCCCTGCAAAAAGTGTCCCCAAAAGTTGGTATCTTGCACAAGCCCCCAAATGCTTTGCAAGTTCCGCAAAGTATTTTATACCGTATTCATCAAAGTGATAGATCCCCAGGTCTCTCATACGGTTTCGATCAGGCTCGGTTATCTCATAATTTTTCGTAGCAAAAATATATTTTACTTTTTTCTTCTTAAACTCTTTTTCCCGTCGAACGGTCTTAAATAGACCTTCTTTAATTCCTTTGATCGCCTCAAGGTCAGTTTTAAAATCTCCTTTTTTCCCAGAAAAAGCACATTTACATTCTATAAAAAGGACGGTCTCCTCATCCGCAGCAAACACATCAATTTGCTTAGTGGTATTCAAATCTTCTGTTCCATATGGAATTTCCAGACGTCTATCCTTATTCATATAAGAAAAACCGAGGTTAGAAAACAGACACCAGACATCATCCTCAAATTGCCTATCTAAAGGCTTGGGACGTTTCATACGAACCATCGACTTTAGTTCCTTGTCGACAATCCACCCCTCGCTTTCTCGTTTCTCCTGGAGCTCATATTCAAATTTTTCAAATATATATGACTGGCTGCGACGTTTTTTGACCCCTATCAATTCTTTACCAGACACAAGCTTGTCCATAAAGCCCATATTTCAAAGCCCCCTAAAGGTTCGTAAAAATATATTCTTGAATTTTTCCACGTTTTGCGTTTTCGCCACCAATCAAACTTGCTCTACTTAATTCCAAGCATCGATCATCTTTTTCATAAAAAATCTCATAGATTGTGGCATGTGCAGCGTTTGTTAGAATATAATAAGCACCTTTCTTTTTAATAAAATCGATTAAAGCCTTGAGCCTGTATTGATCTTCGAGAGAAAACAACTTTTGATTATATTTGATGAAGCCATTGTGATTATGTGAAACCGTATATGGCGGGTCCAGAAATACCAAATCACCAGGAGCAACATTTATTCTAACACAATCGAAGTCCTCTGCTTGCAATATAGCAGATTGCAGCATTTTTGATGCTGCTCTCAATTTATCTGCTTCAATAAAATCTTTTGTTCTATTTCCATAAGGAACATTATATTCACCTTTTGTATTAACACGATAAATTCCATTAAATGATGTCTGATTTAAATAAATAAATCTCGCTGCAGCCTCAATAAGAGTCTCTGGACGCAAGGCTCGAATTCGATAGTATTCTTCCGCAGTATTTACATATTTCTCTAAATGTAAAATTACACCATCTGGGTCATTTTTAATTGCACTGTATGTATCAATAAGTTCATTATTAAAGTCAGATAAATAGGCAGTATTCATCTTTGAAGCAAAATAAAAAAATATTGAACCACCGCCCAGAAAAGGTTCGTGATAACAATTGAATTTATAATCTCCGACGATAGAATCCAAATATTTTATTAACCACGACTTTCCTCCTGCCCATCTCAAGAAAGGTTTTGGATATATGTTCCGTTTATCTGCCATTAAAGCATCACCCATCTGAAAGGATACTATCATTTCGACCAAAAATTCTCGGAAATACTAAAAAACGACATGTTATATTATATCAACATCTTTCTAAAATGACAATATTTATTTTAAGTCGTCTTCATCTATTCCCATATATGAGAAATCATACTACATTCAAGGAAAACATTAACATTAGCAGCGTATAACCGCTCGTCGAGATAAATCCTAAAATGAAACAGTGACAGATAATTTAGGGGACATCAATGACCCAAAGTATTATCAGGGACTGGTGTCAATAAAATCTACCTCTACGATAAAAAAATGACCGTCCTGTGCAATACACAAGACGGTCACTTTGATGTTGACCTTAAGGAAGTGAGTTCACTTAAGGGTCAGTTGGTGGAGGCGGGGGGAGTTGAACCCCCGTCCGAAAACACTTCCTCGGGAACCTCTCCGGGCGCAGACGGTTATTTTGGGAGTCTTGCTCTCCCAGTTCCCTTTCCTGCCGGCAAGCCGTCACGCCGACGGGTCAGGTGAGCTTCATCGTTCATGGCCGGTTCAAAGCTTTGCCGGCGCACGTGCACCACGAAACGACGCCTGTTCCCGGGCCGTGGTCCTCCCGGGTCAGACGGCCGCTATTTAAGCAGCGGCGAGAACGGTATCGTTATCGTTCTTTAATTTATAAGTTGCCCGTTTTTCGGATGACAGGCCCATCCGCCCGCTATTCCCGCACCCATGTCCCCGTCGAAACCAGTACGCCCCCAGATTGAGGCTTTGCAACAAGCCCATTGGTTCAGCACAGGCAGAGGTGTCTTTTCCCCGACACCTCACCGGGAGACCAAGAGCCACATATTGGCCCTTGGCGTCCCGGGAACGGTTTGGCTGCGAAACCGTTGGTCACTTACATTTTTTCCGGCTCAGGGTACTCCACACCGAAGGTTTCCACCGTAACCTTTTTCATCCGCTGGTCAGCCTTGGGTTTGTCGTTCAGGCCAGTTTTGGTGGCCGCGATGCGGTCCACCACATCCATGCCCTCGGTCACCATACCGAACGCGGCATACTGCCCATCCAGGAACTCGCCATCAGCGTGCATGATGAAGAACTGGCTCCCGGCAGAATCCATCGCCTGGGCCCGAGCCATGGAGAGGACCCCCCGCTTATGGCTGAGAGGATTCTTCACCCCGTTGGCGGAAAACTCCCCTTTGATGCAGTAACCGGGGCCGCCGATGCCCACGCCCTGGGGATCGCCTCCCTGGATCATAAAGCCGGAAATCACCCGGTGGAAAATCAGTCCGTCATAAAACCCTTTCTTCACCAAGCTGATAAAATTATTTACACTGATGGGGGCCATTTCAGGGTACAGTTCCGCGACGATTTTACCGCCGTCCTCCATTTCAATGGTAACAATAGGATTCTGTGCCATAGTTCTGCTCTCCTTTTATGTCATAGTAAGGTTTGCCGGTCAGCGCCGCTGCTTCAGGGCCCGGTCCATCTCCCGTTTGGCATCCTTCTTGGCCGCAGCCTCTCGTTTGTCATAGAGCTTTTTGCCCTTACACAGGCCGATCTCCACCTTGACCCGGGGGCCTTTGAAGTAAAGGCTCAGAGGAACCAATGTATAACCGTCCTGCTTGATCTTTGCGAAAAGCCGCAGGATCTCCCGCTTGTGCATCAGAAGGCGGCGGGGGCGGCGGGGTTCCCGGTTGAAAATATTGCCCTTTTCGTAGGGGCTCACATGCATCCCATTGAGAGTCATTTGCCCATCCTTGATGGTGCAAAAGGCATCCTTCAGGTTGACATTCCCCATCCGAATGGATTTGACTTCTGTCCCCGCCAACTCGATGCCCGCCTCATATTTATCCTCCACAAAATAATCATGGAAAGCTTTCCGGTTCCCAGCAATCTGCTTTCTGCCCTCTCCAGCCAAAACGGGCACCTCCTCTCCGCCCCACAAAACAGCGGGGATGGTAGATGTTTATTATCCTTCATTCTCCCCTGTCTGTCAAGTGCCCAGACGGATCTTCCCCTTTGTTCAAACATTGTTTACAGAATGAAATTTGACAAGGCCGGCCAGATGTGTTACAATTTGGTTACAGTTTTTAAGAATAGTTACAATCCTCAAAGGAGGTCAAAATGGCAGCTCAGAATATTCCCCTGACCTACAAGGGCCACCCCCTCCGCCGGAAGGACAGCCTGATCTACTACGGCAGCATGGCCCAGAAATATATCATCATGCTCCAGATTCTCTCCCAGAAGAAGGATCAGGACCTGGACGTGGCGACCAAGGTTTCCGTTCAGCTTCAGCTCACCGACCCGGATCTGAAGAGCCGGGACCGGGTGGTTAAGAAAACTGAGAAAGACAGCC
>OIZU01000833.1_pt1 | contig 20853 bp, 30 predicted proteins | sample 1588661 | NCBI WGS metagenome assembly OIZU01 (sample SAMN03283257) | human gut metagenome | biome: human-associated habitat; material: feces | host: Homo sapiens | place: USA | collected 2013 | reverse complement strand
TGCTCTCCGCCCACTGTTGGAGCCATATAGGCTATCTTTACAAAGATATATTTTACCATATCTTATGCCTTTTTGAGTTTACCTTGTTTTAAAAGAGATAGTAATTTTTCGTTTTGGCTAGCAGTGCCACTGTAATTAGAAATACCATTTTTCTTGGCAATCTTCTTACGATTATCATAAGAATTATCTACACCAATAGAATTCAAAGCATCCGAAATGCTATTAGACTTACCTGTATACTTTTTATAATAACTTGTTGTAGTCGTACTACTAGAAGTTGAACCTACTTTCTTTAATTTACCTTGCTTTAGTAAATTCAACATTTTTGTGTTTTGGGATGCAGTACCACTATATCCACTAATACCATTTGCTGTTGCAATTTTCTTTCTATTACTATAAGAGCTATCCACTCCAACTGCATTCAATCCTGTAACAATAGAATCTGAATTTCCAGTATATTTTGGATAATAATTTGATGTTGAAGTCTTTAAAGGATTATCCTTAGTATATTTTACATATTCACTAGCGCTTGTAATGTACCAACCAGCTTTAGTCTTATACATATAAGTACCATTAACTTTAATACGTCCAACAACAGTCAATACAGTTCCTTTGCCAACAGTACCAGCTACCGAATTTGCATTAAAGTCTGGTGTTTTATGATAAGATAATTTATCAGATCCATCATAAGTAACAGTAATATATCCACTATAGTTTTCTAACTTTCCTGAAGCACTAGTTGAAGATGAAGGCTTTTCTGTATCAACATTGGATTGTCCTGTAAGTTTAGCATGCAATGTTTTCCATGCAGAGTCATTTGTATAATTAGCTGGACATGTTTTCCCAGTAACATCATAATGTCTAATAACTCGGCTTGCAGGAATACCATATTGTTTCATTTTTGCACGTACTAAATCAGCAGTATTATCCAACGTTTTAGGTTCGTAATACCATTTACCATCTTTCTTTTTAACACACATTTCAATGTTTAGCGTATTACTATTTCTAGCAACGCCATATAATGATCCACCATCATTATTATATTTATTTCCACCAACAGACCATGCAGTATCATTATCTTCTACAACTTGCCAGATAGATTTTTCATCCACAAAATAGTGAGCAGAAGCTCCACGATAAGTATTATAGAAATAAGAAGCATTGTTAGCAGCAGTAGACACAGCACCCACATAATGAATAACAATATATTTTGGATTAGTGTTTCTGTCATTGAAGTTTACTTTTGTAATTTTTCTATTAATAGGCAGCATTAATCTTCAACTCCTTCGACTTCAACATCACCCATTTCATCTGGGTTAAATTGTTCTCTAAACTTTCTAAGTTCTTCATCTGTCATGTTTTCAAAATCAATATCATCAAAACTCACATCTGATCTTAAATCAGCCATAAAACATTCCTCCTATTTTTATAATATTAATTTGCATTTTAAAAGAGCAGCCGATTTGACTACTCTTTATTAGCTTTGTTAAAGCTTAATTCTTCAATTTCTTCTTTCATATGTGTAACCATTCCATTGCCACCTAGTTCATGATATGCATCATACATTTCTATGAAATTTTCGTAGGCATAGCTTGGGATGGAACCACGTTTCATGTATTTGTCGTGATACTCAATCAATTGAACACGTAACAATAACATAGTGCCTCTTGAATTGGCATCACGACTTTTTTTCTGTGTTTTTAGCAGCCATACTATATACCCCAGTGCTATCGGCAGTGCTATCGTATAAGTCTGCATGAGAAAATCATACATTCTTATTTACCTACTCTTTCGTCTTTTTGTATTGATTTGTTGAAATCATCAATAAAGCTCCTAAGAACGTATCAATTGCCATGATTGTTCCTGTAACCTGATCTCCATATGGCAATCCCCAAATTCCACTTAATGCAGCGTATAACGTACCACATGCAGGCAATACAATTTGTGCTACATATTTCAAAATATCATATGTCTTGTCATTTAATTTCATTTCTATATTCCTCCTAAAAAAATTTATATATGTGCTTCTCTATCGAAGTCTTTTGCTCCAATGTGTGTATTTGATTGTTTCAAATAAATATCAACATACAATTCATCTCTATCTCTGTTATAAGTTACTTCAGGATAATAATGTCCTAACTTCTTAGCCCATAAAGTACATTTTTTATACCCTAATTCATGAGCAAACCAAACAAATTCAAGTTCAGTAATATTTAATTCAATATTATACTGTTCTTTCATAATTTTGATGACTGCATTCTTAGCAATCTTTTCAAATTCATATGTCCCCATTTTCTCACCTCCTTCAAAAATAAAAAACACTCTATAAAAATAAAGTGCATGAGAACTAATTCAATACGTATTTGAATCAAATCCACTTTGACCTCTAAATGCAATACATCCAATATCGCTCATCTTTAATCCGTGGTTGTTTTTATGAGCTACAACTCTTACTGCATTCTTGAACATATAATTCACTTCATACGTAAACCCTGTGACAGTTGTTCCATCTGTTTTTCTAACAGAGATACCTGTAGATTGATTTTCCACATTGTTAGAAATATCTGGTGTTTTCATCATTCTTCTTTGTATTGGAACTAGAAAAGCAATTTCATTAGAATTACAGTATTCTGGGTAACCCATCAAATCAGTAATCTGCATGACCCATAGACATTTAAATGCTTCCATGTCCTGATTGTAGGGTTGCATTCCCGTATAATAATTACCTTCTTCTAATTTTATATATTCAATGTCCAATGTAACATTTGAAGAATTGGTATTGATTACATAAAAGTTCCACGAATTATATTTTGCATATTTAGCCAGAGCGACTTTTACGCCACTCTGTAGATTTCCGAAACTGAAAGTAATTTCTTCGCCAGATACACTTTTATTAGAATGCAATATAACCATTTCTTTATTTCTTAATTTTACTGCACAAGTATACACACCGTTCTGATCTATAGGATTATATACAAAGCATCCTAAATTATTGTTTTTGGGAAGTTCAACAGAAATGTAATCATTGTACACATTCAAACCACAGGATACAGAAGAACCTATATACCAGAAATCAATCGTATATCTATTACCATTTGCAATTCCAGCAAAGTTCAATATTCCTTTTTGATTTATGATTCCGTGCTTCCAGTCACTGTTTGTTAGTAGATTAGGATTACATAAGCTTCCCCAGTTTGGTAGTTTTAGCTTCATAATAATTATGTAGCCTGTGGTGTCATTTTATGTATTCAACTACAATGTTTATTTGTTTTCCAAGAAAATCATTTCCTTTCCATAAATGTTTTATATTTCCTCCCGACATATACACATAGCTGAAAGAATCAGCATTTTCATATGAATTTATACACGTATGGACTGGCGAATCATTTCTTTTGATAATTCCTTCAATGAGCACTGGTTTTTCAATTCCTGTATTTTCAAATAGGTTGTATGACATACCCGGAGATCCTTTAATTAATCCCTGAAAACATTTTCTAAATATTTTCTGCCCTTCAAACCACGTCTTTCCAGTATCTATTTCATTTTCTGTTGAATATTTTTGTGTGTCTGTTTTTAAAAGTTTTACCTTCATAGAATACGCTAGATTAAGCGTGCTAAATAGATGCAATGATCTGCACAGGTCTTTCTATTTCAGACAGCTCTCTTGTTGCGATATAATTACGGTCGATATTTGTAGATAAAGTATTGTCCTTATCAACATAGAAGCTGTACTGAGTATTGATTGGCATAGTGACAACTGGTGTCCAGTTATTCAAGTTTGCTGGAACCACTACGTATCCAATGAGTAGTCTTATATAATCATCAAAGACGATTAGATTAAGATTCCCAGTTGCACCATTCATATAGCTGAAATGTTCGTTTCTATAGATTACAAATGCTTTCTGAAATTTCACTCGCATCTATCATCACGTGTCAGCCTATCTAGCTTGACACCACCCTTCATGCAAGAAGGAGCTACATTGTAGCCCCCTCTCTGTAGAAGATTGTATACATGGCCAGAATTCTGCCCCCCCCCGACGATTTTTCGAGGGTTGTTTTTAATTGAATTCATAAATTAATTTGCTATCGTTTGGAAAGAAATTATTAATAGATGAATGTAAGATTTATTGTGGTTCCTCTATTTAATGTACTCCCTTCATCCGGAATTATCTTTACCAGATTTCCAGCTAGATAGGCATACCCGAATTGACCACCATTCACATCCACAATTCTATATCCTATTTCGTGAGGACAATTTACAAGAGAATTGTCAAATATAATGACTGGATGACTGTTGTCTAAAGAAGATGTATTATTATTCAAAGTTCCTTCAATATGAACAATCGTCATCCCTTTACATTTCTTGACAGATCCTTTTAATCCCCAGTCATTATATACTTGTGAATAATTCGTTTCTTTATCTACGTATTCTTTTCTTGCTAATTGAATTCCCATGCAATCGCATGTAGCATTAACTTACTCCTAAGAAGCTTGCATAGAAGGCATTAGTGCACATCACATAGGCACATCCATAATTGCTTGTTACAATATCTACAATAACATGTTCTTGCTGCATTTCTGTATATCTCACATTGCAAGTGCCTACTATATTGCTTACATTGTAGCTTATGCTAGAATCATTCCAGCTCACTCTTATAAGTGCTACGAAAGGTTCACTATTGTGAGAACCAAATATAAAAATGGCTGCCTTGTCAGCACCATCCTTACGTATTCCAACTCTGATTGCATTTCCTTTGGTGTTCATGCCCAGTGCTGCATTTCTGTTAGCTATGCCTTGTACATATTCAAAAGTTACAAGCTTCTTATTCATAAATCTCACGGTGAATGCTACAAGCACTCACCTCTTTTCTTTCCAAATTGTCTAAAAGAGAAGATGCTATCTTCTCTCGATAGCATCCTCCTTTCGTATAATATTGCGGTATTTTGTACCCCCCCCGCATAAATTTTGCGGGCGTGGGTGAATTTTACTTTATCCATAGTTTTCAGTCCTTTCTTAAGTATTTCTTATAGCTTAGGCTTTCCTGCATTTACCCATTCAGTTATATCTCCAAACTCCACATATTCATCTGTCTGTGAAATTGGAAACACTGCACATGCCAGTACATCACTGAGTGCAACGCTTGAAGATCCAACAGTTACCTGTATCATGCTTGCTGGATGACTGCTTGGATGCGTATATTTGTTTGCTCCTGTGGCAATGCCATCAAGCTTTTTCTTGTCTGTTGCTGCCATGAACCCTGATGCACTTTGCGTTGCTGCTGAATGGCTATGAGAGCTGGCGGCTGCACCAATAGAAGAAGGGGTGATGTTCACTGTCTTGGCTGTACCACCATTGAATGTAAACATATTAGTTCCTTCTGTTGATCCACCATTCAGTTTAATGACAATGGATGTCTTGACAGAATTTGCAGCCCCACCAGCTGATGCCGATCCAGCATAATTGTGTGTATGACTGGCAGCAGCCTTGTTGTTAAGCTGCGTCTGAATGTTTGCTGTTACGCCATCAAGATAATTGATCTCCTGAACTGTCACAGTCGCACCATCCAGCTTGTTCAGCTCAGCTGCTGTTGCTGTGATTCCAAAAGACGCAAGACTATATGTTGTATTTGTATCCTTGTAATAGACAACGCCACCTATGATTGGACAGGCAGTATACCCACTAGCACTTGTAACTGAACTTGTTGTCTTTACACCACCGAGTTTATTCTGTCCTGCCGTTGGCAATGTATAGTTGTTTGCATTGGCTGCAATTCCATTTAACTTGGATTTATCGCTGCTTGACATGAAACCATTTGCAGCAGTCGTTGCTACATCATGCGTGTGTGAACTTGGAGCAAAGGTGCTTGGTTTGCCCTGAATTTCACTCCATGTAATCACTCTTGCTGCAATCATTGCCGCTATCTTGCTCTTGACACGTGAAAGCCCGTTCTTATCTAGATAATTACTTGCCATAACCTTGACACCACCTAGCTAAGCAAAGATGCTGTCGATATCACTGTTCGTTATAGCAGTAAAGTTTGTTGTGTTATAGTAGTTGGATAGATCAATATCTGTCGTACCAATCTTCTCCCACTTTGAATTGATATAGACATATTCATCATACGAGTTATTGCCACTTCCACCATTACTAAGCAAATAGATGGTACCTTTCACTCCACTTCCAGGAAGTGATTCAACAATTTGAAAATCAATCCCTGTAAATCCACTCAATGCAGTATTGATAGCCTGCTGAACCTGAGTGGCATTCTGGTATCCTTTTGCTGTAATAGCACTATCTACCTGTGTTGCAGTCTGATAGCCTTTGCTGGTAATTGCACTGTCTACCTGTGATGAGTTCTGATATCCTGCATCATTTGTCAAATCTGATACATTTGTAGGCAGATCTGCTGTCTTTGCATATGAATCCAGTGCAGCTGAAGTAATAAAACCAGTGTCATTCGTTAGCTGAGATAGCTTTGTTGGAATGTCTGTAATCTTTGCAAAAATCTGCTCTAGCTTTTGCTTGAAATAAAGTAATGTTTCACTACTTGCATATTTTCCATTAGCTGCCATCATTATTCCTCCTTCATCATTCTAAAAGTTTCATTAAACATTGCTTCAATGTCACTGTTTGTAATTTCATTAATTTCGTCGATCAATCCATAGTCCTGCCCTTTCTTGTCTCCAGATATCTCAATCCCATTTATCATTGGTTTTTCTAAAAGGTCTTCATAAAATCTTTTACCAGCAGAAATGTTCATCTGACCTTGGACTGTTGCATTCGTGCTTATTTTTCCACTTAATTTCATTCAAAATTCACCTCTTCCAGAATGTTAAATGCTGTTGGAGGAATGACAGTTGCAACATCACCATTGGCCATTGTAACCTGAACATCATAGAAATACTGTCCATAATCAAGATTCTTGGTGTCATCCGGACTGATCTTTATTTCACCACTCACGACTTCCTTCTTTATCAGAACGTTATCGCTGCTGGTATATTTCTTGAGAGTAAACTCACAGATGTCGCCATCTTCAAGCTCATAGATTTCTCCCTCATTATTAACTATTTCGACATTGAGCAATGCAGTATCTCCACGAGTCAGTGATATGATATTGTTTTCTACTTTAAGCATTTTATTCATCACTCCTCGTAGTTAATTTCAAACTCAACATACTCATCAGTAACATCCACTACCTGTGGAGCATTGTTGAGATTATTAACAAAAGTTCTTAAATCATCGGTTCCCTCTATGTTTATTCCATTCAATCGAATTCTATAGAGAGGTAGTTGATATTTCGTACCTGCATCTAATGTATCCTGCTGTGTAAGCACTGGGTCTGTTGCGTTTGCGCCAGCAATCCCTTTAACAGCCTTGATTGTCATTGTCTGCACACCATCGACATTCGTGAACTCAGCGACAACGATGTCATTTCTTTTCATGTTTTGAGTTCCATTATCGATGGCTACATCTATGACTTCTCCAGGATAGATAATGTATGGCCATCCTTGAACGACTACGATACCATCCTTTATATTTACGAGATTGGCTGTCTGTGTTGTCAGCTCAAGCTCATTTCCACGATGCATGACACCATTTCCTCTAAAAAAACCATCAAAAAACAGGGCGTGGTCTCTTGCTTCCACTTCCTGCCCTGTCTTAACAATAAGCTTTGCCATTTCTATTTATCACCCACTTTGTATTCAATATCAATGTTATCTATAAATCCTGTCAGCACCTTCGATATAATCTGTTTTTGCATGTAGATGCCTGTAATTCTATCCTTTGCACCGACTATGTCACCAATATCCACATTTTCTACATTGCTGATTTCAAGAGTGTTGGTATCCTGGTTCTCATTCAGCTGATCAATTCCACCCTGCAAAAGTTCATCTTCACTTTCTACAGAGGAATAATCATACAGCATTGTTCTTCTGTTTATGCCGACATTTCCATCAGCAATGGCTTCACTTTCATTTTGCGTAATGTTTCCATTGGATAATCTATAGAGATTCATAACAGTTCTTTCTGTCAGTTCTCCTTGACCTAAACAAATAACATGATTATATCCATTCTTTATAGCTTTTGCTACAAGATTGTAACCATAGTCATTATTTAGCTCTGTATCATTGCTATAGTTAGTAATTGGAACTGCTGAACATACAGCACGCTTGTTTTGTATATCAAAAGTTATCTTTAATTTAAGTCCTACATCAGCTAAAGTCTTTTCAATAGCTTCTAGCATATTAACATATCGTAAGTCTCGATTGATTTCAACACCACACAGCTCATTTGCACCTATAATCAAACCGTCAAATTGATCATCAAGAATAGCTCTTAAGAAATCATTGGCATCTCCTCTAGCCTGATAATATGCAGCACCAGAAGGCGGAACGACATATTTCTTTGATATAAGTCCTCTCCAGGTATATCCATAAAGAGTGACACATTCATTTGCAGTGTCGCTGGTAATTCCTTGAATTCTCCCACCATATTCATTGGTTTCATTGTTATCGTAGATGATAGATCCTTCAGCAAATTTTGGGTTCCATACCGAATAAGGAACTGTCAATTCAAAATCGTTTCGTGAAGATGAAAGATAGGATCCTATTTCCATGTCAAGTTCCATCTGTCTATCCAGATAACCAATGTCAACTAGATCATTTTCAGTACAGATGAAATCCATCTAGGCTTGCTCCTTTCATCATATAGATAGATATCAAATCCAAAGGCACCTGACCATTGAACGGTATTTCTTCCTGAGGGAATCTTCGTGAAAATATCGAAATCAAGTCCACGTTTAGAAAATACATTTGTCTTTTCACCGCTAATTCCAACCTTGTATGCTTTTCTGCTAGTTGAGTCAATCACAAGATACTCGCTAGCTAATATATCTGTACTGACTGTATAGATATTTCCATTAATCGAAACTGACGGATTGGATACAGGACCATAGATGATCATCTTAAAATTGCTATCCTTGATTGAATCATTCGTAAAAGAGGACGTACCTGTAGCATATCCATATGTAAAAGGATATTCGAATGGATATGTAAATCCCTCTGTCTTTATTTCTAAGTTTATGCCAAAAGGGAATCTTGTTTCCTTTATCCAATACGGAGTATCAGTAGTAACTGTCAGCTTGTTCTTTAGCTTTTTTCTGTGGATATTGACATTAGAAAGATCTGATCCTATTATATTGCAGAACATGAAATATTGTCCGATATAGAATTGTCCTCTGACATTGTTATAAATATCATAATCAAAAATATCGGTGATAATATCAATGTCCAATACTGGTTCATCACCTTCTATTGTGTAGTTTTTAATTTCAGTCTTAAAACCAGTTATAACATTGTTGTTTGTGATGTTTGTAAACGAATTTCCAAAAAGGTCATCTATATCAAAAAGAGGAAAGTCCTCAACGAAATCAACGCGTTCACTTCTTGAATTAAGATAATATATGTTGCTCATCTATTGGACCTCCTTTAAAATTCTTCCTGCTTTTCTCTTATCGATGCTTACTGTTATACCAGCCTTGCTGAAGGCATTAACCATTTCATTTCCTAATCTTGTATAGTCTATTGGATCATTTCCAGGTGTACCTGGACCAGGGTTATATGGACCATTGCCCTGATTTCTATTCACGCTAGTATTAACTTCGTTCTTAAAATCATCTACCATTCTTCTGGTATTAGAAACCATTTCATTTTCTGTATTAGGCATTTCTGCTTCAAATCCAACTGCAATACCTTTAGGAAGATATTTACCGACCTCATCGGCCATAAGCTTAGATGGAGAATGGATTCCAAAGAAGCTCTTGATTCCATCAAGGACTCCTTTTCCAAACGACTTGATCTTGTTTCCAATCCATCCAACCATATCGTTGATCCCATTCCATAGGCCTTTGACAAGATCAGAACCGATAGAAACCATCTTTGATGGAATAGACTTGACACCATTAACCACAGCATTCACCAATTTTGTAGCTGCAGATTTTCCTTTGCTTGCAAGACTAGAACCCCAAGAAACAACCTTAGAAGCTGCACTTGTTAGCCATGTTGCAATCTTTCCAGGCAGCTGCTTGATATAGTTGATAATGCCATTTATGAAATTTGAGGCAATGCTTTTTGCCTTATTTAGCATATTGCTTCCCCAAGTTGTCACTCTTGTGTATGTATTAGATAACCATGTAGCGACTTTTCCTGGGAGCTGACTAAACCAACTAACAATAGAATTTACAGTTTGAGAAATCCACTGCACCGCTGAGTTATACATATCAGTCAGCCATTTTGTCACAGTGGCAATCATAATATCTACTGTTTCCTTTATTTTTCCAGGTAGCTGTGCAAACCATTCAGCCACCATGCTTATAAAGTTTGGTATATCAACTGTAGCAAAATTGTATAGATCAATACCCCATTGAATGATCTGTCCTAATGCAAGACCGATTGCATAACCAATCATGTATGGAAGCTGATCAAAGAAATTAAGAATACCATTAAGGAAATTAGATCCTATTTCTATGGCTTTTGCCAGAAGATTCTGACCCCATAAAACTATGCTGTTCCATGTGTTTGTAAGCCATGTTCCAATTGCTGTTGGAAGCTGAGAAAACCATGTCAAAAGCGAATTGAAAGCACTTGGAATTGTCTGTGTGAAAAACGAAGCAATGTTGTTTCCAAATGATTTCAATAATTCAATGAATGAGTTGAATGCACTTGGTACGGTTTCTGTAAAGAATCCTGCAATTGCTGTAGCAGCAGAACCCAACGCGGATAGTATCGAATTCCAGCAGCTGATAACAAAGTTTCTGAAGTCTTCTGAAGTATTCCAGAAATAAATGATTGCTGCAACTATAGCTGTAATAGCTGCAATGGCTATCGTGACAGGACCACCTGCCATTGATACAAGTGCAGATCCTAATCCTTTTAATCCGCCACCCGCACTTATTGCGTTTGCAGCAAGAGTTGCGAATATTCCTTTTCCTTTTTCCAATATTCCTAAAAATGAAGTAATATTAGAAAATCCAAGACTTCTTAAACCACTGAATGTATTGTATAAGGTTTTGACATTCTTTATAGCACCCTTGACGGCCAGAGCCGACTTGAATGCAATAAAACCAGATGTCAGACCAGCTAAAATTCCAATTATTCTGTTGATGGTTGGATACCATTCTTCGATATTGACAATGAAATCATTAATAACCGGTAAGACATTATTAGTAATATAATTTACGAATTCTGTTAATGCTGGAGCTACCTTTTCGTAGATGCTTATTGCGATTGTTTCTAATCCACCACCAAGCTGTTCCATTGCCGATGAAAGATTCTGCTGCATGACTGCCGCTGTTTCCTTTGCAACACCATTACAGTTATCCATGCTTTCTGCAATTGCATCGTACTCATCTTGCGAAAGGTTGAGCAATGCAAGAAGTCCTGACATTCCTTCCTGCCCAGCAAGAATTGCTCCATAATATGTTTTCTGTTCATCAGTCAATCCACTGAATGATTTACGCATTTCCTTTACAATCTGATCAAGAGATTTGAATGATCCATCTTGATTAGTAAGGCTTATGCCAAGATCATTCATTGCGACTGAAACAGATTCCGTCGGCTTAACCATTCTCGTTAGAACTGTTCTTAATGATGTACCTGCTTGTGACCCTTTGATACCTGCCATTGACATAGCAGATACAGCGGTTGTGACATCCTCGATTGATAGACCCATCGTTCTGGCAACAGGAGCTATATATTTGAATGTTTCGCCTAGATCAGCAATATCAATAGTTCCTGCATTTGCTGCTTGAGTTAGTAAATCGGCAACTCTTGTAGAGTCTTTAGCTGCTAGACCAAAACCAGTTATTGCATCGGCAACGATAGTTGATGTTGTAGCGAGTCCCTCACCACTTGCAGCTGCAGCATCAAGGACACCTTCCATACCTTCAAGTATCTGCTGAGTATTCCATCCTGCCTTTGCCATTTCTTCCATGGCTGCAGCAACTTCTGGAGCACTATATTTTGTGCTAGCTCCAAGCTCCTTGGCCTTTTCAGTCAAGGCTTCCAGATCCTTACCAGTAGCACCACTGATAGCCTGCACTCTTGACATTGCTGCTTCGAATTCTGCACCAACGTTATAAATGTATCCCGCTGCCTGCTTAGCCATTGCTCCGATTCCAATAGCTAATAAGGTCTTTTTAACTTTAGAAGCGAAGCTTGAAGTTTTACCCTCAACTTGTGCTAATCTTTTTTCAAATTCATCTTGTCTTAGCTGAAGGTCTATATAAATATAACCATCAGCCGTATTACTAGGCATGTATCCACCTGCCTTTCTACTCTTTTAGTTTTGCAAGCAGTTCGGCTTCAATCTCCTTTTGCGTTCTTTTTGGAGGCTGATTCTTCCTGATTGCATAGAGTTCCTTAAGATGTCGAGCCTCTTTTCTCTGTTCCTTTGGAAGTTTATTGATATCGGTTGTTCGATATCCGACAATCTTGACAAACTGTGTCTCTCTAGTAAGACCATCAAAAAGCGATTTGTACTCAAACCAGTGCAGTCGCACACGTCTTAGGTTTATGCCATACTGCTGCATGAACGCAGCACAGATAAGGTCGTAATCTTCATCATAGTCATAGGCAATATCGGTATTGGTTTTCTTGGTTTCAGTCGATTTATCATCGTTTTTGAAAAGTCTCCAAAAAGAAAGGATGCCAGACATTATGGCATCCATTGGTTCATCAAATATATTTTCATTTCCAAAGAACAAATCAAGATTATTCGACATAACATATATCTTAAAATTTGGAGGAATGTTATCATCCATGAGAATTCTCTCAACATCAATCCATGTACGAAAATCAGTCCTCAATTTATAACTATTTCTTTTTATTCTTATACTTCTGGGAAGATTTCTTATTGCGGACATAATTTCTCATACCTCTATTCTTATTTCCATATTTGTTGTCAGCGTATTTGGCCATGTCAGCAATCTTGGTCATGGAGTTAATGATTTCCTTTAGTCTCTCCATTTCTTCTTTGTTTCTTGCTTCGGCTGCTTCACGCTCTTCTTTCATGAAATTATCCAAATAGATTTTGGCCAACTCATTAACAAGAAGATACATCTTCATGTCAGGACCTTTGAAAAGCTTACTGCAAGTTCCCTCACCAAGAACAGTATCAATGACATCTGCACAGTCATCCAGTAATCCGTCAACATCAGTTTCGATATTGGCTGGATGATCATTGTGATTCTCCTTGAATTCCAATAATGCCTTGAACACATCTGGATCATCTAGATCCATTTCAAATCTAATACCATCAATAACGATGGTCTTAACATTCTTGCTAAGTGATAAAGTGATAGTTTCATCAATTTTCTGATTTTCAACTTGATTCATCTCTTGAGTATTCTCTTTCATTTCATATTCCTCCTACTGTTTCTTTAAATTTTATAATTCATCCTGTTGTTCACTATCAGCAGTAAATGTTTTTGTACTGATGTCAAAAACTCCAGGAACAACTGAGCCCTGTTGAGCAAAAGTTCCTTCGATTGCAAGTTTTGCTCCACCTTCTCCTGATCCTGGGTTATCAGGCTGCACTTCATAGATGTGCTTATAAGCCTTATATTTGCCTGCTTCAGTGCTGTTCCATGTTTCAACCTCAATTTCTTCAAACTGAGCACCGACAATTTCGTTTTTACCGATTAAATAGATCCAATAGTTGAATGGATCAGACGGATATGCAATCCCAGAGTAAGATACTGATCCAGCATATCCCAGCATGTTTGAATGCTGAGTCTTTTCATGGATGTATTGTCCGTCTTCTGTATTTGGATTAGATGACTGTGTCCAGTCAGTCAATCCATCTCCGGCCAATACATAGGATTCAAATGTTACACCAGTAATTTCAGTCAAAGGCTTTACATAATGAAGATTTTCTTCTGTTTTCAATTCTCTTTTTGGTAATGTAACTGCCATTTATTCAAAATCTCCTTTCTTTCTATAAGTAAATCTATAAGACGCTACAAATGTAGCTCTATTATTCTCAACACCAGTTGCATCACTTGGAGTGGCTGTCATCTCCAATGATACTGGCTCTATCTTTTCATTTGTTATTTTTAGATTAGGAAAACCATTATCGGTTTCCTCATTAAACAAATCCGCAAGCATATTCAATGGCTGAACAATGTTAAGCGTCGCCTTCGTATCCTTTACCTCGTCACGATAGTAAACAACAAAAGGTATTTCCGCTTCATATCCTCCCTTAATGTTTGCGTTCAATTTTTCAACAGTTGTTGATTCCTTCTTAAAAGCAATGCATGGAATTTCATTTGCTTCCAGATATTCGTTATGCCACTTTGCTTTTGTACCAACATCTAGCTTTCTCACATAATTGTAAAGGTCAATTCCCAGCTGAGTGAGTTCAGCTGAATCAACAAATTTCTTTTCGCCCATTTCTTTCACCTACTTGAACAGTTTTTTTGCAATATCTATCCATTTATTCAGATTCTTTTTCTTCGATTTTTCAAACCACTCTGGGCCACCATATGAATATGTCAGATTTCGATTGATTGTTTCCTTTGTTTCGCCTTTTTTGGCCCAGGGACGACGTGTTGTAATACCTACCATGACCTTTCCGTAATATAGAAATTTTGCATATACTTTTCGATATACAATCTGCATCTTTTTCGTTCCTGTACTGCTTAATACAGATTTTTTCAAGCCACCATCACGCATTGGAACATATGGATCTGTATCCTTGATGATTTCATTTTTCAAAGTTGTCAAAGCCAGGTTGCCTTTGTTTCTGTATCTTTTTGTTACAGCACCGGCAGAAAAGTCAATATCAATTTTTACATTATTGTCCTTAGCCATTGCAGTTAACCTCAATAAACTCTGGTCTATTTCCAAAAGGCTTTATTTCCTTAACAGATGTCACGACATATTCAATTCCGTCAAATACAATCGTATCACCAACAAAGATAGAAAACTTTCCATCTGCAGGAACGTATTTATTTGAATTGATATATCTGCATTTTAGGCCATTTTTCTTAGCATAAAGATCATTGCAATCAATAACCAATAATGAAGTAGCGGTATCTTCTTTTCCTTGATCAGACTGATTCAAGGACTTGTCATTTTCAAATTTGACATATTTCAATGTCGTTTCTTCATAAACAGATTCAAAATTATCGTTTTCACCAAGCTTATGTCTAACGATTACAGAATGTGGTCTTAAAAATCTTGGACTTCTAGGCATATACCCACCTATTTAGATATCCTTTCTTTCTAAGCTCTTTGTTGATCATCATCTTGGCCATAGGTGAAACTGGTATTCCGTTAAAGAATGTAATCTTCTCATTTCCTCCTGATCCATAGGAAAAGGAAAATCCAGAAGTTGAAACCTGTGTAACATTCATGTCAGATTGACCTGAATAAATGACATCGCCACCATTCTCAAACGAAAAGTGAATCTGCTGTATGATTGCATCATCAATATTCAACCCGTAATCCTCGAATTTATCCTTCAGCTTGAATTGAGATATGAATTCTTCACAATAGCTTTGCAGAAAAGTCGTGGCATTCAATAAAAGGGAGTCAAACTCCCCTTTATCAATGTCATCATCAAAAGTTTCTGTATATTGATCATATTTAATCATGGCTACTCACCTTCATTGAATGTGATTCCAGTCATGTACACTTCAGTCATGGCACCATCTTCCTTCACAAGATGAAGGATAGCTTTTTCTGCAGTGGCTTTATCAGCCCCTAGGAATGCAACATTGACTGTTGGAGCCTTATCTACTGTTGCCTGCTTTTCAGCAGTCTTGACATACATTTTCAAGTTGTCTGTTCCATCATAAAGGAATGGCAAATAGTATCCAGACTGTTCTTCTACGACAGATGAGTTAAATCCTGTATATCCAGTCACCTTGTTTAAAGTTCCTGAAAGGATTTTACCATCAAATGTAACAGTACCTAGTTCTGATGCTTGCTTCCCGTAGCAGTCAGTTTCTGCATTAACAGCTGATAGATTAGAAGCAATTCCTGCATTGTCTTTCATTTCACCCTCAGTTAGCTGTTTTTTTTTACAATAACACGAGCGGCATTTGATACACGGAACCCATCATTGAATTCAACCTGTGCTAATGATCCAACAAATCTTTCTGAATCAATTACACGAATTTCTTCCAAGTTGTCAACTTTATGGAATGCCTTGTAATCATACATAACAAAATCAACTTTTGTTAGATCTTCTGTCTGTTTTGTCCCAGCATAATCATAGTAAGCAGCTGCAGAATTTTCTAACGCATTAGCCTCTTTCCATAACATGCCTAACCAGTAACCAACCTGACCAGTTCTAACAGTTTCATCATTAAAGATAGGCGTGAATTGGTCTCCTGCAGCTTCAAGCATTGCAGAGAATACATCAACGCTTGCTAATACTACATTTGGAGAAGATTTTCCTTTTCTTGCTTTTACACGTGCTTTTAAGATCATTGATTTCACGTTTTTAGAAGTGATTGCAGTTGTATCTCCTAAGTCAGTTCCTTCATGCACTAAACATGCTAAACCTGCAGCCATTTCTCCTTGTTGACAATCTTTGATAGCAGTAGAAAGAGTCTGATCAGCTAAATCATAAGAAACAGAATTTGCTCCTACTTTATAGATCTTCTTAGATTTTCTGAATGAGTTGTTCAAATGAATGTCCAACAATTCATTTTTTGCTGCTTCATCTGAGAAATCACCAGCGGGTGTATCTGCACCAACGATTCCATCAGAAACTTCTTTATACACTTTTACTGCTCCTGAATTAGCATCCCCCTGATATACATCATTGTATGTTACGCCTGGCTCAAAGATATTGTCGGCATATAAGTTAGGATCTACAATAGAGCTATATCTTTCATCAATATTTAAGTTTCCGTAATTCATAATTTTCCTCCTTGTTATCCTCTAAAATATTTGTTCTTTCCATATTTTCTTTTTCGATATTCTTCTTCATCAGTCATTTCATGCGGTGTCTGGACATTTGTTTTGACTGACTGAATAGTTACTTTCTTTTTGTTCTTAAATTCAGGAACCGATGTCAATTTTGCTTCCAGTTCCTTCTTCATTTCTTCTTTGTTGACAACCCCTTTGTCATCAGTGAACTTGCTTCTGTCACATAGAGCAATCAGAGTTTCAATGCGATCGTCACGAACTCCAATTTCTTTGGCAATCTTTGAAGCTTCATCATTAACCTGTTTAGCAATTTCGGCTTCCTTGTAACGCTTATTTTCTGCGAGAATATCGTCAATTCTCTTTTGTTCTTCTTTTGCTTTATTAGCCTGGTTTTGTCTATATTGTTTAACGGCTTCATCGACTTCTTCTTTAGTTAGCCCCTGTTCCTTCAGCATACCTTTTAGAACAGCTGTCTCATGTGAAGCATTTCTCTTTGCAATTGCTTCGGCTAATTTGTCGTAGTCAAAATTTAATTGAGATGGATCTGTAGTAACAGTTGGATTAGCTCCATCCCCTCCGTCTCCTCCATCAATACCAGGATCTGCAAACAACTGAATATTCAATGGGTATTTCAAAAAGTCTTGTGTCATAAATAAATTCCTCCTGTTTTACGTGTGTCACACGATAATATTTCAAGTTTTGAGTGTAGCTCACTATATTCCTGTTTTAGGTGTGTCTCACCATGTTCTTCAGGACAGTTTCATGTCGTAACTGCGATTGGACAAAATAAAAAGCAACCTTAATTTCGGTTGCTATGTTTTCTCCTATTTTTGCATAGGACTTTATCTTTATTTTTTTCTTTTCTTGGAGGTGGCTTATACTCATATCTTTCATGATATTCTTTGCCACAGATCATGCATCTAAAAGTCACATGCTTTATCATGCAATTCTTATATCTATCAAAATATCGTTTGATATCATAAAGGTAATATTGATGATAATGTGGTTTCAACCCTTCAGACAATAGTCTCACCTCCTGTTTTTTGGCATAATAAAAGCGAGTATTTCTACTCGTTGGATATCATTTCACTTCCATAGTTTATTCTTTATTACTTTTAGCATCTAACTCTTTTTTATACTTTTCAAATAGGCTTTCCTTGTTTGAAGGTATATCAATGTCTTCATCATCATTCTCATATGAATCATCACCATCATACTCTATAAATGCATATGGATGTTTTCTTTTCATTTTAATATAATCATCAAAATTTTTTATAGCCATATTCCCATCCTCTTTTCTTGCATATTTCAATCCATGCCATATGTCTAATTTCTTTAGTAGGTAATTCAGGATTATCATTTTTTATTGATAAACGTACTAAATTTACATATCTTGCAAACACTTTTTCCTGTCTTTCATTACTTAATGGTATTCTATCACCTTTACCTTGTGAAAAAAAGAATACTTCTGCATCTTTTGTAATAACTATTGATTCCTTGAATGAATCTGTAGTTAGTTGAGTAATGATATCACCTACAGAGAATGTTCCACCTTTGGGATGATTATGTACTGTTGTTATGCTATTTTTTAGAGCACTTTCAATATACTGCATAGCTTTTTTTGAAGGTTGTACATAGTTTTCGCTTCCTGATGAAAATAAATTGAACAATTGTTTTCCGGTTTGTGCATCATTTAATGAAAGATGTTCTTTTTTATCGCTCAGATATGCTTTATCAATAGCAATATAAGTATTTATCATATTTTCTTCTTTTTTCTCTGAAAATTTAAAAGTATCAGGAATTATATTCTGAAAAAATACTTTATTTGATTTGAAAGACTCTTGATTGAATGTTCTTGATTTTGAATTGACGTTGATACGTTCTCTGCCATAATTTCTCTTAAGTCTTGAATCTGATGCGATAAGTTCCTGATTCCTCTTGGTCCACTCTCGAACCTTTGCTTTTTCTTTTGTGACATCAACTCCAGCAGCTTCACCGACTTTCTGACGTCTTTTCCATTCACGGATATGACGTTCATTGTATCGCTGTTCCTGCTGCTTTTCATAAAGCTCGTTGTTTTCCCTGGAATCAACTTTTTCAAACGACGGTGTACTTATTCCCTCGATATAGGGATAGAAGCTATGTCTACAGTTTACTCCACATAATCCTCCAGCTGTTCCATACCCAGTTGCATCATAGAAGTTTGAATAATCCTTATATGGCTTGTTTCGATAGAATATCTGACCTTGCCATTCGGCATGACTTGGTCTAGCACCAGCATGAGCACTTGTTTCTACAAGATTGCATTCCAAATCATCCAGGTTCTTTTCCTGACATTTCGCAGCAGTCTGATTAATTGAAGTTCTTACTGCCATTCTTACAACAGTATCTAATCTTCTATGAACTCCTGTGTCATAATCAACCCATTCCAGACCCTCTCGCGAGAGTTTCGATACAACCCTATCAACAATCACATCACTGCCAAAAGCTCCACTCTGTGCCATCATGTAGGCAGAATTGAGCGATTCGTATAGCTTTTCCTGAGCAGTCTGGGCAGTTGTATTGCAGAGATTGGTTATGTCATTAACAGTTAAAGCAATACCTTCATTGATGATGTCTTTAAAATTGTCTCTATCATAACTGAAATGATCAATCAATCCCTTTTTATAGGCATCCTCAAACAGCTCATTGTCATATTCAATTGACTGATAGGAAGAATCTTCAATCAGTTTTGAAGCCTCTTCAGTAGTGATATCCAATGCTTCAGATAGATAGGTATTGATACGTTCGTTTGTAATGCCTAAGCTCTGTGCTACAGCAAGCTCATAATCAGCTGTTGAAGTGAGATTATTTTCATTGAGCTTGATTCTTTCAGCAATATCGCAAAGTATCTGCGTTTCAAGATTGTACCAGTAATTTTCTAGATCATGAGTACAGTCCTTCAAATAATCTGGATCAAGCATTATTCTTCACCGACATCATCCCTCATGAAGGCAGATGTTATTCCAGGTCGAGATGAATTCATTTCTGCAATCTTTGCCTTTGCTGTTTCTTCATCTTCACCATACCATTTCATGCGATATTCGTACTTGTTCAATACACCAGTATTGATATCCTGGATATCCTGTTGCTTTTCCTTTGCGGCATCGATAATGATTGAATCGTCCCATGTGAATGCAACATTGATTTCACCACCATCAAAGAGTCCGTTTGCTATACAAAGGTCATCTATCGAATTGATTAATCCCCTGAGTGCATTCTCCAATGAATCCTGTATATCACTGATCAACTGATATGAACGCTGCTTTGATGTCTTGATTTCCTCTGCAGTCTTATCAACCTGCTGTGGATCGCTAAGCGTTCCATATGCTAACCCGCACTTGAATTCTATCTGCTGAAGATATTTATTCAAACCATTGATAAATGACTGATCACGAATTTCGGGACTGAAATGTTCAAATAACTTTTCTTTATCAAAACCATCTTGTGATTGATATGTTCTGAACATTCTCTCCTTTCCTTTTGGAAGAAATGTCTGTCCGTAAATATCTTGCTGCAGATAGCTTTCATCCAGTTCAATAGCAGTTTCCTTGCTTTCGAATTCCCAATCAAGACGTGACATTTGAATATCGGCCTTTTTAATATCTTTCAAAGCTCTTGCATATACAGATACACCAAGAGGTGATTTTCTATCAATGTTGTTTGCCAGAGGGACCCTGAAGTAAGAATAAAACGGATGTTCTGTACCATTAACCTGTATCTTAGGCTCTATATTCTGCCATTCTTCAACATCCGTCAAAGATATTTCATGTCCTGGGTCACCAACAAACAGATCTGTAATATCCTTTTCCTTGGATACAAATGCACGATTTTCAATAATATATTTATCTTTTTGGAAGTCATGAATTTCAA
>OIZU01000824.1_pt1 | contig 21043 bp, 27 predicted proteins | sample 1588661 | NCBI WGS metagenome assembly OIZU01 (sample SAMN03283257) | human gut metagenome | biome: human-associated habitat; material: feces | host: Homo sapiens | place: USA | collected 2013 | reverse complement strand
ACTGGTGGCCGCTTCACTGGCAGCAGTCTGTGCATCGACCTTGGCCTGCTCTGCGGCGGTGGCATCGGTGTGCACGGCATCCACAAGCTGCTGCCATGCAGGGGTGCCCGGCTCCGGCATGCTGCCGTCATCCGTGCCGCTGTTGGCGCTGACACGATACCGCAGGTCAGCGCTGGTCACGGTCTTGGTACCATCACTGCCCTCAAAGGTGACGCACCCGCTTCCGGGCTGTGCGGTCACGCTGGCGGGTACGTCCACAGAGCCGTCCATCACAAGCGAGGATGCCGGGTCTTTGCCGTTCGGGACGTGCCAGAAGCAACGGATGGTCAGCCCTTCCCACTCGCCAGTGGCACTGACGGCAAGGCGGTACACACCACGGTTCTTGGTGTAGCCAAAGCGCACCAGCTGCTCATAGCCCGCCACTTTGACGACGCCATTGGATGCGAGAGATATGCCCTGCTCAATCATAGTCCACCTCTTACTGCTTCAGCGCCGCCCGGGCGCGGTCAAAGAAAAACTGGATGACCGCACCGATGGTCTCATCGGTGATGGCCCAGCTGATAAGCCTGCCGTATTTGCTGGTACTCAGGGCGGCCCGGAGCATCTTGACGACCCACGCCTTGCGCTCTGCGCCGCGCTTTGTCCCCTGGATCTCCTGCTCGGCCCGCTCGATGAGGTCCAGCACCAGCGGCTTTACGGCGGCACCGTAGCCCAGCCGGATGCAGCCCAGGGCGTAAAAGATAAAGCCGCCCAGCATCAGCACTGCCGCCACCGGGGCGGGGATAAGGTCAAAAAGCTTAGTTGCCAGTGCTACCATGATTGGTCACTCCTTTTAACAGATAGTTGTCGATGTCGGTGCGGCTCTTCTGCATCCCCTCGCGGTTGTTGCCGGAGAGCTGGGCGTCCAGAAGGTTGCGCACCCCGTCGAGGGTCAGACGGCTCACCTCGTCGATTTCTTCAAAGCGGCGCAGGTCACGGGCAAGGGCCTGCGTGTGCTGAAGCTGGCCCTGCTCCAAGGTGCCGATGCGCTTGTCCAGCTCATCCAGCCGCTTGTTCTGCGCGTTGTCCGGCTCCTGCGCCTTTTTGATGTACTTGTGGATGATTTCCAGCACCTTGTCGATGGTGATGGCTGCAGCGCACAGGCTGCCCAAGATGCCCAGCACCCACAGCAAAGCTTCTTTTTCGGTCATTTGCCCTCCCGGAGACGGGTCAGGCCCTTCTTGCAGATGATTTTCGGATAGTTGAGGGTAGTGACGTTGAGGTCTACGTTGCCGGAGATGCCCGGCACGCTGCCCTTGCTGGTGTGTTGGTGGGCGTTGTAGTTAAACGTCACGTTGGGCGTCTTGCCGGTGTAGTCGGCAAGCCAGACGTCCCACCGAGAGGACAGCCGATCCATGTCCAGCTCGTACTTGTAACCGGTGTAGGTGTAGAGCTGGGCGTAAAAGCCCATTTTCTCCACCTGTTCCAGCGCATAGGCGGTGAGGTTGGTGAGGTCGAGGGTGCTCATGGGCTTGAGCTTGTTTTCCTCCACGTCAACCGCCACCGGCAGGGTCAGTTCCTTGCCCCGCAGCGCCTGCCGCAGCAGGGCAAGCTCTGCGTCGGCCATCGCCTCACTGGTGGCATTGGTGTAGTAGTAGACGCCCACGTCCAGACCGGCAGCTTTGGCGTTGCGGTAGTTGGTCTCAAAGGTGGGGTCGATATACAGGCCGTCTGCCCGCTTGGAGAGCTTGCGGTTGGTGCTCACCGCCCTGAGCATTGCTCCCTCGTAGCCTGCCGCTGCCACCTGCGCCCAGTCGATAAGGCCCTGATACCGGCTCACGTCGATGTACCGGTAGGGCGGGCCGCCCTCCCAGCCGGTGACAGCCTCTGCCTTGGGAACCTGGGGCGCAGGCTCAGGTTCGCTGGTGTCCCGCTCGTCCCCCGGGCCAAAGATGGCCCGCACCAGCTTTTCCAGCAGCTCCAGCAGTTTATCCATTGTAGTAGTCCTCCCCCGTGATCTCCTTGTACTGCTCTGCGGTGATCTCCCCCTCGGCCACCCGCTTTGCCAGCTCCGCTTTGACTCCGGGGCGGCGGCGTGCGGGCATCTCTGCCCATGTCTTGGTACCGGCGATGAGCCGGTTCGCCCAGATCTTGTCCATTTTGATGTCCTCCTTATTTGTTGACAGCGGCGTCCAGCTCGCACAGCGAGTCCTCGATAGCCGCCTGCCGCTCCTGTGATGCCATATCCTGCTCACACAGGGCGTCCTCGATCTCCGCCACGAGGCCGGGCAGCTCCCTGAGCTTCTGCTCCTCTGCCAGCTTCCTGTGGAGCTCTTTCAGGCTCTTATCCATCTTGCAAAGACTCATCCGATGACACCTCCGATCATGGTGATATTGCCGCCGACGCCGGAAGCTCCCCGGGTGATCGTCACCTTGTAGTTAAAGGCCGCTCCCTTGGCGGCGGTCTTGTTGGTAAAGGCGTGGTGGACAAAGGCCCGGCTCTCGCCGCTCTGGATGTCGGTGCAGTTCTCCCACACGGGGGCATCGTCCCGTGCATTGTTGCTCAGCTCCACGGTCAGGCTCATGTCTGCCGGGAAACTGCCCTCCAGTGTCAGCGCAGCCACCGTGATGGTGTCGTCCGCCGTCAGGGGCTGGGCCAGCGAGAGGACGGCACTTGTCACATTTTTGGTAAAGGTAGCGGTCCACTCTGTCGTGGTCTTTCCGTCGCCCACTTCCAGCACCAATGTGTTCTCCCCGTTAAGGATCTGCTGGAACAGGGCTTTCTCGCTCAGGCACTGTACCGTGAGTTCGGTGCCGGTAGCCACGTTCTCGCGGACGGCCAGCGCCACGCCGTTCACCTTTTCGGTGATGGTCATGGGGTCTCCGTCGCCGTCGGTCACGGTGTAGGCCAGAGTAAACGGCTCGTTCTTCTCGCCCAGCGCCACGCCGCTCTCGCCTGCATCGGAAGTCACTTCCGGCGGCTGGTTTTCCGTGGCGAAGCCGTCCTTGTCGATGTACAGCGTCTCCGGCAGGGTGAAACAGGGAAGGTAGCCGTAAGAACTGCCGGGAGTTCCTTCGGCAGTCGAAAGACTGGAGCCACTTGCACCGGATATGTATTGGCTGTTGGCATAGTAGTATTTCGGAAAGCCTGTCGAGCTAGTACCCGTAAGGACCCTAGATGGACTTCTCGTCCAAATACCGCTTCCGTAGCGGGTTTGAATGCTGGCGATCCTGCTGATTGCGGCTGAGGAAAGCGCAGAGCCATCGGCGAAGGCCCTTAGCGCGACTTCTGCTGTCGAAAGGGGAAAAAAGCTTGATTCGTATGTTTTACTAGCAATTTCTGCGTTGCCAGTCGGCTCGCCGCTCTGCGTATAAGTCATATAAACATATTGACCGATATATTTTGTCATACCAATCAATTTTCGTACTTCGCCGGAAAACTTATTCACATAGGTATTTTTGTACCAGGCGTCTTCATTATTGCTATCGACTCTGTAATCCTCTTTTGCGGACGTAGTATGTGTTCCACTCCCCGCCGGACTCTCTCTACAAAACAGTGTCCGTCCCTTGCCGTTCAGCCTCGACTCGTAGTTGTGGGACAGCGCGTAAAACTTGACTTTTGTGCTGCCTTCCATCAGGTATACAAAGCCATCGCCAATGGCTAAGTTTTTGATCTGCATTAAAATCCTCCTTCCTTTTAAAACTCCACCCGGCTCGCCGCCTTGTTCCACACGCCTGTCAGCTCTACGCCGTCAAGCGTATCAAAGGCCGAAACAAAGCTGATACCGTTTACGTCTGTGCCATGCACCATCTCCAGCAGCTTGATGCGCACGCCGGTGGCCGCCGCGTCCGCTGCAGCGCCGGAGATGGTGAGGGTGGGGTCGGTGGTGACTCGTCCCTCAGTCTCCTTGGCAAACTGTTCTGCCCGCTTGGCGGACTCGGCAGCGGCAGTCTTGGAGCTGGCTGCAGCCTCGGCCTGCTGCGTGGCAGTCTCTGCCCGCTGCGTGGCAATGCCCGCCTGCTGTTCTGCGGTCCGGGCAGAGGCAGCGGCGGCTTCCTTGGCTTCGGCGGCAGCTCCGGCGCTGGCTGCGGCCTCTTCTGCTTTTTGGGTGGCGGTGGAGGCAAAGCCCTCCACATACTCAAGGCTCTCAGCCATAGCCTCCCGCACCTCGACGCCCCGCTTTGCCGTGCGGACGTCGTTGATGTTTTCTTCGAAAGTTTTGTTCACAGGCTCTTTACCTCCGTAGGCTCGTCATAGATGACGTCCTCATCAAAATAAAAATCGTCCCACAGCCAGTCTGCGCCCGCGTAGGCGGTGGCATTGTACTTGTAGGGATTGCAGGTGCCGGTGATGGAAAATGTGCCGGTATGCCGGTCTCTGCTCTGGGGTGACACTATCCACAGGCCCATCCAGAAGTTGGCCGGGTCTTCGTCCAGTACGCAGCGCAGCCACTGCCCCTGCAAGGCGTTTTCGAGGGCGCTCTGCACCTTGCGGCGCTCATCCGGCGGAGCCTTACATTTGAGGTCAAGCCGGATGGTGCGCTGGAGGTAGTGTACTTTGCCGTCCACAGCCCGGGTGAGGTCGAGCAGGAAATCGCCGCCCGGCACTTGCACAAGCTTTTTGTCCGGCTCTGCGTTGGAGATGAGCGGGCTGCCCACCAACAGATAAAGGCCGAGGTCGTCCAAGGTGTGCAGAGAGCCGATTCTTGCTCCCATGAGCTTGCCCATAAAAATCACGCTCCTTTACATAAAGCCCTGCAGCGCCTCCGGGCGGCAGGCCGTATCATCCTGCACCCATGCGCCTGCCGCCGTCTGTCGGTATCCGCTGCCAAAGGTCACGCCGCTTTTGGACGCCGTGACGTCCCGCCGCTGGGCCAGAGCGCCGGGGAAAAGGATGGAGTAGGTCTTACCGTTCACCGGCAGCACCGCAAAGGCCCGGCCCCTGCCCCCGGCGGCAGCCCACGCTGCGGCGTCGCCGTCGTAGGTGAGCAGCACCGCCGCATAGCCGGAGAGGTCTGTGCTCGCGGTCTGGGCCGCAAAGGTGGAGCCGGACCAGCTTTGCAGCTCGGTGCCGTTTTTCACGCCGGAGAAGGTCAGGCCATCCGTCCCAAAATGGATGTTGGCCGTGATGCTGGCATGGCCGACGGTCATGCCGGAGGCGGGGGCGTAGTCGATGAAATCGCTGGCCGTCTTGCCCGCCTGTGTGGTGTCTATCTGTGTTGCACCTGCATACCGGCTGGTGGATGCCGTCTTTTCGGAGAGCTCGTTGGTCACGCCCAGATTTGCCACGGCCCGGTCGGTGAGGGTGCGCCGGGTCATGCCAAAGGTGTACTCCTTTTTCTCCGGGTGGTCGAGCGGCTCCACAAGCTTGGTGCAGAGCATGATCACGTCGATGCTGTGAGGCTTGCTGATGATATGGGCAAAGCTGGCAAAGGTCAGCCGCTCGGTATCATAGCCCGCATCCACAAGGTCAACGGCCTTGACCTCATAGCTCATGGTCATGAGGTCGTTTTTTTCCAGGTCCTGCACCGCGGCGGCAAAGGTGGCGTCGCTGCTGTCCGTGTCAAACTCCCGGATCTTGGAGACCACGCCGAACTTTTTCACGGCCTCGTCGTTCTGTATCCACCCGTACTCCCGATTCCAGCTGTAGCCTTTTTTCGGGAGGTACTTATCAACGGCGCTCTGGCTCGTGCCGTTGATGCCGTAGCGCTCTTCGTGGGTGCCGGTCGTCACGGTAGTCGAGCCCCACTTGAACCAGAGGAATTTGTACTTCCACTGGGTCTTGGTCTCTTCGACAGTGTGCTTATTGCCCATCGGCCAGATGCGGGTAAAAAGGTCGTTGGTGTCGGTCTTTTCGGTAAAATCCAGCAGATTCACGCCATATTCGATGTTCTGGGCGGTCTGCCGGTCAGCCTCGTATGCCTGGTCGCAGTAGTTGAGCACGTTCATGCCGGTGGTGGAGTTATAGGTACAGTAAGCGTAGCCGCCGTAGGTCTTGAGCACCATTTTGCTGATGATGTCCCAGGTGCTGCCGTAGTCCTCGCCCACGCCGTATTGGTTGCGGTCGCCGTAGCTCACCACAAGGCCGCCGAGGGCGGCAGTCACCTTGCCCAGCTCAAACTTTTTCATCTTGTCGTAGCTGGTCTGTTCCTCGTAGCCGTCGCCGCCGGAAATCTGGGAGTTGTGGGCTTTGATGAGGTATTCCAAAAAATCCCTCAGCTTGCCCTCGTAATTAAAGGGGGTAATGCAGCTGTCGTTGAAATAGCTGAGAGCCCCCTCGCAGTAGATGACTCGGCGGTTGAGCCAGTCGGCTTCGTGGCTGAGTACCCGTCCCCGCCATATCTCCTTGCCGTCCTGATGCACCGCCACAGCAGTGGACATCTTTTGCATGGATTCGTAGCAGGGGTGGGTGCGCAGCATGGTAAAAGTAAGGCTGCCGCCCTTGCTCACCTCGCGGGTAAGCTTGGGCGACAGCACCACAGCCTGCCGGTTGCCCGGCTGATAGACGGTCAGCTTGTTTTCGGGGTCACCGTAGGGATATGCAAAAATCTCGTACATCTCAGTTTCCCCTTTCTGCAAGCATCTGGATATGGCCCAGCTGGTCGTTCATGCCGGGGGCGAGAGCGCCTACAATGGTACCGTCATCCAGCACGATCTGCTGATTTGCCACGTCGGGCAGATACTGCTCCACTACGGTGCTCAGTTTTGCAAGCTGAGCCTGTATCTCCGCCTGATACTTGGGGACGGAATTGTTGTTGGGGTTGTAGCTAAAGGGGTCGCTGCGGTAGTCGTAGCCTGCAAAAGCCCGCTCGTTGCCGTACCAGTAGGCGTCCTGAATGTCCAGATAGCTCGGCGCGCCAGACGAGGCGCTTTCTGCCGCAGCGGACGAAGACGAGGACTTTTTGCCATACTTTTTGCCGAAGAAGTAGCTGATCCAGCCGATAGGGCCGGTGGCCGCCAGAAGCGCGCCGGAGAGAAGCTTGCTTCCCAGAGAGCGCTCTTCGCCGGAATCCTCGCGGGCGCGGGCGTTCTGGCCCATCTTGAAGCCGATAACGCCATTTGCGATGGCGGCCAGCACAGCCAAGCACTCCGGGAAGAAGGAGGCCGCTCCGCTCGCCGCGGACGCAATGGCCTGCCCTGCCCCGGCCTCACCGGCAGCCGCCGCAGCCTTCGTACCGCCGCCGAACAGCTTGAGGATGCTGCTGACGATGCCGCCAGAGCCCCCGGTTCCGGAAAGGCCCTTCATGGCGGCGGCAAAGCTCTGCACTTCTTTGGTAGAGCCGTTGACCGCCGGGGTGATACCGTTACTGAAGAGGCCTGCAATGCTCTGCAGCGCCCCCTGAATGCCGCCCTGCGCGTAGTGCTCATTGATGGCAGTCATCGCATCGTCTGCCCATTTCAGGATGGTGTTGCGCTGCTCTTGCGTCACCTGCCCGAAAATGACCTTTACCACATCCCCGGCGATGGCCTTGCCGTCTTTGTTCTTGATGTCGATAAAGAGAGACTTCACCAGCCCGAAAATGCCTTTGTCAGACTGCCCCTGAATCTCAGAGATATACTTTTCGGTGCGGGAAAGCGCAGCCTGGATGCTTTTTTCAGCCTCTTCGGTGTCGGTCTTGGTGTTCTGGAGCACACCGTCGATATAGGTGTTGATGGTCTTGGTGGTCCGGGCCACGCCATCGACGATGCTCTCCTCAGTCTTGGTCTCGGTGGTCTTGATGTGCTCGGTGCCATCGGCGTACTTCTCCGTGACCTCCTGAATCGCGGTGGTCACGCCGCCTTCTACCTTGCTGGTGGTGCGGGTCAGGGTGGCCGCCAGCGTTTTCGACATATCGTCGTACGTCTTTGTGGTTTTGGTCACCACGCCGTTAACCTTGGTCTCCACCTGTTTATAGGTGGTCTCGATGCCATCGACCATCTCCTTGCCGGTCGTGGTGGTGGTCTCGGTGATTCGGTCTTTGATGCTGCCCGCGCTGTCCTTGACCTTTTCGGTGAGAGTCTGAATGCTGGTGGTCACGGTGCCGAGGGCGTTCTGAGCGGTAGTCGTAGCCGTTCTGGAGATGGACGAAATGACCGTTTCGGTGGTGGACTTTGAGCCAGGCTTGCCGCCGGAAGAGCTCCCACCGCTGCCACCAGTGGGGATTGAGCTGCCGCCGGAGCCAGCGGCAGCAGCAAGCTCAGCCTGCCGCTCAGACCAGCTCTTGTTGCTGATGCCAACGCCATTTAGCGCTGCCTGCCTGCGGCGGTCGCGGGAGTTCTGCTGGTCCGTCGATGCGCGGTAGTCCTCGTAGCTGTCATAATCAGCGTAGGCGTTTTTGCCAAGGGCCTTGTTTAGGGCGTAACTGGCTCTATCCAGAGCGCTTACAGCCGCCGAACCCAGCCTGCCAAAACTGCTGATGATGGTGCTGATCGGGTTGTCCAGACCGAGAATCGCTTCGCCGAGACCTTTCCACCCATCCTTTTTGTAAGCGTCCTGCGCAGCCACCACCATATCGTTCAGGTTGCCGATGACCACGCCGATTCCGCTGCTCAAGTCACCTGTCATAAGACCCGCCAGCTGGCTCACGTTATCTTTCAACGTGGATACCCGTCCATTCATGGTCTGGCTTTGGGTGTCCATGGCGTTGTAATATCGTCCGCCCTCTTCGCTGGCCGCGATAAGGGCCTGCGACAGCAAATCATAGCTGATGGTCATCTTCTGGACTTCCTGCACCGATTTTCCGGTGTAGTCGGCTAAAACCTGATAGATATTGATGCCCGCATAGGCAAACTGCTTGATGTCGATAGCGGACGCCTTGCCCACGTTGGCGATCTGCTGCAAGTTTGCCGACATGCGGGACAGCTCTGCATTGCCGCCGCCTGTAGCCGAAACGGCGTCGCCCAGCGCCATGATGGCCTTGCGGGAGTAGCCCGCGTTTTCACCGGCGCTGATGAGCAACTGGTTGGCCTGTGTCAGGCTCGCCACATCAAAGGGGGTGCGGGCGGCATCCTCCTGAATGGCGTCCATGGCCGCTTTGGCCGCCTCAGCGCTGCCCAGCATGTTGGTAAAGCCTGTGGTGTAATCTTCCAGCTGGGCGTTATACCGGATGCCGGTCTGGATAAAATCCTCTGCCGCAGACAAGGCCATGGAGCTTACTTTGGAGATGGCCCCGGTAAGCAGGTTGGCTTTTGTGATGGCTCCGGTGAGAGAGCCGCTGGCGGTCTCGGATGAACCGCCAAACTCCGTCATGCCGATGTTCGCTGATTTCAGGGCCGAGGTGGTCTCTTTCAGTTCAGCCCGGGCAGAGGCCAGAGCAGCTTTCAGCTCCTTGGTCTGCACAGAGGTGCGCCCGGTCTTTTCAGCTGATTCGTTGTACCGCTTTGTCAGTTCGACGACTTTCTGCGCCGCTTTTCTGTACTCGGAGCCCAGCTCCGTGACAGCCCTTTTGGTGCTGTTCTGCACGTTTTGGATGCTCTGCCGGTAAGCGGAATCATCCAGCGACAGAGTCGCCTCCAGATTAAAGATATTCAGAGCGTTTCACCTCCTCCGCACAGCTCTGCCAGAGCCTTTGCATTTTCGGCGGTGATCTGCTCCGCCGTGCGGGTGTCTTCCTTGGTGTGCAGCAGGGGGAAATGCCTGGATGCAAGCCTGGAGTAAAGGGGCTGGATGCCGAGATACTGCCCGATGGCGTCGGCCACATAGTCCCGGAAGAGCTGTACCTCCTGATGCCTGCGCACCTCGGCACGGATATGCTCCATGATGTACGACTTGCCCAGCAGCCGGAGCATATCCAGCCGGATGGTGGATACCAGCCGCCGGTAGCCGTCCGCGCCGATCACATCAAGGACTGAAAAAAATCCATGAAGTCCACGTCCCGGAGCGCCCGGCTCATGGCAGAGGCCAGCACCCGGGTGGGAGGCTGCTCCTCGCCCTTGTCCAGCACCACGAACAGGGGCAGGATGCCGAGGGTGAGGTCTGCCTTGTCCGTGTAAAGCAGCTTGGTCATGTCCACAGCGTTTTTGTTAGCCTGCGCCCGGCGCTTTTCCAGCCGCTCTGCGTCCGTCTCCGTGCCGGTCAGCTCCGGCTCGCGGCCCAGAATGTCCATCACGCCGGAGTCTGCCACGTACTTTTTATAAGCCTGCGCACACTCATAGGTGCGCTTGAGGTATTCGGTGCCGTCGAGATCGATGATGTTGCGCATATGTCCTCCTTAGTCCCCGGTCGGGGCCTTGACGATCGAGTAAAATTCCATGGGGGCCCGAGTGGGGTTTTCCAGGTCAGCGTAGCCGGTGAGGGTGATCTGCATGGAGCCGCCGCCCCGGTGAGCCGTCTTGAGGCTCAGGCCGCCGGAAGAAAGGGCGTTGAAAATTTTGCAAACCAGAAAGCCGCCGCCGATCATAGGGCCAACCCAGTACAGCTCCCTGTAGTCCTTCAGAGCCGCCTCGATGCGGGGGACCACATGGGTGGGGTCGTCCGCGTCGATGTCAGCCGTGCCGATGGCCAGCTTGAGCACATCGGGGCTTGCGTTTGGAGTGGTAAAGGCGATGGTGGCGGTGGTTCCGGTGACCTCATTGCCCTGCTTGGTGTTGGTGGGCGCGTTGTCGATGTCGGCCAGCGTATCCTCCATGCTGTTGCTGTAGGAGATGGTCACACCGCCCTGCGTGGCGCATACGACATTGGTGCTGTCGATTTTGGGGGTGGAAAGGTCGAATGTGGAAAGCAGATTGCCGGAGCCTTTGGGGATGCTCTTGAACGCATCCGGGGTCAGCACATTGACCGCGAACTTTTTTGCCAGAGTTTCAGGCATAAAGAATCCTTTCTCACGGGACAAGCCGTGTAAGCTCAAAATTGAGGTATTCGCACAGATAGCCCTCGGGCGGGTTGTCGAGTGGCTGCGCCCACGGGCTGCCTTTGCGCAAAAGAATAGCGCCGTCCCCGCATTCGATGGTCAGGCCATCTGCAAGGGCTGCGCTTATCTTGTCTTCGGTCTGTAAAATAGGCGTCCGGCCTTTGGCACTCGGGTACCAAAGCCGGGCGTGGAAGGTGCCGGACTCATTCCAGCCGCCGGGAATTGTCGGCTGATAGGTCAGATACGGCAGTTCTGCGCCGGGAGGGATGTTATCTTCCAGGTAGCCCGGGATGCCAAAGCCGTTGAAAAAAGCGTTCAGCGCCCGATTGATGCTCTCAGACGGCCCCATTACGGCAGCACCGCCTTTTTGCACTTCACGGCCCGCAGGCCCATGCCGGATTCTTTCGGAGCGCCGCCCTCATCGACTGCACTCGTCACCTGAAAGGTCTGCCCGTCGCTCACCCGCTTGATGTAGTCCGGGAAAGCCAGAGGCACACCGGTGTTGACCAGCAGCGTATAGGTGGACGCTGTAGCCGCCTGCTCTGCAACCTGAGCCTCCACGGTGGTATCGTGGCGCTCCACGGCCTCAAATTCCGGGCCGTCCGTCCAGCCGGACACAAAGCCGCCGACGCCGTCCGGCTCATAGCTGCGGGTCTGAAAACGGTATTTTTTGGTGAAGCTCTGCATCACGGTGGATGCAGTGAACGAATTGACCATGTCACATCTTCCTCCACTGATTGATCTCGGATTTATAGCGGGTTTTTCCGTCTGCGGGTAGGCCGTCCGTGCCTGTAGCCATCGTGCCGGACCACCCGGCAAAGGACTGGGACACATACACGCCACCGGCCGGGAGTGCTTTGTCGTATGCGTCGATTTTCTGGGCCAGTGCCGCAAAAGCGGGCGGCACACGCATGGGCTGCACCGTGCCGTTAAAGGTCTCGGTCATCAAATCACCGTCCCCAGCTTTGTGTACGCCATCATTGAAGATAGAACCGCACACGAGGAAATACTGCCCCGGGACTACCCCGGCGGGAACGGTATCCGGCTCAAAGACAAACTCTCCGGCAACGGGGTCGTCTGCCCGGTCAAAGAAATTGTGCGTCAGTGCGCACAGCTCAGGGACGGTCATTGGGCGCCTCCTACTCAAAAGGGGCGATTACTCGCCCGGGGTGATAGTCTGAACAGAGATGCCATCCAGATACTCAGCGAACAGGGTCATACCCATGATGGCGAAGCTCTCAGAGACTGCGGTGTGGTAGTTGCCCTGAGTGTGGAAGCCGATGAGGTTGCTTGCCTCTCCTGCGGTGGTGTAGACCAGACCTGCCTTGGAAAAGTCGCTGTCGGCGGGATCAACATAGTACAGGACGATGTTGTCCACCGGGGTTGCGATGACCTTTCCTCGCGCGATTTCGCCGCTGGAAAGCAGGAAGATGGTGTTGTAGCCCATGAAGTCCTTGATGTACTGGAAGCCGAACTGGTTCTGGACAGTGATGTTGGCCGCGCCCAGGTACTCGTACACATCCAGAATGTTGGCGAAGCCCACGACGCCGGTGACGGTACGGTGCATGTTTTTGAACTTGTCCTCAACGCTGCCCTTGGCCATTGCCAGAGCCATCTGGAAGGTCTTGGGGGTGCCTTTCAGAGTGCCGGTGTTCAGGTACTTATAGAAGCGGTCGGTGACGTTCGCGGTCAGTTGGTACAGGAACTCGTCATCTGTCTTCTGAACAGCGACATCGTAGCCGTACTTCTTGATGGCTTCCAGAGAGACGGCTTTTGCGAACTTTTCGACAGTAATGTCAGCATAGGTCTTTTCTTTGACGGTGAACTTGCTGTAGGGGATTTCCTCGCCCTCAGCAACAGTGCCGCTCTGGAGCGTACCCTCGGCGTACTTGCTCTTGAGGGTAGTGCCGGGCTGCATCCGAATGGGGCGCATGATGCCCATGATGTCGCGCAAATGCTGCCAATTGCGCTGGAAGCGGGTGACGAAGTCGATTTCTCGGGGGTTGACGGTAATGTCGGTAGTTACGATAAGGTTTTCTTTTGCTGCCATGTGTTAGTCCTTTCCGCCGCCCGTGAAAAGGTCGGCATTTGCGGCAATCGCGGCCTGGCGTTCGCCAGCGTCCTTGATTGCAAAAATTTGGTCTTTGGTCATTTTGGAGCCGGTGTTGGTGGGCGGGGTGTCCACCTTTGCGCCGGTGGTCGTGGTTGTAGCCACAAAGTCGCCCCATACGTCTTTCTGGCTGTCCATGAACTTCTTTGCGTCCTTGACCTTGCCGTTCTCGTCCAGCTCCAAAGCATCAATGTCCGCGCCGGTCATTTTTACAACGCGGTCAAAGTGCTTTTCCAGCACGCCATTGTCCTTCAGCAGCTGCTTGTACGCCGCTGCTTTTGTGGCCCGGGTGTCCTTCTGGGTCTGCTGGGCCTTGTAGTCGGTCAGCGCCTTTTCAGCGGCCTGCTTGCCGCCGTTGGCCTCGTCCCGCTCTTTCTCGGCCTGTGTGCGGGCTGTTTTTTCTGCATCCAGCTGGTCCTTGAGCTCGTCTGTCTCCTTGTGCAGGGCGTCCAGAATGGCCTTGGCCTTGTCATCGTTGGAGGTTTCGGGGTTCTCCAGAATCGTGCGGATGTCAGCTCTTTTGAGTGCCATGTGATAGTCCTTTCCGCCCTTGCTCGGGCTGCCATGCTTGGCAATAAGGTTTATTTGCCGGACGTGCTGCCGGTGTGGTGCCGCTTGTGGGGCTTGAACCCACGGCCCCCGGATTAAAAGTCCGGTGCTCTGCCAGACTGAGCTAAAGCGGCATAAAAAAGCGGCCGACGCTGTGCGCCAACCGCTGAGTATTTAGTTTTAGAGCGAAAATTCACAGTCTGTGTCTGTCAGATAGTCCTGCGCTTCGGCCGGAACATAAACCAAAACAGAAATTTTGGCTTTACCCTCGCCGTATGCGTTATCACACATCTCCTGAAGCGCTTTGCGTGCCTGAACACCAGCCGCAAACAACTCTTCGACTTTTGCAGCCTTGGGTCTGTTCTTTTCCTTCACCTCAAGCATCTGCATTTTGAGTTTTTCAATTTTTTCGGCAGACTTATGATAAAGCCTTTCTGCGTTTGCCTGCATTTTCACAGCAGCTTCAAGCTGCGCGCTCAAGCTTTCAAGCTTTGTCATCCTTAAACCTCCTTGTTTCCTTCCTCCACCGCGATCTCTCGCAGCTCGTCAATGTGTTCTTCCACCGCCGGGCGAAGAAACGGGCGGGGCGCCATGCCCCGGGTAAAGTGCCACTTGCCGTTGAAGTCCATCCATACCCACGGCGTTTTGCGTCCGTTGCCCTTCTCGGCAAAGATGCCCGTGCCAAGCTCAACGTAGACGCTGTAAAAGAGATTTGACCCGATGATCACGGTCTTTTTGGCAAGGTCTACGGCGTAGGTCAGGCTCTGCTTGAGCGCGCCGCCCACGTAGCCCTCAATGCCCGTGCTGTCTGCCGTGCCAGTAGGCACAAGCAGCCGGGCGTAGTCCTGCACCTTCATGCCCCAGATGGTCAGCACCCGCTCCGCCCACGAGTCCAGCGCCTCATGCAGCTGCGGGGTGTTGTCGGTGAATTTGATATCGTATTCAAATTTCATCGGCATCTTCCCCTTCTTCCTCCTGCTCTGCCCAACGTCTTTGGATCAGCTCTCCGTTGGAACAAACCGAATCCAGTACAGCGTCAGCCTGCATATGAGCAGAAACAAGAGCTTTATCGGACATTTCCATGTGATAATAACCGGTCATGACCTCACCTTTGGCAGTAATGCCTACTACTGCAAGTTTTTTGACCTTCTCTTCTTCAATCAGCTTGAGCGCATCCATAAGCCACGGCGCATAATCGGCATTTGACATTAAGACATTCATTTTCTGAATCCTTCCATTGTCCTAATAAGGCGTTTGTGTGCTCCATGCGGCTTTGCGCCATTTCCGTAGGAAGGCCGCACGTGTTTTGGCTTAATGTAACCGCACGGGGGCTTAAAATCACGGCAAAAGTTCAAGAAAAAGTCATCGTTGATTACGACAATCCCAAACTTCTTATTTTTCATGCTTTGCGCTCTCCTTTCTCCGTTTTCTCTCTTCCTCCCACCACATTTGCTCGGCTTCTGTGCCGCCCTTGGATTTATACCACTCGGTGTAGTCCATGACGGTGGTGGTTTTTTTGACCCGCACCATGATAGGCCTGCCTTTTTCGTCCACCTTGCCACTGTCCTCGACCACAGGCACGTTGTCGATTTGCCGTGCGTTCTGCCGGGGATACCTGCCCAGAGCAGAGGACAGCACACAGCGGCAGTGGTAAACCATCTCCGGGGCTGCGTTGGGGTCGCCGGGGCGCTGAATCTCGTATCCCATGACCTTAAACGGCTCGTCAAGCTCTGCTGTCTGCTGGTCAAGCAGGCGGTGCATCTCACGGGTGCGGTAGTCGTGGGTGGAGTTCCAGCGCTTTTTGACATCGATTCCCAAAGCCTGGGCGTTTCGCATCTGCTGCAAAGCCCCGGCATTCTGGGCGCTGGTAAGGGCTGTGATGGCGTTGTTCATGGCCCAGTGTATCTCCGTGTCAGCCATGCCGTTTACGGCCTGCACGGCGATGTCGTGGACGCTCTTGCCTTGCACGATGCCCTGCATGACGTAGCGGTTGAACACCCGGGCGTCATAGGTGCGGTTGCTCTCGCTCTTGATGCGCTTGTTTGGCACCATGCGGGGGTTCTCCTTCAGCAGGAGCTTGACCGCTTCGGTGTTGTACAGGGTCAGCCCGAACGTCACTCCTGCGGCCTGTTCCAGCTCGTAGAAAGCCCAGTTTGCGCCGAAGGAAAAGATATTGTACTGCTCGTCCCGGGCCAGCTTGTAGGCCGTCTCTTGGGCTGTGGTGCAGGTCTGTGTGATGCCGTCCAGCTTGGAGTGCATCAAATCAGAATGAAAGACCTGATTTTGCAGCCAGATGCGGTAATCATCCTCGGTGATCTCGCCTGCGTCCAGCTGCGCCCGCTTGCGCTCGTCCAGCGCTTTGTACTTTGCCAGAAACTCGGTGAGTTGCTCCTGCATCTCCCGGCGGGCAGTGCCGTACACCCGGAGGATACGGCGGCGCAGGAGGTTCAGCTGGCGGGTAGAGATGCGGTCACGGTCAGTTTGTTTCATGGCTGTTCAAATACTCCACAATGGCACGTTCCCGGGCGGACAGCTCCCATTTTGTGGCCGCAGCCCTCTCAGCCGCAGCCCTCTCAGCCGCAGCCCTCTCAGCCGCAGCACAATCAGACAGCAGTAGGCCTCCGCCAAAAATCGTTTTTCCTGTGGGTCGTTGTGCATCCAGCGCATGAATCGGAGTGCAGTCCTTTTTGTGAATTTTGAAACCCACACCGTAATGACTGTATCGTTGAAGCAATGCAGCCGTTACAATATGATCCGGGTATGTATACCTTGGCAGCTGTACCGTTTTGGTGCGTTGCAGGCGCTCCACCTCATCGTTTACCAGCTTCGTCAGGCGAGGTTCGGTCTGCGCTATGATGTCCCCTCCGTAGCTGGTCACAAAACTCGTTTTGACGATTGCGCCGTTTTCGTACTCAATATTACAGTCGCAAATGATATGGTTCATCCGCATAGCATTTGCCCTTCCAGAAAACGCCGTCAGTGATGGAGCGAACAGGAAAAACGGGATTCCACGATCGAGGTAAAACGTGCAGATTTTAGACAGGATGGAAAACGGCGGGTTATCCAGCACCACATCACCTTCCGGGTAGTCGTAGTGCTCATAATCTCCGCCGGGGTAAAATGGGCGCACAATTTTGGCCGGGTCGATGCCGTACTCCTTGCAGGCCCAGTCCCGGATAACAGCGTACACGCTAGGCGGTGTATAGCAGTCGTCAGTGGTCTTTTTCGGCTTGAACTTCTCCGTGAACTCTTCGTAAGTCTCACCTGCCGCCATCGTCTTCGTCCTCCTCCTCGTCCACGGTCTCACGGGCTGCGCTCTCGGCCATCAGCGCGGCCTTGGCCTGTTCTTTCTGTTCCGGGGTCAGGTTGGGCAGCAGGTCAATGGCCATGTCCTGCCCGATGATCGGTGCCTCGGAGATCACCATGCTGACCTGTTCGGCTGTGTTGGTGATCTTGCTGCGGGTAAAAATCGGGGACACGTCGCCCAACCCAGCCAGCTTGCAAATCTGCTGAATAAAAGGCGTGAGCTGTGCCTCGAAATCGTCCGCATTGTGATTCAGCGGCTCATAGGCCGCGTCCAGATGGTCGTTTGTGCTATCTGCGCTTACACAATGCACATCCAGCCCGCCGAAGTCCTCATAAGACCGGCTGTGCAGCAGATCAAGCAACGTACTCCGGGCCGTGACAGGAATTTCGGTGGTGTAGGGCTGCACCTTGCCTCCCTCGTTGGTGTCGGCGTTGGCGACGTGGTAGAGGTTGAGTTGCTGCAAAAAGCCTTGCAGCTCGTCCTGCGTCATGCCTCCAAAGTTTTCGCACAGCCAATAGATCTGCGCGCAGTCCTGCAAATCGTTACAAAAGCCGGACATGACAAGGTCTGTGTTGTCAATGTAGGCTTTCAGCCCAACAAGCGTACTCTGGTGCAGGTCTGAGCCCCACAGCGGTACAATGGGCAGGGCGCCGTAATTGTCCTCTGTGACAGATTCTTCGCCGCCCACGTTGGTTGTGATCGTGGTCTTGAGGTATCCACGCTTTGCCGCAGCCTCTTGCAGCGGGTATGCGCCACGCACCTGAGACTTGTACTCGGTGTATCCGTCTTCTTCGTACAGCACCACTTTTGTTGCCGTGTCCGGGTTGAGCTGCCAGTACCGTGCAGCCGCCCGCAGTGTGCCGGTGTCCTCGTCATAGAGCGGGGCAAGCTCGGTCAACTTAAACACGTCCAGGTGGTCGTAATTCCAAAATCCAAAGCTTTCGCCGTGGATGAGGGCAAAATACCCAGCCTTAAAAACCCGCTCGTCGAAGGTCGCGCCCAGCTTTAGCTTGTCGGTGCCATCGGCGAATGTGACTCCGTTGCCCAGCGAGTACGCCGCGCGCTGCTTGTTGAGCCGCCGGAACAGGTTGCTTTTGACCATATCCGGCCTCATGATGTCCCGGGTGTTGTTTGTCGCTCGCTTGAGCATCTCTGCATAGGCTGCGGCGAACTGCTCTGCGCCCGGGTTTTTCTGCCGGTCGTATAAATCAGCAGCCAGCGCGCCCGTCCTGCCCGCCACCTGCGGGGAAGATTTGTGCTGCCGGATGAAATCCCACAGAAAATCTGTGAGCCGCCCTTCCTGCTGGGCCTGCTGGAATGTCTGAAACGTAAATGTAGCCACTTTTTATCCTCCGGCCCGCTTGACAAGGCGCTTCGTGCGTACAAAATACCGGATAGAGTCCATACAGTGGTCGTTTTCCTTGATGACCACATCTTCTCTGTCCGGGTCCCATGCGTAAACGCCAAACTCCTGTATGGTGCGTTTACACTCTCTGTATATTTTTAATCTACCGGTTTGGAGCATCGTCTGAACGTCCAGAATGCCGCTCAGAACGTCGTTGTTTGCCGCCTGAATCGGGAGCCCGTTTTGCTTTAGCTCCGTGATAAGCGGCAGTGCAGACGGGTCAACGATGACCTTTTCTGGCTTTGTGCCGCTTAACCATCGCTTGAGGTCTGCAACATACTCGCCCACGGTCTTCTGGCGTTTCTGTTCGCGCCCGCTGTAGTAATACTCGCGGGTCGCTATCCATGTGCCGGCGTCCAACTGCATCTGGAACAGCAAGAAAACCGTTGCGTTTTGCGTACCAAAGTCGCACGCCACATACGCGCCCTTTGGTGACAGCTCCGGAAGTACATCAACAACGTGCTTCTTGCGGTCGAACATGTCATAAACAAGGCCCTCAGCCACCGTCCACAGGCCCAGAATGTAGCGCTGATAGAAAACGCCGCTGTACTGGCTGCGGTAACGCTCTTTGATGTCCTCAGAAAGCGACAGGTTGTCGTCCATCGTGAAATGGAGATACATCATCTTGCGGGAACGGCACTTGCGCACCCATTCCAGATAAAACCAGTGCTGCGGGCTTCCCGGGTTGCAGTTGAACCAGAACTTTGACCCAGTGACAGAGCAGCGGGCTGTGGCCTGATTGACGAAGCTTTGCGGCATCAGGGCCACCTCGTCGAAGAACGCCCCGGCAAGGGTGATGCCCTGGATCAGATCCTGGCTGCTCTCGTCCTTGCCGCCGAAAAAGTAAAACTCGTTGGTTCTGCCACCCTTGCTGACGGTCATGCAGTTTTCTGCTCGATGCTCCTTGATGTTGTAACCACGGGCTGCAAGCTGCTGCTTGAGCGTCCCCAGCACGTTGCGCCGGAAGCTGGCAATGGTCTTTCCGCACATGGCAAACTGCTGGCCGCTGTAGCAGGTCATAGCCCACTGGACGAAAGAGAAGCTCATGGCAAAGGTCTTGCCCGATCGGATAGCACCATCAGCAATGATGCCGTTGTAGCCGCTGTACGCGCTCTGCGGTGTCCACCAGCTCAAGACCTGCTTTTGCCGCTGGCTGAGGGCTTTCCAGCGAAAACCGTTACTTTTCCGCATTGTCGTCCTCTTCCTCCGGCAACATCTCCACGTCATCCGGCGGGCCGATGTCTGCGGCAGCATTCAATGCCTTTATCAAACCATCATCGTGACGCTCTTCCTGCTCCGCTTCTTTCGGCTTATCGCTCCACCCGAAATTGACCTGCAAGCTGAATCTTGCCCCACCGTTTCCGTCGCGATCATAGAGCCGTTCTTCGGCGTATCTCTCGCACCGTAGTTTCGCGCGCGTTATCGTGTCAGAAAACTCAGCCTTTCCTTGATAGTCAATCAAAGATTGCCGAGACTTAAACCCCAACGCCAAAGCTAGACCGGTGACCGTTTCTGGACGTTCGTCGATTTTTATCACGTTTCCGTATTTGTCCAAAATAGGCTTTCCGGTTTCGTCTTCTAGGACGCTCCCTTCACAGCTTTTGAAGAACTCTTCGATTTTTTTCTCAAGTTCTTCTTTGCTCTCAAAGACGGGCGGTCTGCCTATCCTTTTGTTTTTGCTGTAGGCCACCGCCACCACCTCTCTAAACTCACGCAAAAGAAAAACCGCCCGGAAATCCGAACGGTCAAAATATCGAATGTGCCGCCAGCTGGATTTGAACCAGCACCCACGGAATGGATGTGCGCAGTGGTTGGCTGTGCAGTGATGTTCCCGTGGTATCACCAATGTTGTCCCGCCTTAAATGGGCGGCGCTCTGCCAGTTGAGCTATGACGGCATATAATAAGAGGCTTTGCTTGTCGGGCGCAACGCCTCTGCGTCCAGAACTTTCGCGGCTGGATGCCCCGCTATTGCACTCCCCGCTCTCGTCAGATCATGCAAGCACTCCCGGCAGGATTCGAACCTACAACATGCGGTTTTGGAGACCGCTGCTCTACCACTTGAGCTACGGGAGTATAAAACACCGCCCTTGGACTCGAACCAGCCAGCAATATCTCAGCTGACACGCGCTCCAAACTGCGCTCTGGCGGCCATATAAAACAGCCCTGGTTCTCCGCCAGGGCTGTTGTTTGACGCACATCCCGTCGGGAAGTCTACCCACACCCTCGGGGATTCAAAGCTTTCTCTCGTGGCACGGGAGGTTAAGCGTGCAGCTTTGTGGGGGATGAGTCCATGCGTCATACGGTGCGAGGTTACGGAGTCGAACCGTTCCACAAAACTGCCAACCTGTTATGTGGCTTCCCAAACCTCGCATAGAAGCAGCCCGCAAAACGGTGAAGGAGAACAGGAAAGCATGAAAACCTGTCACAAGAAAGGAACCATTCTGGGGGCTGCGTGGCAAGCGTTGCGCTCAAAGCGCTGAATCGCTTGTAATTATTTTAGCCTATTCATGAGGATTTTAACAGGACACCGTGTGTATAAAAACGCGCTTTATTTTTGTGCGTTTTTATCAAAACTGTCCCAGATTTCCGCTAGAGTGATAAGCCCTCGCTTAATCCGGCTCCGAATGACGCGCGGGTCGAGAAAGCCCGATTCCTGCGCAATGACCGTTTGCGTCTTGCCGTTGACGTAGTATTCGCAGATGGCCTTTGCGCATTCCGGCAGCTCATACAGGCAGTACGCCCGCCGGGTGGCTTCCATGCGCAGATTGCACAGGTTGGTTTCCATCCGCTGGAGCCTGCGCCGCTCATCCACGATGTTTGCGGCGCCCTCTCCAACCTTGTCCCCGTTGCCCGGTGCCAGCGG
>OIZU01000808.1_pt1 | contig 21364 bp, 20 predicted proteins | sample 1588661 | NCBI WGS metagenome assembly OIZU01 (sample SAMN03283257) | human gut metagenome | biome: human-associated habitat; material: feces | host: Homo sapiens | place: USA | collected 2013 | reverse complement strand
TCGACAATCCAAAAATAATTGAGAGGCTAGGACTTTTGTCCCAGCCTCTTTATTATTTCAGAGCTAGTTTGCTTTCTTTTAAGGAATTACTTGGAGGGAATAAAAGAAAAACAGAGGTGGAAGAAATTATTTTTCTTCCATCTCTGTTTTTTGTCCTTGAATGGCTTTTTTGAGCCACCAAAGTGAGCCGACTAGGATCAGGGCAGCAAGCCAAAAAATCCAAGCCTCAATAGTGGTTAGAAAAAAGTAGAGAGCGATAGCATCGACCAATAAAAGTGGGATGAGAATCTGTTTTCTTATTTTCATAAGAATATTGTATCATAAATCCTAGAGGAAACAAATAAAATCAAGCCTTTCTAGGTATTTTGTAGGATCCGAAAAGGGCAGATAGGATTAGTTAGTGAATTTTCTTTCAGGAGTGCATCTTGGTCCCATTTGTGGTAAAATAGTAAAGATATGAGTAAAGAATTTCATCATGTAACGGTTTTGCTTCATGAAACGATCGATATGCTGGATGTTAAGCCAGATGGTATCTATGTAGACGCCACATTGGGTGGGGCAGGCCACAGCGAATATTTGTTAACAAAATTAAATGAATCGGGCCATCTTTATGCCTTTGACCAAGATCAGCATGCAATTGAGAATGCTAAGATTCGTTTAGCACCTTTTATTGAGAAAGGGATGGTGACCTTCATTAAGGATAACTTTCGTCATTTGAAGGAACGTCTAAACGAATTGGGTGTGACTGAAATTGATGGAATCTGTTATGACCTAGGTGTGTCTAGTCCTCAGTTAGATGAACGGGAACGCGGATTTTCATACAAGAAAGATGCGCCACTGGACATGCGGATGAATCAAGAAGCTTCCTTGACAGCCTATGAGGTCGTAAATAGCTACGATTACCATGATCTAGTCCGTATTTTTTTCAAATATGGAGAGGACAAATTTTCCAAGCAAATTGCGCGGAAAATTGAGCAAGCACGAGCAATTAAACCGATTGAAACGACGACTGAATTAGCAGAGATTATTAAATCTGCTAAACCAGCTAAGGAGCTCAAGAAAAAGGGCCATCCTGCTAAACAGATTTTCCAAGCCATTCGTATCGAAGTCAATGATGAATTGGGAGCTGCAGATGAATCGATTCAGCAAGCCATGGATTTGTTGGCCCTCGATGGTCGTATTTCTGTGATTACCTTTCATTCGTTAGAGGATCGATTGACCAAACAATTGTTTAAAGAAGCTTCGACGGTTGAGGTTCCAAAGGGACTTCCCTTTATTCCAGATGATTTGAAACCAAAGATGGAGTTGGTCAACCGGAAACCTATTTTGCCAAGTGATGAAGAGCTTGAGGATAATAATCGATCCCATTCAGCAAAACTACGGGTTGCTCGAAAAATACACAAGTAAGAGGAATTGATATGGCAGCAAGAGATGATAGAACAAGAACACAGGTACTACAAGACCGCTTTCGCCGTTTCTCTAGAGTAGAAAAGGCTTTTTATGGGTCGATTGTCCTAACAGCTGTTATTTTAGCCATTAGTATCGTCTTTATGCAGACACGGATTTTACAAGTTCAAAGTGAATTGACTGATTTGAATACGGAACTAGAAGCCAAAAAGACGGAATTGGCAGATGTTCGTCAAGAGGTCAATGAATTAACACGTTATGACCGCTTATCACAGTTGGCTAGCTCCCAAGGAATGAAGCTACAAAAAGAAAATCGAAAAACAGTGAGTGCAAGTAGTGATGAATAAATTCAAAAAATTTTTGATCGGGTATTCGATAAAGAAACGTCGCTTGCCGGATCAGAATCGAAAACAAGTTGGGAAAAATCTCAGTGTACTGGCGATTTTCCTCTTTTTTCTCTTTCTGATTAATTTTGCAATGATCATTGGGACTGACAAAAAATTTGGTGTGACCTTATCGGATCAAGCCAAAAAAGTCCATGAGCAGACGGTCATTGTTCCTGCAAAACGTGGAACGATCTATGATCGAAATGGAGCAGTAATTGCTGAAGATGCGACGACCTATAACGTTTATGCCGTTATTGATAAAAAGTACAAATCAGCAACTGGGAAAATCCTCTATGTAGAAGAGAGCCAATTTAAAAAAGTAGCAGAAATCTTTAAGCAGTACTTAGGAATGGATGAGGATTACGTCATTCAACAGTTGTCGCAAAAGAAATTGAAACAGGTTTCTTTTGGCTCGAACGGAAACGGCATAACTTATAGTAATATGACAGCCATCCGTGAGGCCATGGAAGCGGCGAAGATTGAAGGGGTTGCCTTTACAACTAGTCCAAATCGGAGCTATAAAAATGGAGTTTTTGCTTCTCAATTTATAGGTCAGGCCTCTCTTCAAGAAGATAAAGAGGGGAATAAAACCTTGAAGGGGCAATCAGGAATGGAGAAATCCCTCGATCGTATTCTCGCTGGTCAAAATGGGGTTATCACCTATGACAAAGACCGAAACGGCAATATCGTTCCTGGTTCAGATAAGGTTTCTGTCAAAACAGAAGATGGAAAAGATGTCTATACGACCATTTCAGCAGAATTACAAACCTACCTTGAGACGCGAATGGATGTTTTCCAAGAAAAAGTAAAAGGAAAGTATGTTAGTGCGACTCTTGTGAGTGCAAAAACTGGAGAAATCCTGGCTACAACGCAACGTCCATCCTATAATGCGGATACCAAACAAGGGTTGGATCTGAAAAACTTGAAAACCTGGAATACCATCCTTTATCAAGATCAATATGAACCGGGTTCAACGATGAAGGTCATGTTATTAGCTTCGGCGATTGATCATGGAACCTTCCCAGCCTATAATGAAGTATACTACAGTAACGAACTACAAGTAAAAGATGCGACGATCCGTGACTGGGATGTCAATATGGGGCTGGCTGAAGGTCGCTATATGAATATCGCACAGGGCTTTGCTTACTCAAGTAACGTGGGGATGACTCGCTTAGAGCAAAAGATGGGAAATGCTGTCTGGATGGACTACCTAACCCGCTTTAAATTCGGTCTTCCGACCCGTTTTGGAATGGGAAATGAAGCTTACGGGGGTCTTCCAGGGGATAACTATGTCAGTCAGGCACAATCTGCCTTTGGTCAAGGGATTTCCGTCAGTCAAACCCAAATGTTACGGGCCTTTAGCGCCATCGCTAATGATGGGCAAATGTTGGAGCCGAAATTTATTAGTGCTATTTACGATAAAAAATCAGACACAGCCCGCAAATCAAAAAAAGAAGTTGTTGGAAAACCAGTTTCAGGATCAGCTGCGCAACAGACACGGAACTATATGATCACCGTCGGAACAGATCCAGAGTATGGAACCTTGTACAGCGATGGACCCATCATTCAGGTACCCGGTCAAAACGTTGCGGTGAAATCAGGGACTGCCCAAATGGCGACAGATCAAGGATACTTGCAAGGAGAAAATGATTATATCAACTCGGTTGTAGCCATGACACCTGCAGAAGATCCTGAATTCATCATGTATGTGACGGTCCAACAACCAGAAGTGAAATTCTCAGCGACCAGCTGGGAAGAGCTGGTCAATCCTATTTTGGAAGATGCAGTTGCTTTAAAAGACGAATTGCATTTGACATCAGAGGCACCAACGTTGGATGGTGTGACCAAAGAAACGACCTACAAAATCCCTTCAGTAGAAACTCTCTCTAAGGAGTTGAATCTGAAACAAAATTTGAGCCCAGGTGCTTATTCAGAGGAATTGCGTCGCAATTTGGTGCAACCAATTGTCCTAGGAACCGGGAAAAATATCCGCAAAATGTCTGTGGATATAGGCTCTAAAGTCAAAGCCAATCAGCAAGTATTGTTATTGACAGAAGACTTTGATGCGGTTCCAGATATGTATGGTTGGACTAAGAAAAATGCAGACATCTTTGGAGAATGGACTGGAATTGAGATTACCTATAAAGGTAGTGGAAAGAAAGTAACCAAACAAAGTGTCAAAATGAACACCTCACTCAATAAAACTAAAAAGATTACGTTAACATTAGGAGACTAAGATGTATATTGCTACGATCCTTGTATCGTTTCTATTAACAGTGGCTGCTATTCCAGCCTTTATTCGATTTTACCATCGTGCTCATATTTCCGGGCAACAAATGCACGAAGATGTGAAACAACACAAAGCGAAAGCTGGCACTCCGACAATGGGTGGAGTTGTATTTCTCATTACAGCCGTTCTAGTTAGTTTTGTCGTTACCGTATTGACTGGAAATTTCACGCGCCCTGTTCAACTTATTCTATTTATCTTGATTCTTTATGGAATTGTTGGATTTTTGGATGACTTTTTAAAAGTTTTTCGTAAGATTAATGAAGGTCTTAACCCAAAACAAAAATTGGCCCTTCAACTTGTTGGTGGAATCATCTTCTATATTTTTTCTGAACGCCACGGTGCAGGAAGCCTTTTAAATGTCTTTGGTTACGATCTTTACTTGGGCCATTTCTACATTCTCTTTGCTTTATTTTGGTTGGTTGGTTTTTCAAACGCGGTCAATTTGACAGATGGGATTGATGGATTAGCCAGCATCTCCGTTGCCATTAGCCTGAGTGCCTATTCCTTTATTGCCTATATGCAAGGGAAATGGGACATTCTCTTTGTGACTTTGAGTATGATTGGGGCCTTGCTTGGATTCTTTGTCTTCAACCACAAGCCGGCTAAAATCTTTATGGGAGATGTCGGTAGTCTAGCTCTTGGAGGGATGCTTGCAGCCTTGTCAATGGCTTTGCATGTCGAGTGGACGTTGCTCTTGATTGGTCTGGTCTATGTCATTGAAACAGGTTCAGTGATGCTACAAGTGACCTATTTCAAATGGACCAAGAAACGTTACGGGGAAGGACGTCGGATTTTCCGAATGACTCCTTTCCACCATCATTTAGAACTGGGTGGCCTTTCTGGTAATGGGCAAAACTGGTCAGAATGGAAAGTAGATGCCTTTATGTGGAGCATTGCCTTGGTGACAAGTGTCGTGACTCTAGTTCTTCTCTACCTATAAAACGACGGTGGGCTTTCCCATCGTTTTTTTACTGACTCAGAGAGACTTCGCTGGTTAGGAAAAATGACTCATAAGAGAGGCAAGAAGACAGCTTTTCTGATATAATAATAGAGATCATGAAAGGAACTGAGAAAATGAAATTTACAGAGTTTAATTTTAAGCCCTATATTCAAGAGGCACTGAAAGAAATCAATTTTAGAGAAGCAACCGAAGTACAGGAAAAACTAATTCCGATTGTCCTAGCTGGAAATGATTTGGTAGGAGAGTCAAAGACTGGTTCTGGGAAAACCCATACGTTCCTCTTGCCGATTTTTCAAACGTTAAATGAAGACAGTGAGCAAGTTGAAGCGGTCATCACGGCTCCTAGTCGGGAGTTGGCGACGCAAATTTACCAAGCTGCTCGTCAAATCGCTAGTCATTCTGACAAAGAGATTCGGATTGTAAATTATGTTGGAGGAACGGATAAAAGCCGTCAGATTGAAAAACTGCAGGTCAAACAACCACATATCGTGATTGGAACTCCAGGCCGGATTTATGATCTGGTTGCATCTGGTGATCTGGCTATTCATAAGGCCCATACTTTTGTGGTAGACGAGGCAGATATGACACTGGACATGGGATTCTTGTCTACCGTGGATAAGATTGCTTCAAGACTTCCGCAACAACTGCAATTTTTAGTTTTTTCAGCCACCATTCCGCAAAAATTGCAGCCTTTCTTGAAAAAATATCTCTCAAACCCAGTCATGGAGCAAATTAAGACTAAGACGGTGATTTCAGATACCATCGATAATTGGCTGGTTTCCACCAAGGGTCGGGATAAAAATGAGCAAATTTACCAATTGACCAAGACCTTGCAACCTTATTTGGCCATGATTTTCGTCAATACCAAAACGAGAGCAGATGATCTCCATGCCTATTTGGTGGCTCAGGGATTGAAAGTGGCAAAGATTCACGGAGATATCCCACCACGTGAACGGAAACGGATCATGAATCAGGTTAAAAATCTTGATTTTGAGTATATTGTGGCCACCGATTTGGCGGCTCGTGGAATTGATATCGAAGGGGTGAGTCATGTCATCAACGATGCTATTCCACAAGATCTTTCCTTCTTTGTTCACCGTGTTGGCCGGACAGGACGCAATGGTCTACCGGGTGTCGCTATTACTCTTTATCAACCGAGTGATGATTCAGATATCCGTGAACTAGAAAAAATGGGCATTCGTTTCGTACCGAAAGTGTTGAAAAATGGGGTTATTGAAGATACTTATGATCGGGACAGACGGGCCAATCGTGAGAAAAAGCAAGAGAAACTCGACATCGAAATGATTGGTCTGGTGAAGAAGAAAAAGAAAAAAATCAAACCAGGCTACAAGAAAAAAATCAAATGGGCAGTTGATGAAAAGAGGAGAAAAGCTAAGCGAGCTGAAAACCGTGCGCGTGGTCGGGCGGAACGAAAGGACAAACGTCAAACTTTCTAACCCCTTCTTTCACATGTTCAGAAGAAAACATAGATTTTCTTTATGAACTCCATAAAGAAAAACTATTAGGAACTTGTCTAAAATTATGATAGACTAAATTTGAGTAGTCTATCATTTTTCTATTTCTGTAGCAATTTTTGGAATTCCGATAGTGAATGTGATAGAATGTTTATGTTCGAGAAAGGAAGTAACAAAAATGTTTACAACTAATCTTTTAGCTGCCAACTGGTATGCTGACTTTTTAAAACACGTTCCAGATAGCAAGCTGTTTAGTTTGAGAGCCGTATTGGATGCATTTCCGGCAGTCATTGGGAAATTGCCTGTGACGATTTTATTAGCCCTAGGAGGCGCATTTTTTGGGATTATTTTTGCCATGATTTTTGCTCTGGTCAAAATTAATCGTGTACGAATTCTTTACCCGATTCAAGCTGTTTTTGTCAGTTTTTTACGGGGGACTCCTTTGTTGGTTCAGTTGATGTTGACCTATTATGGGATTCCTCTTATTTTAAAAGCGATCAATCAGTCTTATGGAACAGCTTTTAATATTAATGCCATTCCAGCTGAGTTATTTGCAATTGTGGCTCTTGCCTTTAATGAGGCGGCTTATGCGAGTGAGACCATCCGGGCAGCCATTTTATCAGTGGATCCTGGTGAAATTGAGGCAGCGCGTAGTCTTGGGATGACCAACCGTCAAGTTTATCGCCGGATTATTATTCCCAATGCAGCAGTCGTTGCAACCCCGACCTTAATCAACTCTCTCATTGGCTTGACCAAGGGGACCTCGCTCGCCTTTAGTGCCAGTGTGGTTGAAATTTTTGCTCAAGCACGGATTATTGGGGGGAGCGATTTGAAGTACTTTGAACGCTTTATCACGGTATCGATTGTTTACTGGATTGTTAACATTCTCATTGAAATACTAGGCCGTCACATTGAACGTCGATTGGATATTGAGACTCCCGTAGCAATTGATTTACCAGATCAGGAGGTCCGGATCTAATGATTTATATTTCAGAATTATCAAAGACATTTTCAGGTCAAAAGGTTTTAAATAATCTAAGTTTGGAAATTCAAAAAGGGGAAGTCGTGGCCCTAATCGGGTCTTCGGGAGCTGGTAAATCAACCTTCTTACGCAGTTTAAACTATTTGGAAGCTCCAGACAGTGGTAGAATTAAGATTGATGATTTCGAGGTTGATTTTGAGCACATTACCCAAGATCAAATCTTAACCTTAAGAAGAAAATTGGCCATGGTGTTCCAACAGTTTAATTTGTTTGGTAGAAAAACAGCCCTTGAAAATGTGAAAGAAGGGCTCATTGTTGTGAAGGGCTTATCCGATCAAGAAGCAACGAAAATTGCTCGAGAAGAACTGACAAAAGTCGGTTTATCGGATCGTGAAAATCACTATCCTCGTCACCTCTCAGGTGGACAAAAACAACGGGTGGCTTTGGCCCGTGCCTTGGCCATGAAACCAGAGGTTCTTTTGCTGGATGAACCGACTTCAGCCTTGGATCCAGAATTGGTTGGAGAAGTTGAAAAATCCATTGCCAATGCGGCAAAATCAGGACAAACCATGGTACTGGTCAGCCATGATATGTCTTTTGTAGCGCAAGTAGCAGATAAGGTCCTATTTTTGGATAAAGGACGGATTATTGAATCTGGAACACCAGAGGAAATCATGCAACATCCAAAAGAAGAACGGACAAAAGAATTCTTTGCTAGTTACAAACGGACCTATGTTTGATATAATAGAGGAGAGGTAAGACTCAGCTGGCGATGCTAGCTGGGTTTGTTTTCTGAAAATGTAAAAATATTTGGAGTCGTGATGTTAAATAAATTATTGTCCTTATATTTACAAAGTTTAGTGACGACAACGATTTTAGTTGGGATCGCTTCTTGTATTTGGATTGGCTACCGTGCCCTTAAGAAGAAAGATAAAACAGCCAAGCAACGACAAGCCCATTTGTATGATATCCTCTTAATTGATATCATGACGATTCCTATTTTAACCTTTGCGGTCATAGGGATTTTGTTTATCTTTCAAGCACGATAATTGCAAAAAGACCGTGTTAGAATTATAATGGTTACAACAAAACAGAAAGAGGTTGTGTATGTTTGATACAGTGATTATTGGAGCAGGTCCTGCAGGGATGACTGCTGCCCTTTATGCAGCACGAAGCAATTTAAAAGTCGCATTGATTGAGAGAGGAATTCCAGGCGGTCAAATGAACAATACGTCTGACATTGAAAACTATCCTGGCTATGCGAATATTAGTGGCCCAGACTTGGCTGAAAAAATGTTTGAGCCTTTAGAAAATCTTGGTGTGGAACATTTGTTTGGTCAGGTAGAGCGCATCGAAGACCTCGGAGCAACCAAAAAGATTGTCACAGATGATGGGGAATTTGAAGCTAAAACCGTGGTGATTGCAACAGGGTCTAACCATCGTTCATTGAATGTCCCTGGCGAAGAGGAGCTGAATAGTAGAGGGGTTTCCTACTGTGCTGTTTGTGATGGAGCTTTCTTTAGAGACGAGGATCTCTTGGTCGTTGGTGGAGGTGATTCTGCGGTAGAAGAAGCTGTTTTTTTGACTCAGTTTGCAAAAACAGTGACCATTGCCCATCGTCGTGATCAATTGCGTGCTCAAAAAGTTCTTCAAGATCGTGCCTTTGCCAATGATAAAATTCACTTTGCTTGGAATACGGTTGTTGAAGAAATTAAGGGTGAACAAAAAGTAACGTCTGTCCTTTTAAAAGATGTGAAGACAGGAGTGGTTAGAGAGCAGGCCTTCGGTGGTGTCTTTATCTATGTCGGTTTAGATCCTGTCAGTGATTTTGCGACAGAACTTGGTATTTTAGATGAAAATGGCTGGGTGGTCACGGATGATCATATGAGAACCACAGTCCCAGGTATTTTTGCAGTTGGCGATGTTCGTCAAAAAGATTTGCGTCAAGTGACGACAGCAGTCGGAGACGGTGCGATTGCTGGCCAAGAAGTTTATAAATATATCACAGAAAACTTTTAATCCAAAAAATCTGAGCTTCCTGTCTCAGATTTTTTTCATGCTTTCCTTTCAGTATTCAATAGAGCTGAAATGTGCTATAATGGTACTAATTTTATGGTAGGAATTCATAGAACAAATCAATAAAAAAGAGGTATACATATGTATCCAGATGACAGTTTAACTTTGCATACTGATTTATACCAAATCAACATGATGCAGGTCTATTTTGATCAAGGTATCCACAATAAACATGCTGTATTTGAAGTGTATTTTCGTCAACAGCCTTTTAAAAACGGTTACGCTGTATTTGCTGGCTTAGAGAGAATTGTGAAATACTTGGAAAACTTGAGTTTTTCTGAGAGCGATATTGCCTATTTAGAGTCACTTGGTTATCATGGGGCCTTCTTGGAATATCTTCGTGATCTCAAGTTGGAATTGACGGTACGATCGGCTCAAGAAGGAGACTTAGTCTTTGCGAATGAACCAATTGTTCAGGTAGAGGGCCCTTTAGCTCAGTGTCAATTGGTGGAAACAGCCCTTTTGAATATCGTCAACTTTCAAACCTTGATTGCCACAAAAGCTGCTCGTATTCGTTCGGTCATTGAAGATGAGCCTTTGATGGAATTTGGAACCCGTCGTGCGCAAGAAATGGATGCGGCCATTTGGGGAACTCGTGCAGCAGTCATCGGAGGTGCCAATGGAACTAGTAATGTTCGTGCAGGAAAACTCTTTGGAATCCCAGTTTTAGGAACTCATGCCCATTCTCTTGTACAGGTTTATGGAAATGACTACCAGGCCTTTAAGGCTTATGCGGAAACCCATAAAGATTGTGTCTTCCTCGTCGATACCTATGATACGCTTCGTATTGGGGTACCAGCAGCTATTCAGGTAGCGCGTGAAATGGGAGAGAAGATCAATTTCTTAGGCGTTCGGATTGATTCAGGAGATATTGCCTATATTTCTAAAAAAGTTCGCCAGCAATTAGATGAGGCTGGGTTTACAAATGCTAAAATCTACGCTTCTAATGACTTGGATGAAAATACCATCCTCAACTTAAAAATGCAAAAAGCAAAAATTGATGTATGGGGTGTGGGAACCAAACTAATTACGGCTTACGATCAACCAGCACTTGGGGCGGTATACAAAATTGTTTCTGTTGAAAACGAAGCAGGAGAGATGATCAATACCATCAAGCTTTCTAATAATGCAGAGAAAGTTTCTACTCCAGGTAAAAAGCAAGTCTGGCGGATTACGAGTCGTGAAAAAGGTAAGTCAGAAGGGGACTACATTACTTATGATGGAGTAGATGTTTCTCAACTGACAGAACTTAAAATGTTCCATCCGACTTATACCTACATCAATAAAACGGTCCGAAACTTTGAGGCTATTCCTCTTTTAGTGGATATTTTTAAAGAGGGGCAATTGGTTTATCAACTACCACCATTATCAGAAATTCAAGAATATGCTCGTAAAAATTACGATCAATTGTGGGATGAATACAAGCGTGTCCTTAATCCACAGCATTACCCAGTTGACTTGGCAAAAGATATTTGGCAGGATAAGATGGATCTAATCGAGGAAATGCGTAACAAGGCCAATGGAGAAGGAGAAGCAAAATGAGTTTGCAAGAAGAGATTATCCAACAATTGGGTGTCAAGCCTAGCATTGATCCTCAGGAAGAGATTCGCCGCTCGGTTGATTTCTTAAAAAGATATCTAAAAAAACATCCCTTCTTGAAAACATTTGTATTAGGGATCTCAGGAGGACAAGATTCAACTCTTGCTGGACGATTAGCTCAATTAGCCATGGAAGAAATGCGCGCAGAAACAGGAGATGCCTCCTATCAATTTATTGCTGTTCGCCTTCCTTATGGGGTACAGACAGATGAAGAAGATGCTCAAAAAGCTTTGACCTTTATCCAGCCAGATGTCAGCCTAGTCGTTAACATCAAGGAATCAGTTGATGCCATGGAACGCGCTGTCGAAGCAACAGGAACGGATATCTCCGACTTCAACAAGGGCAATATCAAGGCTCGCAGTCGCATGATTGCTCAGTATGCTCTAGCTGGAGCACGCAGCGGAGCGGTGATTGGAACGGATCATGCTGCAGAAAATATTACTGGTTTCTTCACAAAATTTGGAGATGGTGGTGCAGATATTTTACCCCTTTTCCGTTTGAATAAACGCCAAGGAAAACAATTGCTTAAGGCCTTAGGAGCCGATCCTGCTCTTTATGAGAAAATCCCAACAGCAGATTTGGAAGAAGAAAAACCAGGAATAGCAGATGAAGTAGCACTGGGTGTCACCTATAATGAAATTGATGATTACCTAGAAGGCAAACAAGTGAGTCCAGAAGCTCAAGCCACTATTGAAAAATGGTGGTACAAAGGCCAACACAAACGCCACTTGCCAATCACAGTATTTGATCATTTTTGGGAGTAAAAAGGTCCAGTGGACCTTTTTAGCCCGAGTCTTAAAATAGGAAAACGAGACAGAAATCGGTAACTCGCAGAGTTCGATTTCGTAGTCTCACCATACAATATTGTGAAAAGCATTAAAAAGAAGGGCGGTTTCATCCGTCCTTTTCTTCTAGATTAAAGTAACCAACTTGCAACGTTCAAGTTGCATGAAAAAATGAAGGGAGACAATCTATGAAGCATCTTGGAAGTCTTGTCATAGAGACGGAGCGTTTATACATGAGGCCTTTCGTTTTGGAGGATGCATCAGCGATGTTTGAAAATTGGGCTTCTGATCCTGAAACCCTGAAATATGTCACTTGGGATGCCCATGCATCTACTGAGAGAACCAGAGAATCGATCAAAAGATGGATCGAACAGTATCGTAAACCAGATACTTATAAATGGGCGCTTTGTTTGAAAACATCACTGGATCAGGTAATTGGAGATATTAGTGTGGTTTCTCAAGACCAGGAAAGTCAATCATGCGAGCTAGGTTATATCCTTGGCAAGAAATTCTGGGGGCGGGGATTCATGACAGAAGCCGTCATAGCTGTTTTGGCTTTCTTATTGAACGAAGTCGGATTTAAAGAAATCAAAGCCACTTATGTCAGTTTAAATCCTGCTTCAGGGAAAGTCATGGAAAAGACAGGAATGCAGTATGTAGAAACCATCCCTCATGCCATTCAACGCAAAGGATATTGTGGGGATAAAATCATCTATTCTAAACAGAATCCCTCTCTATAGGGTGATTTTTACTTGAAGATTCTGCTCAAAGGATTATAATAGTAAATAACGAAAAAAGGAGATTGCTATGTCAGAATTAACGAAAGAATTTACAGACCAGCTCTATGCTAATTATGAAGCAAATGTGAAATATGCGGCTCTTGAAAATGCTGTTACCCACAATGGGATCCATGCATCGCTTGAAACGCGCAAGAGTGCAGTAGAAAATACACCAGTTTTTTCACTTGATTTGACTAAGGATAAGGTGACAAACCAAAAAGCATCTGGACGTTGTTGGATGTTTGCGGCTTTAAATACCTTCCGTCACAAGATGATTTCAAGCTTCCAATTGGAGGATTTTGAATTGTCTCAAGCACATACTTTCTTTTGGGATAAGTATGAAAAATCAAACTGGTTTTTGGAGCAAGTGATTGCTACAGCAGATCAAGAATTGACCAGCCGTAAGGTGGCTTTTCTCCTACAAACCCCACAACAAGATGGTGGTCAATGGGATATGGTGGTATCCCTCTTTGAGAAATACGGAGTGGTTCCAAAATCAGTTTATCCGGAATCGATTTCTTCAAGTAATAGCCGGGAATTGAACACCTACCTCAATAAACTCTTGCGTCAAGATGCGCAAATCTTGCGTGACTTGATTCACTCAGGCGCAGATAGTGAGGCAGTTGCGAGCAAGAAACAAGCGTTGTTGCAAGAAATCTTTAACTTCTTGGCTATGTCTTTAGGATTGCCTCCGCGTGAATTTGACTTTTCATACCGTGATAAGGACAACCAATTCCATACCGAAAGTGGCTTAACTCCACAAAGCTTCTACAAAAAATATGTAGACCTTCAATTAGACGATTACGTCTCTATTATCAATGCCCCAACTACAGATAAGCCATATGGAAAATCTTACACCGTAGATATGCTGGGCAATGTGGTTGGTAGCCGTCCAGTCCGCTACCTAAATGTTCCAATGGATCGATTGAAAGAATTAGCTATTGCTCAAATGAAAGCAGGAGAAACTGTCTGGTTTGGTTCAGATGTAGGCCAAGTCAGCAACCGTAAAGCCGGAATCCTGGCAACAGATGTCTACGATTTTGAAGCAGGCATGGACATTCATTTGACACAAGACAAGGCGGGTCGCTTGGACTATGCAGAAAGTCTCATGACACACGCTATGGTCTTGACAGGGGTTGATTTAGACGAAGCAGGTCAGCCTCGTAAATGGAAGGTTGAAAATTCATGGGGAGACAAGGTCGGTACAGATGGTTACTTTGTGGCTTCTGATGCTTGGATGGATGAATATACCTATCAAATCGTGGTTCGTAAAGAATTCCTAACAGCAGACGAATTAGCAGCCTATGAAGCAGAACCAATTGTCCTAGCACCGTGGGATCCAATGGGAGCTTTAGCAAAATAATGATATAGAAAAGAGCCGAAAGGCTCTTTTCAGATTGAAGACAAAATATCTTAAAAACTTTCCTTAGGTGAGTACGGACGTCAGCGAACTTCTTTAAAGTTCCATGACTAATTATTGAGTCTAAGGTCTCAATAATTCCGAGTGCCTGAAACAATAACGTTTCAAGCACTTTTCTCACAGCGGAAAGTTTCAGTATTTTCTTAAATCGATTTAAATATTGGAACTCAATTTTGTTTTTTGCAGAATCACTTAACTTATTTTGCTTTAAAATAGTTTGTCTACATTCTAATAAGAGCCGAAAGGCTCTTTTTTTTTTATATACTCAAAAATAAAAAAGCTGGGAAGTCTAACTAAATAAATCAGATTTTATTCGTTCTGGTTTTTTAACCATTGTTTTAAAAAAAGCCGGGCAAAAGCCCGACTTCTCCATTCTATTATTCGTTATGATTGTTAGAGTCTTGCGAAGAAGGCTCAGATGGTTTAGATTGATTTTCTTCGTTCGAAGAGCTAGACGATGGTTCTTCATACGAATACTGCTCAGTGGAATAACTTGGCTCATAGTAGTAGTTATTGTAGTTGTTCTTACCATTGTTTAAGTAGAGATAAGAACCACTTCGATACAGTCCACTTGGTTGCGTCCAATCCGTATGACCAGAGTTATTATTATTAGCAAGATAGAGCATCATTTGACGGTAGACATCCGTTGCGACCTGTATTCCATTATCCAATACTGGTGTAAAGCGATTGGAATAACCTGTCCATACTGCCATGGCATATTCAGGAGTGTAGCCTACAAACAATTCATCCGGTGTTACAATATTTGAATAAGCATTTTTTGTCAATTTACCGATTTCGTTATCAGCATAGTTTGATGTACCTGTCTTACCAGCTTGGTAGATTCCCGAAATGGCAGCATTTGTACCGGTACCAGACAAGAGAACTGTCTTCATCATATCTGTCATCATGTAGGCAGTTGTTGCTTTCATTGCACGAGTTCCTTCGGACTCAAATTCCTTGGTTGTGCCATCACTAAAGACAACCCGACTAACATAGGATGGTTTGTAATAGGTACCGCCATTGGCAAAAGCAGCATAGGCAGCTGCCATTTTCTCACTGCTGGCTCCGTATTTGTTGCTAGAATCGCTAGTGTTACTCGAGATAGCGTTGGCGTAAACCATTTCTGGGTAATCGATCCCTAATCCATTGAGGAATTTCTTAGCTTGTTTAAGACCAACTTTTTCCAGGGCCTTCACCGCAGGCACGTTACGAGATTGTTGAATTGCGTAGGTAATGGACATGCTACCATAGTATGAACGGTCCCAGTTGTAGACAGGCGTTGATGAATGAGGGAAGTTGTATGGCGCATCTGTTGTAGTAGCTGCTGTAGAGGTATATTCCTCATGTTCAAGAGCTGGTGCGTAATCTGTGATTGGTTTCATTGTTGAACCCCAGTCACGGTTCGTTTCAACCGCTTGGTTTGTACCAAAGGAAACATTGCTGGATTGGTGACGAGAACCCAGCTGAGCAATGACTTTACCAGTATTGACATCAATAACGGTAGAAGCTACTTGCATTTCATCATCCGGGTAATTGACATATTCATCTGTATTGTAGATATCCCATAGTTTCTTTTGAGCTTCTGTATCCACGTTTGTATAGACATCCATTCCGGTTGTCAACAAATTGTAGCCCGTTTCTTCTTCGACTTGCTCGATCACTTCTTTTAGGTAATTATCCATATAGGCTGGGTAACTGCTTGAAGAACTGAGACTTTGCAGACCATCTGTAACAGGTGTATTGACCGCTGCTTCGTATTGTTTGTTAGAAATGGTCTTCATATCGAGCATTTCTTTTAATACTAAGTTTCGGCGCTGTTGCGCTGCTTCAGGATGGGAGTATGGATCGTATTGGTTTGGTGCTTGGGGCATCCCCGCAAGGAGTGCCAATTGAGGGAGCGAAAGATCTTTTAGATCTTTTCCGTAATAACTTTTCGCAGCTGTCTGCATTCCGTAGTTCCCATTCGCCATAAATACTTTATTGACGTAATAGGTCAAGATTTCTTGTTTGGTTGCTTTCTTTTCTAGTTGGGTTGCTAACCAAGCTTCTTGGATCTTACGAGAGAGGGTACGGTCAGAGGCTGAAGTGGAGAAATAGGTTAACTTGATCAATTGTTGCGTCAAGGTTGACCCACCTTGACTTCCTCCTCGTAAGTTGTGAAGGAAGGAACCGCCGATCCGAATGATGTCGACCCCACGGTGATTGAAGAAACGGTGGTCTTCAATCGCAACGATAGCATTGACCAAATCAGTAGGGATTTCATTGGCTGTGACATTGATTCGTTTCTCAGCTCCCAAATCCGCGATCAAGTTATTTTGGTTGTCATAGATCTTACTAGATGTTGTTGCAACCAAATCTTTTTCAGACAAGGTTGGTGCTTTCATAGCATAGTAACTAAATATCAGTCCACCGAGGACAAATAAAAGTAAGAAAAATGAAATGGCTGCGATGGCAACATATTTCAACCATTGAATGACTGTTTGTTTATTCATTTAAATACCGCCTAGAAGTTTCTGTTCGATAATATCAAGATAAGGAACGCTTGGAAGACGATTCTTATCTACTAGAAAGCCGTGCTCCTGAATATAGGAGAGGGGCATGGATTTACTACCATGATCGATGTTGTAATAGTGAATTAATGCAGGAGCAGGAAGTAAGTAGGTTTCACTCAACTTTGCAAAATGCAAGAGAACGAAACAGATACCGCCTTGCTGAACAACTGCCTCCATATGATCGATTTGATGTTGATGAAAATTTTTCATCGGCATGGATTGCTTTTGCTGTGTTTCCTTCGCTTCAAAATCGATATAGCGTCCCTTGTATACTCCAGAATAGTCCGTCGTTGAGGCTTGCCTGAAATAGGCTTCAACAATCTTTGCCCGACTGCGACGTGGATAATCCACTTTCACGATTTGAATCGGTGTTGGTTTTTTATGGATGACTGCTAGACCTCGAGAAAGATAGTATTGATTGCTTTCATTGATCATTTTTTCAAATGTCATCCCACGATTCGCAAAGTCGACTGGATGTTTCCTTTGTGTAGAGACCAAGGTTTTTTTGGCTACTTTATGTGGATAGTTGACCATAGTTCTCCTTATTGGTACAATTACATCACTCTATTATATCATAAATTAGAATAATGAGGAAAAAATGAATACCATACTTGTTGCAGGTTATAAGAGTTTTGATGTGGGCGTCTTTTCCAATAAAGACCCTCGACTGACCATTATCAAAAAAGCCATTGAAAGAGATCTTCGTCGTCTATTTGAAGAAGGAGTGAAATGGCTGGTCTTTTCTGGTAATTTGGGATTTGAGGCTTGGGTACTAGAGGTCGCCTTTGCATTAAAAAAAGATTACGATTTTCAAATGGCGACGATCTTCCTATTTGAGAATGTTGGCGAAAATTGGAATGAAAGCAATCAGGAATTATTAGCACGCTTCAAACAGGTGGATTTCGTGAAATATGCCTATCCACACTATAGCAATCCGGGTCAACTAAAAGAATACAATCAGTTTTTGATAGATAACGCGGATGGAGCTTATGTTTTTTATGATCCAGAAAATGAAACCAATTTAAAATATCTTTACAAAATGATGGTAGAAAAAGAACCATTTTATGTCAAACAATTAAGTTTTGATGACTTAAATGAACTTGCTGAAAATTTTTACGAAAACTAAGTGTTATACCTTGATTTTTCTTACCATTTTTTTATATAATTGAGATGATGAACTAGATTGGAGAGAGTAATGGCGAGTATTATTTTTACTGCGAAAGATATTTTTGATCAAGATTTCAAACGAGAAGTTCGTGGTTATAATAAAGATGAAGTAAATGAATTTTTGGATGATGTCATAAAAGACTATGAAACCTATGCTGCTTTGGTGAAGGAATTGCGTGAAGAAAACGCCCGCCTTCGTGAAGATCTTGCCCAAAAAGCACAGGAAACACCACAAACATCTCCGATTGCTAGCACTGCTACGCAAGAATACCCGCAAGTGACAACAGCGACGAACTTTGATATTCTCAAACGTCTCAATCGTTTGGAAAAAGAAGTTTTTGGGAAACAGATCGTAGATCGCGATTATTAATCCCATAGATTGTGCAATTTTTGGATAATCGCGTGAGAGAATATTCTCATGAGGAAAGTCCATGCTAGCACAGGCTGTGATGCCTGTAGTGTTTGTGCTAGGTGAATCCATAAGCCTAGGGACTTGGTATTCAAGTTACGGCGAGTGAAGGAGCTAAGTCTAAGGATAAGCTCTAGTAACTCTGAAAGTGCCACAGTGACGTAGTTTTTAGGGAAACCTAAAAAGTGGAACGCGGTAAACCCCTCAAGCTAGCAACCCAAACTTTGGTCGGGGCATGGAATGCGTGGAAACGAACATAGCATTCTGACTGGAAACAGTAGACAGATGATTATCGAAAGAAATGGTACCTAGTCATTTCCGGAACAAAACATGGCTTATAGAAAATTGCATATAGGTTGATGAGGTGGAGAGAGATCTCAACCTCCTTTTTTAAAGTGATAGGAATAAGATGAAAAAACAATTTGAATTGATTGCAACGGCCGCTGCTGGTATAGAGGCTGTTGTTGGTCGAGAACTACGCGATCTTGGCTACGATTGCCAGGTTGAAAATGGACGGGTTCGATTTCAAGGAGACCGTCGAGCAATCATAGAAACCAACCTCTGGTTGCGAGCGGCTGATCGAGTGAAAATTGTGGTTGGGACTTTTCCAGCCAAAACCTTTGAAGAACTCTTTCAAGGTGTCTTTGCTTTGGATTGGGAAAATTATTTGCCTTTAGGAGCACGTTTTCCTATTTCTAAGGCTAAATGTGTCAAATCAAAACTTCATAATGAACCTAGCGTTCAGGCCATTTCGAAAAAAGCAGTGGTTAAAAAGTTACAAAAACATTATGCCCGGCCAGAAGGTGTTCCTCTCATGGAAAATGGGGCAGAGTTCAAGATCGAAGTATCGATCCTTAAAGATCAAGCCACTGTCTTGATTGACACCACTGGTAGTAGCCTCTTCAAACGTGGTTATCGGACTGAAAAAGGGGGAGCCCCTATTAAGGAAAATATGGCAGCGGCAATTCTTATGCTGTCAAACTGGTATCCAGATAAGCCCTTGATTGACCCGACATGTGGTTCTGGAACGTTTTGTATTGAGGCAGCGATGATTGCGAGAAATATGGCACCTGGTTTACGTCGGACCTTTTCTTTTGAAGAATGGAACTGGATGGATGATCGCTTGATTCATGAAGTCCGTCAAGAAGCAAGCAGAAAAATGAATCGCGAGATCGAATTGGATATTATGGGAACCGATATCGATGCACGGATGGTTGAGATTGCCAAAGAAAATGCCCAGAAAGCGGGCGTTAGCAGGGACATTACTTTTAAACAAATGCGAGTTCAAGATCTTCACTCAGATAAGATCAACGGGGTGATTATCTCCAACCCTCCATATGGAGAACGATTATCTGATGATGAAGGTGTGACGAAATTGTATACTGAAATGGGGCACGTATTTGCACCTCTCAAAACCTGGAGTAAATTTATCTTAACCAGTGATGAAGGTTTTGAATCTAAATTCGGTAGTAAAGCAGATAAAAAACGAAAACTTTATAACGGAACCCTAAAAGTTGATCTCTACCAATATTTTGGGGAACGAGTAAAACGGCAGATAAAGGCATAGAAAGGATTTTTATGACAGAGAAGGATAATAAGCCATTAGAGCAAGAAACAGAATCAATTTTAGAGTTTGAAGATGCTAAAGAGATGACGATTGGGCAAGCCAATCGAAAGGCAGAAGAAATCGAAGCAGGTGTAACGGAAGGTGATAATGTCTTAGACAAATACATCAAACAACACCGAGCAGAAATTGAAGCTGAAAAATACGATACAAAAATTTTGGCCAAAGAAGAATTGGCTAAAGCTGAAGAGTTGGCAGCTTCAGAAACAGTTGCTGAAGTAGCTGAAGCAGTGGAGGCGCCGGAAGTGACGGAAACGGTCTTGGAACAAAGGCCTGAAATGGATGCTATCTCAACTGAATTACCTGCTAAGATTAAATTTGGTCCCACACCAACTGAACCAATTGTAGAAGCTGAGGAACTTCCTGAGGAAACACCAAGCAATGCGGGTAAACGAATCAAAGCGGTTCTATACTCTGCATTAGGTCTTGCGATTGTCGGTTCGGCCATTTTTGTGACCTATAACTGGATGCACAGTCGTGGAAAATCTGGTGGTACAACTGTTGTATCGTCTTCATCTAGCAAGTCATCTTCTACTTCTAAATCAAGTAGCAGTGAAACACAAGCTCAAAAATTGGAAGAGTTTACCAAAGCCTACGATGCCTTTTTTGTAGATGAATCAAAAAGTGCTCTTAAAAATGATAAATTCGGAGACTTGGAAAATCTGAAGAAACTGCTGGACAAATTAGAAGGAAGCAGTGATTATAATGCGGCTAAAACAAAATATGAAGACCTTGTGAAGCAAGTTTCTGCCATTCAAAAAGTGAATTCTCAATTTAGTTCTCCAGTCATCAAAGATGGAGTTCTTGATGCAACTGCCAAAGCGAAAAGTGATGCGATCTTTGCAGAAACAAAGACAGGCAATGAAAAATTAGATAGCTTATTGAATGAGGCGGTTGCGCAAGGACGTTCACAACAAGTTGCGACACCGGCACCAGTGACAGGGACAGGTGGTACAGATACTTCTAATGCAACTCCAGCCCCAGCTCAAGCAGCAACACCTACGGCCCCAGCTGTCAATGCTGCTACAGGTAGTGCAGGAACGGCAAGTCCAGGCTATTCAGGGTACGGTCTTCCAAGCGATGGTGTCCCACTTCAGCGGAACTTGAGTCGTGTGCCATATAACCAAGCAGCTATCAATGATGTCAATAACCCAGCTTGGGTATTTGGTGATGGGATCCTTGAAAAAGTATTGAATATTGCTCGTAAACGTGGGCATATCACTGGCAATCAATACATTTTAGAGCGTGTCAATATCATTAACGGTAATGGCTATTACAATCTCTTCAAACCAGATGGAACCTATCTCTTTAGTATCAATGCCAAGACTGGTTATTTCGTAGGAAACGGAAAAGGTCATTCAGATGCTCTGGATTATTAATGCTTGATCAGACATCCCCCTTTTTGGGAAAAATGACAATAAAAAAAGAGAGTGGGACAGAAATCGGTCATTC